>Ga0210377_10001662_pt1 | contig 20149 bp, 15 predicted proteins | sample PLM4_65_b1redo_FD_155480 | JGI IMG/M metagenome (GOLD analysis project Ga0210377, IMG submission 155480) | Groundwater sediment microbial communities from an aquifer in East River, Colorado, USA - PLM4_65_b1 redo | ecosystem: Environmental > Terrestrial > Soil > Riparian zone | place: USA: East...
AAATTTAATGAGAAGAATGAGCTCGACATGGCCTACGCCGTCCCGGGCCTCGGACGTTTCCGCGTGAACGTGTTCAAACAGCGCGGGAGCGTGGGCATGGTCTTTCGACTGGTCCCGGCCAAGATACTGAACTTCGACGAGCTCATGCTCCCCGCCGTGCTCTCGAAGATCGCGTCGGAACAGCGCGGCCTGATCCTCGTAACGGGGACGACCGGAAGCGGTAAATCGACGACCCTCGCCGCGATGATAGATTACATCAATACCTCGCGGACGGCGAACATCGTCACGATCGAAGACCCCATCGAATTCCTGCATAGAGATAAAAAGAGCATTGTGAACCAGCGCGAGATCGGCAGCGATACGTTTTCGTTCAGCGACGCCCTCCGCAGCGCGCTCCGTCAGGACCCCGACGTGATCCTCGTGGGTGAAATGAGGGACTTCGAGACCATCTCTACGGCGCTGACCGCGGCGGAGACCGGCCACCTTGTGCTCTCCACCCTCCATACGCTCGATGCGGCGGAAACGATCAACCGTATCATTACCGTCTTCCCTCCCTATCAGCAAAAGCAGGTCAGGATGCAGCTTGCCTCGGTCGTCAAGGGAATCATGTCGCAGCGACTCGTCGCCAGGGCGGACGGCAAGGGACGCGTGGCGGCGGTGGAAGTAATGCTCGGGACGCTGTCGGTGCGGGAGGCCATTATCGATGAGAACAAGACCCGCCAGATACCGTCCATCATCGCGGCCGGCCTTACCCACTACGGCATGCAGACCTTCGACCAGTCGCTCCTTATGCTCTACAAGAAAGGACTGATCACCTACGAAGAGGCCATCACGACCGCGAGCAACCCCGACGACTTTGCGCTCAAGGTCAAGGGCATCCAGTCGACAAGCGATGTCGCGTTGGAAGACGAAGAACGGCGGAAGACCGGCGCGCAGAAGCCGGGATCAACGAGACCGGGAGGCTTTTCTCCTCAGAAGCCGGGGGAGGCGAAGGAGTACAAAGCACCGTCGACGGACACCGACTTCAAGATCGACCGGTTTGGGGACAAGTGAGCCAGTGCGGAACTTGCCCCGTTAGAGATTCATCATCACAAAAATGACGCCCATTGATTGATGGGAGGGACAAATAATGCCGTTCAGCGTTCAGATGGTCCGTGATCAATCTCTAACGGGGTGAACGGATTGCGGAATTCTGAATTGGAAGAAAAAGAACTGACGAGAGCGAAGAATGCCGCCTACCGTCTGCTCACCTACCGGCCGCGAAGCCAAGTCGAGCTTGAGGCTAAGCTCCGCGACAAGGATTTTCCCGAGCCGGTGGTTCAGGAAGTTATAACCAGCCTTGTTCGGCTCGGGTACGTGAATGACCGCGAGTTTGCCCGTCAGTGGGCCGCGGGCAGGATCAGGCTGCGCTGCTTCGGCAGGCGCAGGATCGAACAGGAACTCAGGAACAAAGGCATCAGCCGCGACGTTATCCAGGAGACCCTGAGTGAGGTTTTCGAGGACGTCCCGGAAGTCGACATCGCGCAACAGGAAGCCGAGAAAAAATTAAGGAGCCTTGCCCGCTTTGCTCCCGAGGTCCGCCGCAGGCGTCTCGCCGGCCACCTGGAGCGAAGGGGGTTCCCGTCCGAGACCATTTACGACGTTCTTCGCCGTGTCGGCGCAATGTAGTTCGCGCGGGACGCGGGTCTTATTATCCGGACATTCGCCGCCCTCCTAAGAGGAATTTCATCAGATTCGTTCACGAAAGAGTTGAATTCTTTCGTATTTTCTGCTATTTTCCCAAGTGTTATAATAACCATAATCCCTGATGAAGGAGTACTGTTTTGAAAGCGAACGATTTACGAAAGCTGTTTCTGGACTACTTTGCGGCGCGGGGGCACAAGATCGTGCCGAGCTCGTCGCTCGTCCCGAAGAATGACCCGACGCTTCTCTTTACGAACGCGGGCATGGTGCAGTTCAAGAGCGTGTTTTTGGGGGAGGAAGTTCGTGATTACAAGCGGGCGGTGACCTCTCAGAAGTGCGTGCGCGCCGGGGGCAAGCATAACGACCTTGAGAACGTAGGCCACACGGCACGGCACCATACGTTCTTCGAAATGCTCGGCAATTTTTCTTTTGGCGATTACTTCAAGAAGGAAGCGATTGCGTTTGCCTGGGAATTCCTGACCACGGTCGTGAAGCTGCCGAAGGACAAACTGTGGGTCACGGTTTACAAAGACGATGACGAGGCCTTTGAGCTTTGGCGAACTGTGGTGGGCATGCCGGCGGAACGGATCGTGCGCCTCGGAGAAAAGGACAACTTCTGGTCCATGGGAGACACCGGCCCGTGCGGCCCCTGCTCCGAGATCCTCATCGATCAGGGGCCCGAGATGTCGTGCGGCAAGCCTGGCTGCGCAGTGGGGTGCGACTGTGACCGGTACCTTGAGATCTGGAACCTCGTGTTTATGCAATTCAACCGCGACGAGACCGGCAAGCTAACACCGCTCCCGAAACCCTCCATCGACACAGGCATGGGTCTTGAGCGTCTGTCATCGGTCTGCCAGAAAGTGCGGAGCAATTTTGAGACCGACCTCTTCCAGGCCATCATCAAGGAGCTCGCGGCCGGGGCGGGCGTAGCGTACCACACGGACGAGCAGACCGACATTTCCTACCAGGTCTGCGCGGACCATCTTCGGGCCATGACCTTCCTGATCTCCGACGGGGTCTTGCCAGCGAACGAGGGCAGGGGCTATGTGCTCCGGAGGATCATTCGCAGGGCAAGCCGCTACGGCAGGCTCATCGGCATTACGAAACCCTTCCTGTACAAGCTTACGGGCGTGGTGGTAGATGTAATGCGCGAGGCCTATCCTGAGCTGGTTGACTCGCGCGAGCACGTGGCAAAAGTCGTGTTGATCGAAGAAGAGCGGTTTGTCGTCACTCTCGATTCAGGTCTTACCCTGTTAAATGAGACGGTTGCAAAACTCAAAGCGGAAAAGAAAAACAGTATCCCCGGCAACGTGCTGTTCAAGCTCTATGATACGTTTGGATTTCCGCTCGATCTCGTGGCGGACATGGCGCGGGACCTGCATCTGGAGATCGACGAGGAAGGTTACCGCAAGGCCATGCAGGAGCAACGTGAGAAGGCGCGAGCGGCCTGGGCCGGTTCCGGCGAAGAGAAGATCAAGCCTGTTTACAAGGAGATCGCTGCAAGCGTCAAAAAGACGGTTTTCACAGGATACGAGACGCTCGAAGGACCCGCCGAGATCGTCGCCATCGTCAAGGGCGACAAACGTATGATGGAAGTGCGCGAGGGCGAGGAGGCGGAGATCATTCTCGACCAGACGACCTTCTATGCCGAGTCCGGCGGCCAGGTTGGCGACAGGGGAGAACTCCTGGGCGAGGCAGCCAAGTTCGCGGTAAGCGATACGATCAAGCCCGTGGAAGGGACCTTCGTCCACAAAGGGAAAGTGAAGAAGGGGGGCTTCAAGATCGGCGATGCGGTGCTGGCGAAAGTCGAGGCAGAAGACAGGGCAGACACCATGCGACACCACACCGTGACCCATATCCTGCATGCCACGCTTCGCTCGGTATTGGGCGAACACGTGAAGCAGGCGGGCTCGCTCGTGGCGCCCGGCCGGCTGCGTTTTGATTTTACGCATTTCACGGCCCTCTCGGAGCGCGAGAAGAAACGCGTCGAGGAACTGGTAAACGACCGGATCATCGAAAACCATCCTGTCGAAACCGCGGTGATGAACATTGATCAGGCCATAGCGACGGGGGCCATGGCGCTGTTTGATGAAAAGTACGGGGACACGGTGCGCGTGGTATCGGTCAAGGACGTGAGTAAGGAGCTCTGCGGCGGCACGCACACGCATGCGAGCGGAGACCTCGGCGTATTCAAGATCCTTTCCGAAGTCGGCATCGCGGCCGGTATACGCAGGATCGAGGCGGTTGCCGGCAGGCACGCATACCGGGCATTCAAACGCGAGGAACAGACCCTTCGGGACATTGCGCAGCTGCTCAAGACGGCGGACCTTGACGTGGCCCCGCGCGTGGAGAAGCTGGTGGCCCAGGTCAGAGGTCTGGAAAAGGAGCTTGACCAGTTCAAGCATAAGCTCCAGTCGTCACAGGCCGGCGACGCTGTCGCTGATGCGCAGACGATCAACGGCGTCAGGGTCCTCGTCAAACGCGCCGACGGCATGGACTCTAAGGACCTGCGCGACTTCGGAGACAAGCTGAGGGACAAACTCGGTTCGGGGATCCTGGCGCTGGGCTCGGCCAAGGACGGCAAGGTGAGCCTGATCGTCATGGTTTCGAAGGATCTCACCGGCCGGTTTCACGCGGGTCATATCATTAAAGATATGGCGGCCATTCTCGGCGGCACCGGCGGGGGTAAGCCCGACCTTGCCCAGTCCGGAGGAAAAGACCCGGAGAAGCTGGACGAGGCGCTCGAAGCGCTGTATACTATAATCAAGAAGAAAAATTGAGCCGGACGGGTTTGGACGAAAGCAGGGAGTCAGGCCGAAGAAAAAAATAATATATTCAAGAAATCGGAGCCTTATACAGCTTATTTCCTTATTAATTGTGCTAGACTTGTAATGGTAAGACCCTGGGAAGGCATAGGATAGCAGGAAACCACTGGCAAGGAGGGTACCATGACGGTTGCGGAAGTTATCAAGAAGGCAATGCTGGCAGGTCTGGGAGCGCAGGAAAAGGCGAAGGAATTTGTTGACGAGCTGGTCAAGGCCGGTGAGCTTTCCAAGAGCGATGCCTCATCGCTCGTAAAGGAATGGGTTTCCAAGGCCGAGGAAAGCCGCAAGGACCTGGACACCAAGATCAAGGATGCGATGGCGGCAGCGATGGAGAAGCTCAACATCCCGACCCGAGACGACATCGAAAAGATGGAAAAGAAGCTCCAGACCATCTCCGCGAGGCTCACGAAAATTGAGGGCGGCGACGGGAAAGGCGGGGCTTAGCGCACCGCCCGGGAGCGCCCATGTCTGTGCTGGGTTTCTGGAGAAGACACTACCGGGACATCCCGAGAATCCGGCAGATCATCGGCGTGATGTCGCGGTACGGGTTCGGACAGCTAGTGGAGCAGCTCGGCATGCAGCGCTTCATCTCTTTCGGCCGGCGCGTGCTTACCTTCAAGCAACAGCCTCTTCCCGGACACCGGCTGAATGCGCCTGAGCGGCTGCGGATGGCGTTCGAGGAACTGGGGCCTTCCTTCATCAAGTTGGGGCAGGTGCTGGCCTGCAGGCCGGACATGCTCCCCATCGAATACGCGCAGGAACTCTGCAAGCTCACCGATTCCGTTTCTCCCTACCCCTTCGAACAGGCGAAAGAGATCATCGAGCGGGACCTCGGGGCCCCGCTCGACGCATTGTTCGCCGAGTTCGATCCCGCGCCGGTCGCTGCGGCATCGATCGCCCAGGTCCATCAGGCTGTACTGCCCGATGGCGCCGAAGTCATGGTGAAGGTCCAGCGACCCAACATCGGACGAGTTATAGCGCGTGACATCAGTATCCTCCGGGGTCTTGCCGAGCTTATCGAGGCCCACGTGCCCGAGATGGCGCCCTACAATGTCCGGGGTATCGTCGAAGAGTTCGCGCGGACCATCAACCGGGAGCTGGATTTTTTCATGGAGGCCTCGAACGCAGCCCAACTCAGGAAAAACTTCGAAAAGAGCGGCGAGCTTTCTATCCCCGCGGTCTTTTCCAATGTCTCAAGCAAGCGCGTGCTGGTGATGGAGAAGATCGAAGGCGTGCGCATCGACGATTTCGAAGCCCTGGACCGCAAGGGTTTCGACCGCCACGATCTGGCGAAAAAAGGCGCTGCCGCATTTTTCCAGATGATTTTTCAGGACGGGTTCTTCCACGCCGATCCCCATCCCGGCAACATCTTCGTTCTCAAGGACGGCAGGCTTGCCCTGGTGGACTTCGGCATTGTGGGCAGGGTGACCGGCGAAAACATGGAGTATTTCGCCAACTCCTTTCTGGCCCTGGTAAACCACGATTACGATTCCCTGGTCCAGCAGTATATGAGTCTGGGATTCGTTGCTGAAGAGGTGGTGGACCTCGAACGGTTCCAGCGGGAGCTCAAGGAAGACTTCAGCGAGCTCCTCGAACCCTACTACGGCATGAAGATCAAACAGATCGACTTCGGCGCCTACGTGGACCGGGTTACCCAGATCCTCCTGCGGCACCGCCTGCGGCTTCCTCAGAACCTCTATCTTATCGACAAAGCGCTTATTACCCTGGAAGGCGTCCTGAAGCAGCTCGACCCCGAGTTCGATTACCTCGAGGCGGCGCAGCCCTACGTGGCCGATCTCATCCGCAGGCGCCGCAATCCTCTGCAGGCCTACCGTAAACTGCAAAAAAACGTGGGGGAATTTTCCGATATGATCTCCCACCTTCCACGCCAGGTGCGGAACGTGGTCCGGAAGGTCCTGCGGAACGACATCCGTGTCAACATCCACCATGAAGAACTGGGCCATTTCATCCGGGACTTGGACAAATCCAGCAACCGGCTGGCTTTCAGCATCATTACCGCGGCCATCATCGTAGCTTCGTCCATCATCATCCACTCGGGCCTGGGCCGCACGATCTTCGGTCTCCCCATCTTCGGCCTCATCGGCTACGTCATCGCCGGATTTTTCGGCTTCTGGATCCTCATCGGCATCCTGCGGTCGGGACAGTTGTAACACGCCCACAGAAATAAATCGTTTGAAAATTTGTTCCCGTGAGATATAATAAGGCATTGTTGTGCCCGGGCGTTCCTGCGGGCTGACATACGATTTATGAGTGGGGTAAAAGAATGAAAGTAATGAAGCATGGACTGAAATCTTTCGTCACCATCTGGTGTGAAATCAGAAGATGGGTCAGACGCAATCCCTGGTCGTCATTTCTGGGCGCCACGGTGGCGCTGACCGTTCTCATTCATTTTTACATCGCCCTGTTTGTTCCGCCGACGAAAGAGAAGGCCTGGAAGGAAGTGCAGGTCACGGAAGGCATGAGCTTCAAGTCCATCACAGGCACCCTCCAGAAGGAAGGCATCATACGGTACCGGGGCTACTTCGAGATCATCGGCAGGCTCCAGGGCATCAGCCGCAAGGTGCGCGTGGGCTATTATGGATTAAACACCAGCATGAGCATGTGGGAGGTGCTCGAAGCCCTGCGCAAGGGCAGGATCATCGAGTATGAAGTGGTGGTCCCCGAAGGGTACAGTCTCTATCAGATCGGATGGACGCTTTCCAAAACGCCGCTCATCTCAGATCCGCAGCAGTTCATCAAGCTCGTGAAGGACAAGAACTTTGTCCATTCCCTCGGCGTCGATGCTGACACGCTCGAAGGCTACCTGTTCCCGGACACCTACTATCTGCCCAAAGGCATCAAACTCGAAGATATCCCGAAGAAAATGGTCCTGCGCTACAAAGCGGTGTTCGACGACAGTTATCGCGCCCGCGCGCAGGAACTTGGGCTCACCGAGCAGCAAGTCATCACCCTGGCCTCGATCATCGAGAAAGAGGCGAAAGTGTCGTCGGAGCGCAAGTTTGTCTCGGCGGTCTACCACAACCGCCTCAAGAAGGGGATGAGGCTCCAGGCAGATCCGACCGCTGTCTACGGCACGAAGGCGTGGATCACCAAGGTGACGGCCAAAGACCTCAGGCGGAAGTCTCCGTACAATACTTACCTTCATAAAGGCCTTCCTCCCGGCCCGATCGCAAACCCCGGTCAGGGCGCAATCCTCGCCGCGCTCTATCCCGAGCCCGTGGACTATCTTTTCTTCGTGGCCCAGGGCGACGGCAGCCACTATTTCTCGAATGATTACGGTACGCATGAGAAGGCTGTGGGGAGGTACCGGTCAAACAATATTGCGAAGAGGCAGGCGAGGGCCCAGGCGAAGCAGCAGTAAATTAAAGAGTATCTATCGCGGAATATCGTACCCTGTGAATTCTGGAGTGAGCGCATTCCCCGCGGATGCCTATACGAACCTTCCTTTGTTGCAGGGAGCTTCAACTGCCCGCGATATTTCTCAAAACCGTTAAAGGATATGCGGCTGTGGAAAGGAGAGCAGCTGGCCGGCAATACTTTCTTAAAATCTGCAGCCCAGTTGAATGAGGTTGGTGCTTGGCTTGTCCTTGGCGGCAGGGTCCATTGTGCGATTAAAGTCCCGCTCGACCTGTATATAGATGTCCCTGCCGAGAACATATGTGAAGCCCAGGCTGTTGTCGCCATGGCTGTCGAGGTTCACTTTATAAAAATAAGACGCTTTGCCGTATCTGACCTCTGTCTCTGATACCAGGCCTAATTTTCCGCTGTCGATCCGGACCCGCAATCCTGTTTTAAGGATTACCTTGTCATTTACAACAGCATTCCTGGCAGGATGTGCCTCCCCGGCTTTTTTATCAGAGATTTTATTATCGCCGGTTTTAATATCATTCACCTCCGCGTCGGCATCCTCACTCCCGGTCTTGTCGGACGAAACCTCATATCTCAGGGCCTTGACCAACTTGTCGATCTCGACGACCCGTTCTTTCGAAAATTTTAAGGTTTCTTTTAAGACGAGCTTCATGACAATTCTTCCCTCGGCTGCCTGCTTATCGAGTTCCTCATCGGTCAGCATGCGGTTAACCAGCACCGGGTCCTGCTGGCGAGGACCGAAGTATATACTTATTGTTTTGAACATTTGCTCACGCCAGTCCTTTATGCCTCCGCGCTCCGAGCCATCAGTTTGTTTTGTTTCCGAAATGAGGCCCGGCTCGGACATAAATCCAGCTCCGCCATAAAGGGCGTTCAGTTCGATTGGGGAACTCTTGGCAAGAGCGTCATTCGCATTATGTTGCTGAGAACTGTCAGTCGGCGACTGGGGAGCGGCTGCCTGCCCATTCATGATCGAGGGAGTATTTTCTTTAGACGATGGCTCCTGGGCCATGGCAAATTCAGGCATGAACATCAATAATATAAAAAAGGTAATGAGCTTCATAACGACCAACTCCTGATCGTGACATAACATACAACGTTTAGTCTTTTGATCAGTTAACTTGCATCTGTCATGCCATTAAAGTGAAGGATGGGAACAGTAGGGCAAAAGGATTATAAAATCAATGATATGGGCACGGTTTCGGTTCTTCGTGTTGTACGGGAATCGTTAGCGGATGGGAAAAATCCGGGGAGAAATAATATGATTATCGAAGCCGTGGCATTCGATTTTCGAATACCCGAGAATTATTATTTTTGATGAGCACAAATCGATTAAAAGTGTCAAAAGTGTCGTCCAGGAGGAGGAAGGCTATTATTCTCTTTGCCTCGGATCGAGAGCATCGCGGATGCCTTCGCCCAAAAGGTTATAGCCGAGAACGGTGATCAGAATGGCGAGGCCGGGGAAGGCTGAGAGCCACCAGGCTATTTCGATATTGTCCTTGCCTGAAGAGAGCAGGCTGCCCCAGCTCGGGGTAGGGGGTTGAACGCCGAGGCCGAGGAAGCTCAGGGCCGATTCGATGAGGATCGCCCCACCGACGCCCATGGTGGCCGATACAAGGATGGGCGAGATGCCGTTCGGCAGAACGTGCTTCACGATGATCCGGCTGTCATTTGCGCCGATAGCGCGGGCAGCGATCACGAATTCGCGTTCTTTCAGGGAGATGAACTCGGCCCGGATAAGCCTCGCCGGCTCCATCCAGCTTGTGAGGCCGATCACGATCATGATGTTGATGATGCTGGGCTCGAGAATGGCGATCACGGCGAGCACGAGAAAGATCGTGGGGATGCTCAGCATGATGTCCACGCTTCGCATGATCATGCTGTCCACCCAGCCGCCGTAGAAGCCTGCGATCGAGCCGAGGATGATGCCGATGATCGTCGCTATCCCGACTGCCACGAACCCTACCTCAAGAGAGATCCTGCCGCCCCAGAGCATGCGGGAGAGCACGTCCCGTCCGAGGTCATCGGTCCCCAGGGGATGGGTCAAGCTCGGACCGACAAGGATGTTTTTGATGTCAATGGTGGACGGGTTATAGGGTGCGACCAGTGGCGCAAATATGGAAAGAATGAAGACGAGCAGCACGAGTATCCCGCCGATGACGGCAAGTTTGTTCTTCATCAGATAATGAAGCGTTTGAGATATGAAGGATTCGGTGTTGTTCATTATCAAGATTCCGGTCTCATCTCATCTTGTAATGCAGGCTAACGCCGGCAGATACCACATTACGCATTCCGCCTCCGCCCAGCGTTTACGAGTGCTTGGCGTAGCCTGCTCTTGCGAAAACGCGGCCATAAACGAGTGCAGGGTGAATTCCGCAATTTGCATTACTTCAGTCTTACCCTCGGATCGGTAAAGGCATAGGCAACGTCAGCGAGGAAATTTCCTATCATAGTGAGAAATGCACCCGGCACCAGGATGCCCATGACGAGGTTGTAGTCCCTGGATAATACTGCCTGATACATAAGCTGACCCATGCCCGGGATGCCGAACACGGTTTCCATTATGGCGCTGCCTCCGATGACGCCCGGAAGCGAGAGGCCGAGAATGGTGATCACCGGCATGAGCGCGTTTCTGAGCGCGTGCTTGTAAATTACGGCGCCCTCCGGAAGTCCTTTGGCCCTGGCAGTCCGGATATAGTCCTGGCGCAGGACTTCGAGCATATTGCTCCTCATGTATCGCGAAAATCCGGCAAGACCGCCGAAAGCAGAAACAAAGACCGGCAGGACCAGGTGCTCGGCCCGGTCCATGAGCCAGCCCCACGTGGTGAGCCCGGTGATATCCAAGCTCTCTTTTCCCGATATTGGTAGTATCCCCGACTGCACACCGAAAACATAGATGAGCAGGAGGGCGAGCCAAAATGAGGGCGTGGAAAATCCTACAAAGACAAAGATCGTCGTGAATCGGTCAAGAACCGAGTATTGTCGCGTGGCCGACATGATGCCTAAGGGTATGGCGATGAGCAGCACAAGGCCGAGGGAAAGAAGGTTGATCGTGAGCGTGATCGGGAGCCGTTCGAGTATCTTGTCCTTTACCTTTCGGCCGTCGGCAAAGGCTTCACCGAAGTCGAGGGTCACGAACTTCCTGAGCCAGGTGGCGTACTGTTTGTAAAAGGGCTGGTCGGCGCCGTAGAGCTTTCTCAGCCGTTCCCGTGCTTCGGCCGAGGCCCGGGCCGAGAACTCCATCTGCGCTTCCGCCGGTCCGCCCGGGGCAAGACGCATGACGCCGAAGCTCAGCACGGTGATGCCGATCAGGATGGGTATCATGAGGAGCGTGCGTTTTAAGATGTAGATGAGCATGAGCTTGGCGCTATCCGGTGACCTTGTATACCATGTCGAAAGGCTTTGCAGGCTGGGAGAGCTTGATGCCGGTGAATTGGCCGCGGATGGCTTTCTGAACGGGCTGGTGGTCGAACTCCATGGTCTCCACTTTTTGGGTAAAGTCGGTAGCAGACCCCTTGATCCGCACAATATCGCCTATTGCGAGGTCGCCGAAGTCCAGCTTGACCGCTGCGACGGATGTTTTATCGAAGAATTTAATAACAGACCCGATCCGCTCTTCCATGCCGCTCATGATAGTATAAAATCCGCAGTATTTCAAGGAAATTCAGGCAGACGTTCTCCCGCATCATGCAAGGTGTAGATGGGTGCGATCGCGGCCTGGCTTCGCGCTCCAGGGGCGGCGAAAAGATTAAATTAGGCAGAAGTATTCGGCTATTAGAGCTTGACAATAGGTAGCCCTGTGAGTATTATATGCCTTGCGGAGCAGGGGTAGTGTGCAGTGCATCTCACGGGGCGTGGCGCAGCCCGGTAGCGCGTCTGCTTTGGGAGCAGAAAGCCGGAGGTTCAAATCCTCTCGCCCCGACCAGTTTCAATTGCGGATTGCGGAATGTAGATTGCGAAATGGAAAACGAATCTAAACTCCGAATTCCCCATTCCGAATTCCGCATTTGAAATGCGCCTGTAGCTCAGGTGGATAGAGCAACAGCCTTCTAAGCTGTGGGCCAAAGGTTCGAGTCCTTTCAGGCGCACCATTCCATTGCGGATTGTTTGTTGACAAAGTACAGCCGACATTATAGAATGTACCCTGATTTCGCAATCCGAAATCCACATTTCGAAATTATAACATGGTGGGCGTAGCTCAGTTGGTAGAGCTCCAGGTTGTGGCCCTGGTGGTCGCGGGTTCAAGCCCCGTCGCTCACCCCAATTTTGTATCGTAGAGACGGTCGATGTCGGCCGTCTCTACAGTTTTAGAGGCTTGACAAGCGCCCGTAGCTCAGCTGGATAGAGCGTCGGACTTCGAATCCGGATGCCGCAGGTTCGAGCCCTGCCGGGCGCACCAGAACGAATGTGGAATGCGGATTGCAAAACGATTCTAAAATCCGAATTCCCCATTCCGAATTCCGCATTTGAAACGCGCCTGTAGCTCAGCTGGATAGAGCGTCGGCCTCCGAAGCCGAAGGTCGTGGGTTCGACTCCCGCCAGGCGCACCATAAATAACTGATAATCAAGTATGCGCTGTATGCGACCGTGCAGTATCAATCAGGAGAACCCACGACCCTAGGGGATTCAGGGGAAGGATTCCCCTGAGCTTCGGAGGAGATACCAGAGGGGGTCCGGCTCACTCTGGGGAGCCCTCTACGGGCGACGGAGCTGGCTCGACTCCCGCCAGGCACCATAAAAATATATCTTTTCCGGGTGAATATTAGTTTTTTGTTGCATCCTGCTGCAAAGATAAGTATACTGTAATCCGTTTTTCATCATCTGGTACTCTCAATCTTATGGGCCGTTAGCTCAGTTGGTAGAGCAGCTGACTCTTAATCAGCGGGTCGAAGGTTCAACTCCTTCACGGCTCACCATAAAATAACACAGGGAGCAGTGGGCAGCAGGCAGCGCAATTTTGACAGCTGCTATCCGTTCACTGCTCTCTTTGTTCACGCAGCGAGAGTGGCGGAACTGGCAGACGCGCCAGACTTAGGATCTGGTGGGCGACCATGGGGGTTCAAGTCCCCCCTCTCGCACCAAATAATTCGCATGCCGATTGGGGAGCTTGGAGCGCGGACTGAAAACCGCAACCCGCCTCCTGCCCTCCGAACGCGTTACAATCCATAAACTTTAATATATTCTTAATGCAAAGGTGGAAAAGGAATGAAATCGGTCGTAGAAGATATCAGTTCGGTCAAGAAAAAGATCAATGTTGAAATCACGCCGGAGGCCGTGGCCAAAGAAATGGAAAAGGCCCTGGCCGATGTGGCAAAAAAGGCAAGGATCGCGGGATTCCGGCCGGGAAAGGCCCCGAAGGCCATTGTCGAGAAGCACTACGGCGAGGAAGTCCGGAACGAAGTGATGCAGCGGCTGGTCACGGAATCCTATTTACAGGCGTTGCAGGAAAACGATCTTAGTCCGGTCGAAGTGCCGCATATCGAGAATGTCTCTTCGCTGGCAAAAGGCACTCCGCTTACCTTTACGGCCACCGTCGAGGTCCGCCCGAAGATCGAGTTGGGGACCTATGACGGCATCGAAGTGAAGGAACAGACCCTCGTAGTAAGCGACGACGAGCTCAATCAGACCATTGACCGCCTTCGCGAGATGTATGCCCAGCTTGAGGTGGTCGAGGGCCGGCCCCTTGAGAAGAACGATATGGCGATCATTGATTTTGAAGGCTTCCATGACAACAAGCCCATCGAGGGCGCAAAGGCGTCCGGACATATGCTCTCGCTCGGCGCGAACTCGCTGATCCCCGGTTTCGAGGACCAGCTCGTGGGTATGAATGCCGGTGAAACCCGGGAGATCAAGGTCACCTTCCCTGTGGATTATCAGAACAAAGCTATCGCGGGAAAGGATGCCACCTTCACCGTCACGCTCAAAGAAATCAAGAAGAAGGTCCTTCCCGAGTTCAACGACGAGTTTGCCAAGGACATCGGAGGCGACAAATCAGTGGTAGAGTTGAAAGAGGGGATCAAGAAGGACCTCGAAGCGCGAAAGCGCGACGAGCAGGCATCGGCCCAGCGCGAGGAAATCCTGTCCAAGCTCGTCGATGCCCATATCTTCGATATTCCGCCCGGCATGGTGGAGCGGGAGCTTCAGGCCATGGCCCGCCAGCAGGCCACGCGGCTGGCGCGGCAGGGCATGGATATGAAAACCTTCGATATCGCTAAATTTCTCGAGGAACACAAGGCCGTCGCTGAAAAACGCGTCAAGGGACTTTTGCTCCTTGACGTCATAGCCGAGAAGGAAAAGGTGGAAGTGAGCGATCAGGAAGTGAACTCGGCGCTCGCTGCGATGGCAAGGAGCTCGCGCCAGACCGTGGACACGGTCAAGAAATATTACGAATCGCTCGACGGCGGCCTCGATAACCTGCGCACATCGCTGACCCAGGAAAAGACGCTCGGTCTCTTGCTTTCCCGGTCAAAGAAGAGTTATAATTAGTATGAGTAAAGGTTGAGGAATGTGCGGCCCACGCCGGGCCGGTCAGTAATCGCCCGCCGTTGAAATTATTTTCTCGTCCACGTGCCGGAAGGGCATGAACAGTAAGGAGAATTTCAATCTATGTCATTGATCCCCATGGTAATAGAACAGACGAGCCGCGGTGAGCGGGCCTATGATATTTATTCCCGCCTCCTCAAGGACCGCATTATCTTCCTCGGCACTCCCATCGACGATAATGTGGCGAATACGGTGATCGCGCAGCTCCTGTTCCTGGATGCCGACGACCCTGACAAGGACATCTACCTGTACGTCAACTCTCCCGGAGGGGTCGTGACTTCGGGGCTTGCGATCTATGACACCATGAATTATCTCAAGTCCCCGGTTTCAACCATCTGCATCGGCCAGGCAGCGAGCATGGGAGCCCTGCTTCTGGGCGCGGGAACAAAGGGGAAACGATTCTCCCTGCCGCACGCCCGGATCATGATCCATCAGCCCATCGGCGGGTTTCAGGGCCAGGCCACCGACATCGAGATCCATGCCAAGGAAATATTAAAGCTCAAGGATACGTTGAACCAGATCCTGTCCAAACATACCGGGCAGCCCATCGAGAAGATAGCAGCGGACACGGAGAGGGATTTTTTCATGTCCGGCGAAGACGCGAAGCAGTACGGTCTCATTGATGAAGTCATCACCAAGGTAAGAAGCGTGAAGAAGGAGAAGTAAGCATATGACCGACAAAGAAAAAAAGGAACATACCACGCCGCTCAAGTGTTCCTTCTGCGGCAAGGGGCAGGAAGAAGTGAAGAAACTGATCGCCGGCCCTTCGGTTTTTATCTGCAACGAGTGCGTGGACCTCTGCAACGAGATCATTGCCGAGGAGTGGGAAGAGGCCAAGGACGCGAAGATCCCCCGTCTGCCCAAGCCGGCGGAGATCAAGCGCACCCTTGATGAATATGTGATCGGCCAGGAGCGCGCAAAGAAGATCCTGTCCGTGGCGGTGCATAATCACTACAAACGCATCGGCATCCAGCAGGAAATAGGGGATGAGGTAGAGCTTCAGAAGAGCAACATCCTTCTTATCGGGCCGACCGGCGTGGGGAAGACCCTGCTGGCCCAGACCCTGGCGCGTATTCTCGACGTGCCGTTCACCATTGCCGATGCCACGACGCTCACCGAAGCCGGTTATGTGGGCGAGGACGTGGAGAACATCATCCTCAAGCTTCTGCAAAGCGCCAATTACGACGTGGAACGCGCCCAGCGCGGCATCGTTTATATCGACGAGATCGATAAGATCAGCCGGAAGTCGGAAAACCCCTCGATCACGCGCGACGTTTCCGGCGAGGGTGTGCAGCAGGCGCTCCTGAAGCTCATCGAGGGGACCGTTGCGAGCGTTCCGCCCCAGGGCGGCCGCAAGCATCCCCACCAGGAATTCATCCAGGTCGACACGAAGAACATCCTGTTCCTCTGCGGAGGCGCCTTTGTGGGGCTCGATACGATCATCGAGCAGCGCGTCGGCCAGAAGACCATGGGTTTCGGCGCCGATATCCAAAGCAAGAAAGAGCGAAAGCTCTCCGAAATCCTCGCCAACCTTCAGCCCCAGGACCTGCTCAAGTACGGGCTTATTCCCGAGTTCATCGGCCGCATGCCCGTCGTGGCAACGCTCGAGGAGCTCGACGAGCACGCGCTCATCGACATTCTCACGCGCCCCAAGAACGCGCTTATAAAACAATACCAGAAGCTGCTGGCGCTCGAAGGCTGCAAACTGCGCTTTAGCGACGATGCGCTCGTCGCCGTGTCGAAGAAGGCGATCACCCGGAAGACGGGCGCCCGAGGGCTTCGCGCCATCCTTGAGGACGTGATGCTGAACGTGATGTACGATATCCCGTCGCAGCCCGGTATCCGCGAGTGCATCATCAACCAGGAAGTGATCACCGAAGGGGCCGAGCCCCTGCTCATCTACGAAAAGATAGCGTAACGCCTGCAAAGGCTAAGGTTGAGGCTGAGGTTCAGACAGGGCTGATAGAATCGCAGTCATACTCAAACCTCGACCGAAGCCTCAACCTCAATCTTACGTCCCATGAAAATACTCTCAGCCGAATTCGTCATCAGCGCAGCGGCCCCGAAGCAGTTTCCGATCGATAGCAGGCCGCAGATCGCCTTTGCCGGCCGCTCGAACGTCGGCAAATCATCGATCATCAACACGCTGCTTCACCGGAGAAATCTGGTGAAGGCAAGCGTGACCCCGGGGAAAACCCAGCTTATCAACTTTTTTGTCATCAATGACGGGTTCTATTTTGTCGATCTCCCGGGATACGGGTATGCCCGTGTGCCGCGCGCCGTGACCGATGCGTGGGCGCCGATGATCGAGGGTTACCTGAAGGGGGCCCCGGGCCCGCGGGCGGTCGTCGTGCTCCTGGATGCCCGGCGGGAGCCGGATGAACGGGACATGCGACTTATCGACTGGCTCCAGCAGTACGGCATACCCGCGATCTATGCATTGACCAAGGCCGACAAGCTGAACCGGCAGGAGGCTGAACGCGCGCAGCGGGACATCCATGCGCGTCTGGGTATAGCAGATCCGCTGCTCCTCACGTCGGCCAGGGCCGGGCTGGGCATCAAGGAACTTTGGGCGGAGATCGGTAAAAGACTCAATGCAAAGTAAACGAATGCAAAACAAAATGATTGCATAGTCATTCTAACAGGTGCGTTTTGTAATTTGCATTTTGACTTTTCAGTCGGAGGCTTCCATGGAACTCATCAAAGACCTCACGGGTTCACTGTTCTGGACGACCGCGCTCAGCATAATCCTTTACGTTGCGAGCAGCATCGCCATCGGCCTGCTGGAAAAAAAATCGGAGCTGCTGAAACCGATCGGCGCGGGGCTCAAACTCATTGTCCTGTTCATATCCCTTCAAATTTTTGTCCATCTCGGGGCGGAAGAACACTCACCGAGACTTGCCAATTCCCTGAATTTCTTCTCGTGGCTCGTTTTTACCTTCGCGGCGCTTCGCCTTGGGCTCTATATGTACGGCGACCTCTTCGTGGTCAGACTCAAGAAGGGCAGCTTCCCCGCGGCGTTTAAGAACATCATCATTGGTTCGGTCCTGGTGGTGGTGACGCTCATTCTGCTTAAGGAAATTTTGAACATCAACGTCACCTCTCTTATCGCGACGACCACGGTCCTCACCGCAACCATCGGTCTCGCTTTCCAGAGCACGCTGGCAAATATCCTGGCAGGTCTTACGATCCATCTCGAAAAACCGCTCAAACAGGGCGACTGGATCTCCGCCGGGGGACACGAGGGCCGCGTTCTCGACATCACCCTCAGGTCCACCAGGATCTTCACGGTGGAAAACAACGAGGTCTTCATCCCGAACGGCAAGATTCTGAGCGATGCCGTTGTGAACTATAGTCTTCCGGACTCCAGGGTTGTACGTAAGCTTGTCGTCGGGGTGAGTTATCATGTCGCACCAAACAAGGTAAAGAGCACCGTCCTCGAAGTGCTGGCGACCGTTCCCGGCGTGGCCGGGTTTCCGGTGTCCGTCGTGAGGGTGATCAGCTTTGGCGACTTTGCCGTGCACTATGAAATACGATATCCGCTCGCCGATTTTTCTACCCACGTAGATACTGAAGCAGATATCATGAAGCTTTTGTGGTACCGCTTTAAACGGAGCGGCATCGAGATCCCCATGCCGGTCAGGGACATTACCGTCAGTCAGGTGACGCCCGAAAGCCGTCAGGCGGAAAAAGAACACCGGGCGGAAGAGATCATGAAGCTGGTGGAGAGGGTCGAGATCCTTTCGCCGCTCAGCAAGGCGGAGCTCAAGAAGCTTGTCGGACGACTGAGCGTCGTGTCCTACGCCGCCGGCGAGGTCCCGGTGCGTCAGGGAGAGCCGGGGGACTCGTTCTATATCATCAAGAGCGGCAGGGTGAACGTGGTAGTGGAAAAGTCCTTCAGTGAGTCAGCGGTGGTGGCCACCCTCGGGCCCGGCAACTTTTTCGGCGAGATGAGCCTGCTCACCGGCGCGGCGAGGACAGCCAGCATCCGCGTGATGGAGGATGCCGAGTTCATCGTTGTCGATAAGGAAAGCTTCCGCTCTACCCTCGCCAATAATCCCTCCATAGCGGAATCCATGAGCCATATCCTGTCCGAACGCCAGGCGGGTCTTGATGCTGAACGCGAACGGCTCGACGCGGCCGGCCTCGAACGGCGCAAAAAAGACGTTTCCGGAAAGTTGCTTTCAAGGATGAGGGAATTTTTCGGGTTGGTCAGGTAAACGAACTCTGAAGCATGGTTGCAGGGGCCCCTTCGCTGAACGCGCGCAGGGTGGTCCCCGTATATTCCGCATACAACAAATTCCCCTCAGTGACCCCACCTCGCGCCCCCTGGCGTCATCGGTCAGCCTTTCTTCTTTAAATACAGAGTACAATTGTAATTTCTGCGATCCTCCCATGCAAGAAGCCTTGTTTAAAACCAAGGCGAGACTTGACAATCCCCTAATTCGAGCTAACCTTATTCCTAAATAAGTACAGATTTTTTCCCGATTTGCCTAAGCCATCGTGAAATCCGCGTAGTGCGACCGATTACCCACGCCTGAGAGCGTTAACATTCTATGTACAATATAACTTGATACCAAAGTATGGATTATTCCTCTTCCGTAATAAGGATAAAGCGTAGTTAGGATTACGCCTCCGCAGGATTGGAGGACATTAAAAGCCGTTTGCTCGCTTGCTGATTAAGGAGGACAGACATGCGGTTCCTCACACGGTACTTAAGCGTCTCAGTTGTTGCTCTTTTTTTGTTTAGTGCCGTGCGTATGGCTGCTGCCGTGGAGGTGAGCGGGAGAAGTTCTACCCAGTATATCTGGTTTAACGACATCGTTGACGGAAGCAGGCAGGCGGACCTGGCCGAATACCTGAGGGTATCGATCAACGGCATTGACGAAGACGGCAAGCTTTCCATTAAAGGATACGGCAGGGCACTGTATGACGTCAAGAACGGAGGAAAGGTCGACAACAGGCTTTATTACTTTTTTGCGGACTACAAAAACTTCATGGACAAGACCGATATCCGGCTTGGCCGCCAGTTCGTAAACCTTTCGGCGGGAAGCGCACTTTTGGACGGACTGCAGGCCGACATCAAGAACGTCGGACCGGTCGGATTTACCGTCGTGGGCGGCAGGGACGTTCTTTTTGGCGAGAGCGGCCAACTGTCGAGCCACGTGTATTCAGCAGGCGCGGCCGCATACCTGACGGGGGTCAAAAATGCCGATTTTGATGTCAGCTATTACCGGGTCTACGATTACAGCGATCTTGCCCGCGACATCCTCGGCTCCAGTTTCAAGCAATACCTCCTCGACTCCGTCAAACTCTACGCAAACGCGCGCTACGACCTGACTGCTGAAGTCTTTAATGAAGCACTCGCGGGTGTCAAGTATTTCCCCACCCTGAACTTGATGCTGACCGCCGAATACTTCGAGAGCTATCCTACCTTCGATACCACATCCATTTACTCCGTATTTGCCGTTGATAAATACAAGGAAGATGTACTAAGGGCTGACTACACGATGACGCAATGGCTGGACATCAGCGCGGGTTACACCCATGAGTATTTCGACGAGGGCGGAAGATCTGACGTCTACGAAATTGGGTTTAAATTGCGGCCCTCGGTGCGCATGACCGTCGGGCTATTCCATGATAGCCGCTACGGTTATGGCGGCAACCTCAACGGCTACAAAGTCTACGCCGAATACGCGACATTGCAA
>Ga0210377_10001663_pt1 | contig 20148 bp, 21 predicted proteins | sample PLM4_65_b1redo_FD_155480 | JGI IMG/M metagenome (GOLD analysis project Ga0210377, IMG submission 155480) | Groundwater sediment microbial communities from an aquifer in East River, Colorado, USA - PLM4_65_b1 redo | ecosystem: Environmental > Terrestrial > Soil > Riparian zone | place: USA: East...
AGGTGATCGACGAGGTCGGCATGATCGACGAGGGCTACTTCTTCTTCCTCGAGGAAACCGACTGGTGTCACCGCATCCGCGCCGCGGGTTGGCGGATCGCGCACCTGCCCGACACCTACGTCATCCACCTGTACGGTGAGTCGACCAAGAAGAAGACGCCCCTGCGCACGCGCATCGAGTACTACCGCAGCCGGTACCTGTTCTTCCGCAAGAACCGCTCCCACGCGGCGTACCGGACGCTGCGCACGATCGTGATGGCGAAGATCCTGTTCGGTGTCGTGTTCGGCGGGCGGCGTGCCGACGAGTACCGCAAGATCCTCGCGTGGCACCGCGCCGGCGAGCCGTCGACGGCGGGCCTTTCCGGCACCTGAACGGCGCCCAGACGGCGCCAGGGTAGGGGAGTAGACGTTTGAAGATCCTCGTGACCGGCGGCGCCGGCTTCATCGGCTCGCACCTGGTGGACGCGCTCGTGGCCGACGGCCAGAGCGTGCGTGTGCTCGACTCGCTCGATCCACAGGTCCACGGCGTGAACGCCGACTGGCCCGCCCACGCGAACTCGCGCGCCGAGTACCAGCGCGGCGACGTGCGCGACCGCGAGGCCGTGCGCCGCGCGCTCGAGGGCGTCGAGGTGGTCTACCACCAGGCCGCGGCGGTGGGGGTCGCCCAGTCGATGTACGAGATCGAGGCCTACGTCTCGGCGAACTCGCTCGGCGCCGGTGTCGTGCTGCAAGAGGTCGTCGCGCGCAAGGGCCAGATCGCGCGCATGGTGGTGGCGTCGTCGATGTCGATCTACGGCGAGGGGGCCTACGTCGACGCCGACGGCAAGCCCGCCGCGCCAGGCTTGCGTCCCGACGCGCAGCTCGAGAAGCACGAGTGGGAGCTCCGGGACGAGCGCGGTCGCGGGCTGCGGCCGCTCGGCACGCCAGAGACCAAGCCGCTGCTACCGACTTCGGTGTACGCGGTGACGAAACGCGACCACGAGGAGCTGTTCCTGGCGGTCGGCAACGCGTATCGCATTCCGACCGTCGCGTTGCGCTACTTCAACGTGTACGGCTCGCGCCAGGCGCTCTCGAACCCGTACACGGGCGTCGCCGCGATCTTCAGCTCGCGGCTGCTCAATCGCAAGCCCCCGCTCGTCACCGAGGACGGCCAGCAGTCGCGCGACTTCGTGCACGTCTCCGACATCGTGCGCGCGAATCTGCTGGCGCTGCGCTGCGACGCCGCCGGCGGCCGCGTGTGCAACGTCGGGACGGGGCGACCGACGACGATCGCGCGCATCGCGGAGCTGCTCGCCGGGCGACTCGGGCTCGAGATCGCGCCGGAAGTCACTGGGCGCTTCCGCGCCGGCGACATCCGGCACTGCTTCGCCGATCCGACGCACGCGCGTCGCACGCTCGGCTTCGAGGCGAAGGTCCGGCTCGAGGACGGCATCGACGAGGTGATCGCGTTCGTGCGCGCGCAGCAGCCCGAGGACAAGGTCGACGGGTTCGAGGCCGAGCTCGTGAATCGGGGGCTGGCGCGATGAGCGAGAAGGCCGCCGGGCGCGTGCGCCGCTCGATGACCGGCTTCGGCCGCGCCGACGGGCCGCAGGGTCTCGGCGCCGAGGTGCGCAGCGTGAACTCCCGCCACCTCGAGGTGCGGGTGCGGCTGCCGCGCGAGCTCGCGGCGCTCGAGCGCGATGCCCGCGCCGTGGCCGCGCGCTTCTTCGAGCGCGGCCAGGTCGAGATCGCGGTCCGCCTGCCGCTGGAGGGTGAGCTCGCGCCGCGGCTCGAGCTCGATCTCGGCGCGGCGCGGCGTTACGCGCGCGCGGCGCGCGAGCTCGCGCAGGGCCTGCACATCCCGTCACAGCTCAGCGCCGTGGAGCTCCTGTCGCTTCCCGGCGTCGCGCGCGTGCGCGAGCCCGAGCTCGAGGCCGAAGCCCTCTCGACCGCGCTGCTCGAGACGATCGCGCAAGCGTGCGCGGCCGCGGCGGAGATGCGCGCGCGCGAGGGCGAGTCGCTCGTGCGCGAGCTGCGCGGCCGGCTCCAGGTCATCGATACGCTCGTCGGCCAGATCGAGGCGCGCGCCGGAGCCGTGCTCGCGGGTCTGCGCGCCCGGCTCGAGAAGCGGCTCGCCGGGCTCGCGCCCGAGCTCGAGACCGATCCCGCGCGCCTCGAGCAGGAGGTCGTGCTCTACGTCGATCGACAGGACATCACCGAGGAGACCGTGCGGCTGCGCAGCCACCTCGAGCAGTTCCGCGAGACGCTCGATTCGCCGGGCGCGGTGGGGCGCAAGCTCGAGTTCGTGCTCCAGGAGATGGGCCGCGAGACGAACACCATCGGCAGCAAGTCGGGCGATACTCTGCTGACGCGCGCGGTGGTCGAGCTGAAGACCGAGCTGGAAAAGCTGCGCGAGCAAGCCCTGAACATCGAGTGAAGCTCCTGAACGTCGGCTATGGGAACGTGGTGGTCGCCGCGCGCGTCGTCGCGGTGGTCGGCCCCGCGGCCGCGCCGATCCGGCGACTGCGCGAAGAGGCCGGCCAGCGCGGCAAGCTCGTCGACGCCACGCAGGGCCGGAAGACGCGCTCGGTGATCGTCACCGACTCGGACCACGTCGTGCTCTCGGCCGTGCAGCCCGAGACGCTCGCGATGCGGCTCGCCGGCGGCGACGACGCGGGAAACGAGCCATGAGCGCGCGGCGCGGCAAGGTCTTCGTGGTGTCCGGGCCCTCGGGCGTGGGCAAGAGCACGATCGTGCGGCGCGTGCTCGAGAGCGAACCGCAGGTGCGCTTCTCCGTGTCGCACACGACGCGCGCGCGCCGGGAGGGCGAGCGCGACGGCGTCGACTACCGTTTCGTCGACATGCCCACCTTCCGGAGCCTGATCGAGAAGGGCGCGTTCCTCGAGCACGCCGAGTACCAGGGGAACCTCTACGGGACCAGCCGTGCGGCGGTCGAGGAGCCGACCCGCTCGGGCTTCGATCTGATTCTCGAGGTGGAGGTGCAGGGCGCGAAGCAGCTCCAGACCCGCCTCCCGGACGCGGTCCGCGTCTTCATCCGGCCTCCCTCCCTCGAGTCGCTCGAGGCGCGCCTGCGCGCGCGCAACACCGAGGACGCGTCGGTCGCCAAGGGCCGCCTCGAGCGCGCCCGCGAGGAGCTCCACTACGCCGACGAGTGTCAGCACCGGATCGTGAACGACTCGATCGACAAGGCCGTCGACGAGCTGCTGCGCATCATCCGCGACTCGCGGCGGACGGCGGACTAGATGCCGCGCATCCACGAGATCGTCGAGCAGGTCCAGGGGCACTTCCCCGGCGTCGACATCTCGCTGCTCGAGAAGGCCTACGTCTACTCCGCGAAGGTGCACCAGGGGCAGATGCGGCTCTCGGGCGAGCCGTACCTGACGCACCCGCTCGCGGTCGCGGAGCTGCTCGCGGAGATGAAGCTCGACCACGTGACGGTCGCCGCGGGTCTCCTGCACGACACGGTCGAGGACACCTTCGCGACCGACGAGGACATCCGCGGCCAGTTCGGCGACGAGGTCGGCGACCTCGTCGCGGGACTCACGAAGCTCTCGAAGATCGAGTTCCAGAGCCGCGAGGAGGCCCAGGCCGAGAACTTCCGGAAGATGCTGCTCGCGATGTCGAAGGACATCCGCATCATCCTGATCAAGCTCGCCGATCGCCTGCACAACATCCGCACGCTCGAGTACATGAAGGAGGACTCGCGGCGGCGCATCGCGCAGGAGACGCTCGACATCTACGCGCCGCTCGCGCACCGGCTCGGCATCTACTGGATGAAGGAGGAGCTCGAGGACCGCGCGTTCCGCGTGCTCCACCCCGAGCTCTACGCGCAGATCGAGGAGAAGCTCGCCGGCACCAAGGAGGAGCGCGACCGCTACATCGAGGACGTGAAGAGCCGGCTCTCGTCAGAGGTCGCCGCGCGCGGATTGCACTGCGAGGTCACGGGGCGGCTGAAGGAGGCGTACAGCCTCTACAAGAAGATGAAGCAGCAGAACGTGTCCGTTGAGCAGATCTACGATCTGATCGCATTCCGCGTGATCGTCGATGGCACGCCGTCGACCTGCTACGAGACGCTCGGCATCGTGCACGGTCTGTGGAAGCCGGTCCAGGGCCGCTTCAAGGACTACGTCGCGATGCCCAAGCCCAACGGCTACCAGTCCATACACACGACGGTGATCGGGCCGTTCGGCGAGCGGATGGAGGTGCAGATCCGCACGCAGGAGATGCACCGCGTGGCCGAGCTCGGCATCGCCGCGCACTGGAAGTACAAGGGCGCCGGCTCGGCCAGCGCGGGCGACGAGCAGAAGTTCGCCTGGCTGCGCCAGCTTCTCGAGTGGCAGCAGCAGCTCAAGGACCCGAACGAGTTCCTCGAGACCGTGCGCATCGACCTGTTCTCCGCCGAGGTCTACGTCTTCACGCCCAAGGGGGACGTGCAGGCGCTCCCGGCGGGCGCGACGCCGATCGACTTCGCCTACGCCGTGCACAGCGAGGTCGGCAACCACTGTCAGGGCGCGAAGGTGAACGGGCAGCTCGTCGCGCTGCGCCACAAGCTCGCGAACGGCGACACGGTCGAGATCGTCACGTCGCCGCACCAGCGGCCGCGCCAGGAATGGCTCGACTTCGTCGTCACGGGCCGCGCGCGCAGCCGCATCCGCCACGTGCTGAAGGCCGAGCAGGTCGAGCACTCGCGCGATCTCGGCCGCGATCTCCTGCACCGCGAGCTGCACAAGCGCGGCCTCTCGTTCGACAAGCTCGTGAAGTCGGGCGAAATCAAGACCGCGGCGCGCGAGCTCGGCGTGCGCGACCTCGACGGGCTGCTCCAGGCCGTCGCCTACGGCAAGCTCGACGCGCGCGCCGTGGCGCGGCAGCTCGCGGGCGCGGGCGAGGACGAGCCGGAGCCGAAGCCCTCCCTGCTGCGCCGCGTGCTCTCGGTCGGCCGCAGCACCGGCAACGTGCGCGTCTCCGGCATGGACAACGTGCTCGTGCGCTTCGCGAAGTGCTGCGCGCCGGTGCCGGGCGACTCGGTCGAGGGATTCATCACGCGCGGCCGCGGCGTCACCGTCCACGCCAGCGACTGCTCGAAGATCTTCCACCTCGACCCCGAGCGGCGCGTGCCCGTCACCTGGGACAGCGCGCCCGGAGAGCTGCGCCGCGTGAAGGTGCGCGTGGTCTCGGAGGACCGGCCGGGTCTGCTCGCCGCGGTCACGAACAAGATCTCGGAGCAGGGCGTGAACATCGACAACGCGCAGATCACGACCAGCGACGACCGCCGCGCGATCCAGCTGTTCGAGCTCTCGGTCAAGGACCGCAAGCACCTCGAAGGCGTGCTGCGCCAGATCGCCAAGATTCGCGGCGTGGTCACCGTGGAGCGGGTGCGCGCGTGAGCGCGGGCGACGGCCATGCGCCGCCCGTGAGCGGCGTGGTGATCTGCCTGAACGAGGCGGACCGCATCCGCCGCTGCCTGGAGTCGCTCGCGTTCTGCGACGAGATCGTCGTGGTGGACTCGGGCTCGACCGACGGCACGCGCGAGGTCGCGCGCGAGTACACGCCGATCGTGATCGAGCAGCCGTTCCTGGGCTACGTGAAGCAGAAGAACTTCGCGCTCGAGCGCGCGAAGAACGACTGGGTGATCTGCCTCGACGCCGACGAGGCGCTCTCGCCCGAGCTCGCCGCGAACATCCGCGGCGCGCTCGCCCGCAATCCCGAGGGCGTCTCCGGCTACGCGCTCGACCGGGTGACTCACTATCTCGGCGTCTGGCACGACCGCGGCGAGTGGTACCCCGACTGGCAGCTCCGGGTCTTCCGGCGCTCGCGCGGCCGCTGGGGCGGGCTCGATCCCCACGATCGGGTCGAGCTCGAGGGGGAGGTCTTGAAGCTGCCGGGGCGGCTCCTGCACTGGAACTACCGCCACCTCTCCGATCACATCCAGACGATGGACCGCTTCTCGGCGCGCATGGCGCGCTCGCTCGCCGACTCGGGCGTGCGCTTCCGCACGCGCGACCTCGTGCTCCGCCCGATCGCCCGCTTCGCGAAGAGCTACCTGCTCCAGCAGGGCTTCCGGAAGGGAATTCCGGGCCTGATCGTCTCGGTCGCGGGCGCGTACTACGTGTTCATGAAGTACGCGAAGCTCTGGGAGCTCGAGCGCCGCGCGTCGCGATGAGGATCCTCGAGCTCACCAGTGACTGGAAGTGGACCGGACCCGCCGAGCCGCTCGTGCACGCGGTGACCGGCCTGCGCGCGCGCGGACACGAGGTCGACGCGGCGTTTCCGGAGCCGCCGCCGGAGCACGGCGGCGCGCTGGCGGAGCGCGCACGGGAGCGCGGCGTCGAGGCCGCGTACGCTCTGGCGCGGGGGCAGGGCTACCTCCCGTTCCGCGACGGGGCGGAGGTCCGTCGCCTGCGCGCGTTCCTTCGCGCGCGCGACTTCGACGTCGTGCACGCGCAGCACGCGCGCGCGCACATCCTGGCGCGGCTCGCGGCGCGCGGCTCGCGCACGCGCGTGATCGCGAGCTGGCCGCACGGCGATCCGATCCCGGCCGGCGTCTGGAACCGCTGGCTCTACGGGCCGCGCGGCTGCGACGGACTGGTGGTGCTCTCGGAGCGTCTCGCCGCCGACGCACGCACGCGTTTCGGAGGGGATCCCGCGCGCGTCGCAGCCGTGCCGGGTGTGGTCGATGCCGCGCGCTTCGCCCCGCGCGCCGCCTCCGCGAGTCTTCGGGCGGAGCTCGGCCTCGCGCCCGGACAGCGCGTGATCGGCCTGATCGCGCGCCTGCAGCCGCACCGCCGCGTCGAGCTCATCCTCGAGGCGTTCGTGCGCGCGCTGCGCGACGCGCCCGGCCTCCGCCTGCTCGTCGTGGGCCGAGGCACCCGCGCGCGCCAGGTGCTCGAGGAGCCGGTCGCGCGACTCGGACTCGGCTCCGCGGTCATCCGCGCGGGCTACCGCCGCGGCGACTATCAGGACGTCCTCGCGCTGCTCGACGCGCTGGTCTTCGTCGTGCCCGGCTCCGATGGCTCCTGCCGCGCGGTGCTCGAGACCATGGCGATGGAGATCCCCACCATCGCCAGCCGCCGCGGGGTGCTGCCCGAAACCGTCGCCGACGGAGAGACGGGCGTCCTCTGCGCCGAGACGCCGGAATCGCTGGCCGCGGCGTTCACCGATCTGTGGCGCGACCCCGCCCGCTGGCAGGCCCGCGGCAAGGCCGCGCGCAGGCGCATCGTCGAGGGCCACGGCGTCGAGCTGCAAGCCGAGCGCCTGGAGTGGCACTATGGCCGCGTGCTCGGCCTGCGGCAGGGAGCGTAGGGCTGCGGCGCTGCACTGTTTTGTTGCAGAGCCACGGCACGTTGCGCGCCTTGACCGGAAACACCGTTCCAAGTACACAGCGACTGCGATCGAGCAGACGGACGCTCGGATGGAAGCGGCCGGTGCGAAGAAGTGGAGGGGTAGAATGAAGTGGCGGTGGACGCTCCTGGTCCTGGCCATGCTTGGACTCGGCCTCGCCACGTCGCCCGCGGCGCAGGACCTGGCGCGTGGCCAACAGCTCTTCGCGCTCTGCGCGCAGTGTCACGGCGACTACGCCGAGGGGAGCGCCCTGGCGCTCGCGCCGTCGATCGCGGGCCTCGGGCAGTGGTACATCGAGAAGCAGCTGCACAACTTCAAGGACGGGGTGCGCGCGACGCACTTCGACGATCTGGCGGGCATGCGCATGCGGCCGATGGCGCGCTGGCTGAAGACCGACGAGGACGTGAAGGCGGTTGCCGCCTACGTCGCGTCGCTGCCTCCGGTCCGGCCGGCCCCGACGCTGACCGGCGGCGATGCCGCGAAGGGCGCACCGCTCTACGCGACCTGCTCGGGCTGCCACGGCTTGCAGGGCGAAGGCGTCGAGGCGATCGGCGGGCCCGCCCTCAGCCACACCAGCGACTGGTACTTCGTGACCCAGATGAAGAACTACCAGCAGGGCATTCGCGGCAGCGATCCGCGTGACGTGACCGGAGCGGCGATGCGCCCGATGGCGATGATCCTGTCCGATCCGCAGGCGCTCAAGGACATGCTCGCGTACCTCGAGACGCTGCCGGTGCCCGGAGCCGCGGCGCCGGCGGCCGCGAAGACGGGAGGAGAGTAGGGGTGGCAAAGTCGTACTCTCCGGAAGAGCTCGCGCGCGGGATCTTCCTGCTCTCGATGGCCGGCATCGCGGCGTGGGTCGCGGCGGCCTTCTTCTTCGTGATCCTGAGGCAATGAGATGATCGAGAACTGGGTTCCAGCGGTTTCGAGCTTCGCCGGCGACATCGACTTCGTCTTCGACCTCATCTTCTGGATTGTCATCGTCTTCTGGTTCGTCCTGGTCGAGGCGGTCTTCGTCTGGTTGATCGTGCGCTTCCGCAAGCGCGACGGCGTTCGCGCGCAGTACATCACCGGCGAGCTCAAGAGCGAGAAGAACTGGGTGCACTACCCGCACCTGCTCGTGCTCGCGTGCGACGTGGTGATCCTCGCTGCCGCGATCCGCGTCTGGTACAACGTGAAGCAGCACGTTCCGCCCATCGACGAGACCGTGCGCATCGTCGGTCAGCAGTGGGCGTGGAGCTTCGTGCACCCCGGCGCGGACGGGCGGCTCGACACGCAGGACGACATCAAGACGGTCGACGACCTGCACCTCGAGGTCGGCAAGACCTACGCGTTCAAGCTCGAGTCGCGCGACGTCCTGCACAGCTTCTCGATTCCCGTCTTCCGTCTGAAGCAGGACGCGATTCCCGGGCGCGTGGTGACCGGGTGGTTCAAGCCGATCGCGACCGGCTCGCACGACATTCAGTGCGCGGAGATCTGCGGCATCGGACATGCGCTCATGCCGGGCCGCGTCCTGATCGAGACGCCCGAAGCACACGCCGCCTGGATCGTGTCGCACAGCCCGTCGGGCGCAGGAGAGTAAGGTCATGGTGGTTCAACACGCGGAGCACGCCCACGAGCACGGCGGCCATGCGCAGCAGTCGTGGTTCCGCACGTACATGCTCTCCACCGACCACAAGATCATCTGCTTCCAGTACATGTTCACGGGCATGGCGCTGGCGCTGGTCGCCGGCTTCTTCTCGTACGTCTTCCGCATGCAGATGGCCTTTCCGGGCATGAACGTGCCGGGCTGGGGGCTCGTGACCCCCGCCGACTACAACATGCTCGTCACGAATCACGGCGCGATCATGATCTTCTGGGTGGCGATGCCCGTGCTGATCGCCGCCTTCGGGAACTACCTGATCCCGCTGATGATCGGCGCGGACGACATGGTCTTCCCGCGGATCAACCGGCTCTCGTACCAGATCTTCCTGCTCTCGGTGGTCGTCCTGTTCGTCTCGTTCTTCGTCGACGGCGGCGGCTTCGCGGGCGCGTGGACGATGTACCCGCCGCTGATGGCCAAGGCCGAGTACAGCCTGACGGGCACGGGCTCGAGCGTCTTTCTGCTCGCGGTCGCGCTCGAGTTCGTGGCGTTCCTCCTGGGCGGCATCAACTTCGTCACCACGGCGATGAACGCGCGCGCGCCGGGGATGAAGCTCTACGACATCCCGATCGTGGTCTGGATGATCGTGATCGCGAGCATCCTGTTCATGGCGTCGGTCGGCCCGCTGATCGCGGGCGCGATCATGATGCTCTTCGATCAGCAGCTCGGCACGGCCTTCTTCGATCCGAACCGGGGCGGCGACCCGATCCTGTGGCAGCACCTGTTCTGGTTCTTCGGCCACCCGGAGGTCTACGTGGTGCTGCTGCCGGCCATCGGGATCACGGCCGAGATCATCACGGTCTTCTCGCGCAAGAAGCTCTTCGCGTACAAGACGGTGCTGAACACGGCGATCGGCACGGGCGTGCTCTCGTTCACGGTCTGGGCGCACCACCAGTTCGTCGCCGGCATCGACCCGCGCATGGCGAACATCTTCACGGTCACGACCCTGATCATCTCGATCCCGATCGCGGAGATGATGTTCGTCTACATCGCGACCCTGTACGGCGGCTCGATCACGCTCGCCACGCCCATGCTCTGGGCGCTCGGCTTCATCGCCACGTTCCTGATCGGGGGCGTCACGGGCATCTTCCTGGGCGCGAGCGGCGCGGACATCTACCTGCACGACACGTACTTCGTGCTCGCGCACTTCCACTACACGTTCTTCCCGATCGCGATCATCGGCACCTACGCGGGCGTGACGTACTGGTTCCCGAAGATGTTCGGGAAGATGATGAACGACACGCTCGGGAAGGTTCACTTCTGGGGCACGTTCATCGGCTTCAACTGCATCTTCATCCCGCTCTTCTTCACGGGCATGCTCGGCGATCACCGCCGCATCTTCGACTACACGAACTTCCCGGAGCTCTCGACGCCCATGCTCGAGGGACTGCGCGCGTTCGCGACGATCTCGCTCCTGGTGATGCTCGGCTTCCAGCTCGTGTTCATCTACAACTTCGTCACGAGCCTGCTCTGGGGACCGAAGGCCGAGCTGAACCCGTGGCGCGCGAACACGCTCGAGTGGACGGCAGCGTCGCCGCCCCCGCACGGGAACTGGGCCGTCCTGCCGACGGTGCACCGCGGTCCGTACGAGTACAGCGTCCCCGACCGGAAGGAAGACTTCTGGCCGCAGAACGCGCCGAGCTAGGCGAGGAGAGGGACGATGTCTGCCGCTAGCACCCGACCGATCGCAACCACGCGCAGCACCACGGGCATGCCCACGGGGCGGCTCGCGGTGTGGTGGATCATCGCGTCGGAGATCGTGATCTTCGGCGGCCTCCTGGGCTCGTACGTCATGCACCGGCTGGCGCACGACGCGTTCGCGGCCGCGGCGGCGCACACGAACACGTGGATCGGCGCGTTCAACACCTTCGTGCTGCTCACCTCGAGCTTGTTCGCGGTGCTCGCGCACAAGGCCGCCGAGGAGCACGATGGCAAGAAGGCCGCGCGGTTCCTGGTCTACACGATGGCCGGCGGCATCACGTTCCTGGTGGTGAAGGCCTTCGAGTGGACCCACGAGATCCAGCTCGGCTACACGATCTCGTCGAACACGTTCTGGTCGTTCTACTACACGGCCGCGGGAATCCACGCGGCGCACGTGCTCGCGGGCGTGATCATCATGGGCATCATCGCGCTCGAGGCGCGCAAGAACCTCGAGCTGCAGAGAGTCGAGCTGATCGGGCTCTACTGGCACTTCGTCGACGTCGTCTGGATCTTCCTGTTCCCTCTGCTCTACATCGCGAAGTAGGAGCGCCGAATGGCCGACCACGCCTCGCATGACCACGACCACGGCGCGGGCGACGCGCACGCGGAGCACACGCACCATCCGAACTACGTCCGGATCTGGGCCGTGCTGCTGGTGCTGCTGGTGGTGAGCGTCCTCGGACCGATGGTCGGGATCAAGGCCGTCACGTTGATCACGGCGTTCGGCATCGCGATCGTGAAGGCGTACCTGGTCGCGAAGAACTTCATGCACCTCGATCTCGCGCCGAAGCTCGTGGCGTACATCGTCGTGACGATGGTGGTGTTCATGGTCCTCTTCTTCGCCGGCGCGGCGCCCGACGTGATGGAGTCGCACGGCAGCAACTGGGAGAAGCCGAGCTGGGTCGCCGGCACGGTGCATGCTCCCGAGCCTGGCGGAGCTCACGAAGAACACCACTAGGAGACGCTCTTGGTCGCGCCCATCCCCCTGCGCCGGAGAGAGCCTCTACGACAAGTCCGCCGCACGCAGCTCGTCCCGAGCTCCGTGCTGGCCATGCTGATCTTCGTCATCACGGAGGTCATGTTCTTCGCGGGCTTCATCTCGGCGTTCACGATCATGCGCGGCTCCGCGGTGATCTGGCCGCCGCTCGACCAGCCGCGCCTGCCGATCGGCGAGACCGCGTTCAACACCGTGCTGCTGCTCGCCAGCGGCGTGCTGCTCTGGTGGGCGGGACGCAGGGTTCGCGTGCGACCGCCGCAGGGGCGGCAGCTTCTGCTCGCGTCGATCGTGTTCGGCGCCGGGTTCGTGGTCCTGCAGGGCCGCGAGTGGGCGCAGCTGCTCGCGCAGGGGCTCACGCTGCGTTCGAGCGCGCTCGGGAGCTTCTTCTACCTCATCGTGGGCATGCACGCGCTGCACGCGGTGGTCGCGCTGGGCGTCTTGATCTGGGCCTGGCGGCGCATGAGCCACGGCTCGGTGCCGCCCTCGACGCTGGCCGCCGCCCAGATCTTCTGGTATTTCGTCGTCGGTGTATGGCCGGTCCTGTATTGGAGGGTCTACCTGTCATGACCGCCCCCTGGAAGCTTGCGGCGCTCGTGCTCGTCGTTGCGTTGCCGGTGGACGCGCTGGCCTGTCCCCTCTGCATCGCCGCGCAGAGCGAGAGCGTGCAGAAGGCCTTCGCGTACGCGTCGCTCTTCCTCTCCGTCCTGCCGTTGGCGATGATCGGCGGCCTCTTCCTGTGGCTGCGGCGCCGCGCGCGACAGATCGCCGCCGAAGAGGCGGCGGGCGTGATCCGGCTGCCGGTCCCGCCGACGCGCTCGAACCGCGCCGCGTAGACGCGCCCGCGCTTTGAACCTCCGCCGCCTCGTCGCGTGCTCCCTCCTCTTCGCGGCGTTCGCCTGTGGCCGCCGCGACGTGTACGAGGGCCACGGCATCGTGCGCGAGGTCGACCTCGCGTCGAAGCAGGTCGTGGTCGAGCACGACGAGATCCCGGGCTTGATGTCGGCGATGACGATGAGCTTCGACGTCCCCGACGCGGCCCTGCTCGCGCAGCTCGCGCCCGGCCAGCACATCGACTTCGAGCTCGAGGTGAAGGCGCGGAGCTTCCGCATCATCTCCGCGCGCTCCGAAGAGGCGCGCGCGGGGGCGGTGAAGAGCCCGTCGATCGCCTCGATCCTGAAGCCCGACGATCCGGCGCCCGGCTTCTCGCTGATCGACCAGGACGGGAAGCCGCTCTCCATGGCCGATCTGAGCGGGAAGACGCTCGTCGTCGACTTCGTCTACACGCGCTGCCCCGGGCCGTGCCCGATCCTGACCGTGAAGCACGCAGAGCTTCAGCGCGCGCTGCCCGCCGCGCTGCGCGAGCGCGTGCGCTTCGTCTCGATCTCGCTCGACCCGACGAACGACACACCCGAGGCGCTCACGCGCTACGCGAAGGAGCGCGGCGCGGACCTCGCGAACTGGTCGTTCCTGACGGGGCCGGAAGCGGACGTCGCCGAAGTCGTGCGCCGCTGGGGCGTCGGCACCTTGCGCGCCGCCGACGGCACGATCGACCACGCGGTGGCGACGTTCCTCGTCGACGGCCGCGGCCGCATCACGCAGCGCTGGCTCGGCCTCGAGCACGAGGTCGACGAGCTGCGCGACGCGATCACCGCGCTCGCGAGCGCCGCGTGAGCGGCTTCCGTCCCGACCGCGGCCCGACGATCCTCACCTTGATCGCGGTGCTCGCGTTCTGCGGCCTCGGGGTCTGGCAGGTGCGGCGCCACCTGTGGCGCACCGCCGACCTCGCCGCGAAGAGCGCACGCATCGAGCTGCCCGTCGTCGCGCTCGCGGACGCGGTGCGCGATCCCGACGGCAACTCGTTCCGGCGCGCCGAGGTGCGCGGCCGCTTCGAGCTCGCGGACACGGTGCTCGTCGGGCCCGTCGAGCGCGGAAACGAGCTCGGCGCGCGCGTGCTGACCCCCCTCCACATCGAGGGCGAGCCCGACACCGCGCCGCGCGTGCTCGTCGATCGCGGCTGGATCTCGCAGGCCGAGACCCCGCGCTTCCTGCCGCCCGCGTCGCCAGCGCCGGCGACCGAGGGCGACGTCGTCGCGGTGAGCGGTCTCGCGCTCCCGCTCGCGATCCCGAAAGAAGGCCCCGGCTCGCGCGAGCGCCGACACACGCACTTCCCGCGCTTCAATCCGGACCGGCCCGGCATCGTCTCGAAGATCAGCGCGCAGCTTCCGTACGCGCTCCTGCCCGTGATGGTGCAGTCCGCCGTTCCCGAGGCGGGGGGGCTCCCGATCGGCGAGCCCGCGCGGCCCGCGAGCCCCGTCGATCACCGCGGGTACGCGATCACCTGGTTCGCCGTCGCCGCGCTCTCGCTCGGCGCGTGGATCGAGTACGGACGGCGAAGGGCGAGAGAGGCTCCCCCCTGACTCGATCGCGAAGCGAGAAACCGACGCTGCCCTGATCGGTCCTAGAGCGGTGGCGAGAGCGGTTGGCAGTGCACGTCGACCGTGTCCTCGAGCCCGCGGATCGGGAGCGCTCCGCGGCTGACGAAGTCGGCGCCCGCGTCGCCGCAGCGCTCGCGCGTCAGGCCGTCGATCACGATCGAGGCCACGAGCTCGCGCGAGAGGCTCTGCAGCCGCGCGGCGAGGTTCGTCGTGCGGCCGACTGCGCTCCAGATCCACCGGTCGATCGCCCGGATGTTGCCGACGAACGCGAGGCCCGTCGCGATGCCCACGCCGACCTCGAGGTTCACGTGCGCCTCCACGGACTCGACGTCCCCGGCGCGCAGGGCGGTCACGATCTCGCGCGCGGCGCGAACGGCGGAGCGCTCCTTCTCGCGGAGAGCCTCCGGCGCGCCGAAGACCGCCATCAGCCCGTCGCCGTGGAACTCGACGACCTGTCCCCCGAAGAGCCGGATGATCTGCGACACGCGCGTCGTGTAGCGATTGAGAAGTCCGAAGATCTCCTCTGGACGCTGGCGATCCGCCATGCCCGTGTAGCCGCGGATGTCGACGAAGAGGATCGAGACCTCGCGCTCCGCGGCGCCCAGGCTCGGATCGGCCAGCACCCGCCCGCGGACCGCCTCCGGCACGTAACGCCCGAGCGCGATCTCCCGGTAGTGGAGGAGCTGGACCGCAACCGTGGCGGCGACGCGCCCGAGCAGCGCGGCGTCGGTCGGGGTGTACACATCTCCGGATCGGCGCCGGCCGACGCCGAGCATCGCGAGCAGGTCCGAGCCTGCGCGCACGGGCGAGAGCATGGCCACGCCGACCGTCTCGAGCGTCGCGCGATCCAGCGGCGCGAGCCGTTCACCCGAGCGCCAGCGGCCGCCGTCGAGCAGCGGCTCCGATGCGGCGCGCAGGACCGAGACGACGGGATGCGTGTCCGCAAAGGTCGATTGTGCTGCCACTCCCGAGTCAATCGGAGACGCGAGCTCGAACCGGTCCTCGCGGCGCTCGTAGACGAGCGCGCGCGTCGCGCGGAACGCGGCGCGCAAGCCCTCGGCACAGCGGGTGAGCAGGTCGGTGGTGTCCTGGCAGCGCTGCAGCTCGTCGACCAGCGTGCGAACGCCCTCCGCCGCGGCGTAGCGCTCGCGGAAGAACCAGCGGTCGATCTGTGGTCGCAGTACGCGCTGCAGCGGCGCGATCCCCACCGCGAGCGCGACCGAGAACGCGAGCTGACTCGACCATGGCGACACGCCCATCGATGCGCTCGCGGCCTGTGCGGCGGGCGGAATCAGGAGGCCCGCGAGCGCTAGAAACACCCCGAGCAGGAGGCTCGCGGTGGCGGTCGCGCCGACCAGCCGATCGACGTCGAAGAGGCTCTGCCGGCTGATCGCCAGCAGCAACCCGATGGGGAGAAACACCATGGGCAGCTTGGTGAGGTCGACGGTTGCCGAGAACCAATCGTGAACGGAGAGGGCGTGCATCGCGAGTGACTGCAGGACGATCGGCGCGAAGGCGAGATAGGCCCCGAGCAGGACCCACTTCATGCGGCGGCGACCGATCGGGTCGCAGTGGCGCCAGCTCCACGCGAACGCGCCCATGAAGGCCAACGCGAAGAGCACGTGCATGGTGTTGATCCCGAGCGGGACGAGCGCGGGCGGGAAGGGGCCCCCGACGATGTAGCTCAGCCGCAAGAGGCCGAACCCCGGCGCGAGCGCCAACGCGAGCGCGATCGCGAGCCTCGGCGGCCGCGGCACCTCGGGCGGGAAGTGCAGCGCCCAGAGGACCGCCATGGTCGGAACCACGGCGCCGAGCGTGTAGAAGAGCGACTTCGAGGCGATCGTCTGCGCGGGATCCGGTCCGTGGAACTGCGACTGGAAGACGACCGCGGCCATGCCGCCGAGCAACAGGAAGCGGACGTGCGTGTCGAGCGGCGCGCGCAACAAGACGAACGCCGCGACGACGAGCATCGCGGCCAGGCCCGGAATCCGGCTCCAGGGGATCCGATAGCGGCCCAGACCCGAGACCGTCTCGCGCAGCGCGCCGTCGCGCTCGTAGAAGACGGGAACCGAGGCGAGGTCGGGCGAGGCGGCGAGCGCTGCCGCGTCGACCCCGAGGTGTCCCCGCCCACGCAGGTCGGTGTCGCCGACGCGGATCAGGCGGTCGCCGATCCGCAGATCCCCGGCATCTCCGACGAGATCCGCTCGGAAGCCCGCGACGGTCGGATACGCGTCGACCGAGTCGGGCGCGGTCACGAAGAAGATCGGCTCCGCGAGGCCCGATCGCGCCACCTCGCGCGAGTGCGCGGCCAGCGCGACGCACGCGACGGCGAAGCCGAGCCAGAGCAGCGCCCGCTCGAGGCGAGGGGGAAGCGTCATGCTCGCGGCACCGGCGGCTTCTCCTCGAAGCGGATCTCGTTGATCATGAACAGCACGACCAGGGCGAAGGCGCCGACCAGGTGCCAGATCGCGTGGTACGCAAAGATGCGTTGGCCGAGCGCAGCGCTCGACTGCGCCGCGAGCGGCAGCGCGACGAGTCCCATGGCGAGCAGCGCGCCGAGGAGCCGCCGCGCGCGCGCCGGCATCTGCTCCCGTCCTCGATACAGGAGAACCACGAGCGCGACGTAGTCGAGCGCGATCGCGAGCTCGCCGAGGGAGAGCCCGCCCGCGGCGCCGAACGCGATCGCGGCCGACGCCGCGGGTGACACTCGCTCGGCGACGCTGTGGACCAGTCCGATCGCGTTCACCAGGCCGACGCCGATCCGGACTCGCTGACTCCATCCGCTCGGCGCCGAGTCGGCGAGAAGCGCGAACACCAGCGCCCCGCCGAGCACGAGGTTGCTCCCGACGTCCGCGAAGCTCCAGGCCTCCGCGGCGAGAGCGCCAGGGGGCTCCGAGAAGGCGTGCGCCCCGATCGTCGCGAAGCCGACCACGGCGATCCACGCGTACGCGGCGCGCCAGCGCAGCGGCTGTGTCCCCGTGAGACTGCTCATCGCCGCGAGAAGTACCCCGGCGACGAGGGTCGCAAAGCCGGTCACCGTGTTGGCCAGCGCGAGCGGGGAGAGCGGGGTCACGTGCAAGCCACCACCGTGCCCGCGATGATACTCCGCTAGCCGGCCCCGCCGCTGAGCTGAAGCCGCACCAGCTCCTGATACAGCCCGCCGCGCGCGGCGAGCTCTTCGTGGGTGCCGGTGGTGCTGATCTTCCCGTTCTCGAGCACGGCGATCTTGTCGGCGGACTGCACGGTCGACAGGCGGTGCGCGATCACGAGCACGGTGCGGCCCTTCATCAGGTTGCCGATCGCCTCCTGGACCACCTTCTCGGACTTCGCGTCGAGCGCGCTCGTGGGCTCGTCGAGGATCAGGATCTGCGGGTCGCGCAGGATCGCGCGCGCGACCGTGATGCGCTGGCGCTGGCCGCCGGAGAGCTGGCCGCCGAGCTCGCCGACGCGCGTCTCGTAGCCCTGCGGAAGACCCTCGATGAACTCGTGCGCGTTCGCGGCGCGCGCGGCGTCGACGACCTCGTTGAAGCTCGCCTCCGGGCGGCCGTAGCGGATGTTCTCGAGGATGGTCGTGTCGAAGAGGAACGGCTCCTGCGTGACGACCGCGCACATGTCTCGCAGCGAGCGGCGCGCGATCTTGCGCGCGTCGACGCCGTCGAACTCGACGCTGCCGGATTCGGGATCGTGGAAGCGCAGCACCAGATCCGCGACGGTGGTCTTGCCCGCGCCCGTCGGTCCGACGAGCGCGACCGTCTGGCCGGCCGGGATCTCGAGGTCGAGGCCCTGCAGCACCGCCTCGCGGCCGTAGTGGAACACCACGTTGCGGAAGCGGATGCCCTTGGTGACGCGCGAGATCGAGAGCGCGTCGGGCGCGTCCTCGGTCTCCTCCGGCGCGTCGATCACTTCGAAGATCCGCTCGGCGGAAGGCGTCGCGTCGTGCAGGCTGTTCCAGACCTGGGTCAGCGCCTTCAGCGGGCGGTAGAGGCTGGCGGAGACGAACGCGAACGCCGTCAAGGTGCCGAGCGTCAGGCCCCAGAAGTCGCCGATCACCGCGTAGATGCCGAGGAAGAGCACGGCGATCATCACGAACTGCGAGACGAGCTCGACCAGCGCGCGCGAGTAGACGCGGTTCCGCACCACGCTCATCGCGCGCCGGAAGTAGCGCATGACCTCGTCGCGGAAGGCGTCGCGCTCGAGGTTCTCGGCGCCGAAGGCCTTGATCACCTTGATGCCCGAGAGGATCTGCACCACGCGCTGCATCACCTCGGAGACCTGCTCCTGCCTGCGGCGGCTGGCCTTGCGGATGCGCGCACCGAACACGGAGAGAACGACCGCGACCGGCGGGCCGATGACGAGCAGCGCCAGGGTGAGCTGCCATGACAGGAACGCGCAGGCCGCGAGCGCGGCGACGACGACGCCGAGGTCCTCGAGGAAGTCGCCGAAGATCATCGACTGCAGCCGGTTCGCGACCGACGTGTCGCTCGTGAGCCGTGAGATCGCGTCGCCGCGTGTCTCCTTCTGGTGTCGCGCCAGCGGCAGGCGCAGGAGCTTGGTCGCGAGCTCGCTCTGCATGTCCACGAGCACGCGCGTCATCACCCACTCCGACGCGTAGTCGCGGATCAGACGCACGAGCGGCATGATCAGGATCAACACGGCGGCCGCGAGGCCGATGCGCAGGAAGTTCTTGCGCACCTTCTTCTTCAGGTCGCGCCGCTCTTCCTTGAGCTTGCGCTCATCCGTGTCCTTGGTGACGCGGCGATCGACCAGGTCTTCGAGCGAGTCGACGCGCGCGTTCTCGAGCACCACGTCGTCGACGAAGCCGCGGAGCAGGAACGCGCGTCCGGTCAGTCCTCCGCCGTACAGTAGCGAGAAGACGATCACGATCGCGACCAGCCACGCGTAGGGGCGCGCGTAGCCGAGCAGGCGGAGGGCGGGTCTGGCGCGGGGCTCGCGCGGCTCCGACACGAGTCCTCAGGCGACCTTGGTGACTTTCCCCGAGCGGATGCACTGCGTACAGACGCGCAGCTTCCGCACCCGTCCGGAGACGTTCGCGCGCACGGACTTCAGGTTGGGCAGGAAGCGCCGCCGCGACTTGTTGTTCGCGTGGCTGACGGTGTTCCCGGTGGACGGATGCTTGCCGCAGATCTCGCAGGAAAAAGCCATGATTCGATCCTCAGTTGCGCCGATGGGCTTGTACCAAAAGCCCCCCCGTCTGTCATGCCAAAAGGCGGTCAGCCCAGGCCGCGCCGGGCGCCGAGCCGCTCGGCCAGGCGGAGCGCGGTCTGGCGCGCGAGCAGGAGCTCTCCCTCGAAGCCGAGGCAGGGCGCGAGCTCCGCGCCGACGAGGGCCACGGGCGGCTTGCCGCGCAGATTCCCCTCGGTCCGGACGGACAGGAAGCGGTGATCGGCAGCATCCCGGTCCCAGCGCGGCGCGGCGCCGAGCTCGACCGGGGTCAGGCCGCCGCCGGGGAACGGGGAGAGTCCGCCCAGGGGCTGATCCGCGGGCAGGGCGGCCGCGCCGGGACCGCCGACCAGGACCCACTCGACCCCCTTCTGGACCGGATCCGCGTAGCGCGCGACCCAGTGCAGCGCCTCGGGCGGACCGGGTGCGATCACCGCGCGCGCCGCGAGCCCGACCGGCAGGCTGTCCGGCTCGGCCCGGAAGAGGCGAGCCGTGACGTCGACCGGCGGCGTGCGAGCCGGGATCCAGCGCGGCACCGGGCCGGCCTCGGCCGCCACGCGGCGGATCAGCTCGAGCGGAGCCGCCAGCACGACCGCGCGCGCGAACAGCCGTCCGCGCGGCAGCTCGATGCCGAGATCGCCGCGCTCGCTCACCAGCGCGAAATCGGAGGTCGAGCGGATCTCCCCGTGCAGCGCGAGCAACCGGCGCCGGAACAAGTCCAGGAAGGGCGAGCCCGCGTCGGGCATGAAGAAGCCGCCCTCGCGCGTGCTCCGCAGCAGCAGCGCCGCATCGCGCCCGGCCGCGCCGTCCGGCACCAGGCGCGAGAGCCCGGCGACGAGCGCATCGGCGATCGGG
>Ga0210377_10001664_pt1 | contig 20148 bp, 18 predicted proteins | sample PLM4_65_b1redo_FD_155480 | JGI IMG/M metagenome (GOLD analysis project Ga0210377, IMG submission 155480) | Groundwater sediment microbial communities from an aquifer in East River, Colorado, USA - PLM4_65_b1 redo | ecosystem: Environmental > Terrestrial > Soil > Riparian zone | place: USA: East...
CCACGCCCGGCGCGGCGCCGAAGAACAGCTTGAGCCGGCCCCGGCGCGACCGCTCCTCCTCCAGCACCACGCGCGCCAGGAGGGCGTCGGGATCGGGTCGCTCGGGGGCCGCCATGCACTGCGAAGCTATCGCCGCTCGACGATCAAGGGAAATGGGCCTCCCCCGGGCCGGGCCGCTCGTCATCGCGGCCACCATCGGCCAGATGATCGGCAGGGTCGGGATGTACCATGCCGGCCGGGGGCCCTCCTGATCCCAGCGAACGCATGCGGCGGCGCCGTGGAGTGCGATGGAAGACCGAAGCCGCCGGGTCCCGGATCACGGCTGGAGGTGGCCATCGAGGCGGCCCAGGGCGCGCGCGTCGAGCGCGTGCCGCTGGATATCCTCTGCTCGTGAACAGGGGGCGACCGGTGACCGGCTCCCAGCCTGGCCGATAGTCCGGGGGGCGTTGCCAGAACGTGGCGCCCCCCCGACCATCACCGGCGGTCAGCCGTGCAATGCGTGACGCACGGGACCGTGGCTCACCACACCTTGAGGTTCCCCTTCTCGACCGCTCGGATCACGAGCGCCACGGGCTGATCGCGACACCAGCTTTCGCCCGTGATCGTAGTGCCGGGGAAGCCAAACCCCAGCCCCGTGGTGCTGTCCGGCGGCGCGTTCCCGCCCTTGCCGCCGTCCTTGCTGCGCCACCACATCTCGAGGCCGAGAAGCTCCTCGAACGCCGGGTTGTCCGTGCGAACCCTGTCGACCACACCGCTGACCCATGCCTGGTTGCCCGACGTGGTGGCGCAGGTGACATGGCCCTCGACCTTGAACCCGGCAGCGCGGAAGTTGTACCGGTAGTGCCCCGCGGCGGTGCCGTCGGGGAGACGATTCACGTGGAAAGTGAAGGTCGTGAGGGCGGTCAGATCGCCGACGACGCGGGTGTGATGGGCCGAGCCGGTCAACACCGGCCTGGCGCGCCCATGGCCGGAGCCGTGGAGCTCGGCCGCCGGTTGTGGACCGACGCTCGCTTCCGGCTCACACCCGAGCGCGATCCCGGTGGCGGCGAGTAGGACGAGTCGGTAACCAATGCGCATGCGCTACCTCCGATTTGGGGGGACGCGTCATCATTGGGATGCGCGGGGCAAGGCGGCAAGGGCCGTTGCGACCAGCGCCGTGTCCGGGATAGTCAGGCCGCACGGGGGACCGATGAACGATCGCCGGCGACCGCTCACCCCCTCCTCAACGTCATTCGTCGCGCCGAGGGCTTCATTGGGCGCAACGACGCTGGGCCGCGCCCCCCTCGCGGTGATAGCTTCCAGCCACCACCCACGGGCTGGGCCATGAGCGTTCCTCTTCCTGCATCCACCGCCTCCAGGGTGCGGAACGGGCCGCGGTGGGGCAGGCTCCTGCTCTACGCGTTGGGCGTGGCCACGCCCCTCGGTTGGTCAACCGTCGCGTTCGTTTACATCGGCATGAACGCCGCGGGGCGGTCGCTGTCGTTCCAACGCGCCGTCCTCGCGGGGCTTCCCGACTGGTACTTCTGGGCCTTCGCCACGCCCCTGGTGTTCTGGCTCGGCGATCGGTTCCGCGTGGAGCGCGGCAGCTGGGTGCGCGCGGCCGGCACTCACCTGCTGGCCGGAACTCTGGTGGCGCTCGCGGAGCTGGCGCTCGTGGTCGGGTTCAACCGGCTGGTGGGCGTCCCGACCTTCGCGGGCGCGCTCCGCGATGTCTACCTGCGGGTGCTCCTCCAGTACTTCCACCTCCATTTCATGATCTACTGGGTGATCGTCGCGGCCGCGCACGCGACGCGCTACTACCGTTCCTACCGAGCGCAGGAGTTGGAAGCGTCGCGGTTGCAGGCGGAGCTCACCGAAACCCAGCTGGCGGCGCTTCGGATGCAGCTGCAGCCGCACTTCTTCTTCAACACTCTCCATACCATCGCCACCTTGGTTCGAGACGGCCGCCGGGAGGCCGCCACCGACACGATCGCGCGGCTGGGCGACCTCTTTCGCGAGACGCTCGGGAACGTCAAGCGGAACGAGATCCCGCTACGCGACGAGCTTAAGTTCGTCGACGCCTACCTGGACATTGAGCGGGTGCGGTTCTCGGATCGGTTGACGGTGCGGGTGGATGTCGAGCCCGGGACGCTGGACGCCTGCCTGCCGAGCATGGCGCTCCAGCCGCTGGTGGAGAACGCCATTCGACACGGGATCGCCCGCGACCCGTCCGCGAGGCTGGTGGCCGTCCAGGCCCGCCGCCGCAACGGCTATCTCCGGATCGAGGTGCGCAACGATGGCCCGCGGTACGAGCCGGACACGGCGGGGCCACCAAGCGGGGTCGGACTGAGCAACGTCCGGGCGCGGCTCAGCCGACTGTACGGAGTGCGGGGACGCCTCGCGATCATGCCGGGTGAGCCATCGGGCGCGGTCGCGGTGCTGGAGATTCCGTGGCGGACGGACGGACCGTGACGCCCCGTCTCCGCGTCCTCATCGCCGACGATGAGCCGGCCGGGCGCCGGGCCATCCAGCTCCTGCTGGCCGGCGACCCGGAGGTGCAGATCGTGGGCCAGACCCGGAGCGGGGCGGAGACCGTCGAGGCCGTCCTCCGGCTGCGCCCGGATATCCTCTTCCTCGACGTGCAGATGCCCGGCGGGGACGGGTTCCAAGTCCTGGCGCAGCTTCCGGCGGACGCATTGCCCCTCATCGTGTTCGTCACGGCGTTCGACGAGTACGCCATGCAGGCATTCGACGTGCACGCGGCGGACTGTCTGTTGAAGCCGTTCAGTGACCAGCGGTTTCGAACGGCCGTCGCCCGCGCCAAAGAGCGCCTCCGCCAGCGCACGGCCGCCGAGGTGGAGCGTCTCGCGGCGCTCCTCACCCGCTTGGGAGGCGACGCCGGTCGACGGGTGGGTCCACCGCCCGCGCGCTGGGCGCCGGACCGCATGGCGATCCGCACGTCGCAGGGCACCCTGCTGCTCGCGGTGGACGACATCGACTGGATCGAAGCTCGCGGCGATTACGTCAGAATCCACTCCCGCGGCCGCGCCGACCTGCTCCGGGAGTCGATCGGCCGGCTCGAGGAGCGCCTGGAGCCCGAGTGCTTCGTTCGCGTTCACCGCTCGGCGATCGTCAACCTCGCCAAGGTCCGGGAGATCAAGACGTCCCTCGGCGAAAACGTCGCGGTGCTCGAGAACGGCGCGCGCTGCAAGCTGAGCCGGAGTGGGCGGGAGCGGCTCGCCCGCCTGCTCGGCCAACCGATCTAGCACCCGCCCCCGCTCGCGGCACGGCTTCCGCCGCAGACGGGGCTGCGGGTCCGGGTGACGGCAGATGGTGCGCCAATCCGGGATCAGCGACCCGATCAGGCCCCCGAGCAGGGCGCCTTTGAGCCGGCCCCGGCGCGACCGCTCCTCCTCCTCCACCGACGCGCGCCAGGAGGGCGTCGGGGTCGGGTCGCTCGGGGAGCGTCATGTGTTGCCGAAGCTATCGCCACCCAGGGTCAAGGGAAATGGCCCTCCCACCCGCCGGGGCACGCCCCTACGTTTGGGGGGCCATGGAACACGTCCTCGTCGTGCTGGGCACCTTCGCCTTCTGCCTGGGCAGCGCCATGATCCCGGTGCTGCACGCCGAGGCCTACCTGGTCGGCGCCTCGCTGCTCGCCCCGCCGGAGCTCCGCTGGTGGCTGGTGATCGCCGCCACCATCGGCCAGATGATCGGCAAGGTCGGGATGTACTTCGCCGGTCGGGGCGCGTTGCTGATCCCGGGCGAGCGCATGCAGCGCCGGATCCAGCAGGCGACCGCCAAATACCGGGAGAAGGGGCAGGTCGGCAGCGCGCTGGTGTTCGTGAGCGCCTCGACCGGCTTCCCACCCTTCTACATCCTGAGCATCGCCGCGGGTATGCTCAGGTTCCCGCTCGTCCCGTTCATCATCTTCGGCCTTGCCGGCCGGTTCATCCGGTTCAGCGTGGCGGTCTTCCTGCCCCAGTTCTTGAAGGGCTAGGGCGTCAGAGGGTCAGCGCCAAGGACGTTACCGCGACGGCGGCGTTCCGCGAAAACCCACCGTCTCGTTCCGGATACAACGGCCCGTCACCCCGGAAGCCCCGCAGCTCGGTCCGCCATAGGAGCCCGGACGGCAGGGTGATGTCCAGGCCGAGAGAGGCGCCCGTGGTCTCGAAGGCCGCGGTTCCCAGGCTCGGCACGATCACGCCGTCCGGGTCGGCATAGCGCTCCACCCGGGCGTTGACGGCCAGGGCGCTTGTCACCGGCACCCGCCCGATCGCGGCCAGGCCGTACCAGGTAGAGCGGTTCGCGCCGGGCTGGCTCTGCGTTCCCACGTCGAAGGTGAGCCAGAGGGCGGCCCGGTCGGCCCGGCCCAGCCGGGCGAACGCCTGATTGAAGAACCGCACGCGGTTGGGTACCGAGTCCGGCTGCTCGTCGCCCACGAAATTGCTGTAGCCGACCAGCACCGCCGGGGACGACGCGTACTCCAGGCGGATCCCCACCGCCTTGTCCGAATTGGTTTCGGACACGTTCTGCCAGCCGTTCACGACGTCGAGCCGCAGCGTGACGACCGAGCTGGGCTGCCACACGGCCCGCACGCCCGCCGAGTAATACGGCGTGTAGTCGGCGATCAGCGACCGGGTGTACGTGGGATTGTCCCGCGAGGCCCAGGACTCCTGACCGATGTGCGAGTAGAACACGCCCGCGTCCAGCCAGAGCGGCGGGGCCACGTGAATGCCGATCACGGCCTCTTGAATGTGACGGGTCAGGTCGGGCCCGCTGATGCTGCCGATCCGAGGCTCGGCCCCGTAGTTCGACTGGACCGACGTACCCGCCTGCAGCGCCAGCCGGCCCCGCACGGGGCCGCGCTCCACCCGGACGTCCAGGTACGCCAGGTTGACGTTGAACTCGGAGTGCCGGGCGGGCTGCGTCGTGTAGACTCGGTCCAGCGTCCGGGGCCGAGAAAGGTCCCAGGAGTAGTAGGCGTCCACGAACGCACCGACCCGCAGGCCCTCGGATGGCCCCTGCGCCAGGAGCGGGGCCTCGGGAACGCACGCAATCAGCGCAACCAGCAGGAGTTTCATCGTGACCTCAAGGGCGCCACACTGTCCAACGCCAGGTTCAACAACAGCACGTTCACGCGCGGCTCGCCGATGAGGCCGAGGGTTCGCCCCTCGGTGTGCCGGTCCACCAGCGCCTGGATCTCGGCCGACGTGCGGCCGCGGGCCCCGGCCACGCGGCCCACCTGGTACCCGGCGGCGGCGGGGGAGATGTGCGGGTCGAGCCCGCTGCCGGACGCGGTGACCAGGTCCACCGGCACCGGGCCGGTCTGGGCGGGGTCGGCTGACCGCAGGACCGCCACCCGCGCCGACACGGCTTCCGCCAGCGCCGGATTGGTGGGGCCGAGGTTCGAGCCGCTGGACGACGCCCCGTTGTACGGCACCGGACCGGTGGCCGAGGGCCGGCTCCAGAAATACGCCGGATCCGAGAACGGCTGGCCGATCAGCTCGCTCCCCACCACTCGGCCGTCACGAACCACCAGACTGCCATTGGCCCGGTGGGGGAACAGGACTTGGGCCACGCCGGTGGTCACGGCCGGATACACCAGTCCGGTGAGCGCCGTGAACAGCGCGAGCAAGACGATGGCGGGACGGAGGTGAGACATGTCAGGCCGCTCCGATCGCGACCAGCAGCAGGTCGATCAGCTTGATCCCGGGGAACGGGAGTAGCACACCACCCAGCCCGTAGATGACGAGGTTCCGGCGCAACACCGCCGCCGCGCCGATGGGCCGGTACCGGACCCCCTTCAGCGCGAGGGGGATGAGCGCGATGATGATCAGGGCATTGAAGATCACGGCCGACAGCACGGCGCTCTGGGGGCTGGCCAGCTGCATCACGTTGAGCGCGCCCAGCGCCGGGAAGATGCCGGCGAACGCCGCCGGAATGATGGCGAAGTACTTGGCCACGTCGTTGGCCAGGCTGAACGTGGTGAGGGCGCCCCGGGTCATGAGCATCTGCTTCCCGGTCTCCACCACTTCGATGAGCTTGGTGGGGTTGGAGTCGAGGTCCACCATGTTCCCCGCCTCCTTGGCCGCCTGCGTGCCCGAGTGCATGGCCACCGCGACGTCCGCCTGGGCCAGCGCCGGCGCGTCGTTGGTGCCGTCGCCCGTCATCGCCACCAGCCGGCCGCCCGCCTGGTAGTCACGGATCAGCGCGAGCTTGGCCTCCGGGGTCGCCTGGGCCAGGAAGTCGTCCACCCCCGCTTCCGCGGCGATGGCGGCGGCGGTCTGCTGGTTGTCGCCCGTGATCATCACGGTCTTGATGCCCATGCGCCGGAGCTCGGCGAAGCGCTCGCGGATGCCGCCTTTCACGATGTCCTTGAGGTGCACGACCCCGAGGACCCGGGGCCCTTCCGCCACAACCAGCGGGGTCCCGCCGCCCCGGGCGACCCGCGACACCGCCTCCTTGACCGGCGCGGCCAGCTCACCGCCCAGCCCGCGCACCCACTGCTCCACCGCGTCGGCGGCGCCCTTGCGAATGCGCCGGCCGTTCAGGTCAACGCCGCTCATCCGGGTTTGGGCCGTGAACGGCACGAACCGCGCGCCCAGCGCCTGCACGTCGCGCTCGCGGATCCCGTAGCGCTGCTTGGCCAGGACCACGATGCTCCGGCCCTCGGGCGTCTCGTCGGCCAGGGAGGCGAGTTGCGCCGCGTCGGCCAGGTCCACTTCGGTGATGCCCGGCGCCGGGATCAGCTCGGTCGCCTGGCGGTTGCCCAGCGTGATCGTGCCGGTCTTGTCGAGCAGCAGCACGTCCACGTCGCCCGCCGCTTCGACGGCGCGGCCCGACATCGCGATCACGTTCTTCCGGATCATCCGGTCCATGCCCGCGATCCCGATGGCCGAGAGCAGGCCGCCGATGGTGGTAGGAATGAGGCAGACCAGCAGGGCCACCAGCACCGTGATGCTCACCGCCGACCCGCGGCCCTCGACCGCGGCCAGATAGCTCGAAAACGGATGGAGCGTCGCCGTCACGACCAGGAAGACGATGGTGAGCGCGGCCAACAGGATGGCCAGGGCGATCTCGTTGGGCGTCTTGCGCCGCTTGGCCGCCTCCACCAGGCCGATCATCCGGTCGAGGAACGACTCGCCGGGATTCGCCGCCACCCGGAGGATGAGCCAGTCGGACAGCACCTTGGTGCCGCCGGTGACGGCGCTGCGGTCGCCGCCGCTCTCGCGGATGACCGGCGCGCTCTCGCCCGTCACGGCGCTCTCGTCCACCGAGGCCACGCCCTGAATCACGTCACCGTCGGCCGGGATCAACTCTCCCGCCGGGACCAACACGAAGTCGCCCTTCCGGAGGTCGGCGCCGGGGACCAGGGTCACCTCGTCGCTCCGCGTGGGGTCAGCCAGTCGCCGGGCCTGGACCGTGGTGCGCGTCCGGCGCAGCGCGTCGGCCTGCGCCTTCCCGCGTCCCTCGGCCACGGCTTCGGCGAAGTTGGCGAAGAGCACCGTGGCCCAGAGCCAGACGCTGATAGCCAGGATGAACCCGGCCGAGGCTTCCCCCCGTCCCGCCAGCGCGGCGATCCACAGCGCCGTGGTCAGCACCGACCCCACCCACACCACGAACATCACCGGATTCCGGAGCTGGTGGCGCGGGTCGAGTTTCAAGAGCGCTTCCAGCGCCGCGCGTCGCACGATGGCGCGGTTGAGAATCGGACGGGCGGTCATCGGACCCCCCACAACGCCAGGTGCTCCACGACCGGACCCAGCGCCAGTGCCGGGAAGAACGAGAGCGCCCCGACCAGCAGCACCGTGCCCACGAGCAGCACGACGAAGAGCGGCGTGTGCGTCGGCAGCGTGCCCGGCCCGGCGGGCACGGTCTTCTTGCGGGCGAACGAGCCCGCGATGGCGAGAATCGGGATCATGAGCCAGAAGCGCGACACCCACATAGCGACGCCGAGGGCCAGGTTGTAGAACCACGTGTTGGCGCCCAGCCCGGCAAACGCGCTGCCGTTGTTGTTCCCGGCGGACGAGAAGCCGTAGAGGATCTCGCTGAATCCGTGGGCGCCGGGATTGGGCGGCCCCGCGCGGCCGGCGGCCGTGGCCACGGCGACCGCGGTGCCCAAGAGAACCACCATCACCGGAAACAGGATGGCGAGCGACGCCATCTTCATCTCGTGGGCCTCGATCTTCTTGCCCAGGTACTCCGGAGTCCGCCCGACCATGAGCCCCGCGACGAACACCGCCACGATCGCGAACGCCAGCAGGCCGTAGAGCCCCGAGCCCACGCCGCCGAACACCACCTCGCCCAGCTGCATGAGCCACATCGGCACCATCCCGCCCAGCGGAGCGTACGAGTCGTGCATCGAGTTGACCGACCCGTTGGACGCCGCGGTGGTGGTCACGGCCCAGGTAGTGGAATTCGCGATTCCGAAGCGAACTTCTTTCCCTTCGAAGTTCCCACCGGGGTTGCCCCCGCCCGCGGTCACGTCCGCTCCGGCCGCGGCGAGCACCGGGGTCCCGCGCTGCTCCACCACCGCCGTGAAGGCCAGCAGCGGGATCAGGATCACCAGCATCGCGGCGAAGAGGGCCCGCCCCTGGCGCCGGTCCCCCACCATCCGGCCGAACATGAAGCAGCACGCGCCCCCGATAATCAGGATCGCCAGCATCTCGAGCAGGTTGGAGATCGCGGTGGCGTTCTCGAACGGGTGCGCCGAGTTCACGTTGAAGAACCCGCCGCCGTTGGTGCCCAGTTGCTTGATGGCGACCTGCGAGGCCGCGGGACCGACCGCGAGGACCTGCTGGGTCACGGTCGAGTCGCCCGCTGCCAGGGGCTGCACCAGCTGCGCCGTGGCCGGTCCGTGGAACGTTTGGACCACGCCCTGGCTCACCAGGACCAACGCCAGCACGAACGCCAGCGGCAACAGGATGTAGAAGGTGCCGCGGGTGAGGTCCACCCAGAAGTTGCCGATCGTCTCGGTCGAGCGGCGCGCGAACCCGCGCGTCAGCGCTACCAGCACCGCCAGGCCGGCCGCCGCGCTTACGAAGTTCTGCACCGTGAGGGCCGCCATCTGGGTGAGGTAGGACAGCGTGGTCTCGCCGCCGTACGACTGCCAGTTGGTGTTGGTGGTGAAGCTCACCGCGGTGTTGAACGCCAGGTGGGGCGGAACCGGACCCAGGGCGGCCGGGTTCAACGGCAGCCATCCCTGTACCCGCTGGAGCAGGTACACCACGACGAGCCCCGCGGCGCTGAAGACCAGCACGGCGACCGCGTACCCGGTCCACCGCTGCTCGCTCGCCGGGTCCACGCCGGCCAGCCGGTAGAACACCCGCTCCACCGGGCCGAAGGCGCGCGCCATCCAGTGGTCTTCGCCGGCGTACACCCGCGCCATCCAGCGCCCCAGCGGCGGGGAGAGCGCGATGAGCAGCCCCACGTAAAGGGCGATCTGGAGCCAGCCGTTCGCGGTCATTCGAACCGCTCCGGCACCAGCAAGGCGGCGAACAGATAGACCGCCAGGCCCGCAGCCAGCAGGCCGGCAATCCAGAGGAAGACGGTCATGAACGCCTCGAGAGTCGCTCGGCCAGGCGGAGCAGGCCGGCGGTCAGGGCGGCGAGCAGCAGGCAGGCGAGCAGGATCACGATGTCAGACATGGAGTCTCTAGTGCCGGTTTCGAGTCGGTGTGGGTCGCTTCCCGGCCTGCCGCACCATGCCGAACAGGAATCCGAGGAGCCCGACGGCCCCGATGCCGAAGCAGAACGCGGTCCACAGCTGGAAGGGCATCATGCCTTTGCCTCGACCCCAACCCTAGGCGGGATGACGTAAACGCCGTATCAGGATTGGACGGTGGTGCATCAACACCGGGTCAAGGACCCGGGAAGTCTCTGGTCCCGAGGCACTTGCCGAGTTGGCCCGGTTTCCCGTCCGATGCCGTTTCCCGGGGTGTCCCCTTCGAGGAGCCACTATGAAGACGTTTCCCGCCCTGGTGGGCACCGTGGTGCTCGCCGCCGCCTGCGCCGACGGCCCGGTGAGCCCGCTCGCGCCGAACGCCGACCAGCGCGCCCGGGACGAGTCGGTGGTGAACGCCGCCTTCCCGCTGTTCCCGGTGCGGGGCTCGGGGTCCCGCGCCTTCGGGGCCATGCTCGTGGTCGCCGGCGTCAATGTCCCGCCCAATCCCTGCGACCCGCGCGCCGTTCAGCCGGAAGGACCGGCGGTCGAGCTCTGCGCCGTGATCGTGAAGCCGTTCCGGGAGGCGATTGAAGGCGGCTCGGTCACGTTCCGGGACGCCGCGCGCGGCACGGACCTGGTCCTGCCGTTCCGCGTGACCGCGCCGCCCAACCCGTGCCTGGTGATTTGGGTCGTGGGGACGCTCGCGCTGGGGACCTGGTCCGAGCCGGGGCCGCCTACCGTGGCGGTGTCGTTCCAGACCTCGGCGGGGAGCGTAGCCGGCGCCGCGAGCGTCACGCCCGGCCCGCCTGAGCTTGAAACCAACCCCGGTCCGCCCCAAGTGTGCACGGTGACGGCAACCGCGGGCTAGGATCGCACCCGCGCCCGGCACTGGGCGAGCTGGCGGGCGGCCCACGGGCTCGCCGCAAAGGCCGCACAGCTCACCCGCAGCAGCGAATCGGCTTCGTCGCGCCGGCCCAGGGCCCGCGCGGCGAGGCCGAGCGCCATACGGGTCTCCGAGATCCGGACGTCCACCGAATCGAGCTTCGCCACGCGGATCTCGAGCGCCTGCCGGAGCAGCGGCTCCGCCTGGGCGGCGCGGCCGCGATCGGTGAGCACGGCGCCGAGCGCGGTGAGCGCCTCCGCCATGCGGGGGTGCTCCGGTCCGAGCTGGGCCTGGTAGATCGCCAGCGCCCACCGGAGCGAGCGCTCGGCCTCGTCCAGCCGGCCGGAGCGGTGCAATACGATCCCCAGGTTCCGCAACACCAGGCCGACGTTCACCGCGCTGTCCCCGTCCTGGCTCCGGCGGGCGGCCAGCACCGACCGCAGGGCCGCTTCCGCTTCGCCGTACTGGCCGGCGTCGGACAGCGCCGCGCCCAGATTGCCGCGCGCGGTCAGGGTGTAGTTGTGCGCGGGTCCCAGGGTGCGCAACCAGATCTCCCCAGCTTCGCGAAAGGACTCGGCCGCGCCGGCGGCGTCACCCATTCGGTAGCGCACGATGGCCCGGTTGTTCAGCGTGGCCACGGTGAGCGGGTGATCGTCCCCGAGAAACCGGCGGCGCATGCGCAACGCCTCCCCGTAGAGCGAGTCCGCCTGGGCCCACTTGCCGATTTGATCCAGCACGTTCGCCAACCCGTGCAGCGCATACGCCACGTCGGGATGCCCGTCGGGATAGAGCCGCTGGTAGCCCGCCAGCACCTCCCGCTTCATGGCCTCGGCTTCGGCATACGCTCCCTGATCCGCGAGGTTGCCCGACAGGTTGTTCAGGACGTTGAGAATGGACGGGTGGCCGCTGTCGAGCACGGCACGCCGGATCGCGAGCGACGCCCGGAACGCGGAATCGGCCCCGGCGAGATCGCCCTTCGAATCGCCCAGCAGCACGCCCAGGTTGTCGAGATCGGTCGCGACCTCGAGATGGGTGGGGCCGTAGTGCCCGAGGTCAATGGCCAGCACCGATCGGTAGAGCGACTCGGCGGGGGCCGCCTCGCCCAGGTCGCGCAGGGTGCCGGCCAGCTCGCTCATGGTGACGGCCAGAACGGGATCGTCGGAAGCCAGCGTTCGCCGCCGGATGGCCAGGGCTTCGCGCAGCACGGTGTCGGCGGCGGCGAAGTCGCCCCGCGCCTTGAGCAGGCTGCCCAGGTCGGTGAGCCGGGCGGCCACCTCCGGATGCCCGGAGCCGTAGCTGGCCCGCGCGAGGGCCAGCGCGCGGCGGAGCAGGGTGTCGGCCGGGTCGTAAAACGCGAGCTTGCGGTGGATCACGCCCAGCACGCCCAGCAGCTCTTCCTGGAGCGCCGGCTGGCCGGCCAGCGCCGAGTCCACCTTGTGCACGCCGCGCGCCAGCAGCTCGCGGGCCGTGATCTCCGCGCCGCGCGACTCTTCGGCCGTGGCCGTCTCGAACAGCGAGATGAGGAAGTCCTTGACCGTGCGGACGCGCTCGGCCTCGCGCCGGGCGGCGCGCGCCTGCCAGAGGGTGCCGCCGACGCCCGCGAAGAGTGCCACCGCCAGCGCCGCGGAAACCGCGACGCCGAGCGCGTGCCGCCGGACGAACTTCCCAAACCGGTAGCCCAGGGAATCGGGCCGGGCGCGAATGGGGAGGCCCCGGCGGTACCGCCTCAGGTCCTCCAGCAGCGCTTCGGCCGAGGAGTAGCGCCGCGCGGGATCCTTGCGGAGCGCCGTGAGCACGATGGTGTCGAGATCGCCCTTGAGGCCGCGCGCCCGGGCCGTGCCCGCGGCGGCGCTGGGCGGCTGGGGATCGGTCTCGCACACCACGCGCTCGACCTCCGCGGCGCCACCGCGCTCGAAGCGGTGGGCCCGCCGGCCGGTGAGCAGCTCGTACAGCACGGCGCCCAGGGCGTACACGTCCGTGGCGGTCGTGACCGGCTCGCCCCGCACCTGCTCGGGCGCGGCGTATTCGGGGGTCAACACGCGAAGCTGGGTGCGGGTGGCCGGGGTCTCGCCCGACGGGTCGCCCCCCTCGCCCAGCACCTTGGCGATCCCGAAGTCGAGCAGCTTCACCTCGCCCGACTCGGTGACCAGGATGTTGGAGGGCTTGAGGTCGCGATGCACCACGAGGTTCTGGTGCGCGTAGCGCACGGCGTCGCCCACCCGCTCGAACAGGGCGAGCCGCTCGGGCAGGCCCAGCCGCCGCGCATCGCACCACGCGACGAACGAGTGGCCCTCCACGTACTCCATGGCAAACCACGGCCGCCCGTCGTCGCTGAGGCCGCCGTCCAGGAGCCGCGCGATGTTGGGATGGCCGAGTCGCGCCAGGATCTGCCGCTCGGCCAGGAAGCGGCGGTGCACCTCGGCCGAGTCCATGCCGGGGCGCACCAGCTTCAGGGCGACCCGCTGCTCGAACTGCGCGTCGCCCCGCTCGGCCAGGTACACCGCGCCCATTCCGCCCCGCGCGATCTCCCGCACGATACGGTACGGCCCGACCCGCGTCCCCGCCGCGAGGCCCGGCTCGTTCGAAGCGGGGTCGGCAACCGGGGTGGCCAGCGCGCCGAAGTACGACCCCGCCGATCCTTCGAGGAAATCCTCGGCGGCCGAGTCCGCCGCGAGCAACGCCTCGAGGTCGGTCCGCAGCGCCGCGTCGTCACCACAGACGCGCGCCAGATACGCGGCCCGGCCCTCCGCCGGCAGGTCGAGCGCCTCGTCGAGCAACGGCGCGAGTCGCCGCCAGCGATCCGGCGAGAACGACGGGCTCATTTCAGGGGGAAACGCAGATCAGCCAGCGGCGGGGCCATGCTCGTCTCGCAACGCCTGGTACAGGAAGGCGCGCGCCTTGCGCCAGTCCCGCTTGACGGTCCGCGGCGACGAGCCCACGGCCTCGGCCGTTTCCTCGACCGACAGCCCGCCGAAGAAGCGCAGCTCGACGATCCGCGCCAGGCGCTCGTCCGCGGCCGCCAGGCGCTCCAGGGCCTCGTCCAGGGCCACCAGCTCTTCGGGCCGGCCGGGATCGGGCGTGCCGGCGGGATCGAGCGATACCGCCTGACCGCCGCCCCGCTTGGCGGCGATCGCCCGCCGGGCGTAGTCGAGCAGGATCTGCCGCATGGCGCGCGACGCCACCGAGAAGAAATGCACCCGATCCTGAAAGGACTGGCCCGCGGCGCCGGTGAGCTTGAGGTACGCCTCGTGGACCAACGCGGTGGTGGACAGCGTGTCGCCCGGCCGGAAACGGGCCAGCTGGCCGTGCGCGCGCTGGTGCAGCTCACCGTAGACCAGGGGATAGAGCCGGTCCAGGGCGCTCCGGTCCCCTCGACTGAGGGCCGAAAGCAGCGCGGTGATCTCGTCGGCATCGGTCACGGAGCGCCTTTGAACGGCAGGCAAGTCGAACGTACCGGCCGGCCGGCATCGCGGCAAGGAAAGAGCTTGAAAGCTGGGCGCCGAAGGGTAGTATCTCCGGATCCGTCACTGTGGCTTCCATGACCCCGGACCCGCCTCCGTCTTCCCCCGCCCCCGATCCCTCGGAGCGGGAGCTGCTCGACCGCTACCTGGGCGCGGACCCGCCCGGCGAGATGAGCCGCCGGACCGAAATGCTGCGGAGCGCCCTCCGCGGCGAGACCCGCCGTCGGGCCACGCGGTACCGGGGCGCGCTCGCCGCGCTCGCGGTCGTGGTCCTCGGCGCCGTGGCCTACGGCATCGTGCAGCACGAGCGGGTGGAGCGCGCCACTGCGGCGGCCGCCGACCTGTTCTACGCCACCAAGGCCCTGGAGCTGGAAGTGGGCCGGCTCAAGCTCACCGCGGAGGAGCGACAGGCGTACCGCGAACGGCAGGCCGACCTGGAGAAGCGATACCGGGACTACCTCGAAGACCTCGGCATCTACGGTGACGGCACTCCGACGCCGACCCGCCTGATCTACGAGGTGGTGCACCGGTTCGGCGAGACGGAAGTGGGGGTCCCCAAGGGATTCCTCCGTGACGTGGAGCGCCGCATCGCCGCGTGGCGCAACACCGGCCGGCTGGACTCGTCGGTGGCGCGGGCCCGGGCCGCCGCCTACGGACCCAAGGCGGCGGCCATCCTGCTGGAGCACGACCTGGCGCCGGACTTCTTCTATCTCGCGTTCCAGGAGAGCGAGTTCAAGGTGGAAGCGGTGGGCCCCCGCACCCGGTTCGGGATCGCCAAGGGGATGTGGCAACTGATCCCCGGGACCGCGCGCGACTACGGCCTCCACACCGGACCGCTGGTAGGGCTGCCCCGGCCGGACCCCCTGGATGAGCGGCACGACTTCGAGAAGTCCACCCAGGCCGCCGCGCGGTACCTGCGGGACATTTACACCACGGATGCCCAGGCCTCGGGCCTCCTGGTGATCGCGTCGTACAACTGGGGCCAGACCCGAATGCTGCGGCTGCTCCGCTCGATGCCGCCGAGTCCCAAGGACCGCAACTACTGGACACTGCTGGCCAAGTACCGCGACCGAATTCCGGCGGAGACCTACGACTACGTGATCAACGTGGTCGCCGCCGCGGCCGTGGGCCAGAACCCCGCCCTCTTCGGGTTCCGGTTCCAGCGCCCGCTCCCCGAGGCGGACACGCTGGTCGGCGCCGAGGCGGGGGGTGGCGCGGTTGCTCCCTAGGGCGGGTCACGGCGCCGGCCCCCACACCACAACCTGCGAGCCGAGCAGCGCACCCCACACCCCCGCGCCAACGGCACTGCTGAGCATCCACACCGCGAGCGGCTGACCGCAGTCCGCGGTGTCGCACAGCCCGTTGGCGAACGATCCGGCCAGCCCACCCACCACGGCCCCGATCCCGGCGGCGATCGCCACGCTCCGCCACAGCCGCGTGCCGCACGCGACCTCCACCGCGGTGACCAGGGCGGCATTGATGCGCGCCGCCCTGGGCGGATCGACGCCGCGGCACCGTGACCTCGCCGTTTCCTGCCCGTCTCCCGGCCGCTGGCGCGCCGGACCCCGGCGAAGCACGTTCCTGGCACCGCGCTCGCTGCGGCGGGCTGACCGCCCGGCGCGCGGCTCGGCCCATCCGGCTGGTTCCCGCGTCCTGGAGGCTCCATGCCGTCGCCCCTTTCTCCCGTCATCGCGCTCGCCCTCGTCGCCCTGCCCCTCGGCTTCGGGTGGTTCCGTTCACCCGGTCCGCTTCCGCAGCCGGCGGCCCCGCTCGACAACGGGCTGGCGCGGACGCCTCCCATGGGGTGGAACAGCTGGAACCACTTCGGCTGCGACGTGAGCAGCCGCCTGATCCGCGAGACCGCCGACGCCCTGGTGGCGACCGGAATGCGGGACGCGGGGTACCAGTACGTCGTCATCGACGACTGCTGGCAGGTTGCGCGGGGCCGTGACGGCCGCCTGGTGGCCGACTCCGTCCGTTTTCCGGAGGGGATGAAGGCGCTGGCGGACTACGTCCATGTCCGCGGGCTCAAGTTCGGCCTGTACACCGACGCCGGGCGCCGCACGTGCCAGGGCCGGCCCGGCACCTACGAGCACGAGGAGGTCGACGCCCGCACGTTCGCCGCGTGGGGCGTGGACTACGTCAAGGAGGACTGGTGCTACGCCGAGGGGCTCGACGCGCCCGCCCTGTACGCCAGGTTCCGCGACGCGCTCGCCCGAGCCGGCCGCCCGATCGTGTTCAGCATCTGCGAGTGGGGCTCGAACCGGCCGTGGGAGTGGGGGCCCGCCACCGGCAACCTGTGGCGCACCACCGGCGACATCGCCGACCGGTGGAGCAGCGTGCTGGCCCTGCTCGATCTCAACGCCCAATACGCGTTGGCGGCAGGGCCCGGTGCCTGGAACGATCCCGACATGCTCGAGGTAGGAAACGGCGGCATGACGGACGACGAGTACCGGGCGCACTTCAGCCTCTGGGCCCTCATGGCCGCGCCCCTGATGGCGGGCAACGACGTGCGCGCCATGTCGCCGGAGACGCGGGCCATCCTGCTCAACGCCGAGGTGATCGCCGTGGACCAGGATTCCCTGGGCGTCCAGGGAATGCTGGTCGCCGAGAACGCCCCCGACCTCCAGGTGTGGGCCAAGCGGCTGGCCGACGGGTCCCGCGCGGTGGTGCTGCTCAACCGGTCCGGCCTCGCCAGCGCCATGACCACCACCTGGTGGCGGATCGGCCTGCCGGCGGGTCCGGCGCGGGTGCGGGACCTCTGGGCCCGCGCCGACCGCGGGACCTTCACCGAGAAGTACAGCGCGACCGTGCCGCCGCACGGGGTGGTGATGGTGCGCGTCACGCCGGAGCCTTGAGGGCCGCGCCGCTCGCGCCGGCGCATCCGTCGACATATGATTCCGTTCCGCAACCCCAGCACGAAGAGGTCCCTATGCACCGCGTGTACCGCTCCTCACTCGTCGTCGTCACCCTCACCCTAGTCCCCGGCCTCGCCGCGGCCCAGGATTCCGTCCGCGCGGTCGCCGGCGGCGGCATCGCCGTCCCGGGATGGCAGGGCAAGATCGACGCCCGCGAAGCGGGCGCCGGACAGACGCTCAACAACGCGAAGCTCGTGAAGGAGGGCGACGCGCTCCACGTCGTCACCGGGCCCGCGGTGGCGTACTGGAATCCCGCCAACACGGCCGCCGGCGACTACACGGTCAAGGCGACGTTCACCGAGCTCAAGTACATGGCCCTGAACGACCACCCGCACCCGTACGGCGTCTTCATCGCCGGCAACGCCTTGGGCACCGATCAGCAGAGCTACCTCTACTGCGCGGCATACGGGAACGGCAATTTCATCGTGCGCGGCTTCGGACCGGAGCCCTTCCAGATGAACGGCCGCCGGCCGCAAGCCCACGAGGCGGTGCACAAGGCGGCGGGGGCGGGTGAGCCCGTGACGCAGGAGATCGCGTTGTCGGTGACAGGTGATAAGGTCGAGTGCGCCATCAACGGCACCGTGGTGGGCAGCTATCCCAAGGCCGATCTGGTGGCCGCGGGCAAGCTCACGTCCACCGACGGCGTGTACGGCATTCGCTTCGCGCACAACACCGAAGCCACAGTCACCGGGCTCACGGTAACCAGGCAGTAGTCGGCCGGAGCCCTCGCTCCCCCTCTCCCGAAGGGAGAGGGGGACGGGGGCGTGAGGATCAGGGCGGGACCGAGTCCGCCCGACCGCGCTGACCGCGGGACAGAAAGAACTTCACCACCCGCTCGCGCGCTTCGGTCCGGTTGCGGCTGCCCACGGGCTGCGCGCCCCGAACGACCTCATAGCCGTTCACCAGCAGCGACTCGGCCTCGGTATCCCGGCCCATCCCGGCCAGGATCTCGCCCAGCAGCGTCTCGGCCAGCGCCGTCTCCCAGTGCCCCGGGGGCAGCGCCGCCCGGCGAATCCGCAGTACCTCGCGCGCCACGGTGTCACCCTCCGCCAAGCGCCCCGCGGCGGCCAGATACTTCCCCAGGCCATAGAGCCCGACCGCGGTCGCCCGGTGGTCGTCACCCAGCGCCTTCCGCATCACCGCCACGCCGTCCCGGAGCGGCCGTTCCGCGGCCGCCACCTGCCGGTCCGCCAACAGGAAGATGCCAACCAGTACCAGATCCTGGCCGACGTACGCGTGCCCTTCGCCCAGCAGCCTTCGGTCCATCGCCAGGGCACGCCGCTGGTAGTCGGCCGCGCGGCCGTAGTCCCGCTTTTCGGCCATGACATGGGCGAGATTGTTGAGCACCGTGGCGATGCTGGGGTGCTCTTCGCCGTAGTTCGCCCGGTGAATGGCCAGCGCCTCGAGATAGAGCCGCTCGGCGCGGTCGTACTCACCGCTCCGGGTGTACGTGGCGGCCAGGTTGTTGAGGGTCTTGGCGACGCTGGGGTGGCTCGCCCCCAGGTTCTTGCGGTTCCGGGCCAGCACGTCCTGGTTGATGGCGATCGCCTCCGCGTACTTCCGCTGGTCGTCCAGGGCGAGCGACAGGTTGCCCAGCCGGGAGACGACGGTCGGATGGTCGTCGCCCAGGATACGGCGGCCGTGGGCGACGGCGTCCCGGAACATCACCTCGGCGTCGGCCGGCCGCCCGGCCAAGCGCAGCGCCTCGGCCAGCGCGTCCAGCGACGTCCCGACGCTGGGATGGTCTTCGCCGAACGTGCGCCGGCGCCGCTCCAGCGCCTCCCGGAGCAGCGTATCCGCCGCGGCGTACTCGGCCTGGCGCAGACGCAGCCGGCCCAAATTGTCGAGCGCCGCGCCCAGGACCCGCATGTGCGCCTCGCTCACCGGCAGCTGCCGGCCCATCTCGACCGCTTCGCTGAGCAGCGTGTCGGCGTGGGGGAAGTCGCCCCGGTCCGTCTCGTTGAGCCCCAGCAACGTGAGGGACGCGACCAACTCGGGGTGAGGGACGCCTAACCGTTCCCGCCGTATCGCCAGCCCCGCAGTGACCAGGGACTCGGCCCGGGCGTGCTCCCCTTTGGTGCGCGCCAGGCCGCCCAGATCGTGCAGGGCGGTAGCCAGCTCGAGCGCGTCCTCCCCGGCCGGCCCCCGGCGCAGCGCCACCGCCCGTTCCAGCAGGGTGGTGGCCTCCGGGTAGGCACCCAGGTTCTCGTAGACCCGACCGATCACTCCCATCATCGTGGCCTGGACGGCCGGCTCGCTCACGAGCTCGCGCTCGATCCGGCCCGCGCCGCGGTCGAGCAGCTCCCGCGCCGTGACGTCCCGCCCCTGCGCCTGGTCCGGGTCGGCCGCCTCGAACAGGTCGGTCAGGAACGTCGCCACCTGCGCCGCCTTGTCCGCCTCGGCCCGCGCCCGGTCCCGCTCGCGGGCCAGGCGGGCCGTGTAGAACCCGGTGAGCCCGGCCACGAGCGCCACGACCGCCGCGACCCCGAGAATCCCCGCCCGATGACGTCGCGCGAACTTCCCGGCCCGGTAGCCCAGCGTGTCCGGCCGGGCTCGGACCGGCAGGCCGTCCAGGTGGCGGCGCACGTCCTCCGACAGCTGCTCCACCGACGCGTAGCGGCGTTCCGGCTCCTTGCGGAGCGCCATGAGCACGATGGTGTCCAGGTCCCCGGCGAGCCGGCGGCGCAGCCGGTCGGGCGTCGTGCCCCGCGCCGCGGCGACCGCGTCCGGCGTCACGCGGGTGGGCCCGTCGCCCCCCTCGCGCTCCTCGGTGCGCAGCACGGCCGCGCTGGGTCGGTCCGGTATCTGGCCGGTGATCGCCGCCTCCACGGCCTGCCGCGTGCGGGCCTCCAGGCGGTACGGGCGGTGTCCGCTGAGAAGCTCGCAGAGCAGCACGCCCAGGGCGTAGACGTCGGTCGCGGTGGTGATCGGCTCGCCCCGTACCTGCTCGGGGCTGGCGTACTCCGGCGTCATCGGCCGGAGCGCGGTTCGCGTGATCGCGGCGGCGGCCGGCGCGTCGAGCAGCTTCGCGATGCCGAAGTCGAGCAGCTTGGGAACCCCGTCCGGCGTGACCAGGATGTTCCCGGGCTTGAGATCCCGGTGGACCACGAGGTTCCGGTGCGCGAACTGCACCGCGTCGCAGACGCGCCGGAAGAGGTGGAGACGGGCCTCGACCGTGAGACGGCGCCGGTCGCAGGAGGCGTCCAGCGGCTCGCCGTTCACGTACTCCATCACGACGTAG
>Ga0210377_10001665_pt1 | contig 20144 bp, 12 predicted proteins | sample PLM4_65_b1redo_FD_155480 | JGI IMG/M metagenome (GOLD analysis project Ga0210377, IMG submission 155480) | Groundwater sediment microbial communities from an aquifer in East River, Colorado, USA - PLM4_65_b1 redo | ecosystem: Environmental > Terrestrial > Soil > Riparian zone | place: USA: East...
GGACGATCCTCATGGTGCGATGTCCGGTCCGCTGAGGTTTCGTTTCTCCAGCTGGTGGATCGTGCTCCCGCTCCTCATCGCCCTGTGGATCATGCTCGACCAGCCTCGTCCTCGACCTCCCCACACCGCCGAGTGGCTCGACGCCGGCGGGAGCCTGGTGCGGTCGGTACGGGCCGGCAAAGGGGACACGACCATCTTGCTGATTCACGGCTTCGGCGAGTCGCTGACGACTTGGCGGGCGGTGTTCGATCCACTCGCGTCGGGGGCGCACGTCATCGCATTCGATCTCCCGGGGTTCGGCGCCAGCTCCAAGCCCGAGACGCTCTATTCCCTTCCCGCCATGACGGAACGGCTGTCGCGCTTCATCGATCAGTATGCGACCGGAACCCTGGTCGTCATGGGACACTCGATGGGAGGCGAGCTGGCCGCCTCGCTGGCGTTGGCCCGCCCGGACAGGGTCAAGCTCCTGATTCTCATCGCGCCGGCTGGGTATCGCATTGGACTCGGCTGGATCATCGACACCATGTACCCGCGGAAGGCGGCGACGGTCGGCCGGTATCTCGGTCTCCGCTCCTTCATCACTCCGATCCACGATCCGGGATGGCTCGGCGAGCCCGATTCACTGTCCGATTACGATCTGACCGGCGACCCCTCGTACGAGCGGGCAGCCGCGCGGGTCCTCCAGGAGTTCGACTTCGTAGGACTGCGAGACCGTTTCCGGGACATTACCCAGCCAACGCTTCTGATCTGGGGGGGCAACGACCCGGTGATTCCCTTTGCGGCTGGAGATACGATCTCCCGCCTGATTCCGTGCGTCCGGTTCGCCCCACTGGCGACCGCATTCCATCGCCCCCACGCCGAAGCGCCCGATACGGTCCTCGCGATCATCCGAAGCTTCTTGCGTGATCCCACCTGCCATCCGCCCCGAGGGGGTAGACCGTAGGAGTAAACACTACTATCTTGGGCGCGCTCCCCGAGTCCTAAACCCGCTACCCGGGGGTACTTCTGGACCTCCCCACTTTCCATCGTGTTCCCGTCGCCTGGCTTCTGGAACACGGCAGCGAATCGATCCGTCTCCGAACCCATCGCGAACTCGCCTACCCCGGGACCGTCCCGCCTGAGGGGATCGCTGCCGACGAAGCGGCAGTGCTGCAGTCGAAGCAGGCGCAGGCGGTGATCAAGAAGCAGAAAGACAACGGGATCTGGGGTGGCAATCTTCTCTGCCTGGCCCCGTCCGCAAAAGACGGGATCAAGGACGTCGGAACGATTCCGCAGTATCGGCGGCTGCTCCAGCTGGGTGTGCCCCGGTCGGCGCGGGCGTACAAGCTCGCCGACCGCGTTCTCTTCCGGCTGTTGTCCCGGGATGACGATCCATTCCTCCAGTTCGAGTTCGCCAAGCTCTCCAAGGATTCCCCCGCCGCGATGGAGTGGGCGCGGGAGCACATGCGGGAGGCGGCGACGGCGGCACTCGCCGAAGCCGGGTACATCGAGGATCCGCGGGTGAGGGGGGCCGCGCACAAGATCGCGACGTCGGTATCGGCGTTTCTCCGGAGCCCGCTCGCCGAGAAGCCCTACGTCCGCTCGGGCGCGAAGACCATTCTGAATCCGGAGGCCCATCCGCCGACCTGGTACTCGGTGGCGATGATCGCGGCGATGCCGAACCTCCAGCGGGAACGGGCAGGATTCACCGAGCGGCTGGGACAATACCTCGGGACCCCAATGTCGAAAAAGGCGTTCGTCTGGCAAATCGGGAAGCGGGTGCTCAAGCCCGAGCTGCTGCTGCTCGGCGACCCCATCGTGGCGGACGCGAAGGGGAACGCCAAGGACATCCCGCTCGCGCTCCATTTCATCGAGCTCCTGGCGCGGATCAGCGCTCTCCATACGAATCCGGTGGCGACGAAGGTGCTCGCCCGGCTGATGTCCGAATGCGATGAGGCAGGAGTCTGGCGGCCGAAGGCGCTCAAGGCGGCTCCGAAGACCTCGCACAAGGTGGTGTGTCACGCCTATCCGCTTCACGCCGAGTCGAAGAGCCCCGACTCGCGCGTGGTGGACGTGACCTTCCGGCTGGCGCTCATCGCGAGGCTGCTCGGGTGGCCGCTGGAGTATCGCTAGTGGCCACGCTCGACCTTACGACCTTCGGGTTCACGCCGACCGAGAGCCTGATTTACGAAGTCCTCCTGCGCGGCGGACCGGGAACGGGATACGCGGTGGCACGCGCCGCCGGACTTGCCCGGGCCAACGCGTACGGGGCGCTCGAAGGGCTGGTGCAGAAGGGCGTGGCGCGGGTTGAAGAGGGACGTCCCAAGCGCTACCGGCCGGAGCCGCCGGCGGCACTGCTGGCCCGAATCCTCGACCGGCAAGGCCAGGCCCTGGATGAGGTGACCAAGAGCCTCGAGCAGATCTCGGTCCCCGATACTCCCACGCTGGTCGAGCTCACCTCGGCCCGCGGCGCGATCCAGATTGCCTCGCGCGAAGCGGCGCGCGCTACCGGTCAGATTCTCCTGCACGCCCCTCCCGACGCCTTCCCACCACTGGTCCCCTCGCTCCGCAAAGCGGGAGGTAGTGGTGTCCTGCTGTCGCTCTCCGCCACCGGACCGGTGGATTTGCCTTTCGCCACGGTGACGGTCGCGGAGCCGAGCCCGGAGTGGCCCGGTCAGCCCTTTCTGCTCGTCGTGGACGGCCGCAGCGCACTGCTCGCCTCCCGCGAGGGAGAGCGGGTCAGCGGCCACTGGGGCACCGCTCCCACCCTCGTCGCCGCCGCGACCCTCGCGATCGGGAGACTCCGGAGTATCGCGTGACCGAAGACATGGGGGAATTCTTCCAGGAGCTCCGACGAGAGTATCTGGCGGAGGCCCCCGCGCGTCTCGGCGAGCTACGGAAGGATCTGGCGGCGGTGCGAGCCGGGGAGCCCGATTCCGTGGCCTCGCTGAAGAGCCGCTTTCACCGCCTGGCCGGCTCCGGCGGCAGCTACGGATTCCCCGCCATCAGCACCGCCGGCAGGGAGGCGGAGCAGTGGATGACGGAGCACCCCGAGCCGGACGATGCGGGGTTCGCCCTGCTGGGTGGTGTGGTCGGGCGGATCGCCTCGGCGTTCGACCTGGCCGGCAGGGAGCTCGGGCTTCCGACCTCGCCCCAGAAGCAGCCGCCATTCGGGTGGCGCGCGCACCTGGTGGGAGGCGCCACCGATCTAGCGGCCCGCCTCACCTTCGCTTTGCGCGACGCACAGTACGCCGTCACCAACGCGCCCCTCAATACCGATCCCGCGGCGATCCCGGCGTCCGAACGACCCGACCTGACCATCATCCTCCCCGGTCCCGAGGAGAATCCCGCCGAGGCGGTTGCGCGATGGGCGGGCGGAGCGTTCGAACGGCGCGTCGCCGTAGCGCTGGTGGCCGATGACCGGAGCATCGATCTCCTTGCCGAGCCCTACTCGCGGCTCGACCTGATCGTCGGTCCGGCGCGAGCCGACGCGGAAGTTTCACGCTGGGCGCGCGCCACCGCCCGCGCCGCGGCGTCCCCGGCTGCGGTCCTGCTGGTGCTCAGTGAGGAAGAGGCGTGCTCGCCGCTCACGACCTGGCTCGAGGGAGCCGGGGTTCGGATCACGTCGGTGAGTTCGGCGCGGGCCGCGGAAGACGCGCTCCGGCGTGAGCTGCCCGACCTGGTGATCATCGATTGGAATCTTCCCGATGGGCGCGGCCCGGGCCTGGTGCGCCTCATCCGGAGAAATCCGCGGCTGTCGCTGACTCCGGTGGTCGCGCTCGCCGGCGAGGCGAGCGACCGGGAACGGGACCAGGCGCTGGAAGCCGGTGTAGACGACTTGATGTTCCGGCCGCTGTCGCAGCACCGAGTGGTGACCGATATCCTCCATCGCGCGGCCCGCGCCCGGCGGCTCGACGAGGCGATCCGCCGCGACCCGCTCTCCGGATTCCTCACGCTGGGGACACTGCTCGACGAGCTGGATTCGGTGCTGGCGTATGCCCGGCGCGAAGGCGAGCGGATTGCATTCCTCCTGCTCGACGTCGACCATTTCCGGCGGGTTAACGAGCACCTCGGCCATCAGATGGGCGATCAGATTCTGGCCCATGTCGCGAGGGTGATCCGCGAGCGCGTCCGGGCGAGCGATATCGCGGTGCGAATGGGAGGGGAGGAATTCGGCATACTCTTCCGCCATTGCGGTCCGGCCGACGCTGCGGTGATCGCCGAGCAGATTCGCTCCGCCGTGATCTTGAATCCACCCGTGATCGATGGAGTGCCGATGCCGGTGCGGCTCTCAGGCGGCGTCGCGGGGTACCCCGATCATGCGGTCGGGATGCTGGAGCTCCTGCTCGCCGCGGAGCGGGCGCTCCGGCACGCGAAGGAGACGGGGAGGGATCGTGTGGCGGTGAGCGGGTAGGCGCAAAGACGCAAAGACGCGACGTAGACAACCTTACCGCCCTCCCGCCCTCCCGCCCTAACGCTGAATGACGATTGCCGCAGACTCTCTCTCCGCCTGCGCCACCTGCTCGAGCCACGCGATGAGCGTCGGCAGGCTGTCGGGCGGCAGGACGCCTTTCTTTCCCGCCCTCCGCATTTTCATGGAGAAGGTCCTGCCCTCCTGCGAATAGTCGATCCCCAGTTCCCCGTAGGGGCTTGAGAGGGCGACGTTTTTCGGCAACTGCGCCTTCCAACCCGCCGGCAGCTCCATCCGGAAACTCACGGTCCCCACGCCCTCCGACCCGACCTGGCCGGCATCGATTGGATATTTGCGCGGGGTTCGGGCCCTGAGCTCCGCCACCAGCGGCTTCACGTCGCGCTGCTGCCGGAGAAACGGCAGCGAGAGGATCGCAACCGGACCGGCGAGCTGCGCCGCGCGGCCGTCCTTGGCCACGAATCTCACCTTGAAAGTCCCGCCGCGCTCCAGCTCGTCGGCGGTGTGCAGGTCTTGTCCCTCGGACTCGGGATAGATCCCGCTCGCCGCTTCGCGGAGGAACATTGCCCGCTGGGTGGAATCGAACGATCGGGCGAACATGTCGCGGAGCGCGTTGCCGAACGAGCCGCCCACCGACATCTCCGCCTTCGCCGTGGCGAAGCCCGCGGTATCGAGGACCGCCGTGATGGCCAAATCGTTGGTGGCCCCGGTCGCGTCCAGCTCAGGGGTGGTGACTTCCTCGGTGTGCCCGTCGGGGTGTACCACCAGCACGAACTGATTCTGGTCGGCGACCGGAAGGCCGCCCCACGGCACGTCGCCCGCCGTCAGATCCACGAAAAGCCGGCCCGAGGGCCGCTCGACCGCAGCGATGGCGTGGTTGAACTGGGAAATGGTCGGCAGCTCGCGCTCCACGTTGCCACCCGCGGCGAGGAGGACCGGATTGGCGGTGACGCCGAGGCGCGCGGCGAGCGTGATGAAGAGGGTGGCCTTGTCCTTACAGTCGCCGTAACCGGTGGCGAGGACGTCGGAGGGCGAGCGCGGCTGATAGCCTCCCATGCCGAGCGAGATCGCCACGTAGCGCACGTCGCGCGCGACATAACGATGTACGGCCTTGAGCGAATCTTCGAGCGACCGGGCCCCTGCCACCACGCTGGCCAGCTTCCGCTCCAGGGCGGGAGACATGGCATAGCGATCGCGCGCGAGGCCGGCGTACCATGCCCCGACATCCTGCCAAGTGGATCGGCTCCCGATGTCGATCCGCATGTCCACCGAGTTCGAATCGGCCGCGAACGGCTCCGGCTCGATCTTGGGTACGTCCCGGGTGGCCCAGGTGATGGTGCGCCGCCCGTTCGCCTCGACCGTGACGGGCTCGAAGTTGAGGTTGTTGGTCTTGATCCGCGGGTGAAGAGCCGCGGGCGTATCGAGCACGAGCCGGGAGCGGCGCACCAGGATGCCGGGGTTGACCCGCCACCCCGTGTAGAAATCGCCGGCGCGAAAGGGCTTCAGCTCGTCGATCGTATAGCTGTAATCGATCAGCGTGCCGGTGCGGACGTTGGGCATCGACATCCGCCGGACCTTTCGCTCCACGTACGAGGGATCTCCCATGGGGGCGGGCACGTCGGCATCCTGAGAGATGCCCGGCTTGTCGCTGATCAGGGTCCCGTCGAGCCCCACCACCCGGACCCAGTTGACCGTGAGCCGCTCGTGGCCGGGGGCGAAGTCAAACTTGAATTCCGCCCACCGTTCGACCGCGTCCTCCTTGAGGATCTGGATCACCTGCCGGTAGGTGCGGCTCCCTTTTCCATCAGCTTCGTAGCGGACCACGCCATCATCCAGCAGGAACACGAAGGATTCCTGGGCGTACCGGGCCGAATCGACGGCGAGAGCGTAAATGGTGTCGGGCGCGACAGCCGCGGGGACGCGCGGTGCGCCCCGCTCGGGAGCGAAGCCCGAGAGCGGAACAAGGAAGGCGAGACGCAGCGCGGCACGCAGCAACGGAAAGCTCCGGTCGAGGAGCCGAAATCTACTCACGACTCCCCGACCGGCGCGGGTGAGCATCAATGCTGGAACGCGGACGACAGCGGCTGCACATCGCGGGGGCTTTCGTTCCCGAAGAGCAGCCGCCCTTCGCGGAAGGAGGCGCCGCGCAGGGTCAGGGCAAGCACTTCGCCCAGCTCCTGGACCGGAAACGCTTCGACCCGCTCCTTGATCGCCCCGGGAAGGTCCTCGAGGTCGGGCTCGTTTTCCTTCGGAATGACGATCCTCGTGATCCCGGCGCGGACCGCACCGAGGATCTTTTCCTTGAGCCCGCCGATCGGCATCACGCGGCCGCGCAGAGTGATCTCGCCGGTCATGGCGATGTCGTGCCGGGCCGGCCGGCCCGAGAGGGCGGAGATGAGCGCCGTCGCCATGGTCACGCCGGCGGAAGGCCCGTCCTTCGGAATGGCGCCTGCGGGCACGTGGATATGGATATCGCGTTCGAACATCTCGTCCGGAATCCGGAGCGCCGCCGCGTGCGAGCGCGCGTAGGTCCACGCGGCCCGCGCGCTCTCCTTCATCACGTCGCCGAGCTGGCCGGTGAGAATCAGCTCTCCCTTGCCGCGCATGGTGGACGCTTCGACAAACATGATATCGCCCCCGACCGGGGTGTAGTACATCCCCGTCGCGACCCCGATGGCGTCGTCGCCGGCAGCTTTTTCGGGGTGGACTTTCGGCCGGCCCAGCAGGTCATCGATCATCCCCGCATTGACCTCGACTTCCGTGGAACCCTGGTCGGCGATCTGGCGCGCCAGCTTCCGGGACACCTTGCCGATCTCGCGCTCGAGCTGCCGGACCCCGGACTCCCGAGTGTACCCGCCGATGATCTCCCGAAGCGAGGCGTCGTCGAACGTCACCTTCCGGCCGGTGAGGCCGTTCTCCTCCAGCTGCCTGGGAATGAGGTAGCGGCGGGCGATCTCGAGCTTCTCCTCTTCGACGTACCCCGAGAATTCCACCACCTCCATCCGGTCGAGCAATGGACCGGGGATGTTCTGGATGAAATTCGCCGTGGCGATGAAGAGCACTTCGCTCAAGTCGAACGGCACCCCAAGGTAGTGATCGGTAAAGCTGTCATTCTGCGCCGGATCGAGCACCTCGAGCAGCGCCGCCGCCGGGTCGCCCTGGAAGGAGACGCCGAGCTTGTCCACCTCATCGAGGAGGAAAACCGGGTTCTTGGTGCCCGCCTGCTTCATTCCCTGGATGATCCGGCCCGGCATGGCGCCGACGTAGGTCCGGCGGTGTCCGCGGATGTCGGCCTCGTCACGAGTTCCGCCCAGGGAAATCCGCACGTACTTGCGGCCCATCGCGCGGGCGATCGACTTGGCCACGCTGGTCTTGCCGACGCCCGGGGGCCCGACGAAGAGGAGAATTGGGCCCTTGGCGGTCTTGGCGTCCTCGCTGGACGGCCGGGGACTGGGAGCTGGGGGCTGGGGGCTGGGGACTGCAGATTCCTGACTCTCGACGACAGGCGTGTCCGCGGTCGCCGATCCATCACCTCCCGCCTTACCGTCCTGCCGCCCAGCCTCCTGTTTCAATTGCCGCACGGCGAGGAACTCGAGAATCCGGTCCTTCACGTCCCCGAGCGCGTAGTGGTCCGCCTCGAGAATCGCGGCGGCTTCCTTGAGCTCGAGGTGCTCATCACTGCGGTCGTTCCAGGGAAGCTCGGCGATCGTCTCCAGATAATTGCGAACGACTTGGGTCTCCATCGACTCGCGGCCGATCCGGGCCAGCCGGGCGAGCTCGCGGTCGACTTCCTTCCGCGCCTCGGGCGGGAGTACCAAGCCTTCGAGCTTTTCACGAAGCTCATCGAGCTCGTCGGCGTCGTCTTCCTCGCCGAGCTCCTTGCGGATCTGTTTCATCTGCTCCCGGAGAAACATTTCGCGCTGCCGCTCGCCCAGCTCTTCCTGGACCTGCGACTTGATATCCTCCTGGGCCTCGAGCACGGATATCTGACGCTGGACGTGGACCAGCACACGCCGAAGGCGCTCCTCGACGGACAGCGTCTCCAGCAGCGCCTGCCGCTGCTGATGCCCGATATCGATGTAGCCGGCAACCAGGTCCGCGAAGCGGCCCGGATCGTTCACACCGTTCAGCACCTGCTGAACCACTTCCTCCGGCAATCCGGACTTCTGACCCAACTCGGCGGCCCGTTGCCGGACTTCGCGGTAGAGCCCCACGAAGGCAGCGTCCTCGGTGTTGAGCGGTGCCATTTCCTCGGCGTCGCGCACGATCGCCTCGAGGTAGCCGTTCTTTTCCGCGACGTGCATGACGATGCCGCGCCGCTCGCCGTGGAGCAGCAGCTGCATTCCGGCCAGGCCGCGCTGCAGCTGGCCGACCTTGGCAATCGTGCCGATCATGTACAAACCTTCGGACGACACCGCTTCGGTGTTTTCGCGCTGGCACACGGCAAAGACGAAGTGCTCCGGGGTGGCGAGAGCCGCTTCGATGGCGCGGACTGTTCCCGGGCGCCCCGCACCGATCGAGGTCGTGACGCCCGGAAAGAGCACCACGTCACGGAGGGGCAGCACCGGAAGAGTCAGTCGTTCACTCATTGGGTTTCCTCATTTCGTCCCATCAGCCGGCTCGCGCCACGATGACCCGACCCGGAAAGGGCGTTCGGACGAGGAGGTGCATCGCATATGCCACTCGGCGCCGCCTTGCCAGTAGGGGACGTATCGGTCGGTCAAGAATAGACTTACGCGGGTGAGCCGTCAGCGGTGCGCGATGAGTGGGGCCCTCCCCTCCATGCCAAAACGACCCGGCGAGCCGAGTTGGCAGAGTGGGAGTACTGACGTTTCACCTATTGAAACTCTTTGGTGTCGCATCTCCGTAGGAGGAGCCGACCCGGGTTCCCGGTTGCCCCGGCGATGAAAATCCAGCAAATTGGTAAGCTGTTGTACGAACGTCGTTTCTGAGGCGGGAATCAATTATCCATGCTCGGATGACCGGTCCTACCGACTTCGAAGAGCGACCGCTCGCGCATCGCCTCAAGGAGGCGCTGGGCAGCGAGTATACCATCGAGGGCGAAATCGGCCGCGGTGGGATGGGTGTCGTCTACCGGGCTCGCGATGAACGGCTCCACCGGCGTGTCGCGATCAAGGTGCTTCCCCCCGAGCTGGCCTTCCAGAAGGAAATCCGCGAGCGCTTCACCCGCGAGGCGCAGACGGCGGCGCGGCTGTCCCACCCGCACATTGTCCCCATTCATGACGTCGGCGAAGGCTCCGGCGTGGTTTACTTCATCATGGGGCTGGTCGAAGGCGAATCGTTGGGCGGCCGTCTCAAGCGGCGCGGCAAGCTTCCTCCTGACGAAGTCCGCCGGATCATGAAGGAGACGGCGGACGCGCTCTCGGCCGCCCACGCCTTTTCCGTCATCCACCGGGATATCAAGCCCGACAACATCCTCCTCGAGGGAACCCGGGGCCGGGTGATGGTGACCGACTTCGGTATCGCGAAAGCGGTTTCCCAGGTGTCAGGCGCCACCCTGACTGGAGTCGGCGTCGCGATCGGGACGCCTCAATACATGAGTCCCGAGCAGGCCGCGGGGGAGCGCGAGATCGATGGTCGGTCCGATCTCTACTCACTCGGCGTCGTGGCGTATCAGATGACCAGCGGGCTCCTGCCCTTCAATGCGCCGACGGTCGCCGGAATCTTGATGAAGCAAATCACCGAGCCGGCGCCGATCCTGCACGAAACGATGGATGGAGTGCCGGAGGACCTCTCCCTGGCCATCGCGCGTTGCCTCGAGAAGGACCCGGAGAACCGCTGGCCCACAGCGGACGCGCTCCGCCGATCGCTGGAAAGCCGAACGGTGTCCGGCTACCGTCCGACCCAGACCCAGGTTCGTGCCGCTCCGAGGAAGAGCACCACCGGCACGAGGCCGCGGCCCCAGTCTCCTCTGGACCGGCCGCGCTCCCTGCAGGCGCCCGGCGGACCCCTGGCGCCACGGAGCCCGCGCCCGCTGGCCGGTTCCGGACGAAGGGGAAGCGGACTGGCAGGAGGCCAGTACGTCCGAAACGAGCGGGGTGAATGGATCCGGACCGGCGAAGGGGGCGACCTGCCGGTCCACGATACCGGTGAGCCACCGGTGGTACAGAAAGTTCGCGGCCAATTCGCAAAATGGGCGGCTGCAACCGGCGGATGCTTCCTGCTCAACCTGGCCACCGGCATCACCGACGGCCCGTGGTTCCTCTTCGTCGCGGCGGGGTTCGGATTCCCGCTGCTCAAGAGCTACTCTCAGCTCTGGCAGGCCGGCTACAGCTGGCGCGACGTGCTGAACCCGCCCCCCGCGGCCGACGCGATCGGCCTTCCGGGCAGAAAAGGCGGAAAGGGGCGCAAGATGATTGCCCCGCCCAAGGCTTCGGACTACGGGAGCTACTTCGATCGCATGAATCACGTGCACGACGACCGGAAGAACATCCTCCGGATGATGCAACAGCTTCCCGACGCCGACAGGAAACAGCTGCCCGAGGTGACCGAGACCGCCGATGCGCTCTACGAGCGGGCGTCCGATCTCGGCCGGACCCTCAACGAGATGGATCAGAGCTTCGGCGCGACGAGTCACGAGCGAATCCGGATGCAACTGGACGCCCTGGCCCTCCGCCCCGACAGCGAGGAGCGGAGCCGCCAGATCAGCATCCTGGAGCGGCAGGTCAAGACCGCCACCGATCTCGCCGCCCGGCGCGACGCGTTCGTGCAGCGCTTCGAATCGAGCGAGCTCGCCATGCGGAATCTCCGGCTCGACCTCATCAAGCTGCGCACCGGCGGCATCGGCGCGCTCAACGATGTGACCAGCGCCACCCAGCAGGCCCGCGCCATCTCCCGGGACGTCGAGAATCTCACCGCCGCCGCGAGCGAGATTCGCGAGGCTATGGGGTGACCGCACCCGGCTCTCCGTTCGACAATCGACGCTATTGGGAATCCCGGCTCCGCGAGCACTATTCACTCGCGGGGGTGGGGTACCTGCGTCTGGGCCGGCGGTACAACGAATGGATGTATCGGATTCGCGGGGAGGTGTTCGATCGGGTCGTCGCGGGGATGGGGGATGGGAAGTGGGGGTTGGGGAAGCAGGTCCTGGATGTCGGCGCCGGAACCGGTTTCTACGTCGATCGCTGGCTGCGGCTCGGGGCGCAGGTGACGGGGCTGGATCTGACCGATGTTGCGGTGGTGGAGCTGACCCGCTGCTTTCCCGCCGCGCGATTCGTACGGGCCGACATCGGGGGGCCGCTCGGCGAAATACCGCTCGCCTCGGGAGTGTTCGACGCCGTGTCGGCCTTCGACGTCCTCTTCCACATCGTCGACGATGCCGCCTACGCTCGCGCCTTTCACAATATCGCGGCGTTGCTCAAACCGCGCGGCTGGTTTCTCTGGTCGGACAATTTCCTCCGGCACCCCACCGAGCGGGTGACCCACCAGGTGAGCCGGTCGCTCGAGGAGAGCACCCATGCGGTCGAAGCGGCCGGGTTCGAGGTGCTCGACCGGGTGCCGATGTTCGTGCTGATGAACTATCCGGCGGACACGACTTCCCGCCTTGCCCGCTGGGCCTGGACGGCGATGGTGGCGCCCGCCGCGCTGGGAGAGCCGGTCGGCTGGACGCTCGGCGCCGCGCTCTACCAGCTGGAACGGGCCCTGGTTCGTGTCAAGCGGGAAAGCCCCAGCACCGAGCTCATGGTCTGCAGACTGTCCGTCTAGTCGGCGCGGAGGGCCGCGTTTGAACCCCTGATCACTGTTCCAACACGCTGGAATAGATCCCATTGAACAGCAGCTTGAACGTTCCATGGGGCTGGGCGCGCTGGAGAATTTCCGGCCCGTAGAGCAGTACCCTGCCCTTCCCGACCCGTGCCTCCAGGGCGGCAACGCCATGCTCGAGGTAGCTCTGTCCCCATGCCCAGCCGCTCCGGAGGGGCTGCTTGCTGTCGTACCAGGCGATCGGGGTCAGGCCGGCCGCAGCCGCGTCGGCGCCCAGCTTGAACACCGGACTGTCGTCGAAGAACACGTCGGTGTGCTCCTCCATTCCCGCTGCGACGGGATGGGCGATGTCGACCCGCGCCGACAGCACCGACCCCGGGACATAGAACTTGGTGCGCGGCAGCGGCGTGCCGCTCTCGGCGAGGTGATCCTGCACCGGAAGCTTGAGAAACCCGGCGAGGTTGGTGGCGGAGCTTCCGATGGCGATCACCGTCCCGCCGTTCTCCAGGAACTCCCGGATTCTGGGTAGAGTCTTGTCCACCGTCACCCGGCCGAATTGCTCCCGATATTCGGCGGGCAGATCGGCCGGCGGTGTGGCCAGCGCTCCGGCGCCACCGCCCCCCCGTGCGGCGTTCACCGCTCCAGGAATCGCACCGGTCACGAATACCAGCACATCGAACCTCGCGTTGAGGTTGCCCGCGTCGAGCGCCGGCGCAAAGACCCGCTCGAAGGGAAACTCGAACTGCTCCAGAATCCAGCGGGTCCACCCCGACGGCATCGAGCCGCCGTAGACATCCCAGAGGCCGATACGAGGAGCACGGAGACGAGAGAGGCTCCCGGTGGGCGCCCCTTGCGTTCCCGCGAAGCTCACTCCCAGGTCGGCGGCGGCCTTCGCGAGGTGAGGACGGGTCGAACCACGGACGGCGATGTAAAAGCTTCCCGCCGGCCAGGTCGTGCCTCCCACCGCGAGGGGCGCACGTAGGATCGAGACCTGCTCGCCGGCGGCGAGGAGGCGGTTCACCGCGATCACCGAGTTGTTCACCCGCCGGTCGGCCAGGAAGAAGCGGCTCCCTCCTACCGTCGTCACCCCTCCCGGCAGCGGCGCCAGGCGTCCGTACGGGAGCTTCTCCAGGGGAGCGGTGAACGGCTCGAGCACCCGATCAAACTTCACCCCCATCTGATAGGCGAGCGTCCACCCCGCGATGTCGTAGGGCGGCGTCGGCGGTGAGCCAGGATAGGGAAAGACATCCGGGTGGGCCTGGGGCTCGAACATGTCCATCACATGGGGCCGGAACGACTGCGCGGTGAACACCACCAGCGACCGCGCCGGGTATTCCCTTCCGGCCACGGCAAAGGCGCTGGTCGCGCGCTGGACCGTGATCCCGGTTTCCAGCAGCGCCGTCGCGAACTTCGCGGCGGTGGGAAAATCCGGTTGATCCGACGGGATGACGAAGGCGCGGGGATCCCGGATTTCGGGCCGGTGCAGCGCGGCCCAGATCGCCGAATCGGTGCTCGCGCCCCGTCCACCGCCTTGGCCTCCACCTCCGGTCGCCGTGGGGAAGGCCGCATTGACCTCCGCGATCCGCCGTGGATTCGCGGTCCAGTTGTCCCGGCTGCCCCGCGCGATCGAGGCCTTCCCCATCGCGTAGATGTTGTAGAGCAGGTTCTCGCGCATGCGCGAGGCATAGTCGAGCACGGCGCGGTCGAGCGACACCGAATAATCCACCGACTGCCGGAAGTGCCATTCCCCCGGGGCCACCGGCATGGCGATATCGCCGCCGGGAACTTGGCGCTGCGCCACGAAGGGAATCCGCATCGGCGTCGGGCTTCCGATCATCTCGGTGAGCATGGCGATCGTGTTGTGGAAGGTGGCGGTGTTCCTGATGCCGCCGTTCCACCAGCCGTCGTAGGGACCGCCGGAGCGCATGGTGGCGCCGCCCTTGCCTTCGACGGCAAGGCGGGTGTGCATGGCCGCGCCCAGCGATTGCAGACCCAGAATGAGCACCGGGTCGAGATTGAAGTTGTAGGGATCGCGCAGCGGTGGAGAGTACACCACCGTCCCAGCCGGCCCGCTCTGATGGTGATTGTACAGAATCTGGGGAAACCAGTCGCGGTACAGCGCCCGGTTGATGTTCTTCGTTTCGGCCTGGGTCGAGGTGAAGAACTCGCGATTGTTGTCATGCCCGATGTACTTCTGATAGAGCCGAGGTAACTGGGCCATCGACCGCTGCTCCGGCACCGGATTCCGCATGTACCAGTCGGCGACGAGATCGTTCCCGTCGGGGTTGGCGTGGACGAAGAGGACGACCACGTCGTCGAGAAAGCGCATCGTTTCGGGGTCGGTGCGGCTCACCATCTGGTACACCATCTCGCCGAGCTGCTGGGCGCCGAGGACTTCGGTGGCGTGGAGACCGCCGTCGATCCAGACGACCGCCTTACCTTGCCTGGCCAGGACCCGCGCCGCCTCCTCGCTCAGACCCTCGGCGTTCGCGAGCCGCCGGGAAATCTCCTGGTAGCGCGCGAGATTCCGGTGGTTTTCCGGCGACGTCACGATGGCCATCAGGTGGGGCCGCCCCTCCGCCGTCTTGCCCATTTCCCGAACGACGATGCGGCTCGACTCGCGCGCCAGCTTCTGCCAGTACCTGCTGATCTGGGCGTAGTTGGCCAGGAAATAATCGTCGCCGAAGTTGGCGCCGAATTCCTGTCTTGGAGTAGTGATGCTGCCCTGCGAGAGGAGCGCGTACGGAGTGCTGAGAACCAGCGCCGCGGCGAGAACCGCGGCGCTCCGGCGAAGGGCTGGCATGCTACCTCGTGGTCAGAATCGGAGTATCGCCTCCATCGCATCGCGAATGCCCTCGCTCTGCGGCAGGATCACATCTTCCAGCTCCGGGGAGTAGGCGACGAACGTGTCGGCCGATGCCAGCCGCTTTACCGGCGCATCGAGCCAGGCAAACGCTTCGTCGGCAATCCGCGCCGCGATCTCGGCGCCGTAGCCCCACGACAGCGAATCCTCGTAGGCTACGATGACACGGCTGGTCTTCCGCACCGAGGCGTAGACCGTTTCCCAGTCGACCGGGGAGAGGCTCCGGAGATCGATGACCTCCACGCTCGCGCCGGTCCGTTCCTCCAGCTCCTTGGCCGCGACCAGAGTCCGCTGCACGACCGCGCCGTAACTGACCACCGTGAGGTCGGAGCCTTCGCGAACCACCTTCGCCTTGCCGAAGGGGATCATGAAGTTCGGGCCGGGGTTGGGCGCCTTGTTGTAGGTCTGGCGGTAGAGATGTTTGTGCTCGAGGAAAATGACCGGGTCCTCGCACCGGATCGCCGTGCGCAGCAGGCCGTTGGCGTCGAGGGCCGTCGCGGGGCAGATCACCCGGAGCCCCGGCACCGAGGTAAAAACCGAGGCGCCCGTCTGGGAATGGTACGGTGCGCCCCCCTTGAGGTACCCACCGTAGGTCACCCGAATGACGACCGGCGCGGCAAAGGCGTTGTTGGATCTCCAGCGCAGAATCGCGAGCTCGTCGCGAATCTGCATGTACGCCGGCCAGATGTAATCGAAGAACTGAATCTCGACGACCGGCTTGAGACCTCGGGTGGCGAGGCCGATCGCGCGGCCGACGATGTTGGCTTCGGCAAGCGGCGAATTGTAGACCCGATGGCCGCCGAACTTCTGCTGCAGCCCCCACGTGACCTTGAAGACGCCGCCCTTTCCCTTCACCTGGCCGAGGTAGTCCTGCCGGCTGACATCCGCGACATCCTCCCCGAAAACGAGGATACGGGGATCCCGCGTCATCTCGTCCTTCATGCACACATTGAGGAGGTCCACCATCGTCGTGGGATCGCCAGTGAAGTGCGGGTCGTCCTCGGTATCGAACTGCTCGGAGGCGGGATCGACGTCAGGGGAATAGACGTACTGGTAGATCGTGTCGGTCGAGGGCTGGGGCGAGGCCAGCGCCGTCTCCGTCGCGATCTGCACCTCCTCCTGTACCTGGGCGCGGATTCGCTCGATCTCCGCCTCGGTGGCGATGCCCTGGTCCAGCAGGTGCATCGGGAATCGGGTCACCGGATCCCGCGCGGCATCGGCCTCCCGCTCCGAGGTGGGCCGGTAGTGCACCTCGTCGTCGGAGAGCGAGTGGCTGTAGGGCCGGATCACCTTGGCATGCACCAGCGCCGGTCCTTTGCGGGCACGCGCGTAATCCACGGCGCGGCTCAGCGCATCGTATGAGGCGAGCGGATCGCACCCATCCACGTCGAGAATGAGCAGGCCGGGAAATCCCGTCACCAGCTTCGAAATCGAGCCGCCGGGCGTATTGACCTCGACGGGGACCGAGATCGCGTAGCCGTTGTCTTCGATGAGATACACGACGGGAAGCTTGAGGTTGCACGCGGTGCTCAGCGACTCCCAGAACTCGCCTTCGCTCGTGGTTCCGTCTCCCGAGGAGACAAAGACCACTTCGTCACCCTTGATGCGATCGTCGCGGTCGGGGATGTCGGCGTTTTGAGAGTAGCGGAGCCAGGCCTCCGCGCATCCAACAGCCTGGAGAAACTGGGTGCCGGTCGGGCTCGACGCGGAGACGATGTTGAGGTCCTTGTGCCCCCAGTGGGAAGGCATCTGGCGGCCGCCCGAATTCGGGTCGTCGGCGGCGGCCACGGCGGACAGGAGCTGTTCGGTCGCGGTCATGCCGAGCCCGAGACAGAGGGCCCGGTCCCGGTAATACGTGTAAAACCAGTCGTAGGACGCGCGGAACACCCGGGCGGCAGCCACCAGGACGGCTTCATGCCCGGCTCCGGAGATCTGGAAGAAGATCTTGTTCTGCCGTTTGAGCTGGATCTCCTTGTCGTCGAGGCTCCGGGACAGGAGCATCAGACGGAACATGTCGAGGAGATCGGCCTTTTCGAGACGGGCGCTGGCACGCGCACGGGTCGACGGGGCGGGACGAGTGGCCATTGAGCAGGGGCTAGGGTCCAGGGAGCGAGGGAGCCAGGGAACCGACCCGAAAGATAGCGGCGTCGGGTTACCGAAGGGGCCTAGGGCCTCGGCGTGGAAGCGGTTTCCCAGACGATTTTTCCTCCGACCACGGTCAGCACAATCTCTGCCTCCGCAATGCTGTCAGGCCGAACCTTCGTCAAATCCCGGCCGAACATCACGAGGTCGGCGCGAAATCCCGGCTTGAGCACACCGCGAGTCGCCTCCGCGAACACGGCGGACGCATTATCGGTCGTGTACGCCCGGAGCGCCTCCTCCACGGTGATCTTTTCCTCGGGCACCCAGCCACCGGGATTCCGTCCGTCGAGGGTCTGCCGGGTGACAGCCGCTTCGAGGCCCAACCGCGGGTCGAGAGGAGCCACATACCAATCGGACCCGAATGCGAGCCGCGCGCCTGCGTCGAGGAGGGCGCGGAATGCATAAGTGCCCCTGATCAACGCCGGTCTGATCCGCTTGGCCGCCCAGCGGCCGTCATCGGCGGCGTGATAGGGCTGCATCGACGCGATCACGCCCTGCTTGGCGAATCGTGGAATCTCCGCGGCGCGGAGGTGCTGCGCGTGCTCGATTCGGAAGCGCCGGTCCCGGGGTCCGTGAGCGGTCGCGATGGAGTCAAAGATGTCGAGCAGCAGGGCGTTGGCTCGGTCGCCGATGGCATGCACCACGACCTGCAACCCGGCGGAATCGGCCGCGCCGATCCATTGCCGAAGGGAATCTTCCGGGGTGACGAACAGACCCCTGGTGGCGGGCGCGTCGAGATAGGGCTCGAACATGAGCGCGGTCGTCGAGCCAAGGGAGCCATCCACGAATCCTTTGACTCCGGCGGTCCGGATCCAGTCGTCGCCCGGGCCGGCGACGCGGAATGAATCCGCCATCGATCGCCAGGCGGCGAGCGGGATGTAGTTGGAGACTCGCAGGGTGAGCGCCCCTCGTGCCCGGGCGCGTTGCAGCGCCGCGATCTCATCCCATCCGGTGCTCACGCTTGCGACGCCGGTGACACCGAGCGAGGCCGCGTGACGCATCGCCCGGCTCAGCGCCGAATCGAGCTGCTCGGCGGAAGGACTCGGGATGGCGGCATAGATGGGACCCATCGCCTCATCCTTGAACACACCGGTGAGCTCTCCGTCCCTCCGTCGTACGATCGAGCCACCGGGAATCTCCGGGGCCGATCGGTCGAGGTGGGCGGCTTCCAGCGCCCGCGTGTTGGCGAGCGCCATGTGACCGTCGAGGCGGAGGATGAACACCGGATTCTCCGGCGTGACCGAATCGATCCAGGCGCGATCGGGCAACGGGGTGCCGGGCCACTTCTCATGGTCCCAGACACCTCCCAGTATCCACTCGCCCGGCCGCAGTGTTGCGGCAAACGCCTTGATGCGGCGGGTGAATTCCGCCGGCGTATCGGCATCGCGCAGGTCCACACTGGTGAGCTGGAAACCGCCGGTGAAGAGGTGGACATGGTCGTCCATCAATCCGGGGGTCACGAACGCCCCGGTGATCATGCGCACCGCGCCCTGCGGCACGAGATAGGGTGCGAGATCGCTCTGGCTGCCCACGGCGATGATGGTGTCACCCCGAATCGCGACGGCCTCGGCCCAGGGCTTGGCGCTGTCACCGGTCCAAACTCGTCCGATCAGGACGAGATCGGCCTTGGGTGATGACGAGCAGGAGATGGCGAATGTGAACAAGACGACGGAGAGGAGTCGGGGCATGGCGTAAACCTATCCCCGGCCCCGTGAGGTCGCCACCGACTACGGATGGATCAGCGGCGCGTTGACCTCATCGGCGGATTGCTGCAGGAGCAGCGCCTGTTCTGCGCCGAGCTGGAAGGAGCCCCCGGGAACGGTGAGGCCCCGGGGAAGCCCGACGACCGAGCGGTGAAAGATGCCTCCGAAGATGGTGAGCGCGGCCACGTAGCTTCCCTGCAGCGAGGGATGAAGCCCGTCACTCGCGTAGAGCGGGGTGGCGGCGTCGCGGGCCCAGGCGGCCCGCCATGCGTTCCCCGCCGCCAGCAGGAGACCATTCACGTCCAGCGCGGCGAGCCGGTAGGACTCGGCCGAGGCATCGAAATCGGAAAAGTTCACCAGCTGGGGCCAGACCTGATACAGCGCCGGCTCGCCATTCTTGCTCCGGATCAGCGTCGAGAATGTTCCCACCCATTGTCTCAGATTGGCCCGGTTGGCGAGCACCGCCGACGGGCCTTGCTGCAGGACGACCCAGTGCCACCCGCCGGCCTCGATCACCCGCTGCGCCTGGCCGTCACTCCAGTGATCCTCCAGCGCGTAGTCCGGTTTGGCGACCTGCGCGGTCTGCACGCCGGCGATCCCGGCGGAATCGGCCAGCGCCTCGACCATCGCGGGAAGATCGTTCGCATAGGTCAGGCTGTTGCCGACGAAGAGGATCCGAACCGAGGCCGCGGGATCGGGCTCGGGGTCCCCGCTCGGCCCCGTGCCGGGAAGACTGCACTGGCTGGCACCGCCCAGGAGGCAGAGGGCGGAGAGGAGAGATCGAATGAAGGCCATATTTTCCCGACGACCGGCCCCTCGCGGCAGTTTCAGAGGGATGCCAGGACGCGAAGGCGCGTCAGGGCTTGCCGCGGGCGAGGCGCCGTAGCGCCTCGAGTTTTTCGAGGGCGCTGGTGCCTTTGGTCGGGGCAGCGGGCGCGACAGCAAAGAGATCGCGAATATCGAGGAGGATCTCCAGCATCAGCTGGTCCCGCATGTAGCTGTTTTCGAGGTCGGCCATTCTGCGGTCGTCGGTTGCCTCCTTGGCCCGATCGAAGGATTCGCGGTAGATGGCTTCCAGATTGCCGAGGATTTTGTCGCGGGGGCGCATGAGGCAGGGAGTTAGGGGGCTAGGGAGCCAGGGAGCTAGGGGAATTATACTTCATTCGTGCGCCCTAGCTCTGTAACTCCCAAGCTCCCCAGCCCCTAACCTCATGCTCACCGGCAAACGGATCCTCTTCTTCGCCGCCGCGCTCTACGAGGATCTCGAGCTCTGGTATCCCAAGATCCGGCTCGAGGAGGAGGGCGC
>Ga0210377_10001666_pt1 | contig 20130 bp, 22 predicted proteins | sample PLM4_65_b1redo_FD_155480 | JGI IMG/M metagenome (GOLD analysis project Ga0210377, IMG submission 155480) | Groundwater sediment microbial communities from an aquifer in East River, Colorado, USA - PLM4_65_b1 redo | ecosystem: Environmental > Terrestrial > Soil > Riparian zone | place: USA: East...
CTATGACCGCTCTGTCGGAAATCTACGAAGTGCCCTGGGACAACGCAAAGGAGCCGGGCTACGGCCCGCGCGGGATAGATGTCGATCGCAACGGCGTTGTCTGGGTGCCGCTGTCGAGCGGACATTTGGCAAGCCTCGATCGCCGCAAGTGCAAGGTTGTCAACGGGCCGGCCGCGGCGACGGGCCGGCACTGTCCGGAAGGCTGGACATTGTATCCGTTCCCGGGACCGCAGTTCGACAGCGTCAAGGAACCGGGCAGCGCGGAGTCCTCCTATTACACCTGGGTGGACCAGCACGATTCACTCGGCCTCGGCAACGACGTGCCGATGGCCACCGGCAATTTGAACGAGGGAGTCCTTGCTTTGGTGGACGGGAAATTCGTTACGCTTCGCGTGCCCTACCCCATGGGCTACTACATCAAAGGCATGGACGGGCGCATCGACGATCCCAAGGCCGGCTGGAAAGGCCGGGGCCTATGGTCGACCACAAGCACGAGAGCGCCGTTCCACATGGAAGGCGGCAAAGGGACGAAGCCCAAGGTCGTGAAATTCCAGCTTCGCCCCGATCCGCTGGCGAAGTGACGGGGTCACCGTTCAAAATGGAGGATTCAAGTCCTGACCCGGCAGCCATTGACCAACTTGAGTGGGCAGTCTGGCCGTCGTTTGCGATGCTGGCAGGAATGCAGCTTGACCTGTTTACGCAGCTAAAGAATGGCCCGATGACCGTTGAACAGATTGCCTGCGCCATCGGCGTCAGACCAGACAAACTCAAGCCTCTGCTCTATGCACTCGCGGCCGCCCGGCTGTTGATTGTAGAAAGGGACCTTTTCTCCAACACCAGCGAAGCCGATCATTTCCTGGTCAAGGGAAGTCCGTCCTACAGGGGCGGCAAGCACGAATTGATTCTGGATAATTGGAGGGCGGGTCTCAGCACTGCGGAGTCGATTCGCAGGGGATCCGCACAGGCAATCCGCGATTTCTCCTCTGCATCTAAAGAGACGTTAGAAATGTTCTACCGCAGTAACCAAGCGCAAGCGCTCCGCAGAGGACGGGAGCTAATGACGACGTACGATTTGTCATCTCACCGTACCTTATTAGATGTTGGTGGAGGCTCAGGCGGCTTAGCGATCGCCATAACCGAGGCTTATCCCCATATCGAAGCGACAGTGATAGATCTGCCAACGGTGACGCCGATCACGCAACGCATCATTGAGGAGGCAGGTGCCGGCAACCGAGTCCGCGTCATGACGGCCGATCTTCTCAGCGATAGCCTAAGGGGCTCGTTTGACGCCGCTGTCCTGAGTTCGGTCATTCAGGTGATCTCGCCCGATAAGGCGCGTCGCGTACTCAAGAACGTCGGTAAGGTCATCGCTCCGGGAGGCGTTATCTATATCCGAGGCGACGTTGTCGACGACTCGGGCGTTTCTCCCGTGGCGTCAGTGATGCGGAATTTAATTTATTTGAACGTCTACAATGAAGGCCAGGCATACACAGAGCGGGAGCACAAGGAGTGGTTGAAAGAAGCGGGCTTTGAAGCCTTTGAGCGGAGAATTCTCCCGGACGGATTCAGCTTGATCAGAGCTCAAAAGTCGACAGAGGGCACAGCATAAATTCTTGCGGACTGTGACGAAGGAGGCAAAGGGACCAAGCCCAAGGTCGTGAAGTTTTAGATCCGTCCCGATCCGCACAAACGATTCGACCTTTCTCTCGATAAGCAACGAAACATCAATGAGTGAGTTCACCAACCTCCGGGAGCGGCTGCCTGCCATTCTTAAGGCGCTCGCCGTCGGTATCCCCGCGGGCTACTTGTTCCACCGCCTCCACACGCCGATTCCGTGGATGATCGGGCCGATGATCGCCGTCGCCACGCTCAACCTGATGGGCGTGCGCATGCACTCGCCGCCCTATGCCCGCCAAATGGGCCAGGTGATCCTCGGTTCGGCCGTATCGCTTTATTTCACGCCGACGGTAGTGGCGGAGTTGGCCGCTAACTTCCCCGCCATCGTGGCGGCCACGGTGGCGGTCTTCGTGGTCGGCGGGCTCGGCGCGCTGACCTTGAGCCGGGCCTCGGGCGTGGATGGGAAGTCTACCTTCTTCGCCTCGATCCCGGGCGGCGCCATGGCGATGGCCGTGCTGGCGGAGCGCTACGGCGCTGAGATCGCACCGGTGGCGGTCGCTCACAGCTTGCGCGTGTCCATGGTCGTCATCCTGATCCCGTTCCTGCTGACCTATGGCGGCATCCCGCTCGTAGCATCTGCTTACCGTCCGGATGTGCCGCTTGATTATTTGAGATTGGCGCCGTGGCTGGCGTTCGGCTGTGTGTTGGGCGAGGTTTCGGAGCGGCTCCGGTTTCACAACGGCTATTTGCTCATGCCAATCTTTTTCGGTGCGGCGCTCACGATGAGCGGCGTCCAGCTTTCCGCCGTGCCGCACTGGATGACGGACTTTGCCCAACTGATGTTCGGCCTCGTGCTCGGGGCACGCTACGAGCGCGCCTTCTTCGCTCGCTACAAGCTGTTCATCCCCTTCGCGCTGCTGAACTCGTTTTTCATCCTGCTCGCCTCGGTGGCGGTCGGCGTCGCTCTCGCCTGGGCCTTCGACCTACCTACCGCCACTATGATCATCGCCACCTCGCCCGGCGGGTTGGCGGAGATGACCATCACCGCGCAAGCCCTGCAGATCAGCGTGCCGTTGGTGGTCGCCTTCCACTTTTTCCGGGTGGTGATGGTCAATATGGGCACCCAGTATATCTATACCTGCGCCGCATGGGCGTTGGGCAGGAGTCCGGGCCGAAAGGAAATATCAAAATTTAGGACTTGATCCCAGATCTCAAGTAATGAAGTGGTGTGAGGAGTTGGGGCGGCAATAACGATAGGCGAGCGTGCGCTGGTCCGCGCAACTTATCAAACTCGATCATAAGGAGCGAATACCATGAGCAAACAACTGGTGCCTATCGTGATTGCGTTTTACTGCGTGTTGTTTCTGAACCCTTCAACTTTGAAGGCCGCCGCCTCTTCTCCAAGGGTCGTCACTACCTTCGCCAGTTTCAGTGAGAAGGAGGGGGCGCTTTTCGTTGCCCAAGATCAAGGTTTCTTTCGCAAATATGGCCTGGACGTAAAACATGTGTTTGTGTCCAGTGGACCTGTCGCACTTGCTGCTCTGGCGTCAGGCGACGCTCATTTCTACACCGGATCTCCCACGGGTGCGACCCTCGGCGCGGTTGCGGGAGGGCTGGATGTAGTTTTCGTCGCCGGTTTGATCAACAAACTTAACGGCGCCTTCGTGGTTGAGCCCTCTATCAGACACCCCTCCGACTTAAAAGGCAAAACTATCGGTATCCAGAGCATTGGTGGAGGCGTGTGGATGTTCACAATGTTGGTCTTTAACCATTGGGAACTCGACCCTAAGCGGGACAATATCAGACTCAGGGTGATAGGAGACCTTTCCGTGCTAGCCCAGTCAGTCGCTTCCCGCGTCATCGACGGGTCGTACTTAACGTACACCTTTGCGTCAAAAGTGGAGCGCCAGGGGTTTCGCATTCTGGCCGATCTGGCGAAGCTTCCTGTCCCTTACCAGAACACCGGCATCATAGCCCGCCGGAGTTTTGTCAACTCTTCGCCCGATATAGTGGAAAAATTCCTTAGAGCCTTGGCGGATGGTGTTGCGTTCGTGTTGGAGCCTGCCAATAAAGCTTCCGTGATGAAGAGTCTAGCTGCGGGGCTTCGTCTGCCGCGGACGGAAGATGCTCTGGAAGGATATGAGGGCCTGTTAACTCTGTATGAGCGGCAGTTCTTTCCCACGTTGGAAGGAATACGTAACGCCATCCAGGTCGTAGGGATGACAAACGAGAAGATTCGCTCGTTAAAAGCGGAAGCTTTGGTGGATGATAGATTTGTAAAAAAATTAGAACAAGAGGGCGTTTTTAAGTAGTTTAGCATTTCCTCCGGATTGGAATGGATCAGAGTCAGGCCTTTCACAGGCCGAAGCGGGGGAACTCAAACCCCCTCTGCCGACGCCGGAACGCTTTGTCGATCTTCAATACCTGCACGCGGCAGGTATCCAATAGAGGGCGCATGAAGATTCGGGGTCAGGGATGGACTAACTGAATTCTCCGTCTACCCAATCCTATGCCGGATTCTACTGACGCGTCGATCAGTTCAATCCTGGGCTGAAATATAGGCAATCAGGACTGGCGATTCTCGCCGCGTTCCCTCGCCAATTACGCCGCCGCTCAGGTTCATCTTTTCTTTACTTTCCTAGCGTGATACACCACTGCAACAACGGGGTATAAGCGATGAACAAGGCTGGTCTGTCATCAATCCTCATGACCGTGGCACTGCTTGCTGTTGGAATGATTGCCGAGGCGCAGCAGCCGAAGAAAGTCCCCCGGATAGGATTCCTAGCTACTGTCTCCCCTTCCACTATCTCGGACCGCGTTGAGGCATTCCGGCAGGGTCTGCGCGAGCTTGGTTACGTGGAGGGGAAAACCATTGTCATTGAGTACCGGTGGGCGGAGGGAAGAGTCGATCGGCTGCCCGACCTTGCCACCGAACTTGTGCGTCTTAAGGTGGAGGTCATCGTCACGAGTGGTCCGACAGTAACCCGTGCCGCCAAGGAAGCAACTGTCACGATTCCCATTGTCATGGCGCAGGATGGCGATCCTGTTGGAAACGGGTTCGTCGCCAGCCTTGCACGACCGGGCGGGAACATTACTGGACTGTCGAGCCTTGCCCCGGAGATAGGCGGAAAACAACTGGAGCTTCTGAAAGAAGTCATTCCCAAGCTCTCCCGCATGGCCGTACTCGGAACTTCGACCAACCCAGACAACGCACCGTCGTTAAGAGAAGTGGAACTCGCCGCAGGGGCGTTCGGAGTGAAGCTTCAATACCTGGACGTGCTAGGTCCCAAGGATATTGAGACTGCATTCCAAGCGGCACGCAAGGGGCGCGCTGACGCAATCCTCGCGCTTTCGAGCCGCGTCCTCGTTTCTCAGCGAACACAGGTTGTAGACCTCGCGGTAAAGAGCCGGCTCCCGGCGATATACCGCAATCGAGAAGATGTGGAAGCCGGGGGGCTTATGAGCTACGGCGTGAGCATGACCGACTTGTCCCGCCGCGCCGCTACTTATGTCGACAAGATCTTGAAAGGCGCCAAGCCGGCTGAACTTCCTGTGGAGCAGCCAATGAAGTTCGAGTTTGTGATCAACTTGAAGGCGGCGAAGCAGATCGGACTGACAATTTCGTCCAACATGCTGGCAAGGGCGAACAAGGTAATCAAGTGATTTTAGATTGCCGATTTTCGATTTTAGATTAGGGAGAAAGCCAGATGGCTAAAACATTCTGCAAGGGATTCTTGAGATTTCGCTCTGGTAACAATCGAAAATCTAAAACCTGTCCTGAGCTTTGCCGAAGGATCCAAAATCTAAAATGGAGTGATTGCCGATTTTCGATTGGGCCGCAATCAGAACCTAATTTTCTAAAATCAAAAATGGGATGAGACATCGTTGGAACAGGTTACAGATCGTTGGGGCAACCGGATTACTCTAACTGATGAACGGTGGCAGCATATTATAGAATGGCATCCTGAACTGGAGGAGTTTCAGGAAGAAGTCTTGGAGACGATTCGAAGAGGGCGACGCAGACAGGATCCTATGGATCAACAGAAATATAAGTACATTCGTCGGGTGGAGGGTTTACCCCGTACCACAGAACGCCCCGCACGTGAGTGGGGGATGAACCCCGTTCCAACTCCGCCATGAGAAAACAATGCGTTCCCTATCCGCACGGTTGGAACGGGGTGAATGTTCTGGAGTTGCCCAAAGGGCAGCGCCCGAAAGCCACGGACGTAAGTCCGTGGTACGGGGTTTACCTTTTGGTTTGACACATATCGTCGTGGTTGTCAGGATAGCAATCCGTAAGTTGGTTCTGACGGCCTATGGTATTGAAAAGGAAGGCGGTGGATAGCGACAATGCGAAAAGAAGTCCAATTTCATTATGATCGGGAAGCGGATGTGCTGTATCTTTCCGTGGGAAAGCCGCAACGCGCGAAGACGGTTGAGATGGGAGAAGACTTTGTTCTCAGATTACATCCCAAAACGGCAGTGGTGATAGGGGTGACCATTATCAACTTCTCAAGACACTTTCCTCAGTTTAAACCAGCACGGCGCGATCTTCCGATCAATGGCTCCTTTGACCCGGCGCGCCTGCTGGGCCACGTTCTTACAGCCCATCCCCGCTAGGAGACGGGAAGGCCCTCGATCTCACGATTCCGCAGTCGGTTCTGTATCGGGCGGACAAGGTGATTAAATGAAAATAGGCAAAAGGCGCGAGGCATTAGGCAACAGTTAGGAGAAGGAAAACCATGAACAGAAAAATCATTATTTGCCTACTGACTACTGCTCTACTATTCACTGTTCCGTTCGTTGAGGCGCAGCAGTCGAAGAAAGTCCCGAAGATAGGGTATCTAATTTCTGGCTCCCGTTCGGGTGCGCCTGCCTCTAGTACCTTTAAGGCATTCCTGCAAGGTCTGCATGAGCTGGGCTACATTGAAGGAAAAAACATTGCCATTGAGTACCGATACGCAGAAGGGAAGCCAGATCGGTATCCTGAACTCGCGTCGGAGCTTGTCCGTCTCAAGGTTGATGTCATTTTCACAACTTCTGATCCCGCCGTTCGGGCTGCAAAGAAGGCGAGCAAAACGATCCCAATCGTCTTCGCTGCGGTTAGCGATCCGGTTGCGGCTGGACTTGTGGATAGCCTCGCCCGGCCAGGCGGAAACGCTACAGGACTGTCGCTCCTTTCCCCGGAGCTGACCGGGAAACGGCTAGAGCTATTCAAAGAGACCTTCCCCAAAGCCACCCGAGTGGCGTTCCTCCGGTCTCAAGGTCCAAGAGGGGACATAGCTTTCAGAGAAGCCGAGGCTGTCGCCAGGACACTAGGATTGCAACTTCAATCCCTTGAGGTGAAGGGTCCCGAAGATTTCAAGAGCGCATTTGAAACAGCAAAGAGCGGAGGAGCTCAGGGCCTAACTGCGCCCCCAAACCCGATCTTCGGTGTTTACCGAGCGATGATCGCCGATCTAGCGGCTAAAAACCGATTGCCAGCAATGTACTCAGACGCCAGGTATGCAGAGGCGGGTGGCCTAATGAGCTATGGGCCAAACTTCGATGATTTGTGGCGACGCGCCGCTACCTACGTTGATAAGATTCTCAAGGGTGCCAAGCCCGGTGACCTTCCGGTGGAGCAGCCGACAAAGTTCGAGTTCATCATCAATCTAAAAGCAGCCAAGCAGATAGGCCTGACGATCCCGCCGAATGTGCTCTCGCGGGCGGACAAGGTCATTAAGTAACCACAAACTCCCTCTCACCCACACCCGTTCATTGACAGGCCAAAGCGCTTCAAGATAGATAGGAGTTGGCTGTCATGGCAATTAGAACAATCGGGATCGTAGGATGCGGGGCGATTGGCAAGGCCCTCTTGAAAGCAGTTGAGGCGGGGAGGCTTGCGAAAAGGATAGACGAGCTCCTCGCAGGTCGAGATGACGGAGAGGCCAGCGTCAATGCATTGAGAGAGCTGCTCCTCGACATCGGCCAGATAAGAGGATGTCGAGTGAACAACGATATCGGTCTTGGTCTTTAGCGCCTGGACGGCCTGGTCAGAGATTTTCGCTCCCAGATCTCGTCCGACGCCTACGGCCCGGCCAAGGTCCTGACCGACCTTGGCAGGGTCAATGTCCACTGCGCCGACCAGGCGCATGCCCGGCTTTTCAAGCAGGAGGCGGACGATGCCGCGCCAATCGGCCCGACCCCGTATTGGATAATGCGAATTTCTTTAGGCATAAGCGAGATCTACAACCCTCACCCTACCCTCTCCCTACAAGGGAGAGGGAATGAGAGTGAAAAACACATCACCTTAACCTACGGTATTGCAGGTGCTAACGACCCGGGTCCTTTCCTCTTGCTGCCTTTTGCCTTCATCGTTATCAGGCTTAAATCCTCGGGCTATACGAATGCGATACCCAACTAGCGACCCGTTAGCGGTGGCAACCATCCTGGCTGGGTTTTGAACGCCAGTCAATGTCAAATCAAACACCTTTGACATGTGAAGTTCTTCTTGTTCATTCCGTCCCAGCACCGGATCAAATTCCACTTGTGCAAACGTTTTCTTGTTGACCCCGCCCACGTCGTCAACGGTAAAAAAGAGAGCCCCCTCGGTGTCGAAAAATTCGATCTTCGAGATGGTCCTGGTCGTGGAGCTGGTATTCGTAAACTGGAAGGTCGTGAAGTGAATCTCACGATGAATCTCCCCGCCGCCATCTCCAGTATCATAGGTACGGAAGAAAAAGACTCCCCCGCCGCACTTTATCGTAGCACTCTGAGCAATCCCCACTCCGAAGAGGAGAGTCAAAATAATTGCAAGGCCCATCCCGTGCCATTTGTTAGAGAAGCTCATAGTATTCTCCTTTTTTGGTTATTGGCACAATTTGTTTTGTTGTACGTCCGCTATTATCCCTATAGAAAATCAGCAACAGACCTCCTTTAAGGAGGCGATCTTTGATGGCAAGGAGGCGATCTTTGATGGCGAGGGTTCTTCCCCTTACGGATCGGGGCTAACCGCATCGGATTCTCCCTTTGCTTTAGCGCTTCTTCATAACTACGGTCACGTATTTGATTGGCACAGCATGAGATTCTTCACGGAGTTTACCCTGAGATTCTTCGCTGCGCTCAGAATGACAGACGAAGGGTTCAGAGTGACAAGCGCTGTCATTCTCCTCTATTTCCTTTGAGGCTTCTAGTTATTCGCGCCCCCTGCTCTGTCTTGGCTGAACTCCTGAGGCGATGCATCAATCTCCCTGAAGGCCGATAGCAGTTGCTCTGTCGAGCTTTACTATCCACAGAGCTCCGTTATTTACACCAAAAGAACCAGTCTTACCCGCCACAACGTACTCACCATCCGGAGTCGCTTGGATAGAATTGCCAAAATCGCCCTCCCCACCGCCATAGCTTTTCATCCACAGCTTTGCATAAGCCGGCTGGTTTGAAAAAAGTAGGACAAAAAATCCCAAAACAACAAGGGCAATGCTTTTGGCTTTCATGGTTCTTCCACCTCCTTCCTTTCGTTTTTCCAGTAACAGAGAGGTCATCTTTGACCCTTTCCGCCAAAACATATCACACCCCAGCGGCGGAGGCGGATGCCCCATCTGGACTATTTTTTATGGCTCAAAAAGACTATCAGGCGAGACCGATTCTCAGGGCCAAAAGGGCCGCATCCAGGCGGCGGTTGACCCCGAGCTTGGTGAAGAGGCTATGGAGGTGATGCCTCACAGTGTGAGGGCTGATGTAAAGTCTTTCCGCTATCTCTCGGGTCTTAACGCCGGAGACGACGAGCCTCAAGACCTCCAGCTCTCTGGAGGTGAGGGGAAAAAAGTCAGGGGAGGATTTCCCGTCACCGTGGCGTGCCATAGGTAGGATCAGGCAAAGGAGCTTCTCGAAAAATCTCTCAGCTGTTTTTAACCGACCGATGTCCCTTAGAAAGTGCACGATCACCGGACCATCTTTTTCCTTTTCAAGAACCATTGGGGTGATCTCTAACCATCTCCCGTCCCCCCTCCGTCTGCCGGTAAAATTGAGTTCCAGAGGCGCGTTCTTACCTTTCCCGGCCTCCCGTTGGAGTTCACACCTGAACTTGCAGAAAAGGTGGCCGAAGGAGTCCCGGGACTGGAAGATTTCAAAACAGGGGCGGCCTATGACGTTTCTTTGAGCGAAACCGGTAGCGTTTTCTGCGGCCTTGTTGAGATAGAGAATGCTCTGGCGGCCATCCACGGCAAAGCTGGCGATGGGGAGGTCTCGAAGCAGCGGAAGGATACTATCCGTTTCCTTCATCAGGGCACCAGAAAACCTAACACAAGGAGGCTATCATGGGGGGGATACTATGCGAAGGAAAGGGTCTTGGCAAGTGGGAAGTTGGGGCGAGTTATTGTTGCTTAGCCGACGACCCTACCGTTGCTTGAGGCGCTCCAGACCGGAAGAATACTGCGCATCACGGTCTTCTATGTCGCCGCGCTCCTCCTTTGGGAAGGCCTGGTCAGGTCGCTCCATCTCCGCCGCAGGCACGTGGCGCTCAAATTAACCCTATTCCGACAATCTTTCTTGTCTTTGCGTCTGGCTTCGCCGCCTTCCAAAGCCCCCTCTCCCTCCTTGAGGTGGGAGAGGACGAAGGTGAGGGTGGTGAACTTTCGCTTGACCCTCACCCCTACCCTCTCCCACAAGTGGGAGAGGGAGCGCCTTGCCGGGTGACTCCGATTTATTGTCGGATCGGGGTTAACCCTGCGAGATCTCAACGACTCCAGCTCTAAACTCCCCCTCACCCCCACCCATTCATTGACAGGGCAAGGCGGTTCATAAGGCGGCTGTGAGGCGGCCTTTGATGAGGTGTTCTTTCTCGGAGGTGCCGGAGATTTATCTTGACTTTCGGATGACCTTGGGGCAGGAAGATGAGGCGGTATGGCGAAGAAGAATCCCAAAAGACAGCCTCCGACCATCGGCCGGCGATTCACGTCACTGGAAAGGCTTGTCCGGAGTGGATTTCGACAGACGGACGCCGGGTTTCGGAGTTTTGATAAGCGTACGGACGTCAGGTTCCGAGGTTTTCAGAAACTGGCGGACGCTAGATTCCGCGGTCTCAGCTCCGACCTAAGGGCGCTTCGGCGCCAGACAGACATAGGGTTTAACGGCGTGCGCAGCGAGTTCCGCAATCTGCGAAAAGAGATGGACACCAAGTTTGAGCTGGTACATCTTGAGTTCCGCAATGTCCGAAATGAAGCGAATGAGAGGTTTACAAGGGTGGAGGACCGTATTGATCGATTGGCTACCCATGTAGACGGCTTCATGAAACTGCACGAGACTCTGGACATTGAACTTAAGGTCATGAAAGAGCAAATGAACCGATTCGAGCAAAGGCTGGACCATTTAGAAGCGGCTCGGGCTAGTTAACGTGCAAGCTATCAGATTTTCTTTTTAGCCCTTTTAACCCTGCACCCCCTTTAACCGCCAGCATTGGATTGTTTTTAGCCGCTTCCGGGTTTCCAGTGGGTGCCCCCAACATCTTGTGTATAGGGTGGTCATGAAGAGGTTGCATTCTACCAAGGGTACAGATCCAGCCCGCCGCAGTGGAAGTAGATCGCAGTTCGGTAGTGCTCGCGGTTGCGAAACCCGCAAGCCATCTGCTTAAGCGTCTGGATCTTGCTGTTGAGGCCTTCGGCCGTGGCATTGGAGATGTAATGCTTGAAGTAGGTCAGGATATTGGGGAGGTGTCGGTGCAGGGTCTTGGCCGCCTTGATGACGGGAGACAACCGGGAGTGCGTAGCCCAGAAGTACCACCTGCGGAAGTACCGCCGCGCAGGCTTGGCATAGCCGTAGGTCCAGAACTCGCGCAGCGATTCCTTGATCGCCCAGGCCCGTCCGGTCTTGAGGTTTATCCCCCGTATCGCTTGGAACTCCGCCCGCCGCCACTCCGGCACGTTCTCCACGTTGGCCAGCCACAGGTGGCGGGTTCCTTTCAGCTGCTCGTCGCCCTGATCCATCAGCGCCTTGTGCTCCTGACGGCGCACCTGGTCCACCGCTTGAGTCACCGTGCGTGTCACATGGAAGTGGTCAAACACGATCTTATCATCAGCCTCGGGGAGGTAGTTCTTGGTGGCCGCGATGAAGGGGTCCCACATGTCCATCGCCACCGCTTTGACCCCCCTCAACTCCTTGACCGTAAACTGCCGGTAGTAGCGCTCCAGACTCTCCTGGGTCCGATCCTCCACGACATACTCCACCGTGCCCTTCTTGAGGTCACAGACAATCGTCTCGTAGCGGTGCCGCTTCGAAAACGCCTTCTCATCCACGCCGAGATACTGCGGGATGCGTCGCTCCTTGCGATCCAGCCCCCGCGCCACGGCCCTTTCCACAATCCCCCAGGCCTCATCCCAACTCGTTCCCGTCAGACGCCCAACCCCACTCACGTCACATTCCTTCAACGTGTCGATCAACCAGCTCTCGCACCGCAAGGTAAACTGCGAGCCGGGACCCGCCCAGGGCGCCGGGACCTGCCGCACCCCGTGCTCGGGACATTTCACCCGTGGCAGCCGAGCGTGCAGGTACGTCTGGCACTGGCACGTGTTGAGGTGCCGCCACACCCGCTCCTGCGCGTGATCGTAAACAGGCCCCCCCTTCCCACACTCCGGACACTCCCATACCGCTCCCGAAACCTCCTCCACCCACACATCGACCCGGTCCCCAGCAAGATCCAACCTCACTTCCCGCACCCTCCACGGATGGCGCAGCCCCAACAACGCGCTGTACAACTCGGTGTCTTGCATCTCGGCCTCCCCTCGTATTGGCTGAGGCCACAATACCGCACCTCCCTCTCCACTCCAACGGGATCTATCCATCGGTGGCTGAGGGAGCGCGCTTACACGCACATCGCCACAGAAGCTGCCCGGCTTCAACCACTACATCTTGTGGGCTCCCACTCCAAAGCCGGAAGGACCAAAAATACATGAGGATGACGGACCCATTGGGCCTGGAGCTCGCCTACGAAGAGGCGCTTAGTACAGTGGACGATCCGTATGTTGATGAAAATGTCATCCAAAACGCACTGCAGCTCATGGCTTCTATTAATAATGTAACAAATGTGCCACCAGCCAGCGCCGTCATTGACAACTCCTTACTCGATGAGGCTCGGACGAGTTTAGGGAGGCCGCCACGGTAAAAGACGGATTTTTCGAGAGAATTCAAGGTACTTCCCACAAGAAAAATCGTCTCCTGCTACAACAGGCCTTAAAAAGCCGCTTCGTTTAGAGATGAGATTCGGAGTCATAACGGAGCGGGGCTTGACAAAAAATAGACAGAGGGAATAGAAGTATTGCCTCTAAGGATCAGTCTGCTATCAGAAACGGCGGCTCTAAGGGGTTCCAAAGAGGCTTTCATTATAAGGAGGTCAGCATGAAGGGGCGAAACCGTTATACGATCTTGGCGGCGGCCATCGTCTTGCTTATCGGAGGTATGACGCCGCGATGGGCGGATGCTCAGACCCGCGTCTCTATCGGTGTCACCGAGACCATGGATACTTTCAACCCATATGGAGACAGCGTCTCGCTGCTGTACGGCATCTGGTGCCAGGTCCTGGGTTGTCTGGGGACCTACGATTTCGACAAAGGGGAATATGTGGGAATGCTGGCAGAGCGCTGGGAGGTCAAAGACCCAAACACCTGGATTTTCCACCTGCGCAAGGACGTCAGATTTCACGACGGCTCGCCATTGACCGCAGCCGATGTGGTGCACTCCTTTAACCGCATCCGCACGGATCCCCAGAGCAAACAGAAGCAGAACATCGCCCCGATCGCGAGCGCGGCTGCCCTCGACAACTACACCGTAAGTTTCACGACTAAAGAGCCCACAGCGCCGCTGACCGAATATCTCTTTGACCGCTTCATCGTCACCAGCAAGGCCCTTTTCGACAAGTACGGCGCGGATGTGGCTGACCGGAAATATCCGATCGGCGCGAGCCCCTACAAGTTCAAGGAGCTGATCCCGGGCCAACGCTTCGTCATCACTAAAAACTTCGACTACCCGGGAATGAGGGAGAAGAAGCAGGCCCCCGATGAGATCATCTTCCGCATCATGCGGGAGCCGGAGCAGCGGGTGACCGCCCTGCTCAACGGCGAGATTCAGATCGCCCAGTTCATCCCTCCCCACCTGCGCGAGCGAGTGGAGAAAAGCCCCAACACCAAGATAGTCTCGACAGACGCCGTGGAGATCATGTTTCTGGCCATGAGCCCAAAGTTCAAACCGTGGGACAACAAGCTGCTGCGCCAGGCGGTTAGCTATGCCATCGATCGGGACATCATCATCGCGACTCTGCTGAAAGGAGAGGCAACCCGTCTTGATGGGCCCATCGGACCGGGTCAGTACGCCTACAACCCTAACCTAAAACCCAAATACGAGTACAATCCGGAAAAGGCGCGCCAGTTGGTCAAACAGGCCGGCTTTCCCAACGGCGTAGACGTGGATTATTATACCCCCGTGGGCCGCTACACCCTCGATAAGCAGATCTCCGAGGCAATCGTGCCGATGTTGAACGCAGTGGGCATTCGGACCAAACTCCAGACTCCGGATTGGGCCTCTCTGTGGGCCAATGTCCAGGCGGGAAAAGTCCCCTTCTATTATATGGGACGAGGCTCGGTGGTGGACCCTAGCGTGGCTTTGTCTCAATACTTCGAGACCGGTGGTTCGCCTCGAATCGGCTACTCCAATCCGAAGTTCGACAAGCTCTTGGCCCTGGAGCGGCAGACCTTCGATCCGGCCAAGCGCAAAAAGGTCCTCTCTGAGGCCATGAGCCTGCTCACCGAGGAGGCCCCGGCCCATTTCTTGTGGCGCCATCAGATGCTGTATGGCATCGCGAAAAACGTCGACTACAAGCCGACTCCGAGCGGCCGCATCTTCGGCGAGGATATCCGAGTGCTCAGATAGGAGGTAAATGACACGCTATCTGGTTCGTCGGCTGCTTGGAACTGTCCCGGTTTTCCTGCTGATCACCCTGCTCGTTTTCCTCCTGCTGCATGCTGCTCCAGGCGACCCGGCGTCGCTGCTCCTTTCCGACGCCACCTCTGAAGCCGACGTGATCGAGGCCAGACAGCGCTGGGGATTGGACCAACCGCTCCACATCCAATACTGGAAATTTCTCGCCGCGGCGGTAACCGGAGACTTAGGAAAATCGTTCCGTCTCGCTCAGCCGGTAAGCGAGCTGATCGCCATGAGACTCCCCGCCACCATCGAGCTCGCCGCCTTTTCTATCCTGATCGCAGTCACGCTGGCCATTCCGCTCGGCGTCTGGGCTGGAGCCAAACCCAATTCCTGGGTGGACAACCTTGGGACAAGCTTCGGGCTTTTCGGGATCAGCATGCCGAATTTCTGGCTCGGCATCATGCTGATCCTGCTGCTCGCCGGCAGCTTCCATATCTTGCCTTCCGCCGGACGCAGCACCTACGGCATTGCCGGCTCTCAGGAGAGCGGTTTCTATCTCTTGGAGAACGCACTCCAGGGCAACTGGCCGGCGGTCAAGGACGCCTTGATGTACATGGCGATGCCGGCCTTCGCCCTGGGCGCCAATATGATCGGGATTCTAATGCGGGTCACCCGCTCCTCGGTGCTCGAAGTCATGCATGAGGAATATGTGGTAACGGCCCGAGCAAAGGGGGTAGCGGAACAGGGCGTCCTGTGGCGCCACGTGTTGAGCAACGCGCTGATACCCATCATCACCGTGGTCGGGCTCGAGTTGGGAACGCTCCTTAGCGGATCCATCATCGTAGAGACGGTCTTTGCTTGGCCGGGCATGGGCAGCCTGCTCATCACCGGAGTGACCTCTCGCGACTACCCATTGATAATGGGTCTGGTGTTAATGTACACGGTCGCTTTCGTAACCATTAATCTCGTGATCGATGCGCTCTATGGAATCATTGACCCAAGAATCCGCTACTAGCCGGTCACCCGCGGCGCCAGACACCGGCCGGCACAACGGCCTCGCCTGGCTCCGCCCATGGATGCGAGTCAAGGTCTACGTCGGAGGATTCATTGTCATGATCCTCGTTGTGGTCGGCATTGTGGGGCCGCTCATAGCGCCGCATAATCCCAATGCCCAGCAGCTCCGCCTGTCGCTGCAAGCGCCGCAGTGGTTCGGCGGCTCCCACTTTCTCGGCACCGACAACCTGGGACGCGATGTCTTAAGCCGCGTCATTTATGGCGCTCGGGTCTCCCTCCTGGTGGCTCTTGCCGTCGTGGTCATCTCGGGATGTGTCGGCGTGACCCTGGGCGCTGTTTCGGGCTATTTTGGCGGCAAGGTCGACTTCGCCATTCAGAAATTGGTGGAGGTCATGTGGGCCTTTCCGCCCCTGCTTTTAGCCATCGCCATCCTCGCCTTTCTCGGCCAGGGGCTCTTCAACCTTATTTTGGCGCTTGTGGCCCAGCGTTGGATTCAGTACTGCCGCGTGGTGCGCGGTCAGGCGCTGTCACTGAGAACGCGCGACTTCGTGACCGCTACGCGGGCGCTGGGGGCCAGCGACAGCGCTATCATCTGGCGCCATATTTTACCCAACCTGATGCAAATCTCCATGGTCATCGGCACCTTCGCTATGGCCTCGGCTATTATCTCCGAGGCGAGCCTGAGTTTCCTGGGGCTCGGCGTCCCGCCTGATATCCCTACATGGGGCACCATGTTGGCCGACGGACGCATCTATATCAGCACCGCATGGTGGCTGGCGCTTTTTCCCGGTCTCTGCATTTTCTTCACGGTGTTGGGGATCAACCTGCTCGGCGACGCCCTCAGGGACATCCTCGATCCGCGATTGAAACGGGCGGGAGCCAGTCTGTGAAGAGAAACGAGAAGCAGGGCCTCACCATCCCTTCGCTCCAGTGCCTCCTCGTCGGGAACTCTTAACTGCTCGCCTCGGGCAGCATCGAAACTCGCCCATAAGACAAATACGGGCTCAGACAGTCGATGCTGCTTATCCTCGGCTTCGCAGAGAGTTCCAACGACTCGGAGTCAATCTTCCGCTCCAGGGACGGCAAGGCCCCTGGGAGAAAGGGGAAGCTACTGGCTCCGAGGGGGCGAGGCTGAAGAGCGCAGACGTAGGAGTAGGCAGGTTCGGATTAAGCACAGGTCAATCGGCTGCGCTCGGAAGAGTCGCCCCCGAGGAGCCTCTATTCGGAAAGGTCGCTGCGGGAAGATGTCTCTCTAAGGAACTGAACCTCCTCCCGAAAACACTATCGATTGATTCCTGATCCCACTCGTGTAGATTATCACGGATGCGTCGAACTAAAATTGTTTGCACCATCGGACCTGCCAGCGAATCCGAGAAGGCCATCCGGGGACTCATCCAATCGGGGATGGACGTTGCCCGGCTGAACTTCAGTCACGGAAATTATTCCTTTCATCAACGAATCATCCGGACCATTCGCCGGATTGCGCAAAAACTCAACAAGCCTGTAGCGCTGCTCCAGGATCTCCCGGGACCAAAGATCCGGGTAGGCTCCATCGAGGGCAACCGCGTGAGGCTCCAAACCGGCAGGTTCCTGGTCCTGACCACACGCAAGATCGAGGGAAACGAGCGGACCATTTCCGTGGGCTACAAGGATTTTCCCGGCCTTGTTAAAAAAGGGGATCCCATTCTGCTGGGCGACGGAGAGATCGAACTGGAGGTAGTCAAGAGCAATGCGGAAGGGGTTACCTGCAAGATCGCCGTGGGAGGAGTGCTCGGCTCGCACAAAGGGATTCATTTTCCTCGAGGAAGCCTCGACCTCCCTTCCTTGACCCGGCAGGACAAGCAAGACCTGGCCTTCGGCATCGCGCAGGGCGTGGACTTCGTCGCCCTCTCCTTCGTCCGTGACCGCAACGATATCCTCCAGGCCCGGCACGAGATGAAAAAGAGGGGAGCGAAGATCCCGATCATCGCAAAGATCGAGAAGTACGAGGCCCTCGATCACATCGATTCGATTCTCGAAGCGGTGGACGGGATCATGGTAGCGCGCGGAGACCTCGGGCTGGAAATCCCTCCCGAGAAGATTCCGGCCATCCAGAAAATGATCATCCGCAAGGCGAACCACTCGGGCAAACCGGTGATCACGGCGACTCAGATGCTGAGATCCATGGTGCAAAATCCCCGCGCCACGCGCGCTGAAGTGGCCGACATCGCCAACGCTATCCTGGACGGAACGGATGCGCTCATGCTCTCGGAGGAGTCGGCCACCGGGAGCTACCCCATCGAGGCGGTAAAGACGATGGCGCGGGTGGCAATGGAAACCGAAAAAATACTGAAACCCAGATTTCAAATAGAGGGGATCAAGAAAAGCGTTCCCGAAGCCGTCAGCCATGCGGCCATTTCCCTGGCGCGCGACCTTCAAGTGAAGGCTTTTTTGATTCCCACCACCTCGGGAAGCACGGCACAGATGATCGCGCGGTACCGACCTTCGCAACCGATCGTCGCCATCAGCCCAAACCGGCAAACCGTCAAAACCCTTTGTCTGGTATGGGGGGTCTCCCCTCTTCAGATACGGGCTTTTAAGAGCACGGACGAACTGATCCGATTGGCGCAGCAAAAGGCGTTGGGATTGGGCCTGGTCAAGAAAGGAGACCTGGTGGTGATTACCTCCGGCGTTCCACTACACAAAGTCGGCACTACCAATCTCATCACGGTGAAGGCTGTGGATTAGCCCTGACATCTCCCATATTGATTGCCCTGGTATCGTGCCTTGGAAAGCGTTCAGTTTTGCTGTTGCCGGAGAAGGTATTCCCATCATCCCGATCCGCAAGTTTCTCGCCAAATAGTCCAGATTGCATCCGTTGAGGACTCCCGGCACGTTCGCGAGAACGGACAAATCTTCGGCTTTGTGAGCAGCCGTTACCGCTTTCCGATACCGCAAGCTCTCCGCTTTCTGTCATATGATATTCCGGCAGTTTTGGCGGCTTTCGGTTTCGCGCTCGTTTTCTTGGGGTCTGCGAGAACCACAGAGAACGGCGTTATGGGGAACTTGTCTGCGGCACGTAGAGCCCTAACCATTTCACAAAGAAAAGTTTGTCTTTTACTGCGTTGAACAATCGCTCATCCGCCGTCCAAAACTCGCATCCCCGTAGTTCCGCCAACGCCAGATAAGTCGCATCATACACGGTCGTAAAACCAAACTCGGTGGCGATTTTCCATGCTCGTTGCCGCTGAGCTGGCACTGAAACTTGCTGGATCGGCAGAGCCCGCAGCTTGGCGAAAGCGGCACCAGCCTGCTCCGAAGTCAATTCTTTACGCACAGCCGCCTTTTGCCTCAGGATGCTGTCGGTCTCCACGTCAAAGAACAAAGGAGCGATAAGCTGCTTACCTTCGTTCGCCCATTGGTCAAACAAGGCATCGGCTTTGTCGCTGTCCGATTCTGCAACGACCACCTTCACTGCCAGGCTGGCATCCACGCAAATTTCCGTCGCCGGGCTCATCGGCTGGCTCGCGTTTCTCTCATCTGTCGAAGGATGTCCACAGAATCACTGGTCTTCGGAAGTTGTGCCCTGAACTGCCGGGCCTCCTTCAGCCACTCTTTCAGGGCCATGACCGTGGTGGGCTGTTCGGGGACGACGCTGACGCGCGTCCCTTCGGGGAGCGCCACGTTTCCTTCCAACTCGATTATCTTTCCTTTAGCAACACCTTTGTAAGTCATGGAATTACCTTTTCTCCTTTCGCCCATCCGGAGTTGCAACCTTCCAAATACAGCCATCCCTGTACAACGAAATTCTCTTGTCGCTCAGTCCAGGCACTTTCCTTGGTGTCCCTTCGTTCTCCCTTATATTGCGCTCAAGTTGACTTCTCGGCAAGAACCACAACCCCCAACACAATAAACCCCGAACTCAACAAACCGTACCAACTCAATTAACCCAATCGACGCAACCAACTCAACAAACGATCTTTTAAAACGGATCATGGTCAAAGATCACAATCTCCCCCGTCACCGGCGAGCTGTAGATTAACTTCCGCACTTTTCCGTGCAACGCATGCGCGACCTTCAAGTGAAGGCCTTTTTGATTCCCACCACCTCGGGAAGCACGGCACAGATGATCGCGCGGTATCGACCTTCGCAACCGATCGTCGCCATCAGCCCAAACCGGCAAACCGTCAAAACCCTTTGTCTGGTATGGGGGGTCTCCCCTCTTCAGATACGGGCTTTTAAGAGCACGGACGAACTGATCCGATTGGCGCAGCAAAAGGCGTTGGGATTGGGCCTGGCCAAGAAAGGAGACCTGGTGGTGATTACCTCCGGCGTTCCACTACACAAAGTCGGCACTACCAATCTCATCACGGTGAAGGCTGTGGATTAAAAGGGGGGTTACAGGGTTAAAGGGACTAAAAAGAAAATCTGATAGCTTGCACGTTAACTGGCCCGAGCCGCTTCTAAATGGTCCAGCCTTTGCTCGAATCGGTTCATTTGCTCTTTCATACCTTCAATTCAATGTCGAGAGTCTCATGTAGTTTCATAAAGCCGTCTACATGGGTAGCCAATCGATCGATACGATCATCGACCGCCGAGAATCTCTCGTTCATCTCTTTTCGGAGGTCG
>Ga0210377_10001667_pt1 | contig 20104 bp, 26 predicted proteins | sample PLM4_65_b1redo_FD_155480 | JGI IMG/M metagenome (GOLD analysis project Ga0210377, IMG submission 155480) | Groundwater sediment microbial communities from an aquifer in East River, Colorado, USA - PLM4_65_b1 redo | ecosystem: Environmental > Terrestrial > Soil > Riparian zone | place: USA: East...
AAATTACTTCAGAAATTGGGACTTTACCTCGATTACTGTGCTCGACCATTGTTTTAATTCCACCCTCAAAATAAAAATTATCAATCTCTCCATTTCTCGCGTCTTCAAAATGGAAGGCAAGCCCTGCTACAAGATAGGCTCTATCTCGAAGTAAGTTTTTGATTTTATTGTCATCAAACTTGATGTCATTAAAAATTTGAACATCGGGTGTAAACGAAGTTATAGTACCAGTTAGGTCTTTTCCGATTTTGAGATTCCATTCTCCAGGGAACCATTCGTCAATTTGTTTTTGTGTAGCTTCTTTAACATTATCTTTGGGCTTTCCTCTGACATATTCTTGGAAGTAAGATTTCCCATCTCTAAAAACAACTACTCTAAAGAAAGATGAAAGTGCGTTTACAACAGAGGCTCCAACGCCGTGCAGTCCTCCTGAGATTTTATACGCACCTCCGCCAAACTTTCCGCCAGCGTGAAGCTTGGTCATGGTAAGCTCGAGGGCCGAAACTCCGCTTTTATGCTTATCAACAGGAATTCCACGGCCGTTGTCTCTGACCATAGCGGTCCCATCCGAGTCGATCATTACCCAAACATTTTTAGCAACGCCGGCATAGCTTTCGTCGACGCAGTTATCTATGATTTCACGAAGACACTCATGGAGCCCCCTAGTATCGGTTGACCCGATATACATCCCGGGGCGTTTTCTGACCGGCTCCAACCCCTCAAGTACCTGAATTTGCTCTGCTGTATATGAATCCTTAGCCATGCGAAGTTAATACTACAGTCTATATTATACCTTGTCCAGCCTCAAGTTGCCATGCCAACGACGAAATTTGTCAGCTGAATTTGAACATTTCCGTTTTTATTAATAGCATTAAGTGTTTTTAGCGCCCCGTCCAAATAAAGTGCTATTTGAGGTCTTTCCTTGATAAATTCGTGCTCCACAGAAATGAAATCTTGTAAAAATTCTTTTGCATCCTCCCGCTTTGCAATTTTAGAAGTTGCTGAAAGCCTCTGTCCCACAGACATTTTTAAAAAATTTTCTATCTTTTTCTTTGTTTCTTCATCTGGCTTATTAATTTTACTATTTACTTTAATAACCTGGCACCTTGATGCGATTGTTGGAAGTACCGAGTCCTCAGAATTTGCAGTTAGAATATAAATAAGATTTTTTTGCGGCTCTTCAAGACTTTTTAGAAAAGCATTTTGGGCGTCAATACTTGCCGCATCAATGCTATCTATAACTATTGCAGTTTTTTCATTAAGTGAGAGGTTTACAAATTTTCTAAGGTCAGTCATGTCAGCAATTTTTTGAAGTGGAAAATCAAGTCTTTTTGCTTTTTCCTTTGTTATTAATTCTTGAGCATTATTTTCTACTAACTCTTTGTCTTGTCCTGTAATTAAATACGCGTGCATGCGCCAATTATACTTGATACTTAATATTAGATACTACATAATGGATATATGGCTGCCCAGACTGCCACTTCTTTTAATGGTACAACGCCGCAATCGCTGGCGGATATTCTAGTTACACAAGGGTCTTTAACCAAAGATCGGGCTGAAGCTTTAAAGCTTGCCGAAGTTCAGTCAGGCAAAAGTCAGGAAGATATAATTCGTGGCCAAAAATTAGTTCCTGAGGATGATTTAGCCAAGGCCAGGGCAACTTTTTATAATATTCCCTTTGTTGACCTTGCCAATATTCCGGTTGACCCTTCTGCTCTTTCAGTTCTTCCCCAAGAGATTGCAGAGAGGTTTAAGGTTTTCCCCATAGGAATTGATAAGGCTGCAAAAGAGATGAAACTTGTTATGGCCGACCCCCTTAACCTTGCTGCAATTGAGTTTATTGAGCAAAAGACCGGTCTTCACATTAGGCCACATTCGGCCTCTCCTGAATTGATTGATGAGTTTGTTCAGACAAAGTACGAGACTAGTCTTTCTCAGGAAGTAAGCCAGGCCATTAAAGAGGTAGCTCCTGATACCGAAAAAGTAAAAACTTTGGATATTACGGCACGCACAGGCGTCATAAGGCAAGAGAGAGTAAGTGAAATTGTAACTAGGATTCTTGATTTTGCCATTAAGGCTAGAGCCTCTGACGTTCATATCGAACCCCAAGAAAAGTCGACCCGGGTACGCTACAGAATTGACGGAGTTTTGCAGGAAAAACTTACTATTCCAAGAGAGTTGCACGACGCTCTTATTTCAAGAATCAAGATTTTGTGTGATATGAAGATTGATGAAAAAAGAATTCCTCAAGACGGAAGATTTAATTTTAAAACCCAAGACAATGAAGTCGATCTTCGTGTTTCAAGCCTTCCCACTTCCTGGGGAGAAAAAATTGTCATGAGGCTTCTTAAAAAAACCGGTGGAATCCCCGAGCTATCTGAGCTTGGACTTCGAGGGGTTGCCCTTAAAAGTCTTCAGGATGCAATTTTAAGACCTCACGGCATTATTATTATCTGTGGGCCAACCGGATCTGGAAAAACAACTACTCTTTACTCTTTGATTTCAAAAATTAATACCCAAAAAGTAAATATTGTGACACTTGAAGATCCTATTGAATATAAAATTCCTGGAGTTAATCAGGTTCAGGTAAATCCAGGAGTTGGACTAACCTTTGCCTCTGGTCTTAGGGCTTTTCTTAGGCAAGATCCTAATATTATTCTAGTTGGAGAAATTAGAGACAAAGAAACTGCCGAGCTTGCCGTACAAGCATCCCTTACTGGTCACTTGGTTTTTGCAACACTTCATACAAATGACGCATCTGGAGCGGTACCAAGACTTTTAGACATGGGAGCTGAGCCTTTTTTGTTGGCCTCGTCAATTACTGCAGTTGTTGCCCAAAGAGTTATGAGGAAAATTGATGAAAAGACAAAGGAAGAGTATGAGCCAGACCAGAAAGTGAAGGACGACCTTAGGGCGGTTCTTGGTAACCTTTGGCCAGCCGACAAGCCGATTAAGCTTTACAGGGGAAAACCTACTCCCGAGAACAACAATTCAGGCTACTTGGGCAGAATTGGAATTTATGAGGTAATGACAGTTACTGAAAAAATTGCTAGATTAATACTAGGAAGAGCGCCCGCCTCCGACCTCGACAAACAGGCTCGTGTGGAAGGGATGATATCCTTAAAGCAGGACGGTTACTTAAAAGCAATTGAAGGGATTACAACTCTTGAAGAAGTCTTGAGGGTTGCACAGGAATAGGAATGCCTAACGTAGGAACAAAATGGATATAAAAGCTTTATTACAACTAGCGGTTGAGAAAAATGCATCTGACCTACATTTAGTGGTTGGCTCACCCCCTACTCTAAGGATCGAGGGCAATCTTTTGGTTGTGCCAAACGAACCAATTGAAACTCCTGAGATTATGGGTATCCAGATTAAACAAATTCTAACTGCAGAGCAGCTCGAGCGCCTCTCGGTCAATAAGGAACTTGATTTTTCAATTTCTTTTTCTGAAAAGGCTCGGTTTCGTGCAAATGTCTACACACAGAGAAACTCATATGCAGGAGCCTTTAGAAAAATTCCTTTGGATATTCCTGGGATTGACGCTTTGGGCCTTCCCAAGCTTCTCCATACCTTCACTAATTTTAGGCAGGGCTTTATTTTAGTAACCGGGCCGACCGGCCATGGTAAGTCAACTACCCTGGCTGCAATGCTTAACGAGATTAACTCAAATAGAACTACACATATTGTAACTATTGAGGATCCTATTGAGTTTGTTTTTAAGCCGATAAAATCAATTGTTTCCCAGCGTGAAATGCACGAGGATACCCACTCCTGGCCAGTTGCCCTAAGGAGCGTCTTAAGAGAAGATCCTGACGTTGTTTTGGTCGGAGAAATGCGTGACTTTGAAACAATTGCTGCTGCCATAACCGTCGCCGAGACCGGCCACTTGGTTTTTGCGACACTGCACACAAATTCTGCAGCTCAGTCAATAGATAGAATAGTCGACGTTTTTCCGGAAGAACAGCAAGGCCAAATTAGGCTTCAACTCTCAAACGTATTAGAAGCAGTATTTTCCCAAAGACTTGTGCCTTCAGTTGGGGGAGGAAGAGTTGTGGCCTATGAAACAATGCTTGGAACTACAGCTATTAAGACCGCGATTAGAGACGGTAAGACTCATCAGATCGATTCAATTATTCAGACCTCAGCTGAGGCAGGAATGAGTACCCTTGATAACTCCCTTGCCAGTTTGGTTCGTGAAGGAAAGATCACAATTGAAATGGCGCAAAGCTACTCCCTAAGACCCGAAGAGCTTACTAGACTGGTGAGAAAGTAAGCCGTAAGACAAGATGAAAACGTATATCTACAAAGCAAGAGACGCTAAGGGACAGCTTGTCACAGGCGAAGTCGAAGCCAGCTCTCCATCCTATGCTGCAAAGCTGGTTAGCCAAAAGAAGCTTTTTGTCATTAATATTAAAGAAAAAAGTGGGGACTTAATTTCAGTAATTACCAACTTCCGTTCGAGAATCACAGATAATGACGTTTCAACTTTTACCAGGCAAGTCTCAACTATGATAAATGCTGGACTTCCAATAACAGAAGCGCTTTCAATTCTACGTACTCAATCAAAACCCACAATGCAGGCAGTACTTGGGCAAATATTGGCTGATGTTGAAGGAGGTCAATCACTTTCGGCATCGCTTGGTAAACATCCACAAGTATTTAATGCAACTTATATAGCCCTTATCAAGGCCGGTGAAACTGGAGGAGTTTTGGATAAAGTTTTGGCAAGGCTCGCAGATGACCTTGAAAAAAACCAAGAATTTAAAGGAAAAGTTAAAGGAGCGCTTATTTATCCTGCAATAATTATTATCGGTATGTTTATAGTAGGCTCCATTATGATGATTTTTGTCATTCCACGTCTTACCTCACTTTATTCTGAATTTAACGCCACACTCCCTCTTCCTACAAGAATTCTCATTGGCATATCAAATATAATGGTCCGCTTCTGGCCTATTTTTCTGGCTCTTGGGGGCTTTGGAATATGGGGATTTACGCAATATAGAAAAACTCCAGAAGGAAGGCTGCAGACTGACGCACTAGCCTTTAAGATTCCCATCTTTGGAGAGCTGCAAAAGGAAGTGGTACTCGCTGAGTTATCAAGAACAATGGCCTTGATGGTTGGGGCGGGGGTATCGATTCTTGAAGGACTTGCAGTTACAGCCGGAGTTGTCGATAACAAAGTTATATCAGACGCCCTAAAAGATGCATCCAAGCAAATTGAAAAAGGTTTTCCCATCGCCTACTCTTTTGCCCAGCATCCTGAAGCATTCCCCTATCTTCTTTCTCAGATGATTGCAGTTGGTGAGGAAACTGGAAAAATGGAAGAGGTTCTTCTTAAGATCTCTAGGATCTATGAAGTAGAAAGCGATCAAAAAGTAAAAACTTTAACAGCTGCAATTGAGCCGATTGTCATGGTTATTTTAGGAGTTGGAGTGGGCTTCCTGGTTATTGCCATAATTCTTCCAATATACAACTTGACAAGCCAGTTCTAAACGACAATACTTAAATGCAGATGAAAAAAGGCTTTACATTAGTAGAACTTCTTATCGTCATTGGTCTTCTTTCAGTAATAGCACTTATCGTTATTGCTGCCATTAATCCTTTGGAGCAAGCCAATAGAGCTCGTGACACGAGGTTTAAAGCAGACAGCAGTCAGCTTCTCTCGGCTGTTGAAAGATATTTCGCAACCCATAGTGATTTTCCTTGGGTAACCCCAGTTGGGACTGTTGCAGACAGCGATTCGGCTTTTGGTTTTATAACAAGCTCGGACGTTAATGTTGGTCTTTGTGGAAATGCAGCTTGTAGTACAGATGGAGAACTTATAAAAGCACTCGAGCTTAAGACTGAATTTAAAAATAGGGATTTTGTTGTCAAAGGAAATGGCTCTGACAATACTGTTAAGGTTTTTATAGGTAAAGAACAAGGCGCCTCGTCTTCTATCTATGCATGTTTTGTACCTAAGAGTAAGTCAAATAGGGATGCTGCTTGTACAGCCGGCAAGGTTTATACAATTAGCAGCTCGGATGGTACCAGGTCTTCGGTTGGTTCTTCAACTTGTTCGGGAGCCGCTTGGAATAACTCCTGGGTAATTTGCGTACCTGAGTAATGATTTTCTTTTTTACCCTACTCGGTCTTATTTTTGGGTCTTTCATTGGGGCTTTGACTTATAGACTTCCCAAGAGAATAAGCATAAAAAAAGGTAGATCCTTTTGTCCTTGGTGCAAATTAAATATAGCTTGGCATGACAACATTCCTTTAATTTCTTATCTTTTACTTGGTGGCAAATGCAGGAATTGCAAACGAAAAATTTCTGTTAGATACCCTATTATTGAGGCTTTAACTGCAATTCTTTTTACTTTGGCGGCATATGCTTATCAGAATAATTTTGTTTTACTTGTACTTTCTCTACTCACAATTTGTTTATTAGTTTCTATTTTTGTAATTGATTTTGAACATCAGCTAATTCCTGATGAATTGGTCTTTGTCGGACTTGCAGCTGTTCTGCTTTACTTATTATCTTCTAGCTTTTTTTATCAAAACTTGCTAGCCGGGCTTTCAGCCTCACTGTTTCTTTTATTTATTCATTTTGCAACTCTGGGTCGGGGTATGGGCTTGGGAGATGTTAAATTAGTTTTGTTTTTAGGAGCTATTCTTGGAATGTCTAACCTCGTATATTTCTTTTTTGCTTCTTTCTTGACAGGGGGTGTCGTTGCTTTCATACTGATTTTAACCAGAAAGGCCAAATTAAAGCAAAAAATTGCTTTTGGTCCCTTTTTGATTATTGGCTTTTTTATAGTATGCATAGTAAATCTACTAGGTCTGGGTTCACTCTGGTCGAAATTCTTATTGTAGTCTCAATTGTTGCATTTCTTGCAGGAATGTCACTCTATCTTCTAAGCAGCCAAATTTTTAAAGGAACCGATGCAAAGAGAAAGTCCGATATGAATAGAATTCAGATTGCAATTGAGGAGTATGAAAAAGATAATGATTGCTACCCTACTCCCCAGATTGTTTCTTGTAGTCCAGATACTGGACTTAGACCTTATCTTGATAAGATTCCTTGTGATCCCAAAACAAAGATTTCATATTATTACGAAAACGACGGAACGATCTGCCCCAGATGGTACAAGATTTATACTAAGCTTGAGAACGAAAAAGACCCTTATATTATACAACTAGGATGTACCAACGGTTGTGGTCCCTCCAACGCTTATAACTACTTTGTAACTAGCCCGAATGCACCCAAGTAGAATGAAGAACTTATTTACTAAAAAGGAGTTTATATATGTTTTTTTGATTCTGGCCGTTGTATTTTCTGCGACACTAATTAATTACCAAGGCGCCGTAAGAAGGGCCCGTGACGCACAGAGAAAACAAGATATACGAGATATTCATGATGCTCTCGAGGATTACCACACGACCATTGGGTCTTATCCGGTCTCAGAAGATGGAAAAATTGTAATCTGTGATACTTCTGAAAAAAATAAGACAGGAAACCCTATTTTTAGAAAGTGCGAATGGGGAGAAAACTCGTTTATTATAAGGCTATCGGGCGATCCTATGACCAGTAAGGGTTTTTCCTATTACTATTTGTCGGATACAAAATATTTTCAGCTCTTTGCCTCTTTAGAAGGAAGTGATGAGGTTGAATATGACCAGAAGATAAACTCAAGGAATTTGCCCTGTGGAAGCAAGATTTGTAACTTTGGACTGGGCTCCCCAAGGACGCCACTTGATAAATCTCTCGAAGAGTACCAAAATGAGATTAATGCCAAAAGTACTGCCAAGTAAGAACGGTTTTACCCTGGTCGAGCTTCTGATCGTCATGTCTATCATTGGAGTACTTGCAACTTTGATAATTGGAAGCTTTGCTTCTTCTCAAATTAGAGGACGCGACGCCCAAAGGAAGAGCGATCTCAAGCAAATTGGCGGAGCTCTCGAGCTTTTTTACGGAGACCATGGACAATACCCCGGCTCGGATGGAAGCGGTAAAATAATGGCTTGCCCTTTCTCTGCTTCTGGCTCCTCGGCCTGTACTTGGGGTACCGGAGAGCTCAGCGATACTAAGACTACCTACTTTAAAGTGGTTCCGGGAGATCCTTCTACTGGCACCAACTATTTTTACAGAACAGTTGACCCCCCTACAAATCAGAAGTACCAAATCTATGCCAGGCTAGAAAATACACAAGATAAACAAATTATAGTTACAAGCTACTTATGTGGCTCTAAAAATTGTAATTTTGCTCTAACTAGCGCCAATACAAAACCAAATGAATAAACGAAGTTTAAGATATTATCAAAAACTGAATTTAAAATTTAAGAGAGGTTTTACTATGATTGAGCTTTTAGTGGTAATTTCAATTATTGGAATTCTAGCTGCAGTTTCTTTGGTTTCATTTACCGCGGCACAAAAACAAGCCCGTGACGCTGCAAGAAAGAGCGATATTAAGCAGTATAGGGATTCATTTGAGATATTTGCCAATAAAAATTCAGGGCTTTTCCCATCAAGAACTACGGCCGCTGGCGAGCGTGCTTCAACCACTTTGTGTGCTGATTTAGAGCTTACAGGTTGCTCAGAAGACTCAAGGTATACAGATGATCCTTCTCAGGTTTATTTATATCAAACCGACGGATCAGGAGCTGGAGCAATTAGTGCAACTACATATGTCCTTTGGGCAAAAATGGAAGGAAAAGCTGAGTATTTTGTGACTTGTAGCAATGGCAAGACGGGAAGCCTTATGGCTGTTTCTGTGTCAGGAGGAATATGTCCACTATAAGTAGAGCGGCCTTGTCGCTGAAGAAGGGGTTTACTTTAATTGAGCTTTTAGTCGTAATCTCTTTAATAGGGGTTTTAGCGGTTTTGGTGCTCCCCAACCTTAATGCGGCTAGGGAGCGCGGGCGTGACGCTGCCCGCAAGAGCGACCTTAAAAACATGCAGACTGCCTTAAGGCTTTACTACAATGACTACGGTAAATATCCACTAAACAGCGGCGGACTGGAGATAAGCGGCTGCGGTGTCCAAGGTACGGATACTTGCCTTTGGGGAACAACCTTCAGTGCAGCCAGCCAGACTTATATGGGAAAGTTGCCAGCTGACCCATTAAATGTTCCATATCGATACACAAGGATTGATGCTGACACTTACACTCTTCAGGCTTGTCTTGAAAATAAAAGTGATGAGAAAGGGCTGCCTACTGTTGGAAACTGGTGTCCAAGTGAGGTTATGTTTGAGGTGAGGCCATAAGCAATATGGAAACAAAAAATAATAAAGCATTTACATTAATTGAAATTCTTGTTGTTATTGCCATAATTGGAATCCTTATTGGCTTGTCTCTATTTGGACTGACCGGGGCTCGTGAAAGCTCGCGTGATGCCAAAAGAAAAGCCGACCTCGAACTTATTAGGGGTGCAATTGAGACTTATAGATCAGACTGCAGCACTTACCCGCTTGCGCTTACTTCCCCGTTGGTTGGTACTACAGTTCCTCCTTCTGCATGCTCTACCACTAATGTATATATTTCAGCTCTTCCTGTAGATCCTATTACGGATTATTCATATCGCTACTTCTCAGATGGAATTTTCTACGAGATTTGTGCTTATCTCGAGACCTCTAAAGCATCAACCGTAACTTGCGGCGGGGCATCAACTTGTGGACCCAAGCCTTGTAACTACAAGGTTACGAACCCATGATGAAAAAAGGCTATTCCCTGGTTGAGATTTTGGTGGTTTTAACCATAACTGGTGCTATTTTTGGCTTGGGCTATGTCGGATTTAGAGATTTTGCAAGACGTCAATCAGTAAACTCGGCTGCTAAAACTTTTAAGACCGATATAAAGCTGGCCCAAGAGCAGGCAGCCTCAGGGAAAAAAGTCGCTGGCTGTGTGGTCTTGGATGGGTATAAAGTAATTGTAGATGCATCGAATTCTCTTTACACTATTTCAGCTTCTTGCAGTAGCGGTAGTGGCAAAACCGACTATGAAATAAAATCTAAAAAACTTACGTCAGATGTTGCGGTCACTATAGTTCCACAAAATACGTTCATATTCAAAAGCATTGCCCAGGGTACCGATATAGCCTCAGGCGAGTCTATTACTGTCACTTTTACACAAAGCGCTGGAGGTGGCTATGCCGTTTCTGTAGTTATTGCCGCAAGTGGAGGAATAGATTAAATGTTTAGACGAAGGGCTTCTGGTCAAAGTATTTTTGAAGTTGTTGTGGCTCTTGCAATTATAACTTTAATTTTAGTCTCCCTAGTAGCTCTAGCTGGAATCTCAATTAGAAACTCAACTTTTTCGAGAAATAGAACGAGTTCGACAAGAATTAACCAAGAGACTCTTGAGTGGCTTAGAGGTGAAAGAGACAATGATTGGATAGCCTTTAGCGCAAAGGCTGCAACTGGCACTTGGTGCTTGCCGAGCTTAAATTGGGCTGAGGCCCAGATTGGAGCTTGTGGGTCTGATGCTGGATCCTATGTAAACACAGTATTTAGAAGAGAACTAATTTTCAGCTCAATTAGCGCGACAAACATACAAGTCTTAGTTCGAGTTTATTGGACCGATTCGCAAGGCGAACATGAGACCCGTGCAACTACAAATTTCACTAATTGGAAAAATCAATGAATAAAAATGGCTTTAGTTTATTAGAAGTTTTAGTGGTTTTGGCAGTTTTTTCTCTGTTGGCAATAGTTTCGACAACTGTAATTCTTCTTTCGGTTAGGGGCACCAAAAAATCAGACACGAGCTCAAGGGTCAGACAAAATGTTGACCATGCGGTTTCAATCATTGAAAGGCAAGTTAGAAATGCTACTTCAATTTCAAGCTGCCCCAATAATGATCCTAATATTTTGGATTATTTTGACCAAGATGGAAATCCGACATCATTTACTTGCTTTGCAAACCCAGTCGATGGATATATTGCATCGGGTTCTGCAAAAATTACGGCCGATGAAGTGATAGTTGAATCTTGCATTATTAGATGTGTCCCCGCAACCGGCGGATCCTCTTCCCCGCCTTATGTTGATGTCTTAATTAGTGCTCGTGATAAATCCACAACAGGAGTCGAATCTTCTGTATTTTCGGCTCAAACGCAGATTTACCTTAGAACATATTGACGTCATACTACGGCCACGCGTACTAGATTGTCTTGACTAGGTAGTGTATATTTAATGTATTAAAGAAGGAGTTAAAAACAGTCGGGATAGTTTTCATTTTTGACCAAGACGTGACGTATTTGAGTACGAAAAGCTAATTACTGGCAAATGATTTGCATTATCTGATATTATTTATATAATAAGTCTCTTATGACTGTAATGAGTATAGAACAACTGCTAAAAGTTAATCGCCAGTCAAATAGTAATGACTGTTGGGTTCCAACCAAAAAAGGTGTTCAAATTGCGAAACATATCCGCGATCTCGAATCAGAAGGTCGAAAACGTATAGAGACTTCTACACCCCTTTGTCCGGTACATAACGTTCTTGGTAAATATATAAAAACAGAAGGAACTTTTCAGAAAGCAATTTCAGTTTTTAAATGTCCCCAAAATCACGAGTTTAATATTCCAGACTAACTATGGTTTTATCCCAAAATTAGTTAAAAACTTAGCCAGTTCCATATTTACTTCCGCTGGAAAGTTTATCCAAGGAGCTGTGAAACTGGTTTCTTTCCTCATAATTACAAGTCGCGCCTGGTGGTCTGAAAGCATATTCACACAAACTTCTTCGAAATTTGCCATTTCCAAAGCATTTTTTAGGCAGAAAGTAGCTCTAATATCAGGTATTTCCCAACTACCTGGAATGTGATTTGGTTGCCTTAAACTAGCTTTTTCTTTGAGAAAATCGACAATTTCAAGTGCGTGGTCTCCTGTGTTTGGTGCGAAAGTAATTACAGTCTCAACTGTTTTATCTGCTAACATATTTTGTCCTTTGCCCATACCTAATACTTCTAATTGTTCATCGTTATGGTCTATTTTCCAATTTCTTTTGAATAAAGCCTTAGAAGCTTTCACTCCAAAACTTATCTTGCTCCTAGAAATTATTTTTCTGCTTTCCATCTCGCTTAATAAAGTAGCAAAATGCTGAGTCCTGCTTACATAGTTACTGTAAAATATCAAAGCCTCATTGCTATAAAGATGCATATCGTTCTCAGTAAGTAGTAGGTTATAACCTGTCGCCGAGGGCCGCTTTAACAGTAAGTCACCAATTTGCACAAGCTCCTTCTGTTCAGATGTAAATTCATCAAACCTCTTTCCATATCTTCTTAAAAGATTTTTGGAATGGCGTAAGTAATAATTATATGCTTCTTCCTGGCCAGGCAGTTCATGTTTCCTTATTTCCATGTTCGTATTTTATATCTTATATTTTACTAATAAAACTACCAACAAAATGGAATAAATAGCAAAGTTAATAGAGATTATGAATAAATTAAAACAATTCAAGGAAAACTTCAAATAAAAACCAGCTTCACATAGTTTCATTTTTGACAATTGAGTTTCTAAGGTATATAAATATAGTAGATGTTTAATATGAATAGTGGGGGGAATGAATTGTTAATTTTAGACTTATAAAGAAGGCTTTAAAAAGGCCTTTTACTTAAGGTTTTCCCCGCTAATTGCGGGGTTCTTTCGTAATAAGAGCCCCAAGCTTGAAAAAAAAGAAAGAAGGTGTAAAATATAGGATATGACATTGATAGAAAAAGAAAGAGGACTTGGAATTGCTGAGATTGTTGACACTGTCGATGGTAAAATTCGTGGTTTCAAGTTTATAGAAACAGGTGCCGTTATATTGAAGGCAAAGCCACAGGATCTGGACTATACACCACCAACAGCGAAAGCGATGCTAGTTAATAGAGTCGAGAAAGCTGCATAATTTGCAGTAAAGGACATGAATAAGTTAATATTACATTTATGTCAGAAAAACTTGCGAAGTACTATTTCGATAATGGTGTGGTGCAAACCACTTTTGGTGTAGTTATTGTAGATAGAAAGAAGTTTGAGATGGGAAGAAGAGAAGGGGAGCCACAATCAGCAAAAGAAAGAGCAGAAGCTCAAGGAATGAGAGTTCTTCCTGATGCTTTTGAAGGTGTATCCCCAATAGATCCTCGAACTAGCTCCATAGATGATATTAGTAAAGAACTTCACAGATTGAAGACAACAGAATCAGAAATTTATGAAAAGGCTAAAGAACAAGTAGCTTCCTTACAAAAAGCAGATCAGATAGCAATTGGTGCAGGTTCACCGCCTCTTTCTAGTAGAGATATTTTGAGTCAAATTCAAGACCGTTTAGCTGCCAGGGCACTTGCTGGTGCAGGAGTATTAGCACCTACCATTTCACTTGGAAGAGCTGGAACTGGACAAGCAAATATTGGAGGTGTTAGAGTGGGTGGTATGGCACAAGAAGGAGCATTAGGCGAGCTTCCTAAAACTAGTAGAGCTGTTCCAACGGCGAATACAGGCAAAGGTTTATTGGTTGCTGCAGTCACACTGCCAATTGTTGGTAGCTTAATTGGAGCCGCTCTTGAAGCAACAGGTGTGATTGATTATGTTCCTGGAATTGGCCCTGATAAAAAACCTTCAGGAGAAAGTGATCCTACACAAGTTGCTGGCGGGGGCATAGACTTGAGCCCTTTGCCGCCAACTGGTGCACCTCCTACTTTGCCAGTTGAAGGTGGTGGAACTTTCACTATGACACCTGAGCCAGCCCCACCAATCCCAGAAGTTGTCTTGGATCCACTTGCTCCACCAACAGAAGTTATAGCTAAAGGCATAACTTTACCAAAAGAAATAGAGAGCTTAAGAGATAGAATTGTCTATGCCGAAAAAGTTGGAGATTGGCAATTTGTAATCATAAACAACGATCCACAAAATCTAGGTGATTTGGAAGGTAAGATTCATGGGGCAGTTCTTGGAAATAAGGAGGCAAGAGAAGATTTCTTTCTGCCGATAGCCAAATCGGCTGGGTATTATGATACTAAGTCTTTTCTTTCTGATGCAGCAAGTGGTAAATTAAGATTAATAAAGTTTAACGATAAATTTTTTGCTCAAAATGGCCCAATTGATGTTGATTTTGGGAGTATTTTTGTAGTTATGGATAAAGCCCCAAATAGTTATACGCAACAGTTATCGTTGAATAAAGATAGAGACTTGGAAATCAATCCTTGGTTATCTGGAAATGCAAACCCACCTTTTCTAGACTTCCGGCAATTAAGTGCGGGATCAGATAAGTCACTTATAATTAGACAGGCCTATGTGGCAAGCTTGGATGATTTTACACCCGGTTATGATAGAAAGAAATTACTGGTTGGTCGCATTATGGCTAGGTTTAAAGTAACTTTTGATGATCTTTTAACACTAGTTTTAAATAATGGTAAAGTTGAAGACACGGCTACTGTGGACACAACCTTAGAACCTTTTGCTAACGCTGTTTCATTCAATAAATATCTTGGAGCAAATCTTGATAATCTAGATCTAGTACAAAGATAATCTGTCGCTTGCAGAGGTTTCATAACTTCGTTATTATAAAACTGTGAAAGTTTTCATAAAGTGTGCCCTGTTTTTAGTATCTATTTTATTTTGTTTTACAATAAGCACAAGTCGAGTAGAAGCATACTCCGCTTGTGCTGCAAATGCTTCATGGATTTCTTATTTACCGTCGTGTAATAAAGCATGTGGAACAAATGAAGCAGATTGTATTGACCCGATTTGTGGTGGGGTTTGGTCATGTAGCAATAAAGTATCTGGAAATTTGGGTTGTGCAGATAATGGTGTTCAGTGCTCAGCTCCCACGAGCGGCCTTTATGGTTGTCCAGTTTATATGGATTATTGTAGTACTGTGGTTGCTACCCCAACCCCTACTCCTGGTTTCCCAACTCCTACTCCTGGCGACGGTGGCGGAGGCACTTGTAATGGCAGCTGCCAGACTCTTGATGCTACTCATGCAAATTGTGGGGCTTGGGGGCTTCTTGGAGGGTCTGGGAGTTGTGGGGGTGGACAGGTTTGTTGTGTATCTCAAGGGACTCAAACTTGTAAGTTTCAAATTCCTCCAGGGCCGATAGTTTTGGCTGTTGGAGAAACTTATAAACTTACTCCAACTGGAAATGATGCACAACCTCCAAATTCGAAAACAATAACCGATAGGTTTGATTATTCAACAAGTACGGCTGCGAATGGCAAGATTACTTTTAATCCGACAGTAAAAAATAAGACTTGTAAAATGGAACCATACCATGGTAATCCAAATGATATGAGGTTAATCTGTAGAACTCCTGCCAGTGGATGGGGAACTATAATTACTGCTAAAAGTCCAACTAGCGGCGTTGTTAATAATGGGATAAGGGTTACATGCCATATTATAGACTCTTCTGTTAATACTGTTAAATCAATTGGCGTGGAAGTTCTTCCACCTCCACCACCTCCTGGCTGGTGGCAGGCTGTGGATGGAGACGTGCTGTCTCAGGGAGACCTCAGATCAGATATACCCACCGGAGCACAAAGATTTATCTTGCCGGGAATAGGGGGCTATCCGGGCATTGCCTTGTATGGCGATGGGGGAAGCTTTGATTTTACAAATGACGCAGCATCTACAGGAACACCTTCTACTAAAGGCTGGCTGGTCTCATCTGACCTGAGCCTTAAAAAATACGATTATGCTTTTTTTGAAGGACTTATTCCTACAAATACAGTTTTTTATCAAATAGCTGGAGATGTAAATGCGAATGTTTTTACAGAGGCAAACCCTGCTGCAAAAGTCAGTCCCGATGGCTACTTTTGGTATAAAGCGACGGGGAACACAACTATTAACGGAGCCTTAGCAATTAGTGCAACCCGTAAAGTCATTCTTTTTGTCGATGGTGGAAAGTTAACAATTGGTGGAAATGTAACTATTACAGATCCGGGTCAAGGCTTCTTTATGGCCATAGTAGGTGGGCCGATTGATATCGCCCCAACTGTCACGACCCTGCATGGAATGTATATATCTGACGACACCTTTTCAACTGGTGTCTCTGCAGTACAGCTTAATGTTAAGGGATCAGTAGTTTCATATAGTGGTGTAAGCCTGCAAAGAGACTTAGCTGCATTAAACGCAACTACCCCCGCTGAAGTTTTTCAGTTTGATCCAGCTCTTCTTTTTACATATCCTAAGTCCCTAACCCCACGAAAGGTTGTCTGGAGAGAAGTGGCACCTTAATGCATCATCCGTATTGACCTGGGGGCCATAAATAATCTAGACTGAACTATGTCCGATTCTGCCAAACAATCAGGTCAGGCTCTATTGATTGTTCTTCTTTCAATGGCCGTTGTTCTGACAATAGTACTTTCAGTTTTTAGCAACTCAGTAACTGACATTGCGGTGACTACTAGCGAAGCCGAATCATTAAGGGCTTTTTCAGCTGCTGAGGCTGGAGTTGAGAAGGCACTTGTTGCCCTGGCTCCTCAAAATGGATCTTTTGGTCAGGATCTTTTTCAAACCAGCATAACTAATTTTGCAGAAGGTAAACAATCGTTTATTTATCCGCTAAATCTTTCAGTTGGCGATGATGCCGTTTTATGGTTTGTAAGCCACAACGCAAGCGAAGCTTTGTCCTGCAGCGACCCTACAAAACCTTGTTTTACAGGATCTAGGATTGTAGTTTGTTGGGGCCGCGAAGGAACGCCTGCAGGCCTCGCCACTACTCCTGCAATTGAGACTTCGATATTCTACTCAAGCCCACCCGTTGTCGGAGGAAACTATAGTGGAATTCGGATAGCCAGAGAAGTAACGGACCCTAACTCTTCAAGGAGATCTCAAAACAGCTTCTCAGCTCCCGACGCTGGAGGTTGCAGCATAGACGATAAGAATTTTGCTTTTAAAAAGACTCTTGTTTTTGCACCCTTGGGGATTTTACCAGCAGTATCCTCTGCCCAAAATGGACTTCAGTTTGCTCAGGTTCGTATGGTTTATAACACAGATGGTCCACAAACGATTGGATTTGACGCCAACATAGCCGGAGCTGGAAATTCGCCATTCCCGTCTCAAGGGAAACAAATCTCATCCGAAGGAACAGCCGGTGACGCGACCCGCAAAGTTGAAGTTTACAAACTCTACGGAAGCGTAGCGTCAAACATGAGTGCATCGATATTTTCATCAGGATCGCTTACAAAATAAACATGGGTATAGGACTTGATATTGGTACTAAAACAATTAAAGTAGCAGAAGTAAAAGACGAGGGCGGAAAGATGACCTTAGTTGGTGCAGGAGTAATTGGCTACAACGGCCCTGACGTTTCACATATCCAAGACGATAAACAATTGGGAGAGTTGGCCGTTATAATCAAGAAACTTTTTTCAAGTGCAAAGATATCTTCCAAGGATGTAGCAATTTCCCTTCCAGAGTCTCAAGTTTTTACGAGGCCCGTGGTTTACCCTCTTTTGACAGATCAAGAAATAGCCTCAGCCATAAAATGGGAGGCAGAGCAGTATATTCCTATTCCAATTGCCGAAGCTATTGTTCAGCATACTGTTGTTGAGAGGCGTGAGAATACAACGCCGCCTGGAGTTCTGGTTCTTCTAGTCGCTTCTCCTAGAGTTTTGGTAGAAAAATACATAAAACTTGCAACAATGGCGGGTCTTAATTGTATTGCCGTTGAAACGGAGCTAATCTCTCTTACGCGTGCTCTAGCCCCCGCTAATCAGACAGCCATGATTTTGGATTTTGGATCGTCCTCAACTGACATTGCAATTACCAAAGGAGGGCAATTAGTTTTTTCAAGATCTATTCCAACTGCTGGTGAAACTCTAACCAGAGCGGTAGCTCAAGCTTTAGGTACAAGCGTAACTCAAGCCGAGGAATACAAAAGGACTTACGGGTTTGATACTGCTAAGCTCGAAGGAAAAGTTGCGGCCTCACTTGGTGCCATTTTTAGAATTATAACGGAGGAAATTAAAAAATCGGTTAGCTATTATCAGTCTGAAGAAAAAGGCGAAGCCCCTAGCTCGATTATTCTTTCGGGAGGAAGTGCTGGTCTTCCTGATGTCGTCTCGACTCTTGCCAAAAGCACTGGAATTGAAGTCATTATAGGAAATCCGTTCTCAAAAATAGTTGTCGATGCGGACTCTCTTAAGAGTCTGACTCCATTTGCGCCTTTGTACCCAATAGCTTTTGGATTGGCAGAAAGAGTCGACTAATATGGCCGCTGCAAGTATTAATCTTTTGCCAATAGAACTATCACCACAGAGTGGTGCTGCCAAAACTGCAAATTTATTTAAGCGAATTGCAATTGTTTATGGAGCTATTGTTGTAGTCTTTCTTATTGGAGCCGGCGCATTTATCCTCCTTATGAGTGTCCAGTCAAGTTCTATAAAAAACCAAAATGCTGCGCTTACGGCGAGAATTACAACACTTGAGGCTGCTGAGCAAAAAACTGTACTTATTAGAGATAGACTCGAAAAAATAAAAGGCGTGATTGCCGGAAGTGTCGGCATGGAGAAGAACTTGGTAAACCTGAGCAATGTCATATCTATTCTTCCATCGGGGGTAGCCATTGCAAGTGCCGAAGTGGATAGCACGCGCACAAAGTTTACAGTGTCTGGCAGCTCATCCCAAGAAATAGCCGTTTTCCTGTCGTCGCTTGTTGCACAGAAGATATATCCAAACCTTATTCTTAAAACATTTTCTTTTAATCCTGGCAGTGGCTATGTTGTGAGTTTTGACTCACTGGACGCAAAATGAATAAAAATATAACCATAAATTTAAAAATACTTTTAATGCCCACTTTGGCTATTGTTGTTTTGACAATTATTACTTTTGTTTTTGCAGGCGTTATCTTAGACAAAATAAATACTGTGAATGCAGATTTAGATGCCCTCTCAAGGTCAAAAAATGTGCTCGAGGCTAAGCTTAGCACTCTTACTTCAATTTCTGGCGAAAGCCTGACTGATACTTCGGAAGCTGCAAGTATTGCACTTCCCGAAAAGAATTCTGCACTTTTATCAATGGCGCAGTTTAGATCAATGGCCTCCGAGAGTTCGCTCGTACTTGAAAACATGAAGGTCGGGTCAGAAATTAAGGATTCTACCACTAGTCATGTGGATGTTACTTTTGATGTTGAAGGGCCAACTGAAGGTGTTATTTCATATTTGAAATCTGTAGCGACTATTGCTCCGATCAACAAAATTTCCAAGTTCAAAATAAGCTCTAGTGGAGGGAATATTAGAGCTTCGGTAACTTCGTCCTCCTATTGGTCCGGCTTTCCTAAAACTATTCCTGCAGTCGAAAGCCCGTTTGAACCATTTACGGCTGACGAGCAAAAACTTATTGACCATATCGCAAGCCTTAGAAAACCTCAGTTTGTAACCCTAACGCCTGAAGGAGATTCGGGAAGAGTCGATCCTTTTAGCTTGTAGCTTCTGTAACGTTAATCCTAACCGACTTTTGTTCAAGTACTCCCCTAACACTCAGGATCTTCCTGATGTTTTTAATGGTTTTTCCTTCTTTGCCTATGATCATGCCAATGATTTCGGGCTTTGCTGAAACGTCGAGAGTTAAAAACGTCCCTTCGGTGCTTTCAGAAACACTAAAGTCTTTAGAGCCAGTAATTTTTTTTAAAATAAACTCGAGTAATTTTTTCATGCCAATAGTTTTTTAACAGCGGGAGAGACTATCGCTCCTTTTTTAACCCAGGCTTCTATATTTGCCTTATTAACTTCCCTGGATTTATCTTTAGGATGCCAAAAACCCAATATTTCAAGGTTTTTGCCTATTGTCTTCTTTTGCTCATCAATTGCAACAATCCTGTAAAAAGGATCATTTCTCTTACCTGTTCTAGCTAGTCTAATTTTTACCATCAGTGAATTTTACTCTTTTGGCCTCAATTTTTCAAGGGCTGATGCGGCGGCTTTTTGCTGGGCCTCTGCCTTGTTCTTCCCCTCCCCAATGCCTATTACTTGGCCGTTTACTTTGACCTCCACTCTAAATAGTTTATTGTGGTCGGGACCTTCTGAAGACGCTACTCTATAAATTGGGGATGGCAACCTTTGTGCTTGGACCTTTTCCTGAAGTCTGCTTTTAGGATCCTTCAATGGCTCATTTAGTTTAGTGGTTAGATGTGAAATTACATTTTCATCTATAAA
>Ga0210377_10001668_pt1 | contig 20103 bp, 15 predicted proteins | sample PLM4_65_b1redo_FD_155480 | JGI IMG/M metagenome (GOLD analysis project Ga0210377, IMG submission 155480) | Groundwater sediment microbial communities from an aquifer in East River, Colorado, USA - PLM4_65_b1 redo | ecosystem: Environmental > Terrestrial > Soil > Riparian zone | place: USA: East...
GGACGGGCGGCCTAGCCGACGCGGGCCAGGCCGAAGCGCCGCTCCCAACCGCCGGCCTCGAGGAAGCGAGCGAGCGAGGCCGGCAGCGGGCCCGCGTCGGCGAGCCGGAAGGCCTCGCCCCGCGCGCGCTCCATGAGGTCGCGGTCGCGCAGCAGGTGCGCGACGCGGAAGCTCGGCATGCCCCACTGCCGGGTGCCGAAGAAATCGCCGGGGCCGCGGATCTCGAGGTCGCGCTCGGCGATGGCGAAGCCGTCCTCGGTCTCCAGCATCACGTCGAGCCGGGCCCTCGCCACCTCGGACAGCCGTCCGTAGGCGAGCAGCACGCAGACCGACGACGCCGCGCCGCGCCCGACGCGCCCGCGCAGCTGGTGCAGCTGCGCGAGACCGAAGCGCTCCGCGTGCTCGATCACCATGACACTCGCGTTCGGGACGTCGACACCGACCTCGATCACCGTCGTCGAGACCAGCACCTGGATCGCGCCGCGCGTGAACGCGGCCATCACCTCTTCCTTCTCCGCGCTCTTCATGCGGCCGTGGAGCAGGCCGACGCGCACGCCGGGAAGTGCTGCACCCCACTCGGCCGAGGCCTCCGTGGCCGCGCGCACGTCCTCGAGCTTCTCCGACTCCTCCACCAGCGGGTAGACGACGTAGGCCTGGCGCCCCTCGGAGACCGCACGCTTCACGAGCTCCAGCACGGCGCGTCGCTCGGAAGCCTGCCGCAGCTCGGTGCGGATCGGGGTGCGGCCCGGCGGCTTCTCGTCCACGATCGAGACGTCGAGGTCGCCGTAGGCCGTCAGCGCCAGCGTGCGCGGGATCGGCGTGGCCGTCATCACCAGCACGTCGGCCTCGTAACCCTTCTTGCGCAGCTCGTCCCGCTGCAGCACGCCGAAGCGGTGCTGCTCGTCGGCGACCGCGAGCCCCAGGCGCTGGAAGGCGACGCCCTCCTGGATGAGAGCGTGCGTGCCGACCACGATCTGCGCCTCGCCCGACGCGATGCGCGCGAGCGCGTCCTTGCGCTCCCGGCCCTTGACGCCCGCGCTCAGCAGCTCGACGCGGTAGGGGCAGCGCGCGACGAGCCGGCGCAGCGTCAGGAAGTGCTGCTCGGCCAGGATCTCGGTCGGGGCCATGAACGCCGCCTGGTGGCCGTTCTCGACCACGACCACCATCGAGAGCAGGGCGACCATCGTCTTGCCCGAGCCCACGTCGCCCTGCACCAGCCGGTTCATCGGGAAGGGCGCCCGCAGGTCGTCGGCGATCTCGCGCAGCACACGCCGCTGCGCGCCGGTGAGCGGAAAGGGCAAGATGCGCTTGACGGCCTCGCGCGCGGCGTCGGTCACCTCGAACGCCTGCCGCTTGCGCTCCGCGCGCACTCCGCTCCTGCGCCGCGCGAGGCCGAGCTGGAACAGCAGCAGCTCCTCCAGGATCAGCCGCACGTGGCCGGGCGAGCGAAAGCGGTTGAGCGCGTCGAGCGTGTCGGCGTCGCCGGGCAGGTGCACGCGCCGCAGCGCCTCGGCGCGACCGATGACGCAGAGCCGCTCACGCAGCTCGTGCGGCAGCGGGTCAGGCAGGTCGGCCGGTACCTGGGCGGCTAGCTGCGCGAGCACGCGCCGCAGCGGCTTCACGGTGAGGCTGCCGAGCTTCTCGTACACCGGTACCAGCCGCCCAGTGTGGATGCCGCCGTGCTCGTCCTGCTCCACGATCTCGTACTGCGGCGAGCGCATCACCAGCAGGCGCGAGCCCATCGCGTCGCGCTCGACGAGGCCGAACAGCACCACCCGCTTCCCCACCGCGAGCACGTCCTTCAGGAACGGTTGGTTGAAGAAGATCGCTTTCAGCAGCCGGCCGCTGCCGTCGTCGAGCCGCAACTCGTAGATCGAGAGGCGCCGCGCTCGGCGCAGGCCGGCAACCGCCACACCACCCGAGACCGCGACCTTCATCCCGCTGCGCAGCTCGGCCACGCGCACGAACTGGCGCCGATCCTCGTAGCGCATCGGCAGGTGCAGCAGCAGGTCCTCGGCCGTGTGCACGCCGAGCTTCGCGAGCCCCTCCGCGCGCTGCGGGCCTATGCCCTTCACGAACTGGACGGGCGACTCGAGGTCCATCGCGGCGATCTTGCCACGGGCCAGGGCGCGCGGAGGTCCGGCGGCCGCCCGCTCGCCCTAGCGGGCCGCGTCCTGCGCGAACTCGACCACGGCACGGCCGGCCTCGAGCCTCACGCTGCGGGCCGTCCATGGCAGCGGGAAGGGCGCGAGCAGGTCGAAGCCCTGGGGCTGCTTCGGGGTACGCGTGGCCTGCGCCACGATCTGGGACAGCAGTGCCGGGGGCAGGCTGATGCCGGCCACGAGCGCCTCTTCGACCTCCACGCGGCCCTCGCCGTTGGCACCCTGGAAGCGCCCCTTGAGCGCCACCGGGACCGTCCCGCTCAGGAACGAGAGCAGGGTGCTCGGACCGCTCGCAGGCAGCTTCGAGCGCACGGCGTCCAGGTCGAGCATGCCGCTCGCCGCGAGCCGGCCGGGCTCGAACTGGAAGCTCAGCCCGGAGATCGCGGGCGGGACCTTCGGCGCCAGGGTGAGGGTGACGTAGGAGTTGATCTGGCGCTGGCTCACCGCGATCGGTTCGCGTGAGGCGGGCTTGCCGGCGTTGAGCCGGCGCTCCAGGCGTGCCACGGTCGAGGCGACCGACTCCGCGTCCTCCCAGCTCAGGCCGGGCGGGGCCTTGGGCCGTACGCTGTCACCGAGGCTCGCCGCCTGGACCAAGAGCAGGACGAGCCCGAGCGGGGCGAGGCTCATTCCCGCATCATAGCAGCGCGCTTCAGCGCGGCTGGAGCACGCGGCGCGCGTCGGCCCTGCGCTCCGGGTCCAGCAGAAGGGCGGTCTCCGAGGGCAGGATCGGCTCCATCGGGCGCGTCGCGTCCGGACGCCGCTGCGACTCGAGCGTGGGGTCGAGCGCCGTAGCCGCTCGCCACTGCTCGTCGGCCTCCTCCGCGTGCGCCGTGCCGCGCAGGGCCCACGAAAGAGCCAGCCGGGCGCGCGCGTCGCTCGGCGCGTAGCGCACCGCGTCGCGGAGCCAGAACACCGCGGCCTCGGCGTCGCCTTCAACGAAGTGGGCGAAGCCCAGGCCGAACGCAAGCTCCGCGGCATGGGGCGCCTTGTCGAGCGCCTGGCGCAGGAGCAGCGAAGCACCCCCCGCGGCGTCCGGCCGTCGCAGGCGCGCCGCCGCCCGGTTGGCGAGCGCGCCGGCCGTGGGCTCGCCCTGCGCGAGCCCGGCGTAGACGACGTCGGCCTCCGCGTAACGGCCGAGGCGCAGCAGACACGCACCGTCGAGGAAGAGCCGCTCACGCTCGAAGACCGGCTCGGAGCCGAGACCGAGAAGGACCTCCCGGGCCTCCGTGAAGCGAGCGGCGTCGTAGAGGGTCCGCGCGAGCGCGAGCGCCGCGTCGGGATAGCCGGGATCGAGCGCCAGCGCGCGGCGCAGGCCCATGACGCGCGACTCGCGATCGCGGGCGGCAAGGCCCTCGCCGAGGGCGCGCACGGCGGCGAACGGTGCGCCCGGCGGCGCCTGCTCCTGGGGCGCTCCGGGTCGTCCCGCGAGCTCGCTCGCCAGCTCGCCGACCAGCCGCCCGAGGTCTTCCATCGGCCCGCGCGCCATGAGCGCGGGGCGCTGCTCGGCAGCCGCTACGTCGAACGGCTGCAGCGTCAATCTCAGTTCACCTCCGCCCAGGTCCCACGAGCCGAAGAGCACGAAGCGCGCGCCGAAGGCTTCGGCCACCCGGACGCCCGTCGCCCGCGTGGCCACCGGGCCGACGATCCCCAGCGCCTCGAGCGCGCGACGCCTGTCGGCGCCGGGAAGGGCAGCGACTCCGACCCGCTGGAGCGCCCGCGGCAGCGTCTCTTCGACGGCAGCCCCGATCCAGCCGGGCGCGCCCCGATCGGGCCCTGCCGGAGGGAACACCACGACCCGCCCGGGCAGCGCGAGCGCGGCCGCGAACAGCAGCCACGCGGCGCTCACGCCTCGAGCTCGATCCCCGCCGGCGGGCGGGCCCAGGCGTGCGCGGCGAAGGCGCGCTGGACCCTGAAGCCGAGCCGCGCGTAGAGCCGGTGCGCGCGTTCGTTCGAGGCGGTCACGGAGAGCGTCGCGCTCGCGAGCCCTTCCGCGCGGAACGCCGCAAGGGCCCGCGTGACGAGCGTCGCCCCGAGGCCGTGCTCCTGCGCGCCGGGGGTCACCGAGACCTGGCACACGTGCCCGTTCGTGCGCGACAGCCGGCTCGCGATCAGCACCCCGAGCGGCCCGCGCGGCCCGCAGGCGAAGCGCGAGGCCTCGGCGTCGAACTGACCGCAGCCGGAGCGGACCACCAGCGTCTCGACGAAGGCGCGGCACGTGGCGGGCGTCGCGTAGGTCATGTTGAGCGCCGCGTCGACGCTTCCCTGGTGGCTCTGGTAGATGATCTCCGCCGCCGCCGTGAGGTCTTCGCGCTTCAGCGCCCGAAGTGCTATCCCCTGCGGGAGCGGGCCCGGCTCGGGGACCGGCTCCGTGAGCTCGCGCCGCATGTAGTGGCGGGCGCGCGAGGCGAAGCCCTTGCGCTCGAAGCGGGCGTCCGCGCTGGGCGCGGTGCAGAACAGCGTCTGGCATTCGACGCGCCCGGCGCCGCGCTCGGCGAGCGCATCCTCGATCACCGCGTCGACGAGATCCTCTTCGAGCCCCTGGCCGCGCAGCGCCCGTGTCGCGAAGATCGACCCCACGATCACGCGCGCGGGATCGACCATGTAGTAGCAGTAGGCCACGGCGCGCGCGCCGTCCTCGACCACGCGCCCGGGCAGGTTGCCGCGCTCGATGCCGCCCGATACCGCGGCGCGCACCTCGCCGAAATCCCAGCCGAGCTCCGAGTGCCACAGCGCGGCTTCCTCGTCGAGCAGCGTCCGCAGCTCGCGAGGCCGGGCCTCACGCAGGGGGCGTGTGCGCAACCTGTCTCCGTTTCGCCTCGGCCTCGAGGAACGCCCGCAGCCGGGTCTGGTCCGCGACCGCGAGCGCCATGAACTCGAGACCGGCGAGGAAGCCCGGCGCGGAAGGCGGCGTCTCGCCGTCGACGGACGCCTCGGCCACACGGCCCTTTACCCGCAGCGGGCCGTCCGGGAGCCCGAGGGTGAGGTCCAGGACGGCCCCCCTGGAGAGGGCCGCCTCCGTCCTCACGAGACAGCCCAAGAGACTAAGGTCGGCGACGCGCGCCCGTCGCGGCGTGCGTCCCGCGACCACCGCCTCGAGGTCGACGGGAGTCCGCGGCCGACGCCGCCCGTCGCCGCCCTTCGAACCCGGCCCGCCCTCCGCTGACATCCCAGCCGCGATTCTATCGGGGTGCCCGACCGGCGTCGAGCCGGCCGCCTTGTGGGAGGTGCGCGCCAAACCGTATAATTCCCGGTCGGAGAGGACTTTGGCGCGCCCAATGCAGGGTCGTGGTGTCGTTGCAGCGAGGCCGACGTCGGCCCGGGTGCAACGAAGCGCCGCCCCGAGACCGCCCGCCAAGGGCCTCGCCGGGTTCGGGCGCCGGCCGCTCGCGGCACTCGAGGCGAAGGGCCGGACAATCCGCGACCCGGTCGAGAAGCTGCGCTTCCTGCGCCACTCCATCGAGCGCTTCGAGACGCTGGACGAGCGCCTGCAGATGCTGCCGGGCGCTCCCCTGCGCTGGGTGGCCTACCAGCTCACCGGCGTCGAGGAGGCGCGGCCGCTCTTCTCGAGGAACCCCTGGGGCGCCCTCGACCCGCCCCGGCGCAGCCGCCCCCCCTTGCCTCGGCGCGCGCGCCGGACCGTCAACGCCGCGGCGCTCCTGCTGATGGCCGCCGCGGGCCTGGCGCTCGCCGGCTACCCCCTGCGTCGCAGCACGGAGCCTCTCGTTTCGGCCGTGGCGACGCCCCGGCCGGTGGCGACCGCGCAGGCCAGGCTCGATCCGCCGCGCGGCGGCCTCAGCCCCGAGCGGATCTGGCTCGTGGACTCGGGCGCCGCGTTCGAGCTCTACAGCAACGGCCTGCGCATCGACACGACCTGGGCCGTGCGCGGCGAGCCGCGGCGCTACCGCGTCTTCACCCTGGGCGGCGGCATGGGCGAGGAGCTCCACGACCGGCCGATCGGGATCGTGTACCACACCTCGGAGAGCGACATCTGGCCGCTCGAGGAGTCCTTCAACCAGAAGCTGCGGGACTCGAGCCAGGACCTGCTGCGCTACCTCCGGCGCAACCAGGTGTACCACTACCTCGTCGACCGCTTCGGCCGCGTCTACCGGGTGGTCGAGGAGAAGGACAAGGCCAACCACGCCGGCATGTCCGTCTGGGGCCAGGGCGACCGCATCTACCTCAACCTCAACGGGCCGACGATCGGCGTCTCGTTCGAGACGCGCTGGGAGGGCGGGCGCGCGCTGCCGATCACGCGCGCGCAGCTCGAGGCGGGTCGCAGCCTCAGCGACTACCTGCGCCACAAGTGGCAGATCGCACCCGAGCTGTGCGTCACGCACGGGCTCGCGAGCGTCAACCCGAAGAAGCACCTGATCGGACACCACCTCGACTGGGCGCGCGGCTTCCCGTTCGACGCCTTCTCGCTGCCGGACCAGTACCAGGTGGAGTCGCCCGCGGTGCGGCTCGGCTTCGCCTGGGACGAGCGCTTCCTGGCGGTGATGAACGAGCCGTGGCCGGGGGCGAAGCAGGCGGCGGACAGGCTGGCCGCGGAAGCGGCTGCGAACGGGCGCAGCGTCGACGAGGAGCGCAAGGAGCGGGTCAGGGCCTACGACCGGTGGCTGGCCGAGCTGACGATGGACGCGGAGACGGCCGAGAAACTCGCGGCGCAAGCGAAGCGCGCAGCAAGCGGAGGATAGCGAAATGGCGGAGAACAAGGACCACCTCTGGAAGTCGCCGGAGGAGCCCGCGGACAAGATCGAGGACCTGGTCCGCGCCGGGTCGCACCCGGTGGGGATCGACGTCGGAACCAGCAAGGTCGTGGTCTCGCGGCGGGGCGGCAAGGAGGTGGCCTGCCAGTCGCAGTTGAACGCCTTCATCCCGGTCCCCTACTCCCCGGTCACCGAGCGCACGATCCAGCAGCAGAGCGACATCCACTACTACCGCGACGGCGACGAGCTCGTGATCTTCGGCTCGGCCACCGAGCGCTTCGCGAACATGTTCAACGCCGAGGCGCTGCGGCCGATGGCTGACGGGCTGCTGAACCCGAAGGAGAAGCAGGCCTGGCCGGTGCTCGAGGCGATCCTGCAGAGCCTGGTGCCCAAGCCGCGCTCCTCGAACGAGGTGCTCGCGTTCTCGGTGCCGGCGGCGGCGCCGGGGCGCGAGGCCGCGCTCACCTACCACGAGGCGAGCCTGCGCCAGCACTTCACCTCGCTCGGCTACAAGGCGATGGCGATCAACGAGGGCCTCGCCGTGATCTTCTCCGAGCTCGAGCAGCACAACTTCACCGGCATCGGCGTCTCCTGCGGCGGCGGGCTGTGCAACGCCACGCTCGCGTTCCTCTCGATCCCCTCGATCATGGTGTCGTTGCCGAAGGCGGGCGACTTCATCGACCACTCGGTGGGCGAGGCGGTCGGCGAGCAGGCGACGCGGGTCAAGGTGATGAAGGAGGAGGGGCTCGACCTCAGCAAGCCGCCCAAGGACAAGCTGGAGAAGGCGCTCCACATCTACTACGAGGACCTGGTGGAGACGCTCGTCGACACGCTCCGGCGCGCGATCTCGCGCGCCGAGAAGCTGCCCAAGACCGACCGCGCGCTGCCGATCGTGCTCGCGGGCGGCACGGCGCGGCCGAAGGGCTTCCGCGAGCTGTTCGAGCGCACGCTGCGGGCGCGGCCGTTCCCGATCGAGGTGGCCGAGGTGCGCATGGCCTCGGATCCGTTCACCGCGACCGCGCGAGGAGCCCACATCGCCGCGATGTTCGAGAAGTAGCTTGCGCGTCGGTCCCCGGGTCCTGCTCGCGGTGCTGGCCGTGGCTCTCGCGAGCCCGGCCCAGGCCGCGCGCGAGTGGTACGACTACTACCTGCAGGCCCGGGACCGCGACATCCCCGAGCGGCGCTTCCCCGACTGCGTGAAGAACCTGCGCGAGGCGCTGCGGCTGCGGCCGGCGCCGGGGACGAACGTGCAGACCTACGGGCTGCAGTTCGTGGACTACCTGCCGCACTACTACCTGGGCGTGTGCCTGCTCGAGCAGCAGGAGTACGTCGCCGCCACCGAGGCCTTCAACCGCTCGGAGCAGCTGGGCGCCGTCCGCAAGACCCCGCTCTTCGCCGAGCTCGTAAGGCGCCGCGGCGAGGCGCAGGCTGCCGAGGCCGCCCGGCTCACCCGCCGCGCACGCGGCGAGGTGAGACGGCTGCTCGATCGGGCGCAGGAGCTCGGCCGGCGCGGCGCCTGGGACGAGTCGCTGCCGCTGCTGGCCCAGGCGGAGGCGCTCGCGCGCAGCCTCGACGCCGACACGCTGCGCTCGGTGACGCGCGAGCAGGAGCGCCAGCGGGCGGCCCAGGCCGAGGCCCGGGACGCGACGGCGCGTACCCAGCGGCTCGAGCAGCGGCTCTCGGACGGCGAACGGCTGCTGGAGGAGGGCCGCGCCAACGAGGCCAAGGTCGCCTTCGACGAGGCGCTCGATCTCGCGCCGCGTAACGCCCGGGCGCTCGAGGGCCGGCGCCTGGCCGAGGAGCGCATCCTCGCCTCGACGACGCGCGCCGCGCGGCAGAAATCTTTCGGCGAGGGCAAGGCGCTCTTCGACGCAGGCCAGCTCGAGGCCGCGCTCGTCCCGCTCTCCGACGCCGCGGCCGACCCGCAGAACGGCGAGGCGCGCGACCTGCTGACGCGCGCGCGCCAGATCCTCGAGGGCCTCAGGCTGCAAAAGGAGCTCCGCGCCGAGATCGACCGGCGCGCCGCGCGCGCGGAGGAGCTGATGGCGCAGGGGCGCTTCCCCGAGGCGCAGGTGGCCTACCAGGCAGTTCTCCAGCTCGACGCGGGCCACCCGCGCGCGCGAGAGCGGCTGGCCGACGCCGAGCGGCGCACCGGTGAAGCGATCGTCGCGCGCTGGCTGCCCAACCAGGAGCCGGCGCTCGCGCTCTTCGACCGCGGCGTCGGCGTGGTCGAATCCCCCACTCTGTCGCTGCAGGGCGCCGCGAGCGACGACCAGGGCGTGCTCAAGGTCGAGTTCCGGGTCGGTGATCGGCTGATCGGCGAGTTCGTGCCCGAGAGCTCCCCGCTGCAACCGGCGCGGATGGTGCCGTTCGTGCGCGAGGTGCCGCTCGAGCCGGGCATGAACGCGATCGTCGTCACGGCGGTCGACTCGGGCGGGCTCACGCGCTCGGTACCCTTCCGGGTCGAAAGACGCCTGCGCTTCCACGAGACGCAGTACTTCGTCCCCTCGGCGGCGGCCGCCGCGTTTACACTCGTGGGCCTCGGCTGGGGCGCCCAGCGGCTGCGGCGGCGCCGCGCGCGGCGCCGCCGCTTCAACCCCTACATCGCCGGCGCGCCCGTGCTCGACGACGACATGTTCTACGGGCGTGAGAAGCTCACCGCGCGCATGCTCTCGACGCTCCACCGCAACAGCCTGATGATCACGGGCGAGCGGCGGATCGGCAAGACCACGTTCCTGCACCACCTGAAGCGCGTGCTCGCCGCCGACGAGGGCGGCGAGTGGACGTTCTTCCCGGTGTTCGTCGACCTGCAGGGCGTGCCCGAGCAGGCCTTCTTCCACGCGCTGATGGCGGAGACGGTCGACAGCCTCGGGCTTTCGCCCGCGACCCTCGCCGAGATGCGCTTCACGCCGGACGCCGCGGGCTACGACGCCCGGGACTTCAGCCACGATCTGCAGCGGGTGATCGCCGAGCTCAAGACGCGCACGCCGCGCAAGGTGAAGCTCGCGTTCCTGATCGACGAGGTCGACGTGCTCAACTCGTACTCCGAGAGTGTCAACCAGCGGCTGCGCGGGGTCTTCATGAAGAGCTTCTCGGAGAACCTGGTGGCGGTGATGAGCGGCGTCGGGATCAAGCGACGCTGGAAGAGCGAGGTGAGCCCCTGGTACAACTTCTTCGACGAGGTCGAGCTCGCCCCGTTCTCGCGCGAGGAGGCCGAGGCACTGGTGCGGGAGCCCGTGGCCGGCTTCTTCCTGTGGCGCCCCGAGGCGGTCGAGCGCGTGCTCGAGCTCTCCCAGCTGCGCCCGTACCTGGTGCAGAAGCTCTGCGTGCACGCGGTGAACCGGATGCTGGAGCACGGCCGCGGCACGATCAAGCTCGAGGACGTCGAGGCGGCGCGTCACGTCGCCGAGGGTGAGGACAGCCCCGGCCGCGCGGCCGAGGCGGACGCCCTCGAGCGCCCGGCTATGGCAGACTAGGCGCCCATGTCGACACTCGCGGCGCCCCCGCGCAATCCCTTCATCGCCGGCAGCTGGGTACGCGGCGAGGACTTCTTCGGTCGCGGCGAGCTGGTGCGCGAGGTGCTCGAGGGCGAGCGCCACTCGCTCTGGGTGCTGGGCGGGCGCCGGCTCGGCAAGACCAGCCTGCTGAAGGAGCTCGAGTACCGGGTCCACAAGAGCCGCGAGACGCCGTTCGTCCCGCTCTACTGGGACCTGCAGGGCAGCGGCGATGCGCGCGGGCTCTCCGAGACGCTGCTCGCGAGCGTCGAGGACTCCGAGCCGTTTCGGCGCGCGACCGACGTGCTGGTCGAGGACCTGGAGAGCCAGCCGGTGGCCGAGATGCTGGCGAGCCTCGTGCGGCGCACGGTCCGCAGCGGCTGGCGGCTGCTGCTGCTGGTCGACGAGGCGGAGGAGCTGCTGGTCGTGGGCCGCGGCGACGCCGCGGTGCTGGCGCGGCTGCGGCGCGTGCTCTCGCGGGGCGCCGACGTGCGCACGGTGATCACGGGCACGCGCCTGCTGGCGCGCGTCGACGAGCAGGCGGCGCTGCCCACCTCCCCGTTCCTGCAGGGCTTCATCCCACCGGTCTACCTGACGCCGCTCACGCTCGCGGAGGGACGCGCGCTGCTCGCGCGCGGCGGCTTCGCGCCGGCCGACGCCGACACGGTGCTCGAGCGCGCCGCCTGCCACCCGTTCCTGGTGCAGCTGATTGCGAGCCGCCTGTTCGAGAGCCGGGACCTGGCCGTGACGCTGGAGCAGCTCGCCGCCGACGAGATGGTCGCCAATTACTTCGCGGTGGACTTCGGCACGCTCGAGCCGGTCGAGCGGGACGCGCTCGCCGAGGTGGCTCGGGAAGGCCGGCGCACGCGAAGCGAGCTGGCGCGCAAGCTTGGCCGCCCCGAGGAGGACCTCGACTCCCCGCTCTACGGCCTCTCGATGCTCGGCTACCTCGCGCGCGACGGCGAGGCGTACCGCCTCGCCAACTGGTTCTTCGAGCGCTGGCTCAGGCGACGAGTCACCGGCTCTCGCTGAGGCCGTCTCCGCTGCCTATGCAGTTGCCTTGCAGAGAGCCATCGTCTCCGCGGCGGACCGGGTTCCCGGACCGAATCCATCTGCCTTGACCGGGGACTCGGTCCGGGAGCCCTCCGGCTCCGCCGCTACCCGTGGTCCTCGGCAGTTGCCTTGCCAGCCGTCGGCTTCGCGGATCGTGGCAGCAGGCCTATCGCCGGCGTGGCCCGCGGCTGCGGCGGCCGCCGCCACCAAAGTCGCGGCGGGGCGGGGCTCCGGTCCGTTCGCCCTCCGACGTTGCCGGTGCGGCTTCGTCCACGTCCGGGGCCGGTGCGGGCGCCTGGGCTGCCAGATGTCCGCGCAACAGCAGCGCCACGATGCGCTCGTGCAGCTCGTGGGTCGCGATGGCACGCGCCGTCGGCCCGAACTCCAGGAAGTCCTCGAGCGGCAGGCGCCGGCCGGCATCCGCGAGCGAGTCGACGATGCGCGAGGCCTTGCGCGCCTGCACCTCCTCGTCGGTCGGCACTGCGATCTCCTTGACCTCGACGTGATAGCGCTTCACCAGGCGGTTGAAGTTCATCAGGTCGAAGGCCCCGATCAGGCTGATCGCGCGGCCGCTCTTGCCCACGCGCCCGGTGCGGCCGGCGCGGTGGATGTACTGCTCGGGCGAGTCGGGCGTCGAGAAAATGAAGACATGCGAGAGGTCCTCGATGTCGATACCACGCGAGGCGACGTCCGTGGTCACCAGGTGGCGGATCTGCCCTTCGCGGAACGCCGCCATCACCTGCTCGCGCTTCTTCTGCGGCAGGTCGGAGGAGAGCATCGCGACCGCGAGCCCCCGGTTGCGCAGAAAAGTCGAGACTTGACGCGTCTCCTCGCGGGTGTTGCAGAAGATCATCGACGACGAGGGGTTCTCGAACTCGAGCAGGCGGTAGAGCGTCGCCTCCTTGTGCAGGCGCGAGGCCATGCAGTAGACGTGCTCGACCTCCTTGACGTAGATCTGGTCCTCGGAGAGCAGCACCCACTCGGGCTCGGCCATGTAGTGGTAGATGAGCCCGCGGATCCCGATCGGCACCGTGGCCGAGAAGAGCATCGTCTGGCGCTCTTTCGGCACGAACTCCATGATCTGGCCCATCTCGACCGCGAAGCCCATGTCGAGCATGCGGTCGGCCTCGTCGAGCACCAGGAAGTGCACCCGCGAGAAGTCGAGGGTGCCCCGCCGCAGGTGGTCGAGCACCCGGCCGGGCGTGCCCGCGATCACGTGGGCGCCGGCCCGGATGCCCTCGATCTGCCGCTCCATCGAGTCGCCGCCATAGACCGACTGGACCTTCACGCCCCGCCCGCGCCCGAGCTCCGCGATCTCCTGCGCGACCTGGATCGCCAGCTCACGCGTGGGCGCGAGCACCACCGCCTGCACCGCGTCGCGCGCCGCGTCTACCTTCTCGACGATCGGGATCCCGAACGCGGCGGTCTTGCCCGTACCCGTGCGCGACTGGACCACGAGATCCTTGCCGGCCAGCGCCTTGGGGATCGCCTCCTCCTGGACCGGTGTCGGCGACTCGTATCCCTTCGCCTCGAGGCTCCCAAGGGTCTCGGGAGAGAGGGAAAGGGCGCTGAAACTGCGCTTCACGGCCACGTTCTCCATGTAAGGGCATTATGGGCAGGGCTTTGTCATCGTCGCAAGCCAGGCTCTGGCCGTCTATAATCGAGGGTTTGTGGGAGTGCTCGATGCCTGAGTCGTGTGTCCGCTGCCAGAAGCCCGGCGACGCCCCGCCCGCCCACCGCATCCCGTTCGCGCCGGCGGTCAAGGAGAAGGTGACCGCCTCGATTTGCGCCTCCTGCTGGAAGGAGTGGGAGGAGATGGAGATCAAGGTGATCAACGAATACCGCCTGAACTTCGCGGAGCCGGAGCACCGGGCGATGCTCAAGAAGGCCTGCCTTGAGTTCCTGAACCTCGACGCATGATCCACGTCGAGGGCCTCAACAAGCGCTACGGCGAGAGGGTCCTGTTCGAGGACGTCTCGTGGCACGTGAAGAAGCGCGACCGGATCGGCCTCTCGGGGCCGAACGGCTCGGGCAAGACGACGCTGCTGCGGATGCTGGCGGGGCTGCAGGAGGCGGATTCCGGCCAGATCCGGATGGCCTCGGACACGACGATCGGCTACCTGCCGCAGGACGGGATCGTCCACCACGGGCGCAGCGTCTATGACGAGGTCGTGCTGGCCTTCGAGGAGATCCTCGCGCTCAAGGCCGAGCAGCACCGGATCGAGGACGCGCTTGCCCACGCGACCGAGGAGGGCGAGGGTCACGACCGCATGCTCGAGCGGTATTCCGAGGTGACGGAGCGCTTCAAGCACCTGGGCGGCTGGGAGATCGACGCGCGCGTGGCCGAGGTGCTGAAGGGGCTCGGCTTCTCGCTCGCCGACCAGCAGAGGAAGACCGAGGAGTTCTCGGGCGGCTGGCAGATGCGGATCGCCCTCGCGAAGCTGCTGCTCGCGCGGCCGAACCTGCTGCTGATGGACGAGCCCACCAACCACCTCGACCTGCCGGCGCGCAACTGGCTCGAGGAGTACCTGTCCGATTACCCGGGCTCGGTCGTGCTCGTCTCGCACGACCGCTACTTCCTCGACGCGACCGTCAAGCGCATCACCGAGGTGGGCCTGAAGACGCTCACCGACTACCACGGCAACTACTCGCACTACGTGAAGGAGCACGCTGCGCGCATGGACCGGCTGCGCGAGTCGCACCGGCGGCAGAGCGAGGAGATCGAGAAGGCCGAGGTCTTCATCAACCGCTTCCGCTACCAGGCTACCAAGGCGAAGCAGGTCCAGAGCCGGATCAAGCAGCTCGACAAGGTGGACCGGATCGAGCTGCCGCCCGAGCGAAAGAAGATCCGTTTCAAGTTCCCGGAATCGCCGCGGCCGGGCCGGGTGGTGATCGAGACGAAGGGCCTGCGCAAGGCGTACGGCGACAACGTCGTCTTGCGCCACCTCGACCTGATGGTCGAGCGCGGCGACCGGATCGCCCTCGTCGGCCCGAACGGAGCCGGCAAGACGACACTGATGCGCATCCTCGCGGGAATCGACCGCGGGGACGAGGGCGTGCGCCTCGAAGGCCACAAGGTCGTCCTCGACTACTTCGCCCAGGACCAGGCGGCCGTGCTCAACCCCGCGCGCACGGTGATCGAGGAGATGTCGTCGCACAGCTCGGTCTCGATGGGCCCGATGATCCGCAGCATCCTCGGCGGCTTCCTGTTCGCGGGCGACGACGTCTACAAGAAGGTCGCCGTGCTCTCGGGCGGCGAGCGCAACCGGCTCGCGCTCGCGAAGATGCTGCTCACCTCTTCGAACGTGCTCCTGCTGGACGAGCCCACCAACCACCTCGACCTCGACTCGAAGGAGGTGCTGCTCGAAGCCCTCGCAGACTACGGCGGCACGCTCGTGTTCGTGTCCCACGACCGTTACTTCGTCGACAACCTCGCAACCAAGGTGATCGAGGTGGGCGGCGGCGAGGCACTCCTGTACCCGGGCGGCTACGAGGACTTCCTGTACTGGAAGAAGCAGCGGGAAGCAGGGCTCGACGCTCCGGTCGCCGGGTCGAAGGGGCCGCGAGCTCCCGCCCCGGTCGCGGCACCGGCACGCGGTGAGCGCGACGACGGGACGGCGTCGGTCGCCACCCGGACTCACGCGCACCCGAAGCCGGCCGTAGCGCACACGAACCCGGGGCACGCGACCGCGCCGAGCAAGGCCAAGGCCTCACCGGGTCTCAAGCACGCCGCGGCAGCACCACTCGCGCCGCCGTCGCCCACGAACCCGCTCGCACCGCGCATTCGGCAGTCGGGCACACCTCCCGAGCGCCAGGTGCTCGAGCGCGAGGTCAAGCGCATGAAAACGCGCCTCGTCGAGCTCGAGACGCGCGTCGCGGAGGCCGAGCAGGCCGTGAAGGCGCTCGAAGCGCAGATGGCGGAGCCCGGCTTCTACGACGACCGCTCCCGCGCCGCACAGGCCGCCGACGACCACCAGAAGCGCATGTGGGAGGCCGGCGAGCTGATGGCCCAGTGGGAGGCGCTCCAAGGCGAGCTCGACGAGAAGTCGCGTGAGCTCGCGTCGGTCACGCCCGCGGCCAGACGCTAGGCCGCGGGTCAAGGACGGGGCCCGGCAGGCTGCTGGTGCTAGGATTGAGGAGTGTGGCGACGGTAACCTTCGGGGATTTCGAATGGGACGCCGACAAGGCGGCTGTCAATGCAGCCAAGCATGGCGTCGGGTTCGAGGAAGCTGTGACGGTTTTCCTGGACCTCGACTGCCTGCTGGTTCGCGACGAGGTGGTCCCCGAACGGTTCGTGGCCATCGGTATGTCGGGACAGGCTCGAGTCCTGTGCGCGAGACCTATGAACGAAGACGCGAAGCCGACTGAGCCCTCCGAGGAGTCGCTGCGGGAGATCCCGGAGCAGGATTTCTCGCGCGCGATCCGGCCGAACCGGTACGCCAACCTGCGCGGAGCATTCCAGCACGCGGTTTTCGTCGACCGCGACATCTGGGACCACTTCGGCAGCGAAGGGCGCATCCTGGAAGTGCTGCGCCTACTGGTCGACATCGCGAAGCGGCGCTCGGCCTAGCAGTCGCTTTCGCATCCACCCAGTCGAGGGCGCGAGCCCCTTACAGCCCCCGGCGATCTAGCCAGCCGAGAAGCGCCGCGTGGACCTCGGCCAGGACGTCGGCCGGCGTTCGGCCGGAGCGCTTCAGGACGCCGAAGGAGTGGTCGGCGTGCTCGACGCGGTGGAGCTCGGCGCGGGAGCCGAGGCGCTGCATGAGCGCGTCGAGCAGGTCCGGGCGCGCGAAGCTGTCGCGCGTGCCCTGGACGAACAGCATCGGCGCTTCGATCCGCGGCAGGTGGGCTTCGCGCCGCTTCTCGAACTGGCCCGGCGGGTGGAGCGGGTAGCCGAGGAAGACGAGCCCGTCCGCCCGCTCCCCCGCCGCGACGGCCTGAGAGGCGATGCGCCCGCCCATCGAGCGGCCGCCGTGGACGATGCGCCGGGCGCCACTCGCCTCGAGCGCCACGCCCGCCGCCGCCCGCGTGGTGGCCTCCAGGACGGCCGGCGGGTCCGGCCGCCGCGAGCCCGCCTCCGAGTAGGGAAAGTTGTAGACGAGCGCCGCGCGCCCGGAGGCCGCGAGCGCCTCGGCCAGGGCGACGAGCATCGGGTTGCGGCGGTTGCCTCCCGCGCCGTGGCCGAGCACGACGACGGTGTCGCCCGCCCCGTAGAGCGCGGCGCTCGGACCTTTGCGCGACAGCCGCAGCTCGGTCGTCGTCACGCGGCGCCCGGGAGCTAGCGCCCGCTCCGGTTTGGATAGGCGGGCTTGGCCGGGCGCTTCGGCGGGCTCTCTTCGAGCTTCTTCATCACTTCCTGGATCGCCCGCTCGAGCTGCGGATCGCCGCCGTCCTGCATCAGCGACGGGTCGTCCACGACCTCGATGTCGGGATCGACGCCGTGGCCTTCCACGATCCAGCGGCCGTCGGTGCTGTAGATCCCGAACGTGGGCACCGTGACGCCGCCGCCGTCGACGAGGGTCGGGACCCCGGAGATTCCAATCAGCCCTCCCCACGTCCGCGTCCCGATCAGAGGGCCGAGACCCGCCTGCTTGAAGTAGAGCGGGAATGCGTCGCCTCCGGAACCACTCCAGCCGTTGATCAGCATCACCGTGGGACCGACGTGGGCGACCGGCGGCCACTGCCAGTCCCGGCCGTCCCGCACCGCCCAGTAGTTGTAAAGCGGCCGGTTGAGGAGCTCGACGAAGCGATCCGGGATCTGGCCGCCGCTGTTGAAGCGCTCGTCGACGACGAGGCCCTCCTTCTGGAACTGGCCGATGAACTGGCGCACGAGATCGGTCTGGCCGCCACGCCCGGTATCCGGCACGTAGACGTAGCCGACGCGTCCCTTCGTCGCTTCGTCCACCTTGCGGCGGTTGTCCTCGATCCAGGCCAGGTTGCGCAGGCGGTCCTCGGCTTCGAGGGTCTCGACGAGCACCTCGCGCGCGCCCTGCAGCGTGGGGGTGGAGTTCACGGTGAGCAGGACGGTCTTCTTCGCCAGGCCCTGGAAGGCGGCCCACGGGTCCTTGCCGACGTCGATCGGCGCGTGGTCGACGGCCAGCAGGTAGTCCCCCGGCTTGACGTCCACGCCGGGGCGGTCGAGCGGAGAGCGCACCTCCGTGTCCCAGGGCGCGCCGCGCAGGATGCGCTTGATGCGGTACGCCCCGTTCTCGAGCGAGAAGTCGACGCCCAGCATGCCGACGCCCCGCTTCAGCCCTTCCTCGAGGTCGCCGCCGCCGCGGTAGGAGTGCGACGAGTTGAGCTCGGCGATCATCTCGCCGATCACGAAGTTGACGTCCCAGCGCGTGACGGCGTCCTCGAGCAGCCGCCCGTAGCGCTGCCGCATCTCGTTCCAGTTCACGCCGTGCAGGCCGGGGTCGTAGAAGTAGTCCCGCTCGAAGCGCCAGGCGTCGTCGAAGAGCTGTCGCCACTCCGCGCGCGGGTCGATCGTCCGCTCGAGCTCCTGTGTGGCGAGCTTCTTCTCGAGCTTCTGGTCGGGCTTGGGCTCGACGATGGCGTAGTCTTCCTTCTTCCAGACGAGGAGCTTCGTCCCTTCGGCCGACGCCTCGAAGCCGTCGACGTCCTCGACCACCGTCTTCTCCTCGCGCTCCTTCAGGTCGTAGAACACCAGCGGGCTCTTGGCGTCCTCGGGCTGACCCGCAAGCGGGACGCGGCGGTAGAGGAGCTTCCCCGAGATCGCGGCCAGGCTGTCGTAGTTGCCGGGGAGAGGCGGCAGCAGCACGATGCGCTCCTCGAAGCCCGTCACGTCGATCTCCACGGGCTTCGGGGGCTCCTTCGGCTTCGCCTCGTCCTTCTTCTCGTCCTTCGAGCCCGCTGCCGCTTTCGCGTCCTTACCCTTCTCGGCGTCCTTCTCCTTCTCCTTGTCCTTGTCCTTCTCCTCGTCCTTGCCTTCGACGTCGTTGCGCGGCGCGAGCGGAGACGCCACGTCCTTGCGCAAAGGCACGGCCGCGACGAGCGTCGTGTTGGCGTAGACCCAGGTGTTGTCGAGGTCGCTGTAGATCGGCTTGAAGGAGCGCTTCGTCAGGAAGTAGAGGTACTTCCCCTCGGGATCGAACACGGGTCCCGCGTCCGCGTAGAAGCCGGCCGTGACCTGGTGCAGGGCCGCCGCCCTCGTGTCGTAGAGGAAGATGGCCGTGTGGCCGCTGTCGAGGTCGCGAGAGTAGGCGAGCCAGCGGCTGTCGGCCGACCAGCTCGCGCGGAAGCCCCGCAGGTTGCCCTCGAAGAAGTAGCGCGCCTTGTCGATCGCGCTCACGCGCCCGCTCGCGACGTCGCAGAGCTGGATCTGCATGTGGTTGTCGACGAAGGCGACCTGCTTCGAGTCGGGGGACCAGAAGATCCGGTAGCGGAAGCCCGCCCCGAGGCTCGTGAGCTTGCGCTCGCTGCCCGTTCCGTCCGCCGGCCGCACGTAGAGCTCGTACTCGCCCGAGCGGTCGCTCCAGTAAGCGACGCTCTTTCCGTCCGGAGACCACGCCGGGTAGCGGTTGGCCGCGCCCGAGCCGGGGGTGAGCTCGAGGACGACACCGTGCTTCTCCGGCAGCGAGAAGACGCCGCCGCGCGCCTCGAGGAGCGCCCGCTTGCCGGTGGGCGAGATCCCGGGGTTGGCGATCTGCTTGGCGACCTTCTCCGCCCGCGGCCGCAAGGTGGCCCGGTCGGTCACCACCTCGACCTGGACCTCCTGGAGCGCCTCGCCCGGCAGCTCCAGCCGGTACAGGCGGTCGGCGTTCTCGAACACGATGTCGGAGGGCCCGATCGACGGGAAGCGCACGTCGTACTCCTCGAAGCGGGTGACCTGTCGAAAAGCACCGCTCGCCGTGTCGAGGGCCCAAATGTTGCCCCGCTTGTTCGCGTCGCGGTCGGAGAGGAAGTAGAGCGTGTCGCCGTGCCACATCGGCTGGGCGTCGTTGCCGGGGTCGTGGGTGAGGTTCTTCGCGGCGTGTGTCACCAGGTCGAAGAGCCAGATATCGGGCGTCCAGCCGCCGCGATACCGCTTCCAGGTGCGGAAGTCGTTGGTTTGCGGCATGTAGGCTAGACGGCGGCCGTCCGCGGCCAGCGAGCCGAACTCGCCGTAGGGCACGGGCAGCATCTCGGGCAGGCCGCCCGTGGCCGCCACACGGTAGAGCTGGTTGAAGCGGTCCTTGCCCGCGGTCATGCTGGTCGCGAACAGGATGCTCCGCCCGTCGGGGAACCACCCGAGCATGCGGTCGGGGGCGGGGTTGTGGGTGACGCGCACCGGCGTGCCTCCCGTCGCCTCCACCACGTAGACGTCGGGGTTGCCGTCGTAGTCGGCCGTGTAGCCGAGCGTCGCACCGTCGGGGGAGAAGCGCGGGAAGGACTCCTCGCCGGCGGGCGTGCTGAGGCGGTGCGCGACTCCCCCGCTCTTCGCGACGAGCCAGATGTCGCCCGCGTAGACGAACGCGATCTGCGTCGCGGAGACGGCCGGATGCCGGAGCATCCGCGCATCGATCTGCGCACGTGAGGGCACGGCGGTCCCCAGCAACAGGATTGCGACGACGGCGACGCCAGCTCTCATCGATCCTCCTCGTTCGCCCCGACTCGCTTCTCTCGAAGCGCCGAGGAGGGTATCACTGGGCTTGCCGAGTCTCACATGGCCGCATCCAGGCCATTGGA
>Ga0210377_10001669_pt1 | contig 20073 bp, 28 predicted proteins | sample PLM4_65_b1redo_FD_155480 | JGI IMG/M metagenome (GOLD analysis project Ga0210377, IMG submission 155480) | Groundwater sediment microbial communities from an aquifer in East River, Colorado, USA - PLM4_65_b1 redo | ecosystem: Environmental > Terrestrial > Soil > Riparian zone | place: USA: East...
AAAGAAATCTATGAAGGCAAAAGTGGAGACAAGTGTCCGAATTGCAAGGAGGGCAAAGTCATCGAGGCAAAATCGATCGAAGTCGGAAACATTTTCCCCTTGGGTACATGGTATGCAGAAAGGATGAGAGTTTACTTTACAGACAAAGATGGCGGCAAAAAACCGGTTTGGTTCGGAAGCTATGGAATCGGCCCGACAAGAGTAATGGGGACTTGGGTTGAAGTGAGTCATGATGAGAAAGGAATTGTTTGGAATAAACAAATGTCTCCTTTTGGTTGTCATTTGGTTGAGCTCCCGGGAGGGCGGGGTGAGGAAGTTTATGAAAAATTAACCCAAGCCGGATTTGAAGTACTTTGGGACGATAGGGATGTTCCTGCTGGACAAAAATTTGTTGATGCGGATCTTATAGGAATTCCGGTTAGACTCGTGGTTTCAGGAAAAACCAACGGAAAGATTGAATGGAAAAACCGCGATTCGGAAAAAACTGAAATATTATCCCTAGATGAAGTAATCTCCCGTCTAGGGGCCGAGATTTGACCACAAATCTATCTTTGGTGTACCATTCTTAATACGCCGTGAAAAAGAAGAAAATCGTCGTAATCGGAGGGGGAACCGGAACCTTCACTATTCTCTCAGGTTTAAAGAAATACCGCAATTTGGACCTTTCTGTAATTGTTTCAATGATGGATGACGGCGGGAGTAACCGCGTCATCCGCGATGAATTTGGTCTTCTCCCAACATCAGATCTCAGACAATGCATGGTTGCTCTAGCCTCCAAAGATTCCGATGAGACACTTAGGAAGCTTTTTACGTATAGGTATTCAAATGGTGTCGGAATTTCCGGGATGACATTCGGGAATCTTTTTATGGCAGCGCTCGCCGATATCTATAAGGGGGATCAAAAAAAAGCAATAAAAGAAACTTGCGAGATACTCGGGGTTTCAGGGAAAGTTGTGCCTGTAACTTTTGATAAGGTTCACCTGTCCGCGACCTACGAAAACGGAAAACAGATTTTGGGGGAACACGACATTGATGAACCTGATGCAAAACAAGGAAAATATAAAATAACGAATCTTGAGGTAATCCCCAAAGCCGAGGTTAATGAAGATGCTACCCACGTTATCCGGGAAGCTGATTTGATAATTTTAGGACCGGGAGATTTTTATACCAGTGTTCTTCCCAATATTGTAATTGATGGAATTGCACTGGAGATAAGAAAAGCAAAGGGGAAACTCCTTTTTGTTATGAATCTTATGAACAAATTTGGTCAAACTGCAGGTTTTACTACAAGTGATTTTCTAAACGAAGTTGAAAAATATGTTGGAAGACGGCCCGATTTTGTTTTAATCAATAATTTTAAGAAATTTCCCGCGGGAATCTTAAAAAAATATAAATCAGAAAACGCTGAGCCGGTTCGGGATGATTTGGAAGACGGTAAAATGAAGATTATCCGGAGGCAGTTGATTTCAAATAAGGTTTATCAAAAACCCCAAAGCGATACGCTTATGAGGAGTTTAATCCGCCACGATTCGAAAAAGTTGGCCAAAGCAGTAGTTGATCTTCTTTGAGAGTAGATTTAGACTAGGATCGATATATGGACGATTGTATTTTTTGCAAGATTGTTAAGGGCGATATTCCATCTTACAAAGTTTATGAAGACGCTGACTTCATAGCATTTTTGGATATTCGACCTTTGACGAAGGGAAATACTTTGATAGTTACCAAAAAACATCGCCGGTGGGTTATTGATGAGCCAAAATTCGGAAGTTATTTTGAAGTTGCCAAGAAAGTTGGACTAGCGACTCAAAAAGCTTTTGGGGCCGAGTGGATATCTTTCCTAACTCTTGGTCTTGAAGTTCCCCACGCCCACATTAGAGTTATTCCTCGTTATAAAAAAGATATGCAGGGACCGGTTCCAAATATAAAGATCTTTGAAAAATTTAGCGATGAGGAGATGGTTGATATTGCTGATAGAATAGAGAGGGAAATATGATTGCACAAAATTTACAAACTATGATCGCTGGTGCCATGAAAGCTCGTGATGAAGTCAGGCTTTCGACTTTGAGGCTGCTTTCTTCGGCTTTTAGCTACGAAAAAATTGAAAAAAAGCACGACTTAACTGATGAAGAAGAGCTGGTGGTTATTCAGAAGCAGGCCAAGCAAAGGAGAGATTCTATTGAGGCTTATAAAAAAGCGGGCGCAGAGGATCGTGCCGCCGTCGAGGCGGCGGAACTCGCAATTCTTCAAGAATTTCTTCCCCCTGAAATGGATAATGCAACTCTCACAAAATTGGTAACCGATGCAATAACTCAATCAGGCGCCAAAACAGTATCCGATAGGGGAAAAGTTATCGGAATGGTTAAAGCAAAGGCCCCGAATGTTGACGGGAGTAAAATTGCCCAGATTGTCAGTTCAAAGCTAAATGAGCCGAAGACAACTGATGACGTTCACATCTAATGACGTTCACATCTAATGACGTTCACATCTAATGATTAAAGTCTCCGTTAGTAAACAGTCAAACTATCCGGTAACTGTCACGCCGATCAAAAAGAAGCTTGTGAATTTTTTTATAAAAAACGGAATAGTTTCCGACGCTGAAGTTTCAGTGGCCATCGTTGGTGAAAAGAAAATGATGGAGATTGGCCGTAAATATCTCAAAGACGGAAAACTTCATAATGTTTTATCATTTACCCAATCACCAGAATCTGGTGCCGGGTTTACTCTCCCTCCCGATGGAATTATTCACCTCGGCGATATAATAATTTGCTTTCCCGAGGCCTTGCGAGAAGCCAAAAATGACGATGTATTGATTGATGAAAAGGTTTATGCTCTTATCGAACATGGAGCAAACCATTTACTCGGGATACATCATGAGTAAATGTAAATCCAAAATCCTAATTTCTAAATTCTAAGCCAATTTGAATTTAGGGTTTAGAGTTTAGAATTTTATTTATGACTTTATATCTTAAGTACCGGCCAAAGAATTTAGACGAACTCGATTTGACGGAGGTTTCCGAGTCCCTTAAAAAGATTGTTAAGTCGGGGAGCATTCCTCACGCATTTTTATTTGCCGGGCCAAAGGGAACCGGAAAAACTTCAGCAGCCAGAATTCTAGCCAAGATTATTAATTGTGAGTCAAAAAATCCCCCCTGCGATAAATGCGGGCAGTGTTTATCAATTACAAAAGGAAATAATCTGGACGTTATTGAAATGGATGCAGCAAGCCATCGGGGAATTGATGACGTTAGAATTTTGAGAGACGCTGTTAAGCTTGCGCCAACCCACGCAAGGCGAAAAATTTATATCATTGATGAAGCTCACATGTTAACAACGGAGGCGTCAAACGCTCTCTTAAAAACTCTTGAGGAACCCCCCGAACATGTGGTTTTTATTTTGGCAACAACTAATCCGGAAAAATTAATAGATACGATTCGTTCAAGGACAACTTTTACTTCCTTCAGGAAGGGAACAATCGAAGAAATAGTTAAATCTCTTAAGAGAGTTGTTAGCGGCGAAAAAATTAAAATTAAAGATGATGCTCTTGAAACTATCGCAAAGGCTGCGGGTGGGGCTTTCCGCGACGCTATTAAAATTCTGGAACAGGTGAGTCTTGAAGGAAATGACCTTTCAAGAGAATCTTTGGAAATTAGCCTTTTAGGGAAAGGAAAAATTGACCTCGATAACTTTATAGACCTTTTAGTCAAGAAAGATGAGAAGGGACTCATTACCGAAATAGAGAATATTGTTAAAGAGGGGGCGGTGGTAGAACTTTTCCTAAAGTCCCTTCTATCAAGGTTGCAGTCGGCGCTTCTATTTAAAGTGGGTGCTCCCGGAACGGACATCAAAGATCTTAATAAAGACGCGCTAATCGTCTTGATTGAACTTTTTAGCGGGTTAATTCCTCTCATGGATGATTCGCCGGTTGAGGAGTTGCCGTTACAGATAGCCGTTTTTAAATGGTGCGGTGGGGACAAGAATTTAGAATCTAGAGTGGAGAATTCGGGAAAAAAGAATGAAGAAAATAAACCCGGGGTGAAATCAGTAGAAGCTTTACCCCAAAATTCCTCATTTCCGATTCCAGATTCCAGTTCTGTTAATGATGATGCCTGGAAAATGATATTGGCAACAGTTAAACCGGTCAATGCATCGATTGAGGCGCTTCTTCGCGCAGCTCGTCCAATTGCTTATGATGGGCGCACCTTGACCCTTGGAGTGTTTTATAAATTTCATAAAGAGAGACTTGAGGATATTCAGCACAGGCGGGTTCTCGAAAGCATTGTTGCCGAAGTTTTGAAGTCTCCCACAAAAATAATTTGCACACTTGTTGAACCTCCGCCAAGAAAAATTGTAGAGGAAGCCAAGAGCGAAACTGTTTTGACGGAAGGCCAAGATAAAGATATAATCAAAGTCGCCGAAGAAATTTTCGGAAACTAATATGTTTGACAAATTTAAACAACTTGGGGAACTCGCCAAAATGCGCCAAAAGGCGATGGAGCTTCAGAAGGAACTTGAGAAAATTATTGAGACACTCGAAAAAAATGGTTGGACAGTTTCTGTTACCGGGGATCAAAAAATCCGCTATATCAAAAAAGACGGTGAGGATATGGACGAGCTTGTAGATTTAATTAACGAAGCCATGAAGAAAGTTCAAAAGGAAAGTGCCAAGAAAATGATGGAGATGGGAGGCGGACTCGGCGGGCTTCTTGGCGGGATGAAGTAGGTATGAAGATAGCGCGGCCTATTGCTTCACTAATCGAAGCATTTAGTAAACTTCCGGGAGTAGGGCCAAAAAGTGCACAAAGGTTAACTTATTATCTTTTGCATGTTCCTCAAATTCAACTTGACGAATTTGCCGACTCGATATCGCGTTTAAAAAAAGACACAGTACTTTGCTCAATCTGCAAGAATATTAGTGAAATCGATCCCTGTCCAATATGTTCGGACGCCCTTCGTGATAAGACAATCGTAATGGTAGTTGAGCAGCCACTCGACATTCTGGCATTTGAAAAGACCGGTAGATTTAAAGGCCTGTATCATGTTTTGCATGGAGCCATTAATCCTCTGGAAAACATTGGCCCCGATGAAATTTATATTCAGGATTTCCTCACGAGGATAAAAAAAGACAAAAAAATTCAAGAAATAATTATAGCCACAAATCCCACAATGGAAGGAGAAGCAACATCCATGTTTCTTACGAAACAATTGAAAATTGAAAATTTAAAATTTAAAATTACGCGCCTGGGTATGGGTATTCCCACGGGCGCGGACCTGGAGTATGCTGATGAGACGACCTTGACGCAAGCGTTGGAAGGCCGCCGGGAACTCTAAAAAATGAAAACAGGACTTGCCCAGGATACTGCCAAATCCGCAAAAAGTTTGGCTCAACAAGTCGCCAAGCAAATGGCCCGAGAACCTTTGGAGATTCTTAAATCCGCTCGGGATCAGGCGGTTGGTGGGGAAACTCCATCACCAGAAAACTTTTCTCCGGCTTCGGGATCAGAAGACCAAAAGAAACTAATTCAACATCAAGGAGAACTTAATGATCGAATGAAAAGTTCAAGACGAATGGAGGCTCTAAACCGCGAGCTATCCGATATTCAAAAAAAGGATCTCTTTGCCGATTTGCAAAGGAGAATTTCGGATGGAGAAGAAATTCCGCTCGAGGATTATCCCGCTCTTTCAATCGAGGAGAAGCAGGTATTAAAAGCCCAAATGGAGGCGGTAAAGATTCAGAAGCAGAACGTGCAAAACCAAAGTGCCAATGTTCTTATCGAGCCGGGGGCAAAAAAAGGTAGAAAGCTTTTCAACTTCGGCAAGAAAACTGAAGTTAAGCGCCAGCAGACGCACGTAGAAAAAATAGTTCCACCTTCAGGCTAAGCTTGATATAATAAGCTAATGGCCGATATCTTTTTAACAAATTCGCTTTCCAGAAAAAAGGAAAAGTTTGTACCGATTAACCCTCCAGAAGTTGGAATGTATACCTGCGGAATGACCGTTTATGATTATGCACATATCGGGCATGGCAGAAAGTATGTTACGGACGATATTTTAAAAAGAGTTTTAACCGCAAACGGATTCAAAGTCAAACATGTTCAAAATGTTACCGACGTCGGACACTTGGTTTCGGATGCAGATGAAGGAGAAGATAAATTGGAAAAAGGAGCAGCCAAGCAGGGTAAAACCGTTTGGGAAGTTGCTGAATTCTTCACTGAGAATTTTTACGACTCGATGGATAAACTGAATATTATCCGTCCCGATATTATTTGCAAAGCCACAGATCACATTAAAGAGCAAATCGAAATGGTTACGAAATTAATTGATAATGGATACGCCTATGACACTCCCGAGGCGGTTTACTACGATGTAACAAAATTTGAAAAGTATGGTCAACTTTTCGGACAACGACTGGAAGATAAAAAAGTTGCTGTTCGGGAAGAAGTAAAAGAGGGAGAAAACAAAAAACATTCGCAGGACTTTGCGCTTTGGTTTAAAAGAGTTGGCAGATTTGGGGGTCACACAATGCATTGGGAATCTCCTTGGGGAGATGGATTTCCCGGTTGGCATATTGAATGTTCCGCGATGGGGACGAAATATTTAGGTGAACAATTTGATATTCATACAGGCGGTGAAGATCATCTTTCGATTCATCATCCGAATGAAATTGCCCAAAGTGAAGGTGCCTCCGGAAAAAGCCCTTTTGTAAGATATTGGCTTCACACAGCTTTCCTCATGGTTGATGGTAAAAAAATGAGCAAATCTTTAGAAAATTTTTACACGGTTTCCGATGTAGAGGGTAAGGGTTTTGATCCAATTTCACTCCGTTATCTTTATCTTGGTGCGCACTATCGGGATCCACTTAATTTTACTTGGGAAAGTCTTACTGCCGCGCAAAATGCTCTTGGAAAACTGAGAGGCCAGGTGACATCACTCAAAACAAAGGACAATAGAACCATTCTATCCGAGGAAAAAACTGAGAAGATTTCCGAATATAGAAATGATTTTATGGCGGCAATTAATGATGATTTAAACACTTCGAAAGCCTTGGCCACTTTTTGGGAAATGCTTAAAAGTAATATTCCGTCAAGCGACAAATATGAACTTGCGTTAAGTTTTGATGAAGTTTTGGGACTTAATATCGCAAAAGCCTCGGAGGTTAAGGAAATGCCTCAAGAAGTAAAAGATCTTCTTGAAAAAAGAGAGAAATTGAGAGAAGAAGAGAAGTATGAAGAGGCCGATAAAATTAGAGAAGAGATTGAAGAAGCTGGTTATAAAGTTAATGATAAATAACTGCCCGCCGGGCCGTAGGCCCTCTGGGCCGGAGGCCTAAATGTATAAAATTTTCCTGCCGATTCTTGCTGTTGCGGTTTTCGTTGCCGGTTTTTGGCTAACCCAGGATTATTTAAAAAGTTATTATTCAAGTCCAAATACCATTATTAATAATGTTGGGTGCGATGAGGATTGTCGAAAATTGATAACTCAGGAAGTGCAAAAAGCGATAGCTTCGGCTTCGGCAACACCCAAAACTCAAGTTGTTTATCAAACACAGGTGAATCATCAAACACAATTTATTTCTCTTGATACTGCTGGATCAACAACCAATACTAATTGGGAAGACATTCCCGGGACGGACGTCGTTTTTGATTTGGCTAATGATTATTCCCAAAATGCGGCCGTTTCATGGAGCGCTTCCTTGAAAGTTGCTAATTCTAACGGTCAGGCTTTTGCACGTCTATTTGATGTGACCCATGGAACCGCCGTTGACGGAAGTGAGATTTCAACAACAAATAATTCGGATTATAAAACGGCGACTTCGGGGAACTTGAACCTTTGGTCGGGCAAAAATACTTACAGGGTTCAAATAAAATCGCTTAATTCATTTGTTGTTACGTGCACTGGGGGCAAAATTAGGATAAGCTACTAAAAATGAAAATCGCTGCTGTTATTTTTGATCTTAATGGGACAATTTTGGAAGACGAGGATGAATACTCACGGGCATTCATTAAAGTTTTGAAATCTTTGGGGGTGACGGCAACTGATGCTGAATCTCATACAAAGGGGATTGGTGTAAAAGAAAATTGGCCGCTCCTAATCCAAAAATTTAATATTAAAACCGATAAAACTCCGGAAATGTTAGCAAAAGAGACACAGGATGCGTATCTATCTGATATAACCTCAATCTCGGTCCGCCCCGGCTTCCTGGAATTTGTACGAACACTTAAAAATAATAATATTAGTATTGCAATTGCCACCAGTAATACCTGGGAAGTTGCGGACTCAGTTTTAAATAAAACTTTACTTGAGGGAATTGTTGAGACCGTGACTACAACAGAGGAGGTTGCGCACAATAAGCCGAGTCCCGATCTTTTAATATTAACTGCAGATAAATTGGGTGCAGACAGGAGTGAATGCTTGGTAATAGAAGATTCGGCTTCCGGAATTGAAGCGGCGCATAGGGGAGGAATGAAAGTAGTTGGCATAATATCAGACGAAAATAGTACCCGGGAACTTAAGAATGCGGACCTTGTTGTTCGGAATTTTTCCGAAATTACGCTTCAGGCGATTGACTCACTCTGAAAGTCTTAGTATCATTATCTGATATGCCCGATCAAACACCACCAATAACTCCCGCCACATCTCCTTTTGAAATAGTGACTTCAGGAAAATCAAAAAAAGGCGGAAGTAAGGGCTTGATTGTAGCCATAGTAATAGTGATATTTTTACTTCTTAGCGTTGTTGCCGGAGTTCTCTTGGTCCGTCAGCAGCAGCAGATAGCTGAGAAGGCTGCTGTACAACAATGTCCCGCTGCAGAAGCCTGTCCAGCGGCAGGAGGAATACATCTTCTTAACTGCACTCCTGCGGAAAGCGATAATTCACCTGCTGACAGTCTTTGTGGAGCGGGTTTCCTTGGCCGGCTCGAGCCTTGTGGGGGTATAAATTATTGTTGTAATGGAACCGGATGGACCACTGACTTGACTGCCTGCACGGTTGCTACGGCAAGTCCGACACCCACCATAACGCCGACTCCAACACCAACAGCGGTTGCCGAAGCCACAACAACAGCGACGGCTTCTGCGACTGCATCTCCTACGGCAACTGCTGCGAGTTCGGCGCCAACTGCGCAGACAACACCCCTCCCAATCCCTGATACCGGGATTAATTGGCCAACAATACTGGGAATCGGAGCAGGAGCAGCTGCAATAATAATCTCAATATTGATCGCTCTCTAAAGAAGCTTCTTTAAGGAAAACTTTTTGACCACAATTCCCACATGGTCAATCAGAGGGAAAGCGTGTTTTAGTTCAGCTTGAAATTTTTCTGCCAAGTTCCCGGTATAATTTCCAAACCCGGCCTTTTCTGACTGACTGCAGAGTTTATTCTCCCATTCATGGAATACTTTCATAATACCTTCTCCCTCCTTATTAAATTCTTCCTGATATTTATCTTCATCCAGTGAATATTTTTGATGAAGATCGTGGAAAGAATCAAACAAACTTTTATTTTCGCTAATCATGCGTTCGAAATATTCTTTGTACTTAGTCATATATAAATCTTCGTCGAGTTTAATACTAAAATCAACTCTTGACTTCATGATATAATCTAGTGGTGAAGCAGGGATTTCTTCAGGCGGTAGGCGTTGCACTATATTGTACTTTAGTTGGCACCTTTTTATGGAACTCGAATGATCTTTTTGGGAAGGCAAATACCTTCTTTGCCCCGATTGCTATTCTCACACTCTTAAGCACCTCCGTTATGATCTGTGGGCTTATTGTTTTCTATAAACCCTACAAATTATTTTTTGACGGAAAAAAGAGGGAGGCGGCAGACGTTGTTGTTTCAACTGCAGTTTCTCTTTTTGTTTTCCTTATTCTCTTCTTCGGAATTTTGTTTTTAAATAGGTAGCATGAATCTGGCTGCCATTACTGTAATTGCCGTTTTAGCGTTATCCGGAGCAGCCTTCTTCTTAAAATCAGATAATATTTCCATAAGCCCGAATTCGGAAACGACACCTTTATTGCAAACGATGCCATTTTCTACACCCTTTCCATTCCAAGATCTCACAATTCCGTATTTAAGAGGCAGGGAATATAAAAGTACGTTGGGGGAGATGACAAAATATAGCGACCACATCTCGTACTCCGCCTACCTCACCAATTATAGTTCTGACGGGCTTAAGATTAACGCAATGTTGACCATTCCCAAAGGAGAGGCGCCGGAAGGGGGTTACCCTGCCATAGTTTTTGTCCACGGCTACATCGCGCCTTCGATTTATCAGACAACAACGCGCTATAATGATTACGTTGATTATCTGGCCAAAAACGGCTTTGTAGTTTTTAAAATAGACCTCCGAGGGCACGGGGAAAGTGAAGGGGAAGCGGGTGGGGCTTACTACTCCAGCGATTACGTGATTGATACGCTTAATGCGTATGCTGCTTTGCAAAATGCGGATTTTGTTAATCCTCAAAAAATCGGACTTTGGGGACATAGCATGGCCGGAAATGTCACTTTCAGGAGCTTTGTAGTAAAAACCAACATTCCCGCTCTTGTTATCTGGGCCGGGGCCGGATACACATACTCGGACCTTGGGGAATATAGACTAATGGATACTTCATATAGAGCCCCGCAGCAATCTACAGAAAGGGCAAGAAGAAGGCAGCTTTTAAGGGATCAATATGGAGATTTTAATCCTGAAAGTGTGTTTTGGAAGCAGGTTGCGCCGACAAATTATCTTAATGGAGTCTCTGGAGCAATCTCACTTCAGCACGCAGTGAATGACGGCGTGGTAAGCATCGAATACAGCCGTAATTTAAATAAGATTCTCGACGCTTCGGGTATTGCCCACGAACTCGATGAATATCCTTCGGGTGGACACAATTTGAGCGGTGGCTCATTTACCCCGGCCATGCAAAAAACCGTGGAGTTTTTTAAAGAACACCTTGCCTCGGGAAATTAATCTGGCAAACGATTTGTAATTCTTGCCAAACCTGTTGTAAACTAGTTCCGGAATGAGGGAAAGATATTTTGATTGGGTAAAGATTTTGGCGGTTGTCGGAATTTTCCTGGCCCTATTCCTTCTTTGGGAAAGATATTTTAAGCCAAGCTTCCAGCCCTGCAATATAAATGCCACTATAAATTGCGATGCAGTTATTTCCGGGGAAGTATCGAATACTCTGGGAATTCCCACCCCTTTGATCGGACTAACGGGTTACATAATAATTCTTTTTGCAGCGTTTAAGAAAAATGCCAAATTGGTCCTGGGTATGGCCACTTTCGGCCTTCTATTTTGTTTGTATATTGCCTACCGGGAGATATTTCAGCTCCGGGTAATTTGTCCTGTTTGCATACTCTGCCAACTGGACATGATAACTGTATTTGTTTTGGGTATAATACTCGTTAAGAATGGCAATCGGTAAATCAGTCAACCCAATAACAGGCAAAGAAAGATTTTTCGGCTTTATGCCTTCTGATCAAACTGATGGCTATGACCCTATTGAAGCGGAAAGGATTGAGATAGAGCAAGGCAAGGATCTTACAAGGCTTAATCAGGATAAACCCACTGCTGCCGAGGCTCAGAAAGAAGCTGAAAGAAATAGACAAGGCTGATAATTTTTTTCATATTTTTGACCTTTCTCATTATTGACAAGATAAACTCCATTTCATATGATGGGTGAAGTTATTGTGATAGGATTAAATTCAAAGTCTCGCTTCTTTTTGCCCTCTCTGGTTTTGGTTTTTGTACTCGGTTTAACATTTACTGTAAAGGTTCTTTTGGCCCAGGTAGTTCCCACCCCGACTTATTTTGCCGGCTGTTGGGATTCGATGAAGAAGACTCTTTATAATGTCACTTTCGCTTCGACACCTCCCGTGGTGCCAACCTGTAAATCTGGAGATCTTCCCGTGGACTGGGCAAATGGGGATATTTTGGGTGTTGACGCAAGTACCGGATTGGATGGCGGGGGTGCTTCGGGTGTTGTTGCACTTTCTTTATTGCCCAATTTTCGTTTACCACAAAACTGTTCAAACGGGCAAATAGTGAAGTGGAACATAACCACAAATCTTTGGGAATGTGCGGACACCAGTGTTTATACAGCCGGGGGAGGGTTGGAATTAACAGGAAACCAGTTCAGTTTAGCTGATCAAGGAATAACGACCCCAAAAATTGCCGACGGGGCGGTATCTTCGGAAAAAATGGCACCAACTGTTCTCATGAATCCAGGGGAAGGATATCTTACTACCACGAGTAATACCTTGGTGGATGTTCCAAATGCCAACGTAGATCTTGATGTTCCCTCGGGCAAAATTTTTGATACTGTGGTTAATATATCTGGTATTGCCCAAATGGATGACAATTATTTCTTGATAAGTATAAATAGGGACGGAACTGATATAAGAACTTATGGTATTGGAAGCCAGGGTGCGGGAGTAGCCATACCTTTCTCGTTTACCGTTAAGGATTCTGGAATCGGGGGAGGGACACATACATATAAAATAAGAGCTGCAGCAATCTCGCCAATTAATACATCAGTATTTATTCAAAAGACAACTATCGTCGTTCAGGCTTTTGCGGCTCAATAATCATCTATAAGTAGTAAAATAGCTTCATGGGATTATCCGTTGGGATTGTAGGGTTACCAAATGTGGGGAAATCCACACTTTTTAATGCGCTTCTCAAAAAGCAGCAGGCGTATGTTGCCAATTTTCCGTTCGCCACAATCGAACCCAATATCGGCATCGTTCCTGTGCCTGACGATCGTCTTCAAAAACTAGCCGAAATATATAGGGCTCCGATTGTTCCCGCAACCGTTGAATTTGTGGATATTGCCGGGCTTATCGAAGGCGCCAGTAAAGGTGAAGGTTTAGGGAATAAATTCTTGTCCCATATCCGCCAGGTGACGGCTATCTGCTTTGTTCTTCGGGCGTTTTCCGACCCGGATATTATTAAGCAGGGAGTAAAGGATCCCAAAAGTGATTTTGAAATTCTAAAGATTGAGTTGGATTTGGCTGACGCAGAAACAGTGGAAGCTCATCAGAAAAAGAAAAACGCTGATGTAGAAGCGTTACCTCTTCTTTCTAAAAAACCATTTTTGATAGTTTTGAATGTTGATGAAGGAGATCTTAAAAATGCATCTGAAATTGAGGAAAAATATTCAAAAGAACTTGGAGTAGAGAAGGCACAAGTGGTCGTAATTTCGGCCAAAACAGAAAGTGAACTTTCTGAGCTTTCAGATTCCGATCAATCGGATTATCTCAAAGATTTGGGAGTAGAAAGGTCGGGGCTTGAGAGATTAATTCAAAAAGCATTCAAAACCCTGGGGCTTATTACATTTTTGACTGCCGGAGAAAAGGAAGTCCGGGCTTGGACCATTCGACTCGGTATGACCTCGCTCATGGCCGCAGGCGTGATACATACAGACTTTGAAAAGAAATTTATCAAGGCAGATATTTGTGATTTTGACGATTTTATAAAAAACAAGGGATGGAAAGCCTGCCGAGAGCTTGGAAAAGTCAGATCGGAAGGCCGCGACTACATAATGCGCGACGGGGAAGTGGTTGAGTTTAAAATAGGAGCATAATTGCCAATTTCTTGCTCGCACAAAGAAATATTAAAAAGAAAGTGCGCGCTCTTTGTTCATCATCCATTCCTTCACTCGTTCGTCGGTCAGATTTTTGCATTTTAATTGAATTCACTCATTCAGTCATAGAATCCTCACAAATGCTTATTGGGAATAAAAAGTGGAGTTTAAGATTGGAAGTTGATATGTGGTAAAATCCAGCCATATGATAACAGATAGAGGCTTGAGAGGTAAAAAAGAAGAAGCTTTGAGAGCAGACTTACTGAGTTTATTTAAAAGTAATATTATTGGTTCTCCATTTAACAATACCTATTCATGTTCTCTTGAGGAGGCAAGGCAACATGATGGTATTGACCAGTTGTCGGAAAATTTGCGCGAACCCACGAGTAGTGAGGAACTGTATTTAGGAGATATTGATTTGGAAATGGAAAGCGACTTCGAGAATAGAGTAATGTATGTTGACAAAAGGTCTGGAAGAATAAATGAATCCTATAGTTTCGCGTTTGGGTTTGAGGGGGCACTTATTAGTGAAACAAAACAGTTTTATTCATACGGCGAGGAAGCAATCTATTATCCGCACAAAGATTTTGATATGGTTTCAATTCCAGTCATAAAACAAACCGAAGTAGTTTATAAAAACAATATCAAGGACGGATTAATTATTCGCAGGCTAGTTCTTTATAAGGAAGAATGTCCAGGGTCTTTAGTTCCATTTTTTATAGTGAGTAAGAGTGGGTTTGAACTGGCTCATTTAGAAGGAGTAGCTGACTCGGATCATAATAAGGTTTGGAGGGAAAGCGTAAGAATTTACTATTATCCCAATGGTAGCGATTGGGGACCTGAGCGTGTAAGGTATGAAGCGGATTCTAGTGGTAGAATGGCGTGTGTCAATCCACCTGGAAAATTTAAAAGCACAGCTGGTGTCCCCCAGACAATCACTTTTGGAGAGTAATTTAATAATTGGAATTGAATCTACGATCTGATATACTCTGAGCATGAATAAGTATGAATTGACCGTGGTTTTGGATGGCAAAAGCGGTGCCGCTAAGATAAAAAAGGTGACGGAAACGCTTGAAAAGATCCTGAAGATTTTTAAAGGCGCAATCAAAGAGTCAAAGGAATGGGGAATCAAGGAATTGGCCTATAAATTGGGCAAAAATGACACAGGCCTCTTTCTCTTTTTTGAGCTTGAACTTGACCCAAAAGGGGTTAAGGCCTTGAATGATAAACTTAGAACTGATCCAGACGTGATAAGATATTTGTTGATTAGAAAAGATGACTAAAGTGGTGAGTGAGTGAAACGAATCGAACCATGGCACGAAGTTTAAACAAAGTAATGTTAATCGGGAACCTGACAAGGGATCCCGAAATGCGCTATACGCCCCAGGGAACCGCGGTTTGCACATTTGGGGTAGCCACAAATAGGCAGTGGACAACGGAGAGTGGGGAAAAGAAGGAAGATGCCGAGTTCCATAACGTTGTCGCCTGGAACAAGCTCGCCGAGATTTGTGCCCAACTACTCAAAAAAGGCCGCAAAGTCTATGTGGAAGGTCGTCTTTCCACTCGTACTTGGGATGGGCAGGACGGAGTTAAAAGAAATAGAACCGAAGTTGTGATTAGCGACATGGTGATACTCGATAAGAAAACTGATGAACCGGTAGAAGTCGAAGTTCCTGAAGAGCCCGTAGTTGAATCTCAAGCCGTTTCAGAGGAGCCAGCCGTTAAAGCTAAGGCTACAAAGGGGAAAAAGGAATCCAAGGTGGAGGAACCCGGTGACCCGCCTGCCGGCGAGGCAGGGGAGGATATTCCTTTCTAACATATGGCAAAAAAAGAAAAAAAGAAAAGATTTTTAAAGCGCGACCTTGAACCGGTTGCCCGGAATTGTCCTTTTTGTAAGGCAGACACGAATCCTGATTATAAGGATATAGATTCACTTTCCAAATACCTGAGTGATCGTGCCAAGATTTTGGGCAAAGATAGAACCGGAATTTGCAGTAAACATCAAAAAAGAATGTCGGTTGCCATTAAGCGTGCCAGGCATTTAGCCCTTCTTCCATATACTCCTCAAATTTAGTAATATCTACAATATGGCTGTGAGACTGAACTTCAGAAAAGTCCGGAGTTTTATTTTTGGGGTAATTGTTGTTTTTGGTATTTTTACCGGCGGCTACTATCTTGGAGCTCAAGGATATAAAGCTGAGGTTGATAAAGCTCTTAAAGTCACAGTTGACCGCCAGATTCCGCCCGACAAGAATGTCGATTTTTCCCTGTTTTGGCAAGTTTGGGACACACTTTCCGCCAAATATTTTGACAAGAGTAAACTTATTCCTTCAGAAATGGTATATGGCGCGATTTCCGGGATGGTTTCTGCCCTGGGGGATCCTTATACAATGTATCTGCCGCCCAGGGAAAACAAGGTGGTTGACGAGGATCTTAAGGGTTCTTTTGAAGGGGTTGGAATTGAGATTGGGTATAGAAGTACCCGGTTGGCGGTTGTGAGCCCGCTCCCGGATTCTCCGGCGGAAAAAGGCGGAGTAAAGCCCGGGGATTATATAGTTCATATAAAGGATGAAAAAAGAAATCTTGATCTTGGGACAAATGGCATGCTCCTTCCCGACGCGGTTCAGGCAATAAGAGGTTCTGCCGGCACCAAAGTTACCCTGACTCTTATCCGGGACGGAAATGATGCCCCAATCGTTGTCGATTTGATCCGTGCAAAGCTCAATGTTCCTTCTATTGTTTTGACTTATGTGGGGGACGCTAAGAACATTGCACATATTAAGGTCAGTAAGTTTGGGGCCGAAACAACTGGGGAGTGGGATAAAGCGGTTGCCGAAATAGTTAAAAAGTCCGAAGTTACGGGAATTATTATTGATGTTAGAAATGACCCCGGAGGGTATCTCCAAGCCGCAATTGATGTTGCAAGCGATTTTGTTCCGACAGGTACGACTGTTGTCGTTCAGCAAAATGGAGATGGCGGGAAGATTGAGTTTAAGTCGCAGAAATTCGGTAGGCTTCAGAAATATAAAACTGTGGTTCTAATTAATGGAGGAAGCGCATCAGCTTCCGAAATTCTTTCCGGGGCTCTAAGAGACGACCGCGGGTTTAAACTTGTTGGAGAAAAAAGTTTTGGAAAAGGAACAATTCAGGAACCGATTGAGATCCCTGGTGGAAGCGGTCTTCATGTTACAACTGCCAAGTGGCTGACACCAAACGGAACCTGGGTTCACGAAAACGGACTTGAGCCCGATATTAAAATTGCTGATGATGAAAAGACTACGGACGATGAACAGCTGGAGAGCGCAATCAAACTTTTTCAGTAACTTCTCAGAAAAGACGGTTTAAATATTGAACTATGGCGAAATTGGGAAACCGTTAAGACTAATCAGTAGATTTCTATAAATTGTGGCGGTCGTTTTCCACCTGTTGTGGCCATAGCATACCAAAACATAGTTTTTTCTATCATTCTATAGGTGGCATAAGGATCTCCCGAACCATCTAGGCAGGCGTAAAAGAAGGGTCGGTTTTTTCCGTATGTCTTGGTGTAGAATAGCATTTCATAATGGAATCTAAGATATTGTTCATATAAAACTTGTAGGAAAGGCAAGTTCATTATTCTTCCTGGTGATTTTCTCGGCCCCTCTCTCTTAAGCGATTCCTCTGGCCTCGTAAGAAGTAAAATGACTAGAGTATGACCCTTTTTATATTTATCTAGATCTTCTTTTGCCGATTGTAGCGAACTTTTTGATATTCCGATGGCAGGGTCAAGACGTCCGAAGAGAATGTTTGCGCGCGTCATAGCAACATCTGTCCAATCTCTGTCGAATGTGACCCAATAATCCTGATTTACTTCATTCTTATCGATAATGCTCAGGTAATCTTCGTATTGCAAATATCTTTGCCACAGTGTTTGTGTTTCGAAGCTGAACTGTCCGGTTCTATCTAATACATCTTTAACCTCGCCCGCGCGTTCTCCAAAGGTTTTTGCCCACTCCTCGTCTCCAAAATATTTAAGGGAGGAGGACTTCCCAGAGCGAGGCATGCCTATCAAGCTGAGAGTTGTCGGATAACGTAAATCAATTATTCCTTGGGGCATAGCTAATACATTAATCATAGGGATTTCAGATGGTTTTGAGCTGACGTTTATGTGCAATGATTCTAGAGCTACTTGGGTTCTGTATTGTTCGTCTAGAAGGATTTGTAGGTTATCTGGATTATAAATTCCATATACCCTTTGATTGATTAAAGCTCGTTTTGAATTCCACCACCGGTCCCGGTCTAGCATTTGGAGCAAATATAAGGGGAAAGGGCGGGGAAGTCAATGAGGGCAAAAGGTAGATCCGAGTTTAAACAGTAGGATCTTTGGGTCTGACTATAGCACCGGCACTAGAAGGTTTTGGATCTTCGATAACGTAAACTTGGCCCCCAACAGTAGCCTCACGGGTTTCCCCAAAAAGGGTGGCCTTCGTTTTGGCTTTCACAAATTTGTTACGCTCGATTCTGAGCGCTTCCGGTTCACGTATTAACTCTGTGAGTCTGTCGACAACTGACATATGTGTGTATTATACCTATAGTAACTAAACTGTCAAGGTCTTGGTTAATTCTATGACTTTGTCCATTTGGCCGTCAACTATTACCTCCAGATTTCCCCAGTTTTTGTGCAAACGGTGGTCGGTGATTCTGTCCTGGGGGAAATTGTAGGTGCGAATTTTCTCGCTTCGCATGCCTTTACCGATTACGCTCCTATATCCCGCAATTGTGCGTAGTTTTTCCTCTTCCTGTTTTTCCCACAACTTTGACCGGAGTAGTGAGAGAGCAATTTGTCTGTTCTGCTCCTGGAAGCGCTCTTCACGCGCCTCAGCAACAATTCCGGTGGGTCTATGAACCAACCGTACCGCCGTTGAGACCTTGTTCACATTCTGGCCTCCATGGCCTCCTGCGCGGGTAAAACTCCAGTCAAGGTCGCCCGGGTTAATGTTAACCAAGTTCTCTTTGATTTCGGGAAGAACCGCAATTGTGGCTGTAGAGGTATGAATTCTGCCCCTTTTTTCGGTAGTGGGAACTCTTTGGACTCTATGAACGCCTGACTCATTTTTGAGGAGATCAAATACATCGGGGCCCGAAATTCTGATGGTTTTTTCATCCATCTGAATTAACTTCCAGTTCTTTTTGATAGCGTAGCGTGAATACATGCGAAGAAGATCCTGGCCCCAGATTTTGGCTTCATCCCCGCCGGTTGCACCACGGACTTCAATATAGCAGATTTGATTTTCCATTTTACTAATTCCCGCGAAGCTCACTGAGACTTTCTGGGCGCGATTGCTCTTCTTGAAGTTTCTTTTCGCGCTTTAGCTTTCTTTTCTCGGTCTTGTTGACGAGTTTTTTGGAAGCGCCGGCCATTTTAGCTTTAAATGCGTCCACGCGTCCGGCCGTGTCCACAAATTTCATCGTTCCTGTATAGAATGGGTGGCAGTTGTAGCAGACCTCAACCTTGATTTCAGGCACGGAAGCACCAACCGTGAATGTGTTTCCACAGGCGCAGGTTACTTTTGCTTCCTCGAACCATTTTGGATGGAGACCAGTTTTCATATAATGAGGCTAATTATACCTTCTTTTTTTGATTTCGGCAATGAAGACTCCGATAAAAGTTATCACTGAGCCTATTGCAATGAATGGCGTAAACTTATCCCCCAGAATGAATATTGCCAGGACTCCCGAGATAATCGGAAAAAGATACATAAATATGGCAGCTTCTGAGACCTCAATTGTTTTTTGAGCAATCGTTTGCAGGGAAAATGCCAAGGTTCCGGAAAGAACCGCCATATACCAGACACCGGCATGATATGCGGGGGGAATTCCAATTACCAATTTCCAAATTCCAATTGGGGGATATAAGAATAGGGCAAAGGGGATGACGGTTATAAATCCGACTATAAAGGACAAATTTGTCAGACTAATCGGATTTACTCCTTCGCGCAAAATTTGCTTCATTAGAACCGCGGCAATTGTGGTCAAAACCACGTAACCCATGACAAGGATATTACCCAAAAAGTTCCCCGAGCTTAAGTTGGCTTTTATTAAAGGTTCAACAAGAATTAAAATAGATCCCAAGAAGGTAATACCTATTCCTATTTTTTCAATTTTTGTGACATGATCCTTAAGAACCAAATATCCGGCAACCACTGTCAATATTGGGCCAAAGATTAATATCAAACTGGAGTGAAGGAGCGAGGTTTTGGATAGTCCCCAAAAAAGAAGTCCCAATGAACCGGTTGTATTTAAAATACAAAAGGCCAATATTTTTAAGTTCATCCCAAGTTTGTTTGTAAACATTGGCTTTTTTGTAAGTAAAAACCAGGGAATTGCTATGCTAGTCGAAATTAAAAATCTATAGAGGAGAAATATAAACGGGGGAACTTCTTTAAGAGTGAGTTTTATTACCGGGCCCGCGATTCCCCAGATAACACAAACTATTAAAAGTAAGATGTAAGCATGCAGGCGG
>Ga0210377_10001670_pt1 | contig 20031 bp, 19 predicted proteins | sample PLM4_65_b1redo_FD_155480 | JGI IMG/M metagenome (GOLD analysis project Ga0210377, IMG submission 155480) | Groundwater sediment microbial communities from an aquifer in East River, Colorado, USA - PLM4_65_b1 redo | ecosystem: Environmental > Terrestrial > Soil > Riparian zone | place: USA: East...
GGGCGACGACCTTGCCGTGAAAGCGAAATGCGTGCAGAAAATCGAGGAAAGACGAATTGAAAATGCCGAGGCCCTTCAGATAGGAGAGTTCATCATCCGTGAACTTGAGGTTTTCCAGGTAGGAGAGGGCGGTATCGAGACCTGCAAAAATCGCATAACCGCCGTTGAAAGGGTTATGCCGGAAGAAGAGATCGAAAACCGCGGGGGTATCAGCCATCCCTTCTTCCAGATAACCCGCGAGCATGGTCAGTTCATAGAGGTCGGTGAGGAGGGCGGAGTAGCGCATGGTGTCTCCGTTGTTGTGATGATGGCAACTATAAGGTTTATAGGCTGAAGGCTGAAGGCTGAAGGTATAAACATTAAATGTAAAAAGAAGTTGCTTCAGTCTTCAGCCTTCAGCCTTTATACCTTCCTCAGAACATGAATCTGCGCATGCTTATATTAAGAAGAATACTCACCCCGATCATTGAAGTAATCATCGAGGTGCCGCCATAGGAAAAAAACGGCAGAGGTACTCCCACTACGGGGAAAAGGCCGATGACCATACCCATATTGATAAGGATATGCCAGAAGAGCATGGCAGAGACCCCCATGGCCAGCAGACTGCCGAAGCGGTCATTGCATCTGCCTGCTATGTTCAGACCCCACAGAATCAGGAGCAGATAAAGGAGCAGCACAAACAGGCAGCCGATAAAACCCCATTCTTCGGCAAAGACGGAAAATGCAAAATCGGTATGCTGTTCGGGCAGAAACCGAAGATGCGACTGGGTGCCGTTGAGAAAACCTTTTCCCAGAATTCCGCCGGAACCGACGGCGATCTTGCTCTGGATTATATGGTAGCCGCTACCCAATGGGTCTCGATCAGGATTGAGAAAGTTGAGAATGCGTTCTTTCTGGTATTCACGAAGGAAATTGTGCCATCCCAGAAATATCACAGGTATCGCCGCCAGAAAAAGCGATACGAGAGTCGCCCACTTTACTCCGACGTATAGGACCATGGAACAGACAATGAGAAGAACAAGAATGGCGGTTCCCAGATCAGGCTGCTTCATGATTAAAAGAACCGGCCCCACCAGGAGCAGGAAAGGATAGCCGAGTTCCCTCAAGCCTATACCCTGATAATACGATCGGTTGCTGAAGAAACGGGCAAACACGGCTATGATGACAATTTTCATCGGTTCCGAGGGTTGAATGCTGAAAAAGCCGAGGTGAAGCCAGCGTGTGGCCCCCATGGAAGTCTTGCCGACTACAAGAACCAGTATCAGTAATACCAGCAATGCTCCGTAAATCCAGTAAGCAAGGTCTTCAAGAAAGTGATAGTCGATGCTGCATACGATCACGGACAAAAAAAGGCCTGCCGTGATCCAATATATCTGCTTTATGAAGAACGGGGTGCCGATCATCCTGTATGAAGCCGATGCGCTGTAGATATTGATAACGCCTATGACGGCGATCAGCGCCACCAGCCAGCACAAGGTCCAGTCAAAATTGGTGAAAAGCCTTCTGTCAATCATCAGGAATACCTTTTTACCAGTTAGTCTAATAAATTCAGAAGCAAAAAAAGCGGGTCAGATCAAGGTCTGGGACCGGCATCCGGAATCTGCCTTAGATCCGGTCTTTGGGGATTGTCGCTTTTCTCCCTGGCAGGCGCTTGAATATCTTCCCCTTCTTCAGAGGAGCTGTCTTTCGTTACCGGTTTTTTGATGACACCTTTCTCCTCGAAATACTTTCGCAATATTCGACCCGCGATCGGGGCCGCCGCGGCCCCGCCATGCTCGCCATGCTCAACAACAACCGCAACGGCAACCTCGGGCCTGTCATATGGCGCAAATGCCACAAAAAGGGCATGATCCCGGTATTTATAAGGGATCTCTCCCTTGTTGTCGCGGATCTTGACTACCTGCGACGTTCCAGTCTTCCCAGCCACCTTGACCTCATAAAGACGCGCTGCCCCGCCTGTTCCATGTGATTCATTGACTGCGGCGAGAAGCCCTTCTCTTACGAGGTGAAAATTGTCTTTCCTGAATGGAATCTTTTTCTTGATTTCAGGAAAATATTCTTTCAGAACCTTTCCATCCGGCGCCATAACCTTTTTTACCAGGTAAGGCCGGTAGATTGTGCCTCCATTGGCCACCGCGGCAATCATGGATGCAAGCTGGATGGGGGTGGCAAGGACGTATCCCTGTCCAATCGAGGCTGACAGGGTGTCCCCGCGATACCATTTCTTGCCGTACTTCTTCTCTTTCCACTCCAGGGTGGGGATCATACCCCCCTTTTCATTCTCCAGATCTATCCCAAGCGGTTTTCCCAGACCGAATTCACGTGCGCAGGCAGCGATCCTGTCGATGCCGAGCTTTTCGCCCAGCTGATAGAAATATACATCGCAAGATTCTCTCAGCGCGCGTTTCAGATTTACAGTACCGTGACCTTTTTTCTGCCAGCAATTGAATCTGCTCGTTCCGACAACATAATACCCTTTGCAGTCGAAGGTTGTGTTTTCGTTTATAATCCCATTTTCAAGTCCTGCCAGGGCCGTGATGATCTTGAAGGTCGAGCCGGGCGGGTATTGCCCTTTCAGCGCCTTGTTTTCCAGTGGATGGCGTATGTCTTCAAGATACTCGTTCCATTTGCTGGGGGGCATTCTCCCGGCAAAAAGCGCCGGATCGAAGCCGGGATTGCTGACAAAGGAGAGTATTTCGCCGCTGTTTACATCCATGACTACGGCAGCCCCTGCCTTATCGCCCAATGCCAGTTCGGCAACCTTCTGCAACTCCGCATCAATGGTCAGAATGAGACTGTTGCCGACGGTTGGGACGGCTTCGCTGATTGTCCTCAGAAACCTTCCTCTTGCATCGACCTCGATCTGCCTGCCGCCGTCGCCGCCGTGAAGATCCTTTTCCCAGCTTCGCTCGATTCCGCTCTTGCCCGTGTAGTCGCCGGGATTATATTCCCTGAATTCCGGCCGGTCGAGTTCATTTTCCGAAATCTCGCCGAGATGACCAAACAAGTGCGCTGCCATTGGCCCATTGGAATATTCCCTTACCGGTTTCATCTCGATATCTATTCCCGTCAGCTGCAGGCGGTTCTCCTCCAGGAACTCCAGCTGGTCACGGGATATGCCCGATGCAAGCATTATCGGATAGTATTTTGCCCGGCCCTTACCCTTTTCCCATTTTGCCAGCAGTTCCTGCCGGTCCAGTTGAAGGGCATTGCTCAGTTTAGCGATCAGGTTGTCCTTGTCCTTCACATCCTGAGGAATCACGGCAAGACTGAAAGAAGGTGTATTGCCCACAAGGATTTTACCGTTTCTATCGAGAATCGCTCCTCGCGAAGCGGCAATAGGCACAAACCGCAACCTGTTGCTTTCCGACAGGTCCATTAAATCCGCGGATTTTAAAATCTGCAGATACCAGAGACGGGTCACGAGAAGAAAAAGGAGAACGGCAACTGCGACCGACAGTCCCATGAGTCGTCGTTTGACCGATACCTCCTCTGTCTTGACGTAATCCTGATCTTTCATCTGCTCTCCTCAAGGGCATTTAAACGGGGAAAAGTGAAGAGGAGAGAAGAAAACAGCGTGTTGACCAGCGCCTGTGGTATAAGAGCGGCGAGAATCGTCATATAAATGCCTGCGGCGGTGGGAAAAACGAGCAGAAGAAGCAGATGCAGAAGCCCGTTGACGATGGTCGCAAGAAAAACCACCAGCATCATCAGATATCGGCTGTCCGTATAGAGACGGTCGGCAGCCATATTCAGGATGAGATATACCGATAGAAAGGAAAAACCGTTCAGCCCCATATAAATTCCGCTGAAACAGTCCTGGAGTATCCCCAGACCAAAGGCTATAAATCCTCCCCCCCGCACTGTCTTCAATCCCAGATAAGTCACGGCGATGATCAGAAGATTCGGTTTAAAGGGGTCCGCAAGGTAGGCCGGCAAGATTGTCACCTGAAGCAGGAGCGCTACTGTTATGAAGAGGAATATTTTCAAGGCGGTTAACATGTATCCGTCACTCCCGCGGTTGCTGCAACAAAACCAGTACATCTTCAATGCGCGCAAGATTTACAGACGGGCGTACTTCAACGGTCTGGAAAATGCCGTATTCGCCCTTCTTCACCATGGAAACCTCTCCGATTTTGAGCCCTTTGGGGAAGATGCCGCCAATGCCGGAGGTGATGACCGTATCACCGACTTTTACGTCTTCCGATACCAGGGAGAACTCCAGGCTACAGGTCCCGTCTCCTTTTCCCTTTATCACGCCCCTTGCCCGGGAACGCTGGATGATGCCGGCGACACCACTTGCATGATCGGTTATTATAAGGACGCGGGAACTCCCGGCCACGACCTTTACCAACTGGCCGATAATGCCGTCGGCTGCGACCACCGGCATTCCCTCTCTGAGGCCATCGGCTTGACCCCGGTTGATCATGATTGTTTTAAACCATGGGGATGCGTCTTCGCCAATCACCGATGCCGCCAGAGAAGGGATCTGCAGTGAATTCTTCATTTCCAGAAGTTTTTTGAGCCTTTCGTTTGCAAGCAACGCTTCATTGCCATCAATCAATCTTGCATTAAGTACTTTAATGTTGTGGCGTAACAACTTGTTTTCCTTACGCACTTCTACCAGATCCAGGTAGTCGTTCCAGATGTCCACGACCCCTCTGTTTATTCCGGCTATGAGCGAATTGACAGGTGACATGAGATTCAGCACACCTCTTTCGAAAAGGTTTGCACGCTCCTTGTTCTTCAGGTTCCAGGAATAGAAAATAAACGCTGCAAGCAGGAGAGATATTATAGCGAGGTATTTCCTGTATTTTCTGAAGAGTTCCAACATTTGTTCATCCTTCAAGGGTAAAAGGCTGTTCCCTGACGGTCCCTAAACTGGCAAGGGGAGACAATTTGCCCCCCCTCTCTAATTTAAACACCAAACCCCAGACGTAAGAGATCAAACTAATTTCAAATCACAACCAGAACAGATTATCCAATTCCCTTTTGACATTGTTTGCATTCCGGGATCTGTGATCCGGTATTTTCCAGTAAGTTTCCGGCTCTGGTTACGTTTCGCGGACGAAACTCCGTCAATCCAGTTGAAAAGGTGAACCGGAGATATCCTCATGACGGATCTCATCCACAGGAGATTTCTTGCTTTCTCCCGCATATAGACGATTTGGAGCATTGAAGACGATCCCGTTTTCCGTCCCGATGTTCCTGTATGCATGGATAACCCCGGGAGGGACGATTACCGTCCTGGGAGAGTCAAGACCTGCAAAGATGACCTGTCTTATGCCGCAAGAGGGAGAATCCTTCCTTGTGTCCCAGAGATAAACCTTGAAATTGGACGGCCCGATAAAGCAGAACCAGTCGGTCTGATCCAGATGTTCATGGGGGCCGCGTGCAATCCCTGGCTGTGTCATGGAAATGTAAGCCATTACCGGCATCAAACCCTTGTCGATTTCATCTTCCCTGAACAATTCCGCAAGCCATCCCCGTTCATCGATAAACTTGGAGAGAGGCCTGACTATCACGTCATGGATTGCACCTTTTTTGAATTTATCTCCCGGCACGATTACGCTCCTTAAACGAGTTCGGTTATTTCATGGAGTACCCTTGTCAGATAGTCGCGATAGGAGGATCTCGGGGTATCGGCTATTATTGCCTCCATCCCCATGCAGTCGATGTAGCCTTTGCGCAGGGCGATCTCTTCGAGACAGGCGATTTTCAGACCCTGCCTGGCCTCCAGGGTGCCGATGAAGTGGCTTGCCTCCAGAAGGCTCTGATGGGTGCCGGTATCCAGCCATGCTATTCCCCGGCCCAGTTTTTCCACTCTCAACTCTCCACGCCTGAGGTATTCAAGGTTTACATCGGTAATTTCCAGTTCACCGCGGGGGGAAGGGCGGATTGACCTGGCCGTTTTCACCACATTGCCGTCATACAGATATAGACCTGGCACCGCGTAGCTGCTTTTCGGAGTGGACGGTTTTTCCTCGATGCTGATGGCGTTCCCTTTTGCATCGAATTCTACGACGCCATACCGCTCAGGATCCTGAACATTGTACCCGAAAATGACGGCGCCGCCGTCAAACTCCCTGGCTATCGTGTCGAGGCCGATTTTTCCGTAAAATATGTTGTCGCCGAGGATCAGGCATACAGGCTCGCCAGCTATGAAATCTTCCCCCACCAGAAAGGCCTGGGCAATCCCCTTCGGTTCCGGCTGAATCTTATAGGAAATAGTTATCCCCCAGCGTGAGCCGTTACCCAGCAAGGCTTCAAAGCGAGGGGTGTCATGGGGTGTGGAAATGATGAGGATGTCATTTATTCCCGCCATCATCAGCGTGGCAAGGGGGTAGTAGATCATGGGCTTATCGTAGACCGGCTGCAGCTGTTTGCTGGCGACCAGGGTAAGTGGATAGAGCCTGTTCCCGGCGCCTCCGGCCAGGACAATTCCTTTTTTTATGCTCATAGTTAATATCCCGATTCTTGAAGACGATTAATTATTCCCGATGGATAGCGGTTCACTTTATTTATCATGTCAATCGGAATAGAGTCAAAACATATTTCAGTTCAGCTATAACGAATCAGGCCCGCTCAAAATCACCCGGACTGCCTCAAGCAGATCTTCGTAAACAGGTGTGTGAGGAGGGACAGTGACTGATTCGAGCAAGCCGTAGCCCGTTCTGACCATCATTGGACGACAACCCGCATTCAACCCCGCTTCAACATCAACCAACCTGTCGCCGACCATAAATGAACCTGCCAGATCTATGGAAAGATCGGCTGCTCCCTGGCGCAGCATCCCACCCATCGGCTTTCGGCACTCACATGACTTCCTGTAGTCACCTATGCCGTGCTCCGGATGATGGGGACAGAAATAGTATGCGTCGACAGAGGCGCCGAAGCGGGCCAGTTGCGCATCCATATAGCGGTGAAGTCGGTTCACGGCAGCCACGTTATAAAGACCCCTGGCAATGCCCGATTGATTGGTGACCACGATAACGCGGAAACCAGCTTCATTCAGAAGCCTGATCGCCTGCGGCGCCCCAGGGATGAACTCGAAATCTTCCGGCCGGTGCAGAAACTCCAGTTCAACATTGATTGTGCCGTCCCGGTCGAGGAAAACAGCCTTATCCATAATTATTGAGTATCTTCTCTATAATATTAGTCGTGGATTTTCCATCCACGAATTCAACCAGTTCCACACGACCACCCCATGACTCTACTATATCCTTTCCCACAACTCTGTCAGGGGTGTAATCTCCCCCCTTTACAAGAATGGCGGGTTTAAGGGTCTCGATAAGTTTCAGGGGGGTATCCTCCTGGAAGATGACAACGTAATCGACACAATCCAGAGCGGAGAGGATGTGGCCCCTTTCCGCTTCATTGATGAGCGGGCGTTTATCCCCTTTTAAACGGCGCACGGAGGAGTCGCTGTTCAATCCGAGCACCAGCAGGTCGCCGAATGACCTGGCCTTCTGCAGGTATTTCACATGCCCGGCATGAAGGAGGTCGAAACATCCGTTGGTAAAGACCACTATTTTCCCTTTTGCCTTTTCAGTCTCAACGATGGCTGCCAAAACATCCAGGTTTTTGATCTTTGTTTCGGAATCCCGATGGCCGTGACCAACCGCATCGATGATCTCCGCAGGCGATACCGTCGATGTTCCCACCTTGCCGACAGCTATCCCGGCCGCCACATTGGCCAGCTGCGCCGCATCGGCATAATCCCTGCCGCACGCCAGCGCAAGCCCCAGGACAGCCAGCACCGTATCTCCGGCGCCCGTGACATCATACACCTCACGGGCTACGGTAGGAATATGGACCGTTTCGCCCCCCCGTAAAAAAAGGGACATCCCCTGTTCGCTCCGGGTTATGAGAAGGGCTTCCAGATCAACATCGTCGAGAAGTTTTAGCGCCGCTGCCTTGAGGCTCTGTTCGTCCACAATGGTTATCCCGGCGGCAATTTCGGCCTCTTTCCGGTTTGGAGTGAGGATAGAAGCGCCGCTGTATTTGCAGTAATCCATCCCTTTGGGATCGACCACCACCGGCACCTTCATTTTACGGGCGATGGATATAATCCCTTCAAGGGTCTTGGGCGTCAACACCCCCTTGGCGTAGTCGGAAATCAGGATCGCCTTGAACTGACCCTCTCGCTCGGTGATAAATTCAAGGATGCGCTCCTCGAATTCGGCTGATATAGATTCTTTGGATTCACGGTCAATCCGGACGATCTGTTGATTGGCGGCGACAACCCGGGTCTTCTTGCTCGTTGCCCTCATCGGGTCTTGAAAGACTCCGTTTACATCCACACCCTTGCCGGTGAATGCGCGCTGAAGGATTGTGCCGTTATCGTCGCCCCCGATGACACTGCATGCAACCACCCGGCAGCCGAGGGCCACAAGATTGTTGATGACGTTCCCGGCCCCACCCAGCCGGACATCCTCCCGCGTGACCTCCACGACCTGAACCGGGGCCTCCGGCGAAATGCGTTCCGCCTTTCCCCACAGGTATTCGTCCAGCATCAGGTCTCCGACAACCAGGAGCCTGACATCCCTTGCCCTGTTGAAGAGCGATTCCACATCCTTGCGTTCCATTGTTACTCCGGAGTCAGATTGACATATAGATGCATCTCATGGCGCGAAAAGACGCTTTTCGACGAGATCGCAGATAATGTGGATGATCGTGATATGCCCTTCCTGGATTCGCGCTGTATCAGTGGCTGGCACGGTAAGGGCGATCTCCACGCAATCCTTGATGGTCCCGCCATCTCCACCCAGCAGCCCGATGGTCCTGCATCCCATTTCACCGGCCAGAACGAGGGCATTCCTGACATTGGGCGATGAGCCGCTGGTGGTAATCCCCATTACCAGATCGCCTCGCGCTGCCAGGGCCTCGACCTGCCTCCTGAAAACCATGTCGAAGCCGTAATCGTTGGCGATTGCGGTGATGATCGAACTGTCGGTGGTCAGCGCTATTGCCGGGAGTCCGCGCCGTTCCATCTTGAAGCGTCCGATGATCTCCGCCGCCATATGCTGCGCGTCAGCAGCTGATCCGCCATTGCCCATGACAAGCAGTTTATTGCCGTTTCTCAGCGTATCGGAGATGATTTCCGCAACAGCGGCAATCGTTGAAGTCAGCTGCTGTTCGATCGCTTCGATAACCTTGTGATGGGACTTAAGCTGAAAAAGGATATCCTCTTCCATTAAACCTCCAGCCGCAATGCGGTAATAAACATAATATCATAAGCCTGGGATCAGACACCATATTTCTCTTCCCTGGTTTTGGCTATAATCCGCTCCAGTTCCGCAAACGGCATCCCATTGATGCCAGCGGGAAAGGGTATGCCGTCAATGCCGTTAACGGGCTTTGCATCGGCAATGGTCGAGTCATCGGATGAAAGGGCTTTACCAATTGCCTTATTTTCAAAGAAGAGAGGAATTCGAAGAAAGCGGATATTCTCGTGAAGCCGGTCAAAACCGGCTTTTGTCAGCGACTTGAAAAGCTGTTCATGTGTCATTATGGTAAAAATATGTCCCTGACGGGCGCCCTGGAGTAAAATCTCCAGTCGCTGTCCAAGTATGTTCATATCAGCGCCTTTAGGGATATGGACACAGAAGGAGTCAGACTCTCCCCATCTTTCCCTGAATAAAGCGATGCTCCGTTGCAAGGCGAGGTTGCGCCTCTCCACGGAGCCGAGGGTGATATCGTTTTCATACGCGACAATTCCATCCTCAACTCTGAAGGTATGAAAACCTGCCCTGCATGCGCGACGGGAAAGGTCCCTGAGACACCAGAGTCCGCCGTCCATCTCTTCATCAAAGCCGCCGATGATATCGTAAAGCTGTTTTGGTATGAGCATCGCCGCAAAGGAAGCGTGGTCCGCTTCAATCGGTACGGCTGCCCCATGCCTGTTTCTGACCGGTTTTCTGACCGGACCCTTGATAAGCCGCGGCACGATGATTCCCGCATCGCTTCTGTCTCCGGCAAACCTGGTCATTGGTTCGAGCCACGACTCCGCGACTATGGAGGTGTTGCTTATGACGACTTTATATCGGGCATCGCTTCGTGCCAGCCCCCTGTTGACGGCTCGCACATAACCCCTGTTGATATTATCGCGCAGTAAAATAGCCCGCTGGTCGAGAATTTCAGCAAACTCCTCGAGCATCCGTTCCGTATCACGGTCGCTTCCGTAATCCACCAGTATAAAACGGGCATTGGGGGAATGGTTGATAAGATGGACCAGGCAGTTGCGAGTTTCAACCGGTTTGTTCCAGACAGGTATGATAATGTCGGTTAACGGATTGTCCATATTCCTGTTGATTTCGGGTTGCTTAAAAGTCCTGTGGGATGTAGATAAGCGGCTGAAGGTTGATGGATACGCAGAAAAAAGGCCAAGGGATAAAAGAAGCTCCCCTCAGCCTTTTGTCATCTACATGGCCAACTCCCGGATCATGAACTGACAGCGACAGTGCGTAGAAGGTTCAGTTCATCCAGCACCTTGCCGGATCCGAGAACAACACATGAGAGGGGATCTTCCGCCGTCACCACGGGGAGTCCGGTTTCCTCGCGAAGGAGGACATCGAGGTTTCTCAAGAGCGCTCCGCCGCCGGCCAGGACAATACCCTTGTCCACGATGTCGGCCGCAAGTTCCGGCGGGGTCCGCTCAAGACAGATACGGACCGCGTCGACGATGGAGTTTACCGGTTCAGAGAGCGCCTCGCGGATCTCGTCCGAATTAATAACTATTGTCTTTGGAATGCCGGAAACCAGATCGCGCCCCTTTACCTCGCGGGTCAGCACCTCGTTGCCGGGATAGGCCTCGCCGATCTCGATTTTCATCTCCTCGGCCATCCGGTCGCCTATGAGAAGATTATACTTACGCTTGATGTACTGTACTATCGCTTCGTCCATCTTGTCGCCGCCGACCCGCACCGATTTCGTGTAGACAATTCCGGCCAGGGATATCACCGCCACTTCGGTGGTGCCGCCGCCGATATCGACGATCATGTTGCCGGAGGCCTCGGTAATGGGAAGACCGGCGCCGATTGCGGCCGCCATCGGCTCTTCGATCAGGTAGACCTCGCGGGCGCCGGCTGACTCCGCCGATTCCTTGACCGCTCTCTTTTCCACCTGGGTAATGCCGGAAGGGACGCAGATAACAATACGGGGACGCACAAGGGTCTTGCGGTTATGCACCTTGTGAATGAAATAACGAAGCATCTCCTCGGTAATATCGAAATCGGCGATAACGCCGTCTTTCATGGGACGGATGGCGGTAATGCTTCCGGGCGTCCGCCCCAGCATCTTCTTCGCTTCCATACCCACCGCCAGCACCCTTTGCTGGCCGTTGTGCAGGGTCTGCACGGCGACCACCGACGGCTCCCTGACCACAATCCCTTTTCCCTTCAGATAAACAAGGGTATTTGCGGTGCCCAGGTCTATGGCAAGGTCGTTGGAAAACATCCCGAATATGTAATCGAATATTTTAAGCATTGAGGCCCCTTTCGCTGCAAAAGGCAAACTGTCCTTTTTCAAAAGATTTATCGTAACAAAAAGCACCCCTCCATGCAAGAAAGAAAATCACAACACGACTACCTCTTATTGTTGAATAATTTTCATCTTTTTTTCAGTCGCCTCTTGCGGCCATTTCCGTGGATGATATACTTTACCAAAACAGGAAAGGTGACTTGAGGTTTCGGTTTCGCTCATGATCATTTTTCAGCTTAAAGTGCGGGGTCTGTATGCAGGGTCATAACCCTTGACATCCTGTAACCCAAACTTTATAATTTTGAAACATATTTTTCACAAGCTAAGTGCTGTCATGAAATGATGAATTTTGCGGTTTAACTCCGTCAATGGAAACCTGACCATGTTTACTGCATGAAAAAACCATCCCGCTCCATAGTCGCACTGATTCTCACCGTGATCTATTCTCTGATCATCATGAGTCCGCTTGCGTCGCTGGCGTTGAAATCTCCCAGAGTGGCCCATGCGGTCACCGGTGAATGCTCCGGCAACTGCGACATCTGCGGCTGTTCAGCGGAACGCAGGGCCAGCCACACTTGCTGCTGCTTTTTGAAAAAGAAACTCCAGCATGACCACAAAAACGTTCGTGACTGCTGCAAAAAGAAGAAGCCGCACAAAATGACGATGCTGTCATGCAATTGCCCCTGCGGCGGCAATAAGATGCCCGCTCTGACGGGCGCGGAAAAAACCGAGGTATTGCCTTATCTATTCTGCGAAGGATTTGTCCCCCTTGATGAAAATGCACTATTCTCATCCCATGGAAAACGCCTGACAGACCATCAAGGCGATCCTCCGGACCCTCCTCCGAAACTCAAACTTATTTCCTAAAATCACATCAGTTCATCAATCACACTCAGTCACGTCTGCGTCATGGTAAAGGGAAGAGTGCTTCAATTGCGCATCTACGACCATGAAGTCTATTGACCCTTGGTATCCGCAGCAGTAACCATATCTAGCGAATATGGCCGTAGAAGGTGCTTCTGCGTGTGGACCATTTAATCACGGAGTGCGGATTCTATGCTGCAACTACCTATGTCATTCTTGTGACCGCGTGCCCCTTGGCTTTAGCGTTGGCGAATACCGGGAATCCGGATAAAGCTCTTGATTCCGGGTCAAGCCCGGAATTGCGGTCAGAATACGGCAGTGGAGTGGCACTTACCAGGCTGCCTGTGGTGATGTAGATAATTTGCAGTTCAGATGATATGGATTAATCAATTACAGGGAGGTTGAAATGAAAAGAATCTTGCCTGCAGGATTGGCAATACTTGCTTCGTTCGCCATGTTATGCCCGTTTGCCGGGGCGGAAAGCCCGATACTTGATGAAATAGTGGTTAAGGGGCAGAAGGAGGCCCAGAGTGAGGAGAGCCTGACCATCAGGGAGGTGCGGGAGAGCCCGGCGCGGGACATCGGCGAAGCCCTTAAACAGGTGGAGGGACTTACCTGCGTGCGCAAGGGGGCGATAGCCAATGACATCGTGCTGCGTGGATACCAGCGTGACAACATAAATGTGCTCATGGACGGGGTGAGGATCCACGGCGCCTGCCCGTCACGGATGGACTCGCCGGCCTTCCACTACGATTTTGCCGAGGTGGAACAAATCAGGGTGGTTAAGGGGCCATACGACCTTGTCAACCCCGGCAGCATGGGGGGACTGGTGGATGCCATCACCCGGCGTCCGAAAACGGGGTTCGGGAGCGACCTGAACTTCACCTACGGCTCCTATGACGCCATGAATGCCTCGGGAACCCTCTCTTACGGGACAAAGCGATATGACGGTCTTGTGGGCTATGCCTACAAATACTCACTCCCCCCACGCTCAGGTGACGGTAAGAGGATTACGGAGATCTATCCCTCCACCAGCAATAACCGATACCGGTCCGGCAACACCGACTCCACAGCCTATGAGATTAACACCGGATGGGCGAAGTTCGGCTTCAACCCGACGGACAACTCCCGCACAACCATAAATTACTCCTACCAGGACGCTGACCATCTCCTCTATCCTTATCTCTTCATGGATGCCGAGTACGACCGGACCCACCGGCTAAACTGGGAATACCGGATCGAGAATGTATCCCCACTTGTGCGGGAATTGAAAGTTCAGGCGTACTGGAACAGCGTCAAGCATCTTATGAACGACAGCCTTCGGGAGAGCTCCAATCCCAATAATCCGGCTCTTCCGGCGCCGATCCGGGCGCTTCTCCTGACCAGGCCCTACTCCATGCAGACCGACGCCTCTACCCAGGTCTACGGCTTCAAGGTGAACAGCCTGCTGAAACTGGGACCGGGTGAGATGAAATCCGGCGTCGACTACTATAACCGGAACTGGGACGCCCTCAACATACTTGCGCCCGGTGGTTTCAGGGAGCAGCCGATGATCCCGGACGTGTTCGTGGACAATATCGGCCTCTTCACCGAATACGTTCTCCCCCTGGGGAGTCGTGTTCAGTTGAAGGGGGGGGTGCGAGGCGACTTCACCTGGGTCAATGCGGAAAAGCTTGCTAGCGGGAGGTTTTCCTCCTTCTACCAGCCCTATTACCCCGGCAGCGGCCTGGCCAATGACACAGATTTTGCCGAGGTAAGCGGCAATCTCCAGCTCACCTGGTCACCCCTTCCCTGGCTGGAGGTTTTCACAGGCCTCGGCTCCGGCACCCGCACCCCTGATCCCCAGGAACTCTTCATCGGCCTGCAGAAAATCACCGGCACCAACCAGGTGGGTAACCCGAACCTGGGGGCGACCCGCAACAACGAGGCGGACCTGGGGGTCAGGCTCTCCGCCGAACGTTTCTTTGTCCATGCCTCCGTATTCTACAGCGATCTTGACGACTATATAAACGTCATCGACGTGGCCGATCCGGACGGCGCAGGGGCGCTCCTTTCCGCGCGCACATACGAGAACATCGACGCCCGGATGTGGGGAGCGGAATTCGGCTCTCAGGTTTCCCTTCCCCTGGATCTCTATCTCAAGGGCTCCTTTTCCTATACCGAAGGGAAGAACCGGGACGGCGACCGCCCCCTCTCCGAAATCCCCCCCTTAAAGGGGACCCTGGCCCTGCGCTACGATATCGACACCTTCTTCTTCGAGGTTGCGGAGCAGTTCGCCGCCTCCCAGGACAGGGTCGATTCGGAACTTAGGGAACTCCCCACCGCGGGTTGGCTTATTACCGACCTGAAGAGCGGTTTCCGTTACAAGGAGTTATCCGTATACGCAGGTGTGAACAACCTGCTGGACAAGTACTATTTCAGCCACCTCTCCTACCAGCGCGATCCCTTCAGCGCAGGGCAGAAGGTGCCTGAGAACGGCCGGAATTTCTATATCACTGCGTCGTGCAGGTTTTAGCGGCAGATCCATGATGGACGGGGGGATTGAATTTCCCCCAATTTTATAAGCTCTACAGGGTGACGACTCATGGTTGCAATCAAACATCCACTGGAATTGGGATCGACGATATTGCCGGCAACGGTCATCTCATTAGCCCTCCATGGCCTGATAGCGGCGCTGCTCTTCTTTTGCCTGAAGGAAAGCAGGCTCCTGACGCTTCCGCAGATGATAATCTCTGTGGATATCCGGGCTCTTGAGCCGGAAAAGGAAGGAAAACCCAGGGTCATCCCTCCGGCTCGATCAAAACAAGAGATCAAATTGCCTTTCAAGCCGCAGACAAAGGCTGGCACCGTTCAGCAACCGGTGCAAAAAACGGAGGCCGTTCAGCAGCCGGTGACACGCCCTGTGCCATCCCAGGCAGATCCGGCCGAGATCCCTAAGGTCGCCAAGTTTTTCCATGGTAGGAGTGAATCCACGACAAATCCCCCCTCTCCGCCGATTTCTGCGGTGAATCCATCTCGTGCCGACACTGTGGCTTTACCTGTGAAAGGAACGCAGTCAACCATCGCGGGACCCGTTGACGTGAAACAGGAGCAGGCGTACCTGGCGACCTTGAAGGAGATAATAGAAAGAAACAAGGAGTATCCGTTGACGGCAAGGAAGGGAGGAATGGAAGGGACCGTTCGCATCCGTTGCGCCCTCTTGAGAAATGGGGAACTTAGGGATGCAGCCGTCATCAAACCGTCGGGCTACACAATCCTGGACAATGCGGCGCTGCGCGCGGTCAGGTCGGCGGGACGGTTTCCCGGTGTCCCTACTGAAATAAAAGGCGACACATTCAGCTTTGTTGCGCCGATCACATTCCGTCTTGCTGCTGAGTGAGAGGATAAAGTCGAACCGATATGGGCATCCAGATGAAGAACTTCAAAAACGGCAAAAACATATCCGCAAGAAATAGCAGGATCTTCGCATGGGCTTCACTGACCGTAGCTGCCCTGCTATCGGTTATGGTTGGAACAACAATACTCGCTTTATGTTTTCAGGAAACGGACAAAAGCGAAAAGGTGAAAGCGGTCAACGGAGCTGTCACTATTCCTTTGGAAGAGGTTTCGGATGGCATGGCCCATTTCTATAGATTCAACAACGGGAGAAAGGATATCGTTTTCTTTGTTGTCCGGGGATCGGACGGCGTTTTTCACACGGCATTCGATACCTGCGAGGTCTGCTGTTTTCGCAAGAAGAAGGGGTATATTCAACAAGATTATTACATGATCTGCCTCGGATGCAGAGAGAAGTACGCCATAAACATGATCGGCCAGGTGAACGGCATCGGCTGTAAGCCTCACCACCTGGAACATGCCGAGGAAGGAAAGAAAATAATTATCAAGGTCGCCGACCTGAAGGCCGGCGCTCACTATTTCTGGTGATCGGCTGAATCCTGAAAGGGGGCTCAGAGAATTGGAGGGAGGGAAAGTAAAGCTCAGCAGCCTTGAGGGTGGGTAGAACCGGGATTTCAACAGCAACAACGACTTCGCGACCCTGATCGGTACGCTCACAGTCGGTAATGGCGTTCTAACCGTGGAGAATCTGATGATCCGTTAAGAGATATCTGTTTTCCAAGGGGTAATTGGATCTGATAAAGATTAAAATTAGTTGTCATCTTTATTTTTCTTAGATTTCTGTTAAACTGATGCAAAAAAAAATTACACGTTAAGGAGTTCTCAATGAAAAGATTCATTATGTTCCTGTTGATGTGCATGCTGACTAATGTAACTTCCGTTATTGCTGCGGAGAAGGTTGAGAATCCCAAAGATTGCAAACAGTGCGGCATGGACCGGGTCGCCTTTGCCCATGGCCGGATGATGATCCTGTACGCCGATGGGACGACCGCCGGCACATGCAGCCTGAACTGCGCGTCCGTTGAAATGAAGATCAACAAGGGGAAAAAGGTCAACGCATTGAAAGTCGCCGACTACACGACAAAGAAGCTGATCGATGCCAGGACCGCCATATGGGTCATCGGCGGCAGCAAGGATGGGATCATGACTGAAATGCCGAAATGGGCATTTGCCGGGAAGGGTGACGCCGAGAAATTCGTGAAGGAAAACGGGGGACGGATAGCGGATTTCGATGAGGCATTGAATCTCGCCTTGAGGGAAAATGAGTAGAGACTGATGGTAAAAGAAATAGGAGGAGGTATCCTTGAAACGGAATATTCTTTTAGTGCTGGTTTTGTCCCTGTTTATTGCCAGTTCCGCTCCGGCGGCGGATAAGGTTCTCCCCGCTCCGTCGTCAAAGGCCAAGTGCCCTGTATGCGGGATGTTCGTGGCAAAATATAATGACTGGATTTCGTCAATAACATTCAGAGATTCATCAACGCTGTTTTTCGACGGTCCCAAGGACCTGTTCAAATTTTATCTGAATCCGGGCAAATACGGTTCTTCAAAAAAACAGGGTGACATCACCTCGGTGTACGTGAAGGATTACTACTCTCTCGCGTTGATCGACGGGCGCTTGGCGTTCTATGTGATCGGCAGCGACGTGCTCGGGCCGATGGGCAAGGAACTGGTCCCTTTCGCGAAAAAGGAGGACGCCGTGGGTTTCCTCAAGGACCATGGCGGAAAAAGAGTGCAAAGCTTTGGAGAGATCAACCCAGCTACCCTGAAATCACTCGAATAGGGCTGAATAGTTTATCAGGACAGGACAACGATTTTGCATGACAAGGTTTTTCCCGATGCGTAAATCCACCAAATTCTTTTTCTTCATCACCATATGCACTCTTCTGCAGGCGGCGCTAATACAGGACATAGGGCGGAGTCAGGCAAACTCCAGGGCAATTACCGCCGCAAATGCAGAGCTGGTTCATCGATTGATGCTCACCGACCTCTGTCTCTTTACCGAGGCGCGCTATACAAGAAACCCGTCCCTGACCGATATCCATTCAGCTTTTCAGGACCATCCCCTTGCAATGGATCATTTCCCGTCCGGATCCCTGGTGGCTCCGCCGGATTTCAGTAATGAGGCTCCATGAACAGACCCCTTGAAAGACACCGTAACATAGTGGATTTTGCCCTCTCGTCCCTTCTCAGAAGGAAGGGAAAGAACATTTCACTTCTACTGGTATATACGCTCATAGTATTCATAATAGCCTCTATCATTTTCTTCGTCCAGGCTCTGAAGCGGGAAGCGGGGCTTGTACTGAAAGAAGCGCCCGATATGGTGGTGCAGCGCCTTGTCGCCGGAAGACATGACCCTATCCCAGTTGCCTTTGCGGAGAAGATAGCTGCTATCCGTGGCGTGAGCAGTGTAACCCCCCGGCTCTGGGGGTATTATTATGATGCAGCAATCGGAGCCAACTATACGATAATGGCAACGGACAACAATCCGCCGGAACCGGAAAGCATAATCATAGGAAGCGGTGTGGCAAGGGTTCGTCGCCTTGCCAAGGGAGACATGATGACTTTCCGCGCCTATGACGGCGGGATTAATCTGTTTGAGGTTCAGGATATTCTCCCCTATGCTTCCGAGCTCATGGCTGCGGATATGGTCATCATGGACAGGTCGGATTTCCGAACTCTCTTCAATTTTCCCGATGGGGTTGCCACCGATCTTTCCGTAACCGTCCGGAACCCCCGCGAGCTCACAACCATCGCGGCCAAGATCGTCAGGCAGTTTCCCGATACCAGGCCCATCCTGAAGAGCGAGATACTGCGGACTTACAACTCCATATTCGACTGGCGGGGAGGAATGCTGGTCGTGGTTCTGGGAGTGGCTGTTCTCGCATTCATAATATTTGCCTGGGACAAGGCGACCGGTCTTTCCGCGGAGGAGCGTAAAGAGATCGGCATCCTCAAGTCGATCGGATGGGAGACCTCGGATGTGCTCCTTCTCAAGTTCTGGGAAGGGGCCGTCATCTCACTCTCCGCCTTTCTCTTCGGGGTCATCCTTGCATACGGGCATGTCTTTTTCTTTTCCGCCTCACTGTTCGAGCAGGCTCTCAAAGGGTGGGCGGTTCTTTATCCCAGGTTCAAGCTGACGCCCGCTGCCGATCCATACCAGCTTGCGGTGCTTTTCTTTCTGACAGTGATTCCATATACGGTCACCACTATCATACCTTCCTGGCGCGCGGCAACGATTGATCCTGATGCCGCCATGAGGTCGTGACCGTGATCGAGCTTCTTAACGTAACAAAATCGTATAATGCCGGCAAGGCCAACCAGTTTACAGCAGTTGAGGATGTCTCTCTCGATATAAAACAGGGCAAAGTCACTGTTCTGCAGGGTCCCAGCGGTTCCGGGAAGACCACTCTCCTCACCCTGATAGGATGCATGGCCCGCCCTACATCCGGAAGGATAATACTGCACAACATCGGACCGGCCTCTTTCGGTGAAGCCGGAGAGTCTGGAATGGTGGAGATAACAAGCCTTCCGGAGCGATTCCTCACCGGTATCAGGCGAACTACATTTGGTTTCATATTTCAGCATTTCAATCTTGTTCGCGGCATCACCGTCCTTGAGAACGTGATGCTTCCCGCCTATCCGACCGGCGAAAGGCACGGCGATGTGCGTATAAGGGCACTGAACCTACTTGAGATGTTCAATACATCTAGGCATGCCAATTCCCGGGTGGACCTGCTTTCTGGCGGCGAAATACAGCGTGTGGCCATTGCCAGGGCACTTATCAACAATCCTTCGGTCATTATCGCCGATGAGCCTACAGCCCACCTCGATACCAAACTTTCCAGCGAATTCATGGCCATGGTCGGCACCTTCAAGGATCAGGGTAAAACCATACTGATCGCCAGTCATGATCCCATTGTCTATGATTCGGCGGTCGCCGACATGGTTATTGAAATGCGGGACGGAAGGGTCACCCGCAGCGGTAAAGCATTATGATTCTTCAACCGGCGATCCTGGCGCTCCTCATCGGTTCGTTATTGACAGGAATGATGCTTCTCTATGCGGCGTCTTACGGGATACTGATCCTCAGACGCTGGGACATAAGCAGCGGCAGCGAGTTGCAGCTCAGCCTGGAAAGGCGCACCTACCTGATATCCACAATTCTCAGCTATACCCTCGTATTCCAGATTCTATCGCTGTTTCTTTTCATCTATACCGCGGATCATCTCCACTCACTGTTCAACGGCGCCATGTGCGCTGCCGGAACGCTCAATGCCGCCCCCTACGGTT
>Ga0210377_10001671_pt1 | contig 20029 bp, 19 predicted proteins | sample PLM4_65_b1redo_FD_155480 | JGI IMG/M metagenome (GOLD analysis project Ga0210377, IMG submission 155480) | Groundwater sediment microbial communities from an aquifer in East River, Colorado, USA - PLM4_65_b1 redo | ecosystem: Environmental > Terrestrial > Soil > Riparian zone | place: USA: East...
CGGCTGTAGAGCCGAGCCAGCCCGGGGGGAATCGCATGGGCGCCGAACGCCGTCTCCCGCGCGCGCGCCAACCGGTATTGCAGCTCGACTGGCAGCGGCTGCTCCAGGTTGCCCTGCATTGCCCCTTGACCGCTCACCACGTGCACCCGCACGACCGGCACGGTCATCGGATCGAACAACGGGCCAACTGTGATATGCCCCGGGGCGAGACTGTGCCGCCCAGGAATTGCGTACACGCGGAACCCGCCGACGCCCAGCGCCGCAGGGAGCCCGGTTACCCCCGCCTGCACTGCGCCTTCTCCACTCACCACGATTTCCTCCAGCCGGAACTGATCGTTCCGCGCCACCGCAAGCCCGAGCGCCCGCTGTCGCTGGAAATCGCTCGCCCTGGCCACCTGCCCTTCCAGAATGCTCATCACGACGCTGTCGGCCCGCACGTCAGTCGAGCGCAGCACAATGCGGCCGGAGACCTGAGCCGTCGTTCCGGCGATCAGTACCGCATACTCCGCTTTCCACGTGACACCGGAGCTGACGTACGCAAGCGCCAGGCGCGGAAGGGCCCGCCGGCTCTCGACGATGACGAGGGTGGGTCGCGCCGTCCCGGTGAGCTCACGAGGAAACAGCGGCTCGCCCGGCGGAGTGAGCCGAATTTGCCCGTTTCCCATATCGAACCGCGGTGGATCCTCGCCGATCACCAGCGCGGACACGGTGTCCCGCGCATTCTCGAGCTGAAACAACAGTCTGCGTCCCACCGAGGCGCGGTAAAGCACTTCCTCGGTCATGACGCGGGGATACCGTACGTCCGTGACCGTTACCCCGGAATCCAGCGCCACCAGCGAGCCGGGATCGAACTGGTCGAATTCCACCAGGTGTCGCGACACTCCGGCAGGGATCGCCACAGGGATGATCCGGCGAACCAGGATTCGCCCGTCATCATAGACCACGACGCTGTTCTGAGCCGAGGCCGGCATCGCGAAGCCGGCAACCGCCATCAGCAGGCCAAGGACGCGGAGTGATTGTCTCATTGGACCGGCACCCGCATGCGCGTAGTGAAGAGCACCATCCCGCGTGGAGGGAGGGTTACCCGGAACCGTACTGTGCCTGGGGAAAGAGCTTCCGCCGGTACCGAGCTCGCCAGGACGGCAAAAGCTTGATCGCGCTGCTCGAGGATTTCCACGACGGCCATTTCATCCGTCTTGTTCTGCAGCCGAATCGCTTCGTCGACGATGGTGGCGGTAGCGCGAACGGTCTTGCTGCCGCTCTCGGTCACCACGGTGTCTTGTTGCAAACTGCTCTCGAAGATCGTCCGCGTGGCGGACACTTCCGTCGTCGGCCCCACCACCAAGTCCATGACCCGGCCGGGTGACGGGTCGAGCACGTTCGCCTCCGCCAGCAGCAGGAGTCCTGAGGGCGTGGCCGGTCCGTAGATTCGCGCAGTCCCTGCCGGGAGCGGCCCAGCCAGCGGCGACCGATTGTCCCCGGTCACTCGATACCGGAGGCTCGTCACCAGCGGAGTCGATGCCAGGAAGGCCCTGGTTCCCATCGGCAAGGGTGGCTGGACTCCGAACACTCCAGGAACGGTGTAAACCCGCGCGACCTGGACCGTGCCCTCGGCTACCAGCGGAAGGTTGACGATCTCGGCGCGGCGCAGAGGATGCCGTCCCGCAATCGCGTAGACCCGTATCGGATCGATCGGCACCACTGGCGGAGCCGGTTGATTGGAGTATTGCCCCATCCGCATTCGTTCCTCGGCGCTACGAACCGGGAACACGGTGGCAACGCGCGACACCGTCCCTTCGACTACCGAAATCTCGGCCGAGTCGAGCGCGATCGCATCGGATTGAAAAACGGCGACTCCGACCAGTCGGCCTTCGCTTCCTTCCGAGAGCACCAGGGCGTACTGTGCCTGCCAGGGTACGCCATTCATCATGTACCCGATTTCGAATCGAGGCCGGGCATCCAGGCTCCGAATCGTGGCGACCGTCAGTCGCTCGGCGTCGAAGAGCTCCGGGGGGAAGAGCACCATCCCGAGTGCGGCAATCGCCACCGAACCATCGGGCAAGCGGTAACGCGGTGGATCGGACGAGAGCACGACGGCGCTGACGGTGTCCCTGAGCGTCGGATAGAGCAGGAGGACTCGTCGTCCGACGATCCGGCGGAGCAAGGGCGTGGGGTCGGAGTTGAAAGACCCAATAGTCGGATAGGGCGTCCGTGCCGACACGATGGTCACCCCCGAATCGAGGGCCATCACCGAGCCGGGAGACACCATCTCGAGCGGGAGTTGGATGACGTTTGTGCCCCGGACGAGCGGCAGCTCCATGATCCGCCGGACGAAGACTCTCCCATCGGAATAGATCGTGGCGCGGGTCTGCGCATCCAGGGAAGTCGCAGCGCTCCCCGCCAGCAAGAGCATCCAGAACGCCGTCCGACGCCTCATGGCGCCCTCCTCAGGTCGTGAACTTGCCCCGAAAGTATTCCATCGCGATCTGGGTGGCGATCCGGCGGACCAGGAAGTAGGTGCCCACCGCGATTGCCGCGACCCAGATCCGGGTGCTCGGCTTCAGGGTGATCTCAAGCCACGCGTACAGGACAACCAGAAGCGCAGCCAGGAGGGAGATGCGCCGGGCGATCGGACTTGCACGCCGGCGCAACTCGGCCTGGCAGTCGGGACACAGATCACCCCATCGGACACCCGGAACCCGGGTGAGGCACTTGGCGCAGGGAGCCGGCGGCTCAGCCGACCCGAGCGGCGACAGCATCGCCGAACTCCCGCGTGGATGCGCTGCCGCCGAGGTCTCTCGTCCTGATGCCGGCGTCGCGAATCGTGATGACGATGGCCCGCCGGAGCCGGGCAGCCGCGTCAAGCTCCCCGAGGTGATCGAGCATCATTGCGGCCGCGAGCATCTGGGCCGATGGATTCGCGATTCCCTTCCCCGCGATGTCCGGCGCGCTCCCATGCACGGCCTCGAAGACCGCGCACTCGGTGCCGATGTTGCCCCCCGGCGTCAGTCCGAGTCCCCCCACCAGTCCGGAGATCTCGTCGCTCAGGATGTCCCCGAAGAGATTGGTCGTCACCAGCATGTCGAACTGCTCGGGCCGGAGCACCAGCTGCATCGCGCAGTTGTCCACGATCAGGTCGGACGTGGCGACCCGCCCCTCGTACCCCTTCGCCACCGCGCGGGCAGCCTCGAGGAAGAGTCCGCTCGCCATCTTGAGGATGTTGGCCTTGTGGACGATCGCCACCTTCTTGCGCCCATGCCTGATCGCGTATTCGAAGGCGTACCGGACGATGCGCTCGCACGCCAGCCGCGTGACGATCGCCTGCGAGACCCCGACCGCGCGGGGATCGTCTCCCACTTTGATGAAATGCTCGACCCCGGAGTAGAGCCCTTCGACGTTCTCGCGGACCAGCACGATGTCCACGTTGTCGTACCGGCCCGGCAAGATCGTCACCGCGGGGCGGACGTTGGCGTAAAGCTCGAATTCCTTGCGGAGTGCGACGTTCACCGAGCCGTACCCCTCGCCCACCGGGGTGGTGAGCGGCCCCTTCAGGGCGACGCGGCGCGTTCGGATGCTGGCGAGTGTGGCGTCGGGAAGGGGATCGTCGTGCGCGCTCACCGCCGCCATCCCGGCGAGCTGTTCGTCCCAGGAAAACGATACCCCGGTGGCCTCGACGGCTCGGACGGTCTGCTCGGTGATCTCGGGCCCGATCCCGTCGCCGGGAATCAGGGTCACGTCATACGTCATGGGGCGGGCGAGGCGCCGTCGGTGGCCAGGATCGTCGCGAGCGCGGCGTGGTAGGCATCGGCCATCGTTTCTCCCTTCCCTGCCGCGAGGGTGCGCCACATCACCCTTCCCGTGCGGGCATCGGTGAGCACGGCGGAGAGCTCCACGAGGAGCGTGTCGCTCTGGCTGGGCGTGATCCAGATCGCGGCGGGAATCAGCGCGAACCGGGCTCCGCCCGCGAGGGCGACGAGCTGACGGACGTACCCGCGGAGGGGATCGGGGGTGTCCTTCAGATTGGGCGACCGCATCACCGATTGCCCCATGCGGTCGGGACTCGGCAGGAGACCGCCCGAGCGGGTCGTCGCGCGGCGGAGCGCCGGCGGAAAGACCCAGTCCACTTCGGGCGCGCGCTCGAGCAGGGCGTCGTTCAAGAGGGAATCCGCCCAGCGCAGAATCCCCGCCCGGGCCTTCGGTCCGGCGGTACCCGGTACCCGGGGATCGCTCACCACCATCGTCAGGGGGAGGACCGTCACCAGCTGCCCGGCAAGCCCGGCGGTCGCAAGGCCGACGGCGGCGACTGCAGACTTCTGCGGCTTCGGGGGAGCCTTCTGGGCGGGGAGGATTCCCGGGACCAGGAGGGCGAGGAGCAAAACGCGACTTCGGAGGCGGCTCATAGGGGAAAGCTAACCGGCTCCCTGCGCGGGGAGCGAATCCACTATTCGAGCGACAACCCTCCGTCCACCACGACGGTTTGTCCGGTGATGTGGCGGGCCTCTTCGGAGCAGAGGAAGGAAATCACCCTGGCCACGTCCTCCGGCTCGGCGATCCGGCCCAGCACCGAGCTCTTGCGCGCCTTGTCGATGACTTCGGGCGGCAGGAGCGTCAGTCGCTCGGTCTTGATGAACCCGGGGGCGACCGCGTTCGCGTTCACGTTGCTCGGGCCCAGCTCGACGGCCACCGCGCGGGTCAATCCCTCGAGCCCCGCCTTGCTCGCGGCGTAGCTGGCCACGCCGAATCCGGGGTGTCCCGCGAGATGGGAGCTCACGTTGACGATCTTGCCGTAGCGTTGCCCCCGGAAGCCGGGCGCCACCGCGCTGATGCAGTTGAAGGCGCCGGTGAGATTGGTCTCGAGGACTTCGGCCCACTCCGCCGGATCGAGCCGCCAGAGCGCCCCGTCATTCGCGACGCCGGCGTTGTTCACCAGGATATGGATGGTCTCGAATTTCTTCCGCACCGCGGCGACGAATTTCTCCACCTGGGCCCGGTCTCGTACATCGCAACAGTCGGCATGCACCCCGACGCCCATCGCGGAGATGGCGGTCTCGGTGAGCAGCGCCGTCTCGCGAACGTCCCGGCCCGGGAGATCAACGAAACAGAACGCCACATTACAGCCGAGCCGGCCGAACTCGAGCGCCACCGCGCGGCCCAGCCCGGTGGCGCCGCCGGTCACCATCGCGACCTTGCCGCGGAATCCCTCCTGCACGATCGCCTTGGGTTCGGGCTGCTCGAGCACCGCACCCGAGCCGGATGTGCGCGGGGCGCGCTGCCACGAAGGGGGATCGAAGCCGGTGGACGACATGGAAGGGCGAAGGTACGAGCCGCCGGGGCTTGGAGCAACCCCACGGCGCACCGTACATTCACGTCATGAACCGTATTCTCTGGCTTCTCGTGAGCCTCGTCGGCGCCGGGGCGTGGGGAGTTATCGCCCTGCATCGCGGCGAGAGCATCAATGCCGCCTGGCTGGTGCTCGCCTCCGTCGGCACCTACCTCGTCGCCTACCGCTTCTACAGCCGCTTCCTCGCCAACCGGGTTTTCGCGCTCGACGAGCGGGCCACCCCCGCCGAGCGGCTTTCGAACGGCCGGGACTACTGCCCCACCACGAAATGGGTGCTCTTCGGGCATCACTTCGCGGCGATCGCCGGCGCGGGCCCGCTGGTCGGTCCGGTGCTCGCGATGCAATTCGGGTGGCTCCCCGGCACGCTCTGGATCGTGTTCGGCGTGGTACTGGGCGGCGCGGTGCAGGATTTCGTCATCCTCTTCGGCTCGATGCGCCGGGACGGGAAGTCCCTGGGCAAAATGGCCCGGGACGAGATCGGCCCGGTGACCGGCCTGTTCGCGATGGTGGCGATCCTGGCGATCATGGTGATCCTGCTCGCGGTGCTGGCGCTGGTGGTGACCAACGCGCTCAAGGACAGCCCCTGGGGCATCTTCTCGATTCTCTGCACCATTCCCATCGCGCTCCTGATGGGTGTCTGGATGCGGTTCCTGCGGCCGGGCAAGACCATCGAGGCCACGGTGGCGGGGATCCTTCTGCTCTGCCTGGCGCTGGTGGGTGGGCGGTATGTGGCGCTCTCGCCCTCGCTCGCCCCGCTGTTTACCCACGGCGGGCTGACCATCGCGTGGGGACTCATGGTCTACGGGTTCATCGCGAGCGTGCTGCCGGTCTGGCTGCTGCTCGCCCCCCGCGATTACCTCTCCACCTTCATGAAGATCGGGACCATCGTGCTGCTCGGGGTCGGCATCCTGATCGTGATGCCCCCGTTGAAGATGCCGGCGCTCACCCGATTCATCGACGGCACCGGGCCGGTCTTCGCCGGCAAACTCTTCCCCTTCGCGTTCATCACCATCGCCTGCGGCGCAATCAGCGGCTTCCACGCGCTGGTTTCGAGCGGCACCACCCCCAAGATGATCCGCCGCGAAAGCGACGCCCGGCTGATCGGCTACGGCGGGATGCTCACCGAGTCGTTCGTCGCCATCATGGCGCTCTGCGCAGCCGCCGCGCTCGATCCGGGGATCTACTTCTCGATCAACGCGCCGCTCGCCGCCCTGGGCGGGACGGTCGAGTCGGCGGCGGCGCAGATCCGTCAGTGGGGTTTCACGGTGACGCCGGAGCAGCTCACGGCGCTCTCGGCCTCGGTGGGCGAGGCGTCCCTGCTGGGAAGAGTGGGCGGCGCACCGTCCCTCGCCGTGGGGATGGCCGCGATCTTCAGTGGGGTCTTCGGCAGTCACCTGATGGGCCTCTGGTACCACTTCGCGATCATGTTCGAGGCCCTGTTCATCCTCACCACCATCGACGCCGGCACCCGGGTCGGGCGCTTCATGCTGCAGGAGTTCCTCGGGCACCTCTGGGAGCCGCTGGGGCGCACCTCGTGGTACCCGAGCAACCTGCTCGCGTCCGGGCTGATCACCGCGGCCTGGGGTTATTTCCTGGTGCAGGGCGTGCTGGATCCGCTGGGAGGGATCAACTCGCTCTGGCCCCTGTTCGGCATCAGCAACCAGCTCCTGGCCGCGGTGGCGCTGTGCGTCGGCACCACGCTCATCATCAAGGCGGGCAAGAAACGCTACGCCTGGGTGACCATCCTCCCGCTCGCGTGGCTGCTGATTGTGACCCTGACCGCGGGGTGGCAGAAGGTCTTTGCCGCCGACCCGCGGCTTGGCTTCCTGTCCCATGCCCGCAGCATCGCGGAGAGGATCGCCGCGGGCGCCCAGGATCCGGCCATCGGGGCCCGGCTGATCTGGAATGACCGGCTCGACGCGGCGCTGGCCGGCATTTTCATGACGATCGTGGTGGCGCTGGTGATCGTGTCGGTGCGGGAGTGGCTGGCGGTCATTCGGGGGAGGAAGCCCGCGCTGGTAAAGGAAACGCCGTTCGTGGAGTCGGCGTATGCGCAATAGCGGACGGGAGGGCGGCTGGGCGGGAGGGCGGTTGGAAGTCTTCATGCGCGCGTTCAAGCAGGTATGCGGTATGCCGGACTACCCGGGATACCTCGCGCACATGACGGAGCGACACCCCGGAGGCTCCGTCCTCACCGAGCGAGAGTTCTTCGAGTCCTTTGTGAGCGCGCGGTACGGTAACGGAGCGTCGCGATGCTGCTGAGGGCCGCGTCAGGGCACCGGCGATGGACCCTCCGCCTGTTGTTGGCCCTTGGGACGAGCGGCGGCCCCGCCTGCGGCACGACGAGCGAGCCGCCCCGGGACGGTACGGCGCGGATGACCGATACGCTGAAGGTCCTCATCGCGCGGGCGCTCGCGGCTCCGATGAGCAACATCTTCCTCAATCGGGCACGGGCGGACACCATCCAGGCCATCATGGCCCGACAGACCGGACCCGACGCCCGCCTGAGCCGATACTCCCTGGCCCAGGAGCGGCTGAGGGCCGGGCAGACCCGGGAGGCGATCGACGACCTGCAAGCCCTGATGCAGGCGGCCGGGATCTCGCCCGACCAGATCACGCCGGACACCAAACCGTTGTTCGATCTGCTCGCCATCGCCTGGCTTCGCCTCGGCGAACAGGAGAACTGTCTCGCCAATCCCGGGGCGAACGTCTGCATTCTTCCGCTGGACGGTTCGGGCCGGCACAAGCGGGAGGAGGGCGCCCGCCGCGCGATTGCCCAGCTCGGGGCCCTGCTCGCCAGGTTTCCCGAGGACCATGGCTCCCGGTGGCTGCTCAACGTCGCCTACATGTCCGTCGGCGAGTACCCGACCCGTGTGCCCCGGCGGTTCCTGATTCCGGGTCTTGTTCCCCGGCCGGATGCCACCTTCCCGCGATTCCCGAACGTGGCCAACGACCTGGGTATCGCCGTGAACAACCGGGCCGGCGGCCTCAGCATCGAGGACTTCAACCGGGACGGCTTCCTGGACCTGTTCATGACGTCCTGGGGCCTCAATGATCCGTCGCACCTGTTCCTGGCTGACGGGCACGGCGGGTACGTGGACCGCACTGCAGAGGCGGGGCTCAGCGGAATCGTCGGCGGGCTCAACACCCTGCACGCCGACTACGACAATGACGGGTATGAGGACATCCTGGTGCTGCGCGGCGCCTGGATGGGGGATGCGGGCGCCTTCCCGAATTCCCTGCTGCACAACCGGGGAGACGGAACCTTCGCGGACGTCACCTTTTCCTCGGGGCTTCTCTCGTTCCATCCCACCCAGACCGGCGCGTGGGCCGATTTCAACCTGGACGGACACCTGGACCTCTTCATCGGCAACGAATCCGCGGCACCGGAGGGCGGGACCTCGCGGCGATCGGAGCTCTGGCTCAATAACCGCGACGGTACTTTCACCGAAGTGTCGCGCCAGGTGGGCATCGACCTGGATGAGTTCGTCAAGGGAGTGGTCTGGGGCGATGTGAACAACGACGGTCTCCCCGACCTCTTCGTCTCCATCCTCTTTGGCCGCAACCGCCTGTACCTCAATCAGGGCGGGCAGTCGATCACGACGTGGCGATTCGAGGAACACGGCCGCGAGGCGGGCGTGCAGCTTCCCCTCGCTTCATTCCCGGCCTGGTTCTGGGATTTCGACCAGGATGGCTGGGAGGATCTGCTGGTGCTGAGCTATGACAACAGACACAGCACCTCGTTGCACGAAGCGGTGGCGCGGGAGTACCTCGGGTTGCCTCTGGAAACCGAGCAAGCCGGCAGACCGCTCGCCGTCGAGCCATCCCGGCTCTTCCGCAACAAAGGGGACGGTAGGTTCGCGGACGTGACGCGCCAGGCCGGTCTGTACGACAAGGTCCTCTTCGTGATGGGCAGCAATTTCGGTGATCTCGACAACGACGGGTGGCTGGACTTCTACCTCGGGACCGGCAACCCGGACCTGCGGTCGGTCATCCCCAACCGGATGTTTCGAAGCCTCGAGGGGCGGCGGTTCGAAGAGGTGACGCTCCCGGGCGGCTTCGGGCACATCCAGAAGGGACACGCCACCGCCTTTACCGACCTCGACCGGGACGGCGACGAGGACATCTACATGGTGGTGGGAGGCGCGTTCGAGGGAGACGGCTTCGCGAACGTGTTGTTCGAGAATCCGGGATGGCGGAATCGAACCTGGATCGCCCTGGAGCTCGAAGGTCGCACCGCCAATCGCTCGGCCATCGGCGCGCGGGTCGACCTCACGGTGATGGAGTCGGGTGGGAAAACGCGGACGCTCCGGCGCACGATCGGGACCGGCGGGTCATTCGGCGCGGGAAGCCTGCAGCTCCATGTCGGGCTGGGGCGCGGCACCCGAGTGAAGCAGCTGCGCATCGTGTGGCCCGATGGGGCCCGCAGCACGACCTCCTACTCCGACCTGGCCGTCAATCGGGTTTACCACATCGTGCAGGGCGAGCCGCCCGTGGTCCTGGAGCGGCCGCCCGTCGTGTTCCGAAGGTCGCTCACGCTACCCGCCGCGGGGAAGCACGATCACGATTGAGCCGGGGAAGCGGCGTCTCCGGCTGCGGCTAGCCGGTGCGGTTGAGACCGGCGCGCCCGGCCGCGGCGAGCCAGAGAAGCATGCCGAGCGCCAGGCACCCGGCGGAGGCGAGCAGCGCAGCGGGACCGCCCGCGCTCTTGTAGACCACTCCGAAGGCCAGTCCGGCGGGTAGCGCGGCAAGGCCGGCGAGGCCCTGGTAGTTCCCGAAGCCTCGGCCTGTCTTGACCGGCGCGAGACGGGTGATTGCCACGCGCTCGGCGGGCTCCAGCAGCCCAGCGACGACGCCGTACACGAGAAACACGCCGATCGCCGCACCGGCTCCGAGCGCGGCGGCGAGCGCGCCCGCGACACATGAGTAGAGCAGCGCGCCCATTGCCACCGACCCTCGCGTTCCCATCCGGTCCACCAGCCATCCGCCCGGATAGGACGCGACGCTCCGCACCACGTGCAGCGCGGCCCAGATCAGCGGAATCGTCGCCACCGGAACGCCGAGGTCCTGCAGTCGAAGCAGCAACAGCGTTTCGGGCAGACGGCCCGCGGTGAGAATGACCAGGACGAGAACGGGAATCCAGTAGGCACGCCCAGCGGCATCGGACGGCGCGACCGAAGGCTGATGGCTGCCGGCTGCCGGCTGCGGTGTCGACCGTCGACCGGTGACGTTTTTGAGGACGAAGAGCAGGACGAGCACCGCGAGGATACCCGGTATCGCGCTGAGGCCGATCACGTCGCGCACGCGGGCGTCACGCGTGAGCAGCACCCACGCCGCGAGTGAGCCGAGCACCGCGCCGAGATGATCGGCGGCGCGGTGGAAACCGAAAGCGCGTCCCCATGCTGCGGCGGGTGTCAGCGACGAGATCAGCGCGTCGCGCGCCGGTGATCGCAGACCCTTGCCCACCCTGTCGAGCACGCGAAACCCCACCACCTGCCATGCCGCGCCGGCCACCGCAATCAGCGGCCGGATGAGGACCGCAACCCCATATCCAGTGAGAATCAGCGGTTTCATCCACCGCGGCCGATCGGCAAGCCGGCCGCTTCCCCATCTGACCACCGCCGCGGTGAGATCGGCGGCGCCGTCCAGCGCCCCGAGCGCCACCGCGCTTCCGCCCAGCGTCGTCGTGACGAACGCGGGGAGAATCGGATACACCATTTCGCTGGAGAAATCGTTGAACAGCGAGACCGCGGAAAGGCCCTTCACCTCCCGGGGCACCCTGGCCTCGGTGCGTTCAGTCATCGAGGCCCATGCCCCATCGGATCAGCGGCACCGGGATCCCGCCATAGCTCAGCACTTCGTCATGGAATGCATCGAGGATAAAGCTCGAACCCCGCATGTCGCGCACATCGTCCCGCAGCCTCATCAGCTCCCGCTTGCCGAGAATCGCCGCCGCGGCAGCGGTGGGCCGGCAGGCGGCGCAGCGGACCAGCGCTTCGGCGGCCGCCCGGTCGACCGGAAGGTGGATGGTCAGGTACCCGATCGCGTCGGCCGCGGTGAACTGCCGGGTGTGGATACCGAGATCCACCACCGCGAGCTGCGCGGCACCCAGGAAAAGCACCCGTTCCACCAGGCGCGATGCCGGTGCGGGATCCAATCCGTGGTCGCGCACCAGCTCCATCGCGTACAGCCCCCAGCCACTCGCCGTGCTGCTGGCCGCGATGTGGCGGCGCACCAGTCCGGGCAGCGAGGCGGCGCGGGAGCGGTGCAGATGGATACCCGGCGGACCGAGGCGGGCCGCGAGCCAGGGTACCAGCTGCGGCTCCGCGCCGGAAACCAGCAGCGCCGCCGGCATGCGCCCGCCGCCGTCGCGATAGGAGGCGAATGGCTCGAGCACCTGGGCATAACCGGGTGCCTCGATGACCTCGAGGGGATCCGGCGCCGCGGTGCCGAAGCCTGCCGCTTCCGCCACCCGCCACGCCTCGGCCAGCGCGTCACGCCAGGTATCTGCGGCGGCGGCGGCGGACGCGGCATCGCGGATCTCCTCGTACAGCTCGCGCCACCCACGGGCGGGATCGATCTCGGCGGCGAGCGCGGCGACTTCCGCTTCGGTTTCGGTCGCGAGCCGGCTTGCCACGCGCCACACTTCGGCGCCGTTGTGGACACTGGCGTGCTCGTAATGCAGCCGGCGGTCCACTTCGTCTTCCCCGATCGCCTCGGCTCCCGGCTCGGCCTTGGAGGCGATCTCCAAGCGGAGCGCCTGACCGGTGCGCCCGACCGCGGACTCGGCCGCCGCCACGACCGAGGCAGCTTCCTCCTCGTCGAACGCCGCCCAGAGCGCGGAGAAACGGGTGGCAGTCTCGTCGAGCAGCACGGAGAGACCCGGCAGCATCGCGACCGCGGCGTCTACCTGGAGCTGCGGCGGGTCGCGCAGGCTGTCCCGGGCATCGGTGAGAAACCGCGGCAGCTCCCGCAGGCGGTCGAGCGCCGCGGTGGCGGCGGCGGGATCACTCGGCGAGCGCGCGAGCAGACCGTCGAATGCCCGGCAGGCGTGTTCGATCCAGAAGACGGGGCTGGTGCGATGGGGATGCTCCTTCTCGAGGCGAAAGAGCAGGACGCGGATATGGTCCAGGAGTGCCGTCCGATCGATCTCGTCGGCAATCTCCTCGACCTCGAGATCCTCCACCGCGCCGGCGATGGAACGGAGCGCGGCAACGTGGCCCCGGATCGCCTCCGGATCGAAGGTCCCCAGACGGCCATCCTGCCCCGGCGCCCCGGCCGCAGTGGCCGCGGCGGGATCGAAATGCCACCAGAGGTCCAGGAACGAGCGGCAGAGCTCGTCGGTGATGGCCACTAGCCGGTCCCGGTCAGCTCGCTGTGGTCGCCAAGACTGGCGGTCCCGCGAAAGTCCCGCATCACGACCTGGTTTCCGAGCATGCTTTGCGCGAGATGGACACCGGAGAGCTCGCATCCCGCGCCGACGATGGTGTGGGCGAGAACGGAATCGAGTATCGTCGTCCCCTTCTCGATCGTCACGTTGGGCCCGATGGTCGAGCGCTCGATGGTGACTCCGTCTTCGATGAGCACGGGATGCCGGATCGTGGCGCGGGGAAACTCCGGCGAGCGCGCGGCGCCCTTCCGGAGCAGGATCTCGTTGGTCTCCAGCAGCGTGTCGAGCTTCCCGCAGTCGTACCAGCCCCCGACCTCCGCGGTCAGGATGCGGCGGCCCCGCTCGATCATCCACTGGAAGGCGTCGGTCAGGAAATACTCCCCCTTGTTGGCGGGAGCCCGGAGGACGTGGTCGATGCCCTGCCAGAGCGAATCCACGGCGCGGATGTAGTAGAGCCCGATGTTGGCCAGCTTGCTGATCGGCTCCGAAGGCTTCTCGACGATTTGCGTCATGAATCCCCGCGCGTCGGTCACCACCACGCCGAAACGCTGGTAGTCCTCCACCTCCTTGGCCCAGATGATCCCGTCGGCATCGGTTCGGTTGATCAGCCCGAGATCCGCCTCGAACACGGTATCGACGAAGATGATGAGCACCGGACCGGTGACCCAGGGCCGGGCGAGGTTCACCGCGCCGGCGGTGCCGTCTTGCACCGTCTGTTCGATGTAGCGGCAGGGAATCCCGTAACGCCGGCTCGAGTACGCCTCCACCTGATCGCGAAGATGCCCGGTGATGAAGATCAGTTCGCTGATCTCGAGTCCTTCCAGCCGGTCCATCACCCAGTCGATCACCGGCCGGCCGGCGACCTTGAGCATCGGCTTGGGAACCAGGTGCGTGTGGGGCCGGAGCCGGGTGCCTTTGCCCGCGAGGGGAATGATGACCTGCACGCTCAGCTCCTTCCGTAGCGGTCGGACACGCGAACGAGATCGTCGAGTTCGGGGGTCGAGGCCTCCAGGACGTCGGTGTCGATCACCGCCTCCATCTGGTGCACCAGGCCGGGCGGAATACGCATCGAATCGCCGGCGCGGAACCGCATCTCCTCCATGTCTCCGCCTCGGCCGAGCCGGAGAATCAGCTCCCCGCGAAGGACGTGAAGCGTCTCGTCCTTGATGTTGTGATACTGGCAGCTCAGCGCATGGCCCGCGTTGACGTGGAGGATTTTCCCGACGTAGCGGTCGGTCCGAGCCCAGATGAGCTCGTAGCCCCAGGGCTTTTCCACCCGGTACGGCAACTCCGCCATCGTCATTCCCCCAGCATCGTGAGTTGAAAAGAAGACGGCGAGGTAATGCACTCGCGCACGCAGACCCCGCAACCGACGCACCCCTCCTGCCGCACGACGGGATGCCCAGCGTCGTCGATCGCGAGAGCCTTCTCGCCGACCGGACAGGCGTCGGCGCAGACCCGGCATGCTGTTCCCTGATAGGTGACGCAACGCTCCGGAAGGAATTCGAGCGCGCCCATACGATACCCCTCCCACCCGCTGGGCGGCAGGGTCAGCGCCCCGGTCGGGCAGGCGCGAACGCAAGGCATGTCGGCGCAGGCGATACAGGGTTGGCTGCGGGGATCAATCGAGGGCGTCCCGGCAGCCAAACCGCCGCTCGACGGCACCGGGAGGATGGCGTGCGGGGGACAGACAGTCTCGCAGCCGCCACAGCGGGTGCACGCCGCCAGGAAGGCCATTTCCGGCAGGGCGCCGGGCGGACGAAAATACTTCTGCTGAACGATCCGCTCCTCGGTCCGCTCCAGCATGCGTTCGGCCCATTCACCGAAGCTCTGGCGGAAGAAATCGCGGCGGTCACCGGGGGCATGTCGCACCCCGGAAATCTAGCGGAAGAGGGGGAGGACGCCTTTCACGAGCCGCGCGATGATCCCCTCGCGGAGGGCCGCGATGTCGGGATGGTTGCCGGCCCGCTCGTCCGCCGCCGCCGTGTTGAAGGCGGCGACAACCGCGGTACCGGTTTCATGATGCAGGTAGAAGAAGGCGCGAAAGCCGCGCTGACTCCCGGTGTGACCGATCAGGGTCGCGTCGCCGGCGTGGGCGATGAAGAACGACAACCCGATCGAATCTCCGGACGCCTCGCCCGACGTCGGCAGCAGCGGTCGCCACATCTCTTCCAGGGATGACCGTTTGAGCACCTGCAACGGACCGCTGGCGCCGGGACCTCGGCCGAGGAGAAAAGTGAAGTACCTGGCCATGTCGGTCAGCGGGGCGTTGAGTCCGCCATTGGACGTGGTGATCCCGGTGTCGAAATCGAGCCCGTTCGCCTCCGCACGGCCTTCCTTCACCTCGTAGTTGTTGGAGCGGTCGGCCAGCAGGTGGTAGGGCGTGAGGTCGAAATAGCTGCGCGTCATGCCCAGCGGACGAAAGATGTTCTTGTCGATATAGACCTCGAAATCATCTCCGGAGAGTTTTTCGATGACCCGGCCCAGGAAAATGATCCCCAGATTGCTGTAACTGTACTTCGAGCCGGGGGGAAAAAGGATCTGGGTGTACGGCATCATCGCCACCAGCTGCGACCACTCGGTGGGTTCGTACGGGTGCCACGGCTGGCTGCCGCCCCACGGCCAGGTTGGATTCCGGAATCCGGCCGAATGGCTCATGAGATGCCGGATCGTGATGGCCTCCATCGGGCCGTGCGGATTGTCGACCGCCATCAGCTCGGGGACGTACTTGACGATCGGATCGTCGAGGCGGAGCCTTCCCCGGTCGCGGAGCTGCATGATGGCGATGCCGGTGAAGGTCTTGGTGATCGAGGCCCAGTGAAAAATGCTGTTTGCGTCAACCGCGCGGCCGGTGGCGAGGTCGGCCGAGCCGTGGAATTCGCGCGCCAGCACCGAGTCACCGCGCAGGAACCAGAGACTCCCGCCGACGACCCCCTCGCGAGTGAGCCCGGTGTGGAATTCCTGGGCGACTGGAGCCCAGGCGCGGTCGAAGGCCGCGGGACTCTGCGCCCCAGCGACGGTGGCTCCAGCGAGCAGGAGGGGGAGAATGCGGAGGGAAGAATTCATAGCGGTGGAATCTACTTGCCTCCGCTGGATTGACACCCTCCCGCCCTCGTCGGATACTTGAGCGGTCCCCATTCTCGCCAACGCCGAGCACGCCGATGAGCCCGCACACTTTCCGCCCCCGTCGCACGTCACCTTGCATTCTCGTCGCCCTCGGGCTCCTCACCGGGCCGCTCGGCGGGCAGCAACCCTCGATCGAGACGCGGCTCCAGGGCTTCGACGCCTATATGGCGCAGGTTCTCAAGGACTGGAACGTCCCCGGCATCGGTGTCGGTGTGGTGGTGAAGAGCAAGCTCGTCTTTGCCAAAGGCTATGGCTATCGCGATTACGGCAAGAAGATCCCCTACACCCCCACTACCACGCAGCCGATCGCCTCGAACACCAAGCTCTTCACCGCGGTGGCCGCCGGGCTGCTGGTCGAGGAAGGCAAGCTCGATTGGGACAAGCCAATCCGGCAGTTCGTGCCGAGCGTCCAGTTCTACAACGACGACTTGAACCGCACGGTGACTGTTCGCGATATGCTCTCGCATCGCAGCGGGATCACGCGCCACGATCTCATCTGGTACAAGTCGGATTTCACGCAGAAAGAGCTGTTCGAGCGGCTCAAGTACCTGGAGCCATCGGAGAACCCCCGCTCGGTCTTTCTCTACAACAACATGATGTACTCAGGCACCGGCTATGCCATCGAGCTCCTGAGCGGCAAGCCGTGGGAGACTGTTGTCCGCGACCGCATTCTCACGCCACTCGGCATGAGCAGCACGACGTTCACGATCGCCGACATGCTCAAGACTCCGGAGCCCGGCGTCCCCTTCACCGAGCGGCGCGACAATGCGGAGCTCTATGCCATCCCGTACTACAGCGACGCAATCGGCGTCGCCCCCGCGGGCGCGATCAATTCGAACATCGTGGATATGTCGAAGTGGCTCATCGCCCTGATGAACGACGGAAAGCTCGACGGCAAGCAGATCATTCCGTCAAACGTGATCAAGCAGACGCTTGCGCCGGCCATCGCGTTACCCAACACGGGACTCGAGGTACGCGGCTGGGGGGAAATCATCAACTCCTATTACGGGATGGGACGGTGGACCGCGTCCTATCGCGGCCACTTTCTCGCCTACCATGGCGGCGACCTCCCCGGGTTCCACTCGCAAGTCTCGCTGATGCCCTATGACTCGATCGGGGTGATCGTGTTCGTCATCGGGAATCACGCCGCGCCGCTCTACAATGTTGTTTCGTACAATGTCTACGAGCGGTTGCTCGGGATGTCGCTCACGCCGTGGTCCGAGCGGCAAAACACGATCCGGCTCAAGAACAAGGAGGCAGACAAGGCGGCGCGCACGAAGGCGGGCGCCGGACGCGTCGCGAACACCAGGCCCTCCCATGCCATCGCCGATTACCTGGGCGAGTTCGGGCATCCCGCGTACGGCGTGCTCACCATCTCCAAGGCCGACACATCGCTCACGTTCGATTTCCACAAGATCACGCTGCCGCTCAGCCACTTCCATTACGACCGCTTCGATACCCCCGACGACGAGGAGGACGGCAAGTGGTCGGTGAACTTCCTCACCAACCCGCAGGGTGAGATCGACAAGGCCGAACTATCCCTGGACGAAGCCGCGGTGGCCTTCACGCGCCGAGTGCCCGCTGCGCTCTCAAGCGTTGCCACGCTGCGGCAGTACCAGGGCACCTACGAGACGCCCACCGGCAGCAAGTTCGACGTGGTGCTCCGGCCCGACGGCACGCTCGCCATTCAGTTTGCCGGCAGGTTCCAGGATCTGATTCCCTGGCAGCCCAATCGCTTCCGCATCAAGGAATTTGCCGATGTGGTTTTCGAGTTCGTGCTGACCAACGGCCGCGTGACGGAGCTGCGCCAGACTGACCCGGCAGGGGAGTACAAGTTCGTGAGAAAGTGAGCGGGGAGCGGGGAGCGGGGAGCGGTCATTGCGAGGGCCGAAGGCCCGAAGCAATCCGGCCGGATCGCCACGGGCGCTGCGCGCTCTCGCGATGACCCGCCCCGGGAGGTAGGTCCCGTTCACCGTGCACCGTTCACGTAGTTAGAGAAGGCTCCGTATCCACCCGCCGTCCACCGCCATCGACTGCCCGGTGATGTAACTCGCCCGCTCCGAAGCGAGAAATGCCGCCAGGGCTGCGAACTCCCGCGGCTCCCCCATCCGGCCCATCGGCACCGCGGCGGTGAAGCGCGCCAGCGCCTGCTCCGCGGTAATTCCTTCCTTGTGCGCCGTCACCTCCGACAACTCCACCATGCGCTCGGTGCGGGTGAAGCCTGGAAGGAGATTGTTGACCGTGACGCCGAAGGGCGCCGCTTCGTTGGCCAGCGTGCGCCCGAACCCGATCACCGCGGCGCGGAGGCTGTTGGAGAGCATCAGGTTATCCACCGGCTGCTTGGCGGCGATCGACGTCACATTGAGAATCCGCCCCCATCTCCGCTCCTTCATCCCAGGCAGCACAACTCGGCAGAACTCGACCACGCTGGCGAGCACCAGCGCCGTCGCGCTGTCCCAGGCCTCCCGGGTCAGGGACTCGAACGAGCCCGGAGGCGGTCCTCCGCTGTTGGTGAGCAGGATATCGATCCTGCCGAATCTCGCGATCCCTTCCCGCGCCACCCGCTCCGCTTCTCCGGACTTCCCGACATCCGCTGCCACCGCGTGAACCGGTACCCCGGTCTTGGTGGCGATCGCCTCCGCGGTGGCGCGCAACGCCGCTTCGCCACGGGCGCAGAGCACCAGCGACGTGCCTTCTCGAGCCAGCTCCTCCGCGACAGCGCGTCCCAGTCCCTTGCTGGACGCCGCCACCAGCGCGACCCGGCCGGTGATTCCGAGATCCATCAGTGCGTCCTCATCCCAGGACCTCGAAGCCTTCCCGCCGAGCTGCCGCGCCCAGGTGCCGATCGAGCGTTACAAATGGAAGGATTTTTGGGTCGAAATCCGCCAGTACGATGGCCGCCGCGAGCTGCAACGCGTCCGCGGCGCGCAAGGCATGGAGACGAAGCAATCGCATGGCCTGATCGCGCACCCGATCGACCGAGGGAACCTCGATCCACCCTTTGGCCGCTTCCTGAAGTAGCTCCGCCGCAAGGGCGCCGCCTGTCCCTGTCAACCGGCGTTCTCGCTCCAACCGGGCCAGCGCCGATGCACATTCCACCGGCGTCGTCCACCAGACCGCAGTCGCCGGATCGTCCCGCATGAGATCGGCCAGCATGCCACTTCGGCGTTCCGGCACCAGGAGGGGCAGCACCGCCGAGGAGTCCCAAAACCTCACCGGCCCTCCCGCCGCTCCGCGAGCAACTCGTCCACCGGACTCGGACCAGGCCCGAGCCTCGGCCGAGGAAGGTCGAGCCATTTGACGCTGGGCGGCCGCTCCGGCAGCCGCGCGAGACCTTGCTGAGCCAGCGCGATGACCCGGGCCGGCACCCCCCGCCCCACCCGGACCGGCACCAGCTGGGCGACCGGGACCCCTCGGTCGGTGATCAGCACCGATCCGCCGCCCTGGACTTCCTTCACCAGGGCGCTGAGCCGGTTCTTGGCGCTGGAAATGGATTCGGATCGCATCTGGCTATAATAGCCACATCGATATGGCTAGTCAAGCTTGATTCTCAGCCGTGCTATCGCCCCCGCCGGGTCCAGAGCACCGGCAGCCCGGTCTTCGCGGCGGGATCCCTCGATGAGCACTTGCGCGCCGATCGGCGGACGCTGGGAGCCGCTCCGACAAGGAACGCGGCCACGGCAGACGATCGAGTCATGTCTACCTTCGCTACTTCGTCCTGAGATAGTCGTCCGATTTGTCGAGCCAGTCCTGCCGGGGCGGCGAGAAGACATCCACATCCAGTGTGTCCTCCAGCGCCTCCGCCTTATGCGGCACGTTGCCGGGTATGTGCAGCACTTCGCCGGCGCGCACCACCAGCGTCTCGGACTCGTCCTCCCCGATCCAGAACCGGAGCGCCCCCTCGAGAATGTAGGTGAGCTGCTCGTTATGATGGGAATGCCTGGGCACGACGCAGCCCTTCTTGAGATACACGTGCGTCAGCATCATCCGCTCCCCGGTGATGAGCCGGCGCTCGAGCAGCTCGTTGACCCGCTCGCGGGGCATATCGTTCCAGCGATGATGCGTGACGTGTCCGGGGCTGGGTGCCGGGTGCTGGGTGTTGGGCATGTCGCAGGGTCCAGGATTCGGGAGAAGGGGGCCCACTGCTAACTGCGAACTAACTGCTAAATGCT
>Ga0210377_10001672_pt1 | contig 20023 bp, 16 predicted proteins | sample PLM4_65_b1redo_FD_155480 | JGI IMG/M metagenome (GOLD analysis project Ga0210377, IMG submission 155480) | Groundwater sediment microbial communities from an aquifer in East River, Colorado, USA - PLM4_65_b1 redo | ecosystem: Environmental > Terrestrial > Soil > Riparian zone | place: USA: East...
CCACGGCGAGTGATCGAGGGCGTTGACGACGGCGAGGCCGAGCCCGGCGAGGGCGATCACCAGGATGAACAGGATGGCGATCATGGCGGTGAGGCCGGCGACCGGGTTGATTTCGGCCCGGGCGATCGCGGCGAGCGACTTGCCGTCGTGCCGCACCGATGCCACCAGGATGACGAAGTCATGCACCGCGCCGCCGAGCACGACCCCGAGAAGCAACCAGGTGATCCCCGGCGCCCAGCCGAACTGCGCCGCCAGCACCGGTCCTATCAGCGGTCCGGCGCCGGCGATCGCCGCGAAGTGATGACCGAACAGCACCCATTTCGGAGTCGGAGTGTAGTTCTGGCCGTCTTTGAGGCGGTGCGCAGGCGTCGGCCGGCTGTCGTCGAGCACCATGACGCGGGCCGCCAGGAAGGCGGAGTAGTAGCGGTAGCCGATCGCCAGGATGCAGAGCGACGGAACCAGGATCCACAGGGCGCTCATCGCGCGCGCTCGTGAACCGGGCGGGGCGCGCGCACCTGGCGGCGGCGCGCGCCCCGCATGTGTGTCACGCCAGCTCGCCGGCGCGCCGGAAGTAGTCGGCGAACGCCGCCATCCCGCCGCGCGCCTGGCCCCAGTCGTAGTTCTCGTTCGGCGCGTGGTAGCCGTGCTCCGGCAGCGACAGGCCGAGGAAGTAGACCGGCGCCTTCAGCACCCGCTCCATCGACAGCACCGCGCCGATCGATCCGCCCTCGCGCACGAAAGAAGGCTCGCGCCCGAAGGCGAATTTCATCGCGGCGCGGATGGCGTCGGCGTGCGGCCCCTCGGTGCGGCCGCGGTAGGCCGGCAGGCCGTGCTCGGCCTCGACCTTGACGTCCGGATTGCGCCGCTTGACGAAATCGCGCACCAGCTTGATGACCTTCTTCTCGTTCATCGCCGGAACCAGGCGGCACGAGACGATGGCAGTGGCGCGCGGCGGGACGATGGTCTTGATGCCGGGGCCCTGGTAACCGCCGGCGATCCCGTGCACCTCGAAGGTCGGCAGGCACCAGACCCGCTTCATGATCTCGAGCGCGTCGTTGGTGCGCAGCGACGTGAACTTGTGGTCCTTCTTGAAACCCGCCACGGTGAAGCCGCAGCGCTTCATGTCCTCGACCTCTCTCTTCGTCGGCGGCACCACGTCGGCATAGAAGCCCGGGATGCGGACCTTGCCGGTGCGGCCGTCGACGCAGTCGGCGATCAACTGGCAGAGCTCGGTCACCGGGTTGCGCGCCGCGCCGCCGGTGACGCCCGAGTGCTGATCGGTGGCGCCGAACTCGAGCGTGAAGCGGAAGCCCTGCAGCCCGCGCAGCCCCGCCGGACAGGCCGGCCGGGCGCGCGACACCCAGACGGTGTCGGAGACGATCACCGAATCGGTCGCGTAGCGCTCGCGCTCGGCGCGGATGGTGGTCTCGAAGTGCGGGCTGCCAATCTCCTCCTCCATCTCCCAGAGAAGCTGGAGGTTGATGCGGGCGCCGTGCTCGAGGGCGAAGCGCGCCCCCCACAGTGCGGAGAGGGCGGGCCCCTTGTCGTCGGTCGAGCCGCGGCCGTAGTAGCGGTCGCCCTTCATGGTGAAGGTGAACGGCTCGGTCTCCCAGCCGTCGGCGGTCTCGGCCGGCTGGACGTCGAGGTGGTTGTAGAGCGTCACCGTCGGCCACGACGGATCGCGCCGGTACAGGCCGTGCACGATCGGGTGGCCTGCGGTCGCCACGACCGTGGCCTGGCCGCCGAAGCGCCGGATCAGTCCGGCGGCATACTCGGCACCGCGCGCCACGTCGCCCTTGCGCGCCGGCTCGACGGAAACGGTCGGAATCTCGACGAACTCCCGGAGCGCGCTCTCGAAGGCGCGCCGCTCGGTGTCGGCATACTGCAGCAGGTTGTCTCGGGAGAATTCATGATGCGACATGCGTGTCCCTCCGGGTCGCCTCGACCCGGCGCAGGATATCCGGGGGCCGCTCGCGCGGTCAATCATCGCCCGGCCTCGAAGGGCGATCAGGCCGGGGTTGGGAAGCGGGGCGGGGCTGCCGGGCACCGGGTCCGGGACGCTGCGCGTCCCTCCCCTCGGCCTCGCCTCGCGCCGCCCACCGCGCCGGAAAGCGGCGCGGCGGGGCCCCGGACGCTCGGTCTCGGACGACCCGGCAGCCCCGCCCCGCTTCCCAACCCCTACCGCCTGCCGATCGAGATCCCAAAGAACCGATCGCGCTCCCGGCATGTCCGCTACATCGCCAAACCCGAGCCGCTGCGGGGCGTGTTCGTCGTGGGGGTGGTGTTGCGATGGTGGGAGGGAGGCGGAGGGGGGCGCGGGTCTGGCCGGGCCGTCCGAGACCGAGCGTCCGGGGCCCCATCGCGCGCGGTACGCGCGATGGGCGGCGCGAGGCGAGGCCGAGGGGAGGCGTCGCAAAGCGACGCCGGACCCGGTGCCCGGCCGGGCCCGCGCCCCCCTCCGCCTCCCGTCCGCCCCCGGAGGCGGCAGGTCGTGACCTATAATCCGCGGAAGGGAGGAGGGGCTCTCGATGCTGCGCATCCTCAGGCTGCTGACAGCGGGCGAATCGCACGGCCAGGGGCTGGTGGCTCTCCTGGATGGGATCCCGGCCGGCCTGCCGATTCTGGCCGAAGCGATCGACCGTGACCTCGCGCGCCGGCAGCAGGGATATGGCCGTGGCGGTCGCATGAAGATCGAGCAGGATCGGGCGCAGATCCTCTCCGGTATCCGCCACGGCCGCACGATCGGCGGGCCGATCGCCCTCCTGATCGAGAATCGGGACTGGGCCAACTGGGACAAGGTGATGGCGACGGGGCCGGTCGATCCGGCCGATGCGGGCGATCGCGCCCTGACCCGGCCGCGACCCGGCCACGCCGACCTGGCGGGGGCGCTCAAGCACGACACCCACGATGCGCGCGACATCCTCGAGCGGGCATCGGCGCGCGAGACCGCGGCGCGGGTGGCGGCCGGGGCGGTGGCCCGCCGCCTGCTCGAGGAGTTCGGCATCGGCGTGCGCAGCCACACCCTTTCGGTCGGCCCCGCGGCGCATGCCGCCGGCGTGTCGAAGAGCTGGGACGCGATCGGCGCCGCCGAGGGGTCGGTGCTGCGCTGCGCCGACCCCGAGGTCGAGCGGCGCATGGTCGAGGAGATCGATCGCGCCAGGGCCGCCGGCGACACCATCGGCGGTTCATTCGAGGTGATAGCAGCCGGTGTTCCGCCGGGCCTCGGCAGCCACCGCCAGTGGGACACCCGGTTAAGCGCCCGGCTCCTGGCGGCCGTCGGGTCGATTCCCTCCATCAAAGGCGTGGCCATCGGCGAGGGCGACACCGCCCCCGCGGCGCAGGGCACCGTCTTCCACGATCCGATCGCCTGGGATGCCGCGGGGCGGCGCTTCCTGCGCCCGACGAACCATGCCGGCGGGGTCGAGGGCGGCATGTCGAACGGCGAGGAGATCCGCGTGCGCGCCTGGGTCAAGCCGCTGTCGACCCTGCCGCGCGCCCTGCCGAGCGTCGACCTGGTCACCAAGGAGGCGTTCGTGGCCCAGGTCGAGCGCAGCGACGTGACCGCGATCGCCGCCGCCGGGGTGGTGGGTGAGGCGATGACGGCGCTCGTTCTCGCCGACGCCTTCCTCGAGAAGTTCGGCGGCGACTCGCTCGTCGAGACCGCCCGCAATCACGCCGGGTACCTGCGACAGCTGCGCGATTTCTGAGATGGGCGCCGCCGCCACATCGAAGGGCGGGAACTTGAAGGGTGGGACGTTCGCCGCCATCTGGAGAGTGGTGGCCCGGATACCGCGCGGGCGCGTCGCGACCTACGGCCAGGTCGCCCGCATGGCCGGGTTTCCCGGCGCCGCGCGGATGGTCGGCTGGGCGCTCGGCGCGCTGCCGGACGAGGACGACGGCGCCGGGCGCGCGATCCCATGGCACCGGGTCATCAACGCCGCCGGCCGGGTGAGCCCGCGCGGCCCGGCGCGTGACGCCTGCCGGCGCCAGATCGTCCGGCTCCGCCGCGAGGGGATTCGACCGGGCAGGAACGGTGCCATCGACCTCGAGCGCTACGGCTGGGACGGCCGGGTCGATTCGACCAGACCCGGCAGGTCGATCGTCGCCGGCCCCCGCCTCGGATCGCCGGCCGCGAGGCCGAACTGCAGCTCGCACAGGCGGGCGTAGATCCCCTTCAGCGCGAACAGGTCGGCGTGCCGCCCTTCCTCGACCAGACGACCGTGATGGAAGACGAAGATCCGGTCGGCCGCCAGGATGGTCGACAGCCGGTGGGCGATGACGATCGAGGTGCGGCCGCGCAGCACCTGCCGGAGCGCGTCCTGGATCAGGCTTTCGGTCTCGGTGTCGATGCTCGAGGTGGCCTCGTCGAGGACCAGGATCGCCGGGTCGGCCGCGACCGCGCGCGCCAGCGACAGCAGCTGCTTCTGGCCGACCGAGAGATTGCCGCCGCGCTCGCGCACCAGCTCGTCGTAGCCGTGCTCCAGGGCGCGGACGAAGGTGTCGGCGTGCACCAGGCGGGCGGCCGCCTCGATCGCCTCGCGGTCGAGGGTGCGGTCGCCGAACGCGATGTTGTCGGCGATCGTCCCGGTCACCAGGAAATGGTCCTGCATCACCACGCCGACCCGCCGCCGGAGGTCGTCGAGCGCCAGCGAGCGGATGTCGACGCCGTCGAGCCGGATCGTCCCCGATGTCGGGTCGTAGAGCCGGATCAGGAGCTTGTTGATGGTCGTCTTGCCGGCGCCGGTCGCCCCGACCATGGCCACGGTGCGCCCTGGCTCGACGCGGAAGGAGACGTCGCGCAGGACCTCCTGGCCCGGCCGGTAGGCGAAACGGACATGGTCGAACTCGATGAGCCCGGACGGCGTCGCGGCCAGGGCCGGGCGCGGCCGGCCGACCGGGGCGTTCGGGGCCGCCGGGTCGGCGGGGGCGACCGCTCCCGAGCGAATCGACGGCTCGGTGTCGAGCAGCGCGAAGATGCGCTCGAGCGACGCCATCGCGGCCTGCAGGACGGCGTAGAAGCCCGACAGATCGCGGATCGGGCCGAAGAACCGTCCCGTGTACTCGAGGAACGCCACCAGGGTGCCGAGGGTCAGGGCGCCGGCGGCGACCCGCCAGCCGCCGTAGCCGATGATCGCCGCGGTCGCGAGGGTTCCCACCAGCTCGATGACCGCCGAGAACGACGACTCGTAGATCACCGCGCGCAGCTCGGCGTCGCGGTGGGCGCGGTTGATCGAGGCGAATTCGGCCCGGTCGGCCGGCTCGCGCCGGAACAGCTGCACCAGCAGCATGCCGCCGACGGCCTCCTGGAGGAAGGCGTTGATGCGGGCGATCCGCCGGCGCACGTCGCGGTACGACTCGCGGATGCGGCCGCGGAACAGGAACGAGAGGGCGAACAGGACCGGCATGACGGCGAAGGTCACCAGCGCGAGCCGCGGGTCCATCCACCACAGCAGGCCGATGATCGCCACGAGCTTGACCACGTCGCCGAGGAGCGACACCGCCCCCGAGGCGAACAGGTCGGCGAGCGATTCGACGTCGGTCGTGACCCGGGTCATGAGACGTCCCACCGGCGTGGCGTCGAAGAAAGCGGCGTCCATCCGCTGCAGATGACCGAACACCTGCGCCCGCAGGGCGCGGATGACATTCTGGCCGGTGCGCTCCATGGTGTAGATCTGGCTGTAGCGCGCCGCCTGCTCGACCGCGAAGGCAAGCAGGAAGAGCAGGGCGAGACGGCCGATCCCGGCGCCCTGGCCTGTGACCAGGTGCTCGTCGATGAGGCGCTTGAGCAGCCACGGCTGCGCCAGTTGCGCGCCCATGACCAGGAACATCAGGCTGACCGAGGCCGCCATCAGGGTGATCTCGGGAAGGACGTAGGCGAGCAGGCGGCGCACGAGGCGCGCGTCATAGACCCTTCCGGCCACCTCGTCGTCGGGTGTCGGTGTCGCTCCGCGGCGGCTCACAGGGTCTCCATCTCGTGCTCGAGCTGCTGGCGGTGGTGCAGGTCGGCGAACAGGCCGCCGCGCGCCAGAAGGTCGCTGACCGTGCCCGACTCGGCCACCCGGCCGCCGTCGAGCACGACAATCTGATCGGCCGCCAGGACGGTCGACACCCGGTGCGAGATCAGGAAGGTCGTCCGGCGGCGCATGAACCCGCGCAGGCCGCGCAGGATCGCCTCCTCGGTGTCGGCGTCGACGCTGCTCAGGGCATCGTCGAGCACCAGGATGCGCGGGTCCATGAGCAGGGCGCGGGCGAGGGCGACGCGCTGGCGCTGCCCGCCCGACAGGGTGACGCCACGCTCGCCGACCTTGGTGTCGAGACCCTCGGGGAAGGCGGCGAGATCGCGGTCGAGCTGGGCGATGCGGGCGGCGGCGTCGATCTCCTCGCGGCTCGCATCGGGGCGACCGAGGGCGATGTTCTCGGCGATCGTGCGCGAGAACAGGAAGGTCTCCTGCGGCACCATGGCGACACGCGAGCGCACCGCCGCGGCCGGCAGGTCGTTGAGATCGTGCCCGTCGAGGTGGAGCATGCCGCGCGGCACCCGGTGCACGGCTCCCAGAAGCTGCACGAGGGTCGATTTCCCCGAGCCGACCCGGCCGACGATCCCGACGGTCGACCCGGCGGGCACCTCGAGATCGACGTCGTTCAGGACGGCGCGTCCTTCGGGGTAGGCGAAGCTCAGCCGGCGCAGGGCGACCCGGCCGCCGAGGTCCGGTCCGGGCCCCGGCAGCGCGTCGCCGGGGAGATCGCTGGTCTGCGCCATGATCTCCTCGACCCGGCGGATCGCCCCGAGCCCGCGCTGGAAGACCCCCAGGACCCAGCCCATCATGATGGTCGGCCCGGTCAGGATCGCGAGATACGCGGTGAAGGCGACCAGGCCGCCGATGGTGAGCCGCCCCTCGACGACATGCCGGCCGCCCAGCCAGACCACGACGATCGTGCTGGTCGCTCCGAGACCGCCCATCAAGGTCACGACCAGACCGCGGCTGCGGGCGAGGGCGAGGTTGCGCACCCGGTAGACGTCGTTGAGAAGATCGAACGATTCGATCTCGGCCGCCTCGCGGACATACGCTTTGACCTGGTGGATGCCGCTGAGATTCTCCTGCGCCCGATTGCTGATGTCGGCGAGCGCCTCCTGAGCCGCGTTGCTGTGCTGGTGGATGGCGCGGCTGGCGTGACCGACACCGAGCAACAGGAATGGATAGGGAAGGACGGCCGCGAGGGTCAGCGTCGGGTCGATGAGCGCCATCATCGCAAGGCCCGCCGTGTAGAGGATGGCGACGTTGATGACGTTCAGGACACCCGGGCCGAACAGCGACCGGACGAGCATCAGATCGTTGACCGCGCGCGACATGATCTCACCGGTGCGCCGGCGGGCATAGAACGAGGCGGGCAGGGTCTGCAAGTGGGCGAACAGCCGCTCGCGCATGTCGGCGACGATGTGCCGCGAGGCGCCGAGGACGCAGAGACGCGACGCGGTCCGGGCCGCGGCCAGAACCACCGCCACGCCGGCGATCGCCGCGGCCAGCACGGCGGCATGACGCGGCCCCGCCCCCTCGGGACGCAGCGCTTCGATCGCCTGCTTGAGGAGCCACGGCACGACGAGGGTCAGGCCGTTGGTGACCAGCAGCAGGACGAAGCCGATCGCGAACTCGCGCCGGCGGACCCGGAGGTAGCGCCAGATCAGCGGCATCGCGGCACCGTCAGCGGGAGGGGCGCGCGGCGCCGGGCGGCGGCAGGAACTCGAGCAGGGCGTTCTCGAGTTGCACCTGGCGGTGACCCTTGCGGCGGATGGCGTCGATCGCCGCCTCGAGCGCCGCGAGGGGCTCGGTGCCGTCGCCATCGGTGCGCAGCGCCAGGCTCTTGAGCCGCGGGGCGATATCGGCGTGGATGAGCCCGGGGGCCTGGTCACCCGCCGCCAGGAGGAGCATGCGGTCGCGCAGGAGCCCGGCGAGGATCTCCAGGTCCTCCGCCGAGCCTTCGCCGCCCCGGGAGATCTCCTCGGCGCGCGCCACCGCCTGCCCGTAGTCGGGCGGCCGCAGGAATGACTCCAGACGGCGCAGAATCGTGTCGCGGCGTTCGCGAAAGGCTTCGATGTCGAGCTCGAGCGCCGCGCCGATGCGGCCGCCGGCGAGCGCCGCGCGCAGCCGCGCCTCGGCCGGCGGCAGGCCCTTCTCGGACTGGAGCCAGGCGGCGATCGCCTCCGGCGGAACCGCCTGGAACGGGACCGATTGGCAGCGCGACCGGATGGTCGGCAGCAGCGAGTGGTACTCGTGCGTCAGCAGGATCACGATGGCATGGTCGGGTGGTTCTTCGAGGGTCTTGAGCAGGGCGTTGCCCGACTCGCCCGACAGCCGGTGCGCCTGATCGACCAGAAGGAACAGCCGCGACCCTTCGGGGGGACGCCGGTGCACGAAGGCGATCGCCTCGCGCACCCGGTCGATGAGCACCGCCCACACCGGGTTGCGCACGACCGTCGCCTGGCGCTCCTGCAGGTCGATCCCGGACACGCCCTCGGGATGCGTCTCGCCCTTCTGGAAGTCCTCCTTTTTCTCGGGGAAAATCACCCGCACCGCCGGGTGGCGCAGCGAGCGCGCCTCGATGCGCCGGCAGGGGTGGCAGTCGCCGCACGGGGCGCCCTGATCGGGCGACGCGCACAGAAGCGCCCGCGCCAGCGCGAGGGCGGCGGTCAGCTTTCCGGCGCCGGGCGGGCCGTGGAAGATGAGCGACGGGTGGAAGCGACCGGAGGCGAAGGCGCGCTCGAGGGCCACGATCGCCCGATCCTGTCCGGCCACGCCGACGAGGCGCACGGCGTCAGGCGATCCCGCCGAAAGCGGCGACGACGCGCGCCCGCACCTCGGCGATGCCGCCGCGGCCGTCGACGACCGCGAAGCGCTCGGGGGATCGGCGCGCCAGCTCGAGATATCCCTGACGCACCCGATCGTGGAAGGCGCGATTCTCCTGCTCGAAGCGGCTCTCGTCGATGGTCTTGGCGCGGTCGCGGTCGGCGGCGCGCGCCAGCGCCGTCTCCGGGTCGATGTCGATCAGGATCGTGCGATCCGGTTCGAGCGCCAGGGGACCCAGGGCGTGCAGGCGCTCGATGATGTCGAGAGGCAGCCCGCGTCCGAACCCCTGGTAGGCGCGGGTGGCGTCCGTGAAGCGATCGCACAGGACCAGGCGTCCCTCGGCGAGCGCCGGACGGATCACCTGCTCGAGGTGCTGGGCGCGGGCGGCGGCGTACAGCAGCAGCTCGCACCACGGGCCGATGACGGTCGCCGGGTCGAGCACGAGGCGGCGGATCTGATCCCCGGTGGTGGTGCCGCCCGGCTCGCGGGTCAGCAGGTGATCGATCCCCTTCTCTTCGAGCGCGTTCGACAGAAGCTGGATCTGGGTGGTCTTGCCGCAGCCTTCGATCCCTTCGAAGGTGACGAAACGGGGCACGCGCGGTCCTCCGGAGGCGGCGGGCATGTTAGCACGGGCCCCCGCTCAGGACGGGCTTCCCGAGGGGCCGCGCTCGGCGAAGAAGGCGCGCGCCCGCTCGATGTCGCGGCGGATCTGGTCGACGAGGGCCTGCGGCGAGTCGAAGCGCAGCTCCTGCCGCAGGCGCGCCAGGAAGGCGACCTCGATCGGATGGCCGTAGAGATCGGGGGCGGCGTCGAGAAGGTGCGTCTCGACCGCGAACGCCTGGTCGGGGAAGGTCGGCCGCGAGCCGATGTTGGTCACCGACGGCAGGCAGCGACCTTCGAGACGCGTCTCGGTGACGTAGACGCCGTCCTGCGGCAGCAGCTCGTTCGTGACCCTGAGGTTCGCGGTCGGGATGCCGAGGGCGGCGCCGCGCCCGGCGCCGTGGGTCACCGTCCCATCGACCGCGAAAGGCCGGCCGAGGAGCTCGCGCGCCAGCTCGACCTCGCCGGCGGCGAGGTCGCGGCGGATGCGGCTGCTGCTCACCGGGCTGCCGAGAAAGCGCACCTCGTCGACCTGGGCGGCGCTGATGCCGTGACCGGCGCACAGGCTGATCAGGGTGGCGGCGTTGCCTTCGCGACCGCGGCCGAAGTTGAAGTTCGCCCCGACGTAGACCTCGCGCAGGCCGAGGCGCGACGCCAGGTGGCCGGCGACGAAATCCGCGGCGCCGAGCGCGGCGAGCGCGGCGTCGAACGGCAGCACGAGGACCGCGTCGATGCCGGCCGCGTCCAGGAGGGCCAGCTTCTGGCGGCGCGTCGTGATCGTGTGTGGCGCGCGTCCGGGGGCGAGAACGACGAGCGGGTGCGGGTCGAACGTGACCACCAGGCTGGTGCCGCCGATGGCGCGCGTCCGCTCGAGGACGCGTTCGAGTATCGCGCGGTGGCCGCGGTGGACGCCGTCGAAATTGCCGATCGTCGCCACCGGCTCGCGCAGGAACGGCCGGATGGCCTCGGGAGCGGTCTCGACCCTCATCCGATCCGTGCCCATATGTGGAGCCCGGCGCGCAACGCCAGGGAGGCATAGACCCCGGCGATCAGATCGTCGGCCATGATCCCCCAGCCTCCCGGGAGCGACTCGGCGCGGCGGGCCGGCGCCGGCTTCAGGATATCCATGATCCGGAAGAGGACGAACGCCCCGGCGACGGAGATCCAGGTGATCGGGACCCCGAGCAGGGTCACGAGGAGGCCGGCGGCTTCGTCGACCACCACGGCGCCGGGGTCCTTGGCGCCCAGCCGGGGGGCGGCGACGCCGGCGGCCCAGACACCGATGCCCGCCACGGCGAGCGTGGCCAGCGCGTATCCCCAGAGGGGGAGCCACAGGCCGGCGGCAACGGCGAGAGGCAGGGCGGCAAGGGTGCCGGCGGTTCCGGGGATGATCGGTGATCGGCCCGCCCCGGCGAGCGTGGCAATCGCCACGGCCAGGCGCTCGAGCGGCGCCGGCGCGGTGTCCCTCCGGCCGGAGAGGTCCGCGGGGCGCGCCGACCCGGTCACGGCTGCGCGATCCCCGCCGCGGCGCCGGCCGGTCGCACGGGGACCGCGACCACCGGGCCGACGAGGTCGTGGGCATGCGCCGTCTCGATGCGCACGCTGACGAACTCGCCGGGATAGAGGACGCGCGGCGCGTCGGTCAGGATGACCCCGCCGTCGATCTCGGGCGCCTGTCCCTCCATCCGGCCGGAGAGCAGCAGATCGCTCTCGGGATGCGGGCCCTCGACGAGGACCTCGACCGTCCGGCCGACGAGCGCCTTGCGGCGGCGCGCCAGGTGCTTCTCCTGGATCCCCATGAGGCGTGCGCGACGCTCCTCCTTGACCTCCGCGGGGACGTCGTCGGGGAGGGCCGCGGCCGGGGTGCCCTTCTCCTCGGAATATGTGAAGACACCCATGTGGTCGAAGGCGGCCGCCTCGACGAACCCGCACAGGGCGCGGAACCGCGCTTCGGTCTCCCCGGGGAAGCCGACGATGAAGGTGGTGCGCAGCGCGATGCCCGGGACCCGGGCGCGCAGGCTGTCGACCAGGCGCAGATGCGCCTCGCCGCTGCCGCCGCGGCGCATGACGCGCAGCATCTCGGGATCGGCGTGCTGCAAAGGCATGTCGAGGTAGCGGGCGATCCGGCGGCCGCCCGCCAGGGCGTCGATGAACTCGAGCGTCACCCGGTTCGGGTAGGCGTACATGACCCGGATCCAGCGCAGGCCGTCGACCGCGTCGAGCGCCCGCAGCAGCCCCGCGGGTGTCGATCCGTCGGCGAGGTCGCCGCCGTAATCGGTCGTGTCCTGGGCGATGAGGTTGAGCTCGACGACCCCCTGGGAGGCGAGGCGGCGCGCCTCCTCGACGATCGAGGCGATGGGTCGGGACCGCTGCACGCCGCGGAACGAGGGGATGGCGCAGAACGAGCAGGTGTGGTCGCACCCCTCGCTGATTTTGAGATAGGCGCTGTAACCGGGGGTCGCCAGGATGCGCGGCGAACGCTCGCTGTAGAGATACTCGGCGACGCCGCGGCCGGCCTCGAAGCGCGCCCCGGCTTCAAGGGCGCAGGCCTCGGCGATCCGCTCGATGTCGTTGAGACCCACGAGCGCATCGATCTCGGGGATCGACGCCCGCAGCTCGTCGTGGTGCGCCTGCACCATGCAGCCCGCCACCACCAGCCGCCGGCAGCGGCCGCTCTTCTTGAACTCGGCCATCTCGAGGATGGTGTCGACCGACTCCTTGCGCGCCGGGTCGATGAAGGTGCAGGTGTTGACGACGATGACGTCGGCCTCGGCGGGGTCGTGCGTCAGCGCGTACCCCTTGCCTTCGAGGGTCCCGAGCATCACCTCGCTGTCGACGAGGTTCTTGGGACACCCGAGGCTGACCATGCCGACCTTGATCATCGTGACGACACCGGCGCCCGCGGCTCGCGCCGCGCCGCGCTCCTAGGGATACAGACGGTTCAGGGTGCGCGGGTAGGGGATGGCCTCGCGCAGGTGATGGATGCCGGCGACCCAGGCGACGAACCGCTCGATCCCCATGCCGAAGCCGGCGTGCGGCACCGTGCCGTATTTCCGGACATCGAGGTACCACTGGAACGCCTCGACCGGAAGCCCGTGCTCCCGGATGCGCTGCATGAGCAGGTCGTGATCGTGGATGCGCTGGCTGCCGCCGATGATCTCGCCGTAACCCTCGGGCGCCAGCACGTCGACGCACAGGGCCTTCGCGGGGTCGTTGGGATCGGGCTGCATGTAGAACGCCTTGATCTCCGCCGGCCAGTGGGTGACCATCACCGGCCGGTCGAACGCCTCGGTCAGAAGCGTCTCGTCGAAGCCGCCGAAGTCGTTGCCGCGCGCGAACGGCGGGGCGTTCTGTTCGCGCATCCGCGCCTGGTTCTCCGGCTTCGCGAGGATCGCCGCCGCCTCATCGTAGGTGAGGCGATGGAACGGGCGCACGACCTTCTCGAGGCGGGTCACGTCGCGCTCGAGCGTCTTGAGCTCGGTGGGGCATCTCTCGATGACCCGGCCGACGAGGGTCGCAACGAAATCCTCCGCGAGGTCGAGAAGCCCCGCCAGCTCCATGTAGGCGACCTCGGGCTCGACCATCCAGAACTCCGCCAGGTGGCGCCGGGTCTTCGATTTCTCCGACCGGAAGGTCGGGCCGAAGCAGTAGACCTTGCCGAAGGCCTGGCAGGCCGGCTCGAGATAGAGCTGGCCCGACTGGCTCAGGTAGGCCTTGCTGTCGAAGTAGTCGGTCTCGAACAGGGTCGAGGTGCCTTCGCAGGCGGCCGGGGTCAGGATCGGCGAGTCGATCAGGACGAAATCACGTTCGTAGAAGAAGTCGCGGATTCCCTGGCAGACCTCGTTGCGCACCCGGAGCAGCGCGTGCTGCTTCGACGAGCGCAGCCAGAGGTGGCGGTGATCCAGGAGGAACTCGGGCCCGTGCTCCTTGGGGCCAATCGGGTAGTCGACGGCCTGCTGGTGCACGACGATGTCCTTGATCGCCAGCTCGTACCCGCCCGGGGCGCGATCGTCCTTCTTGACCAGGCCGGTCACCGACAGCGAGGATTCCTGGGTGACCGCACGGCAGGCCTCGAAGACGCGCGCCTCGACCTCGGGCTGGAAGGCGACCGCCTGCAGATAGCCGCTGCCGTCGCGCACGACGAGGAACGACAGCTTCCCCTTGTCGCGCTTGTTGTAGAGCCAGCCGTCGACACGGACGGTCTCGCCCTCATGGGCGCCGATGCGGCGGATGGTGGAGGTGGTGGCGGCCGTCGGCATCAATGGCTCGCCGCGCCTTCCTTCTCCTTGGCGGCCTTGTGGGCGGCGATGATCTTGGCCTGCTGGTGCGCCGGGACTTCCTGGTAGCCGGTCATCTTCATGCGGTAGGAGCCGCGGCCGCCGGTGATCGACTTGAGCGTCGAGGCGTAGGCCAGCATCTCGGAGAGCGGCACCGTCGCCTTGATCACCTGGCTGCGGCCCAGCGCGGTCACACCCTGCACGTGGCCGCGGCGGGAGTTCAGGTCGCCCATGAGGTCGCCCATATACTGCTCGGGGGCGGTGACCTCGACCTCCATGATCGGCTCGAGGATAGTGGGGCCGGCCTCCTCCATCGCCTTCTTGAACGCCATCGAGCCGGCGATCTTGAACGCCATGTCGGACGAGTCGACGTCGTGGTACGAGCCGTCGAACAGCACGACGCGGAAATCGACCACCGGGTAGCCGGCGAGGAAGCCGTGCGCCCTCGCCTCCTGGATCCCCTTCTCGACCGAGGGGATGAAGTTCTTCGGGATTGAGCCTCCGGAGATGTCGTCCTCGAACTCGAATCCCGATCCTTGCACGAGCGGCTCGATCCTGATCCAGCAGTCGCCGTACTGGCCGTGCCCGCCGGTCTGCTTCTTGTGCTTGCCCTGGGCCTCGGCCTTGCGCTTGATGGTCTCGAGGTAGGGGACCTTGGGCGGGTGCAGCACCGCCTCGACGCCGAACTTCTTCTTCATCTTGGCGAGAACGACCTCGACGTGCATGTCGCTGTTTCCCGACAGGACCAGCTCGTGGGTCTGCGGGTCGCGGCGGTATTGGATCGTCGGGTCTTCCTCGATGATGCGGTGCAGCACCTGGGAGATCTTGTCCTCGTCGGCGCGCGACTTGGGTTCGAGGGCGAACGAGATCGACGGCTCGGGGAAGGTCAGCTTCGGGAAGACGATCGGATGGGCCTTTTCGGCGAAGGTGTCGCCGGTGCCGGTCTCCTTGAGCTTGGCGATGGCGGCGATGTCGCCGGCATGCACTTCTGGCACTGGCTGCAGATCCTTGCCCTGCATCAGGACGATCGAGCCGAAGCGCTCCTGCACGTCGCGGCTGATGTTGTTGACCGAGGTGTCCGATTTGACCACGCCGGAGTAGACCCGGAACAGCGAGATCTTGCCGGAGTAGGGGTCGGCGATGGTCTTGAAGACGAAGGCGGCGTACGGCTCGTCGGCGCGGCCGGCGCGCTCGACCGGCGCATGGTCCCTGGGATTCTCGCCCTTGTACGGACCGCGCTCGCCGGGGTGCGGCAGGTAGGCGATCATCGCGTCGAGCACGGGATGCGCCGCGATGTTGTGCGCGCCCGCGGCGCACAGCACCGGGAAGATCCGCCGCGCCCGCACGCCCGACCGCAGACCCGCGACCAGCTCGTCCTGGGTCAGCTCGCCGGCGGAGAAGAACTTCTCCATCAGGGTGTCGTCGCCTTCGGCGACGACCTCCATCAGCTTCTCGCGGGCGGCCTTGGCCTCCTGCTGAAGGTCGGCGGGCACGTCGGTGGTCTGGAACTTGCCGCTTTCATCGCCCGCGTAGACCAGCGCCTTCATGCTGACGAGGTCGACGACCCCCTTGAACCCCTTCTCGCTGCCGACCGGGATCTGGATCGGGACCGCCTGGCGTCCGAGGGCCTCGGTGATCGACCCCATGGCCCGATCGAGCGAGGCGTTCTCGCGGTCGAGGCGGCTGGCGATGATCAGCACCGGCAGGTTGAACTCCTGCGCGAAGCCCCAGGCCTCCTCGGTCTGCACCTCGACCCCGGCGACTCCGTCGACGCACAGCAGGGCGCCGTCGGCGACCCGCAGGCAGGCGCGGGCGTCGGCGATGAACGCGCCGTACCCCGGGGTGTCGATGAGGTTGATCTTCGTCTTCTTCCACTCGGCATGACAGAGGGAAGACGAGATCGACACCTTGCGCGCGATCTCCTCTTCGTCGTAGTCGGTGATGGTGTTCCCCTGGTCGACCTTGCCGAGCCGGTTGACCGCCCCCGAGCAGAACAGCAGGGCGGAGGCGAGGGAGGTCTTGCCGGAGGAGCCGTGTCCGACGATACCGACGTTGCGGATTTCGGAGAGCTCGTACACCTTCATGGACACCTCGTCGTCCGGGCGGGCCGGGCGTGCAAAAGCCGCGCAGGACGGGCTTCCGCACGGCAGTGGGGCGAACTATAGCACAGCGATTTCGGGGGCGACAATCGCGCCCGCGGCGGGCACGGCGGGGGGGAAAACCGGCGCTACTTGCCGCTCTTGATCTCGTCGTACACGGCCTGCACCAGGCCCTTGACCGCGGGGCACTTGGGGTCGTTCACGAGGCAGTGCGCCAGGGTCTCGTTCTTGCAACCGCAGGTGCACAGCTCGGAGTTGACCCGGTGCAGGAGCTTGTCGCGCTGGTGCGTCGACAGCGATGTCAGGTCGAAACCCGGCAGCTCGGTGAAGAAGTTGGCGACCGCCTCGATCGACGCGGTGTTGGTCGGCGAGGGCACGCCCTTGACGGCGCCGGCCGCGGTCGAAGGGTCGTAGTCGGAAAGCTCGCCCGGAGCGGCAGCCTCGGCCGGGTCGTTGGCCGCCCGGGCGGCCGGCACCGGCGTGGCGGCGGGCTCGGGGGCGGCCTCGCCGGTCTCCTTCGGCGCGCCGCCGCACGCGGCGAGAAGCGCCAGGATGACGATCACACCGGCTGCGAAACCCAGGACCTGACGGCTCGACATGCATGCTCCTTCGAATGAGGGAAGGAATCGTAATGCCCCCCCGCCGACCCGTCAAGCGCGGGGCCCGCGAACCCTATAATGCGGCCGTGAGCCCGCGAGCCGGTCCGCCCCACGCCCTCCCTCCCTCTTTCCGTCTCCAGGAGGCGGTCGTCACGGCCCTCCGCGGCAACGCCCCGGCCGCGAACGACGACAGCGAGGCGGACATCGAGGCCGCCCTGCGGCGCTACGAATGCGGCGGCTGGCTGCACGCGCGCTGGCGGTCGGGTGCCGTGGCGGGCATCCCCGACACCTGGAGGGCGGCGGCCGCCCGGGCGCACCGCCGGACGCTGCTCGACACGCTCGCCGCCCTTGGTGGCCTGCGCGAGGTCGCGTCGCTCCTGGCGGAGGCCGGCACGCCCTTCGTGCTCATCAAGGGGGTGGCGTATCTCGCCGATCTGTACACCGACGCGGGGGCGCGCGCCTTCACCGACGTCGATCTGCTGGTCCCCGGGGACTATGTCGCGCCGCTGGCCCGGCGCCTGGCGGCGGCGGGATTCGCCGGGGCCGCCGGACCCGAGTTCCCCGAGGACTGCCGCTTCGAGATGTACCGGCCGGGTCCGGCGGCGTGCCGCTTCGAGATCCACTGGCGCCTCGGCTCCGGCGGCCGCATGCGTCTCGACCAGGAGGCGCTCTGGCAGCGGGCGCGCGCCGCGACGGTCGAGGGCGTGCCCTGCCGGCTGCTCGCGCCCGACGACGCCCTGCTGTTCCACGTCGGCCACGCCGCCGACCACTACTTCGGGCCGACGCTCAAGTGGGCGCTCGATCTCCGGGAGATGCTGCGTCTGTGGAACCCCGATCCCCCAGATCTCGTGGAGCAGGCGCGCGCGGCGGGGCTCATGACGGCGCTGCACCTGGCGCTCGGACAGGTCGAGACGCTGTTCCCCGGCGCCACGCCGCCCGCGCTCCTGCGCGCGACCGCCCTCGGGCCGGCGCGCCGGGCCGCGATCGGGTGGGCGCGCGGGCGCGGGCCGGCCGAGTTCCTGCGCGTGAGCGGCGAGGATCGGCGGCGCATGGCGCTGCGACCCTTCCTGTTCGATTCCTTCATCGACGCCGCCAGGGTCACGGCGACCGTGCTGCGGCGCCCGGCGGCGCGGTGGCGGCGCAGCGCCGGCGGCGCGCCGATGCCGTGGGAGCCGGAGCGGCCGGAAACGCCGATTGACCCTCGCGATCCGCGGGTGGTACGCTAACGTCCGTGTCCCGTCCCGCCCCGTTTGCCCCACTGAAGTGGACGATTCCGCAGCGGCCGCTCGGCGCCCACATGTCGATCGCCGGCGGTCTCGACCTGGCGGTCGAGCGTGCCGCCGCGGTCGGCGCCACCGCGCTGCAGGTGTTCACCAAGAGCAGCAACCAGTGGGCGGCGCGGCCGTTCACCGACGGCGAGCCGGAGCGGTTCCGCGAGGCGGTCCGGCAGGCCGGCATCACCCGTGTCGTGGCGCACGACTCGTACCTGATCAACCTGTGCTCGCCCGACGACGCGCTGTGGGAGAAATCGATCGAGGCGTGCGCCCTGGAGCTCGAGCGCTGCGTCGCCCTCGGCATCCCGTGGCTCGTCACCCACCCCGGCGGCCACATGGGACAGGGCGAGGCGTACGGCATCCGCCGCATGGCCGAGGCGATGGACCGGGTGCATGCGCGCGTCCCCGGTCGCGAGGCGTCGATCGCCCTCGAGACGACCGCGGGCCAGGGGACGGTCATCGGCCACCGCTTCGAGCAGATCGCCGCGATCCTGGCGCGGGTCGGCGACACGGGCCGGCCGGGTGTCTGCCTCGACACCTGTCATGTGTTCGCGGCCGGCTACGACCTGCGCACGCCGGCGGGGTACGCCGAGACGATGGGGCGGTTCGCCGGCGAGATCGGCCTCGGCCGGCTGGTCGCGGTGCATGTCAACGATTCCAAGAAGGGGCTCGGCAGCCGGGTCGACCGGCACGAACACATCGGCCGCGGGCATCTCGGGATCGAGGCCTTCCGCTCGCTGATGAACGACGCGAGTCTCGCCCGCGTGCCGCTCGTCCTCGAGACACCCAAGGGCGAAGACGGCCGCGAGGATGTCGACAACCTGACCCGCCTGATGGGTCTCGTGGCCGGCGCGCCCCGGGCGGGAGGGCCTGCGTCCAGGCGCCGCGCCGCGCCCGAACGCCGCCCGGTGCCGAAGGGCCGGCCCGTGCCGAAGGGCCGCGCCCCGCGGGGCCGCGCATGAGCGCCACCGCGCACGCGCCGGCCGCGGCGGGTCGGGCGCGCGACCGCCGGGCGACCGTTCTCAAGGTCAACGAGATCTTCCACAGCATCCAGGGCGAGTCGCGCCACGCCGGCCGCCCGTGCGCGTTCGTCCGGCTGACCTGGTGCAATCTGCGCTGCGCCTGGTGCGACACCGCCCACGCCTTCGAGGATGGGGACGATCTCGCGGTCGGCGCCATCGTCGATCGCGTCCGTGACTACGGCGTGCCCTACGTTCTGATCACCGGCGGCGAGCCGCTCGTGCAGGAGGGTGTCCACGACCTGATCGGCGAGCTGCTCGATGCCGGGCAGGAGGTGGCGATCGAAACCGGCGGCGGGCTCGACACGACGCCGCTCGACCCGCGGGTGATGGTGATCCTCGACGTGAAATGCCCCGGCAGCGGCATGGCCGACCGGAACCTCTGGGAAAACCTCGACCGCCTGAAACCGGGCGACGAGGTGAAGTTCGTCATCGCCGACCGCGCCGACTACGAGTGGGCGTGCGCGGTCGTCCGTGACCGCGACCTGCCGCGGCGCGCCGGTGTGCTGTTCTCGCCGGTGCACGGCGCGCTCGACCCGCGCCCGCTCGCCGAGTGGATCCTCGCCGACCGGCTGCCGGTCCGGCTGCAGTTGCAGATCCACAAGTACATCTGGCCCGCCGACATGAGAGGGGTCTGATGGGCGCGTCGAGCGCCGATCCGGGCAAGGGGGCGCTGCCGCTGGCCGTCGTCCTGCTCAGCGGCGGGATGGACTCGTGCGTCGCCGCGGCGATCGCCCGCGAGGACCATGACCTGGCCCTCCTGCACCTCGGCTACGGCCAGCGCACCGAGGAGCGCGAGCGCCGCGCCTTCCGGGACATCGCCCGCCATTGGGGGATCACGCGAACGCTCGAGAGCCGGCTCGACCACCTGAAGGCGGTCGGCGGATCGGCGCTCACCGACCCGACCCGCGACGCGGTCGCCGCCCGGCGCTCCGGCTCGCCGGTTCCCGACACCTACGTGCCGTTCCGCAACACCCACCTGCTGGCGCTCGCGGTCTCGTGGGGGGAGGTCATCGGAGCGCGCCGCATCGTCATCGGCGCCGTGGAGGAGGACGGCAGCGGCTACCCCGACTGCCGCGCGGAGTACTTCGCCGCCTTCAACCGCATGCTGCGGCTGGGGACCCGGCCCGAGAGCGAACTCGAGGTGGCGACACCGGTCCTCCACATGAGCAAGAGCGACATCGTACGCGAGGGGATTCGGCTGGGCGCGCCGCTGCACCTGACCTGGTCGTGCTACACCGAGAGCGAGGTCGCCTGCGGGGTGTGCGAGTCGTGCCTGCTGCGCCTGCGGGGCTTCGCCGGCGCCGGGGCC
>Ga0210377_10001673_pt1 | contig 20019 bp, 18 predicted proteins | sample PLM4_65_b1redo_FD_155480 | JGI IMG/M metagenome (GOLD analysis project Ga0210377, IMG submission 155480) | Groundwater sediment microbial communities from an aquifer in East River, Colorado, USA - PLM4_65_b1 redo | ecosystem: Environmental > Terrestrial > Soil > Riparian zone | place: USA: East...
GCGCGTGCAGTCGACTCAGCTCTGGGTCGTCGATGACGCGGGCGTGCTCTGGCTGCGCAGCGGCGGGCCCGAGCGCGGCTGGTTCGTGCGCGCGCGCGAACCCGGCGATCGAGCTCGAACGCGCCGACGAGACGCGCGCCTGCAGCGCCGTCATTGTCGAGACACCCGAGGCGACCGTGCGCGTGAACGAGCTGATGCGCGAGAAGTACGGCTGGATCGACGCCCTGATCGAGCGCATCGAGGGCGGCTGGCAGCCGATCGCCGTGCGCCTCGACCCGCGCTGATTCGCGCCCGGTCAGAGCAGCAGAGCGAGCTGGCGCGACTGTGCGAGCAGCACGCCGTCACGCGTCCAGATCTCGCCGTCCTCCTCGACAAAGCCGTTGCGCGCGGTCTGGCTGCGAAAGACGCACAGGTAGAAGTCGTCGGGTCGAGCGTGCGCGGGGAGCGGCGCCCGGAAGTGCACGGTCAGATCGATCGTCGGCACCCCTCTCAGGCCCTCGGGACCGAACGCCTGGCGTTGCGCGATCGCGGGCGGCCAAGCGTCGCAGAACATCGCGAGCGCGGGCGCATCGGGAATGCGCGGTTCCGCGAGCCGGAGCCAGCCGCCGGTGACGGCGCGCGACGACGTGCCGGGCTCGATCGACCCCAGCGCAGGCCGCGTCTCGAAGCGCTCGCGCATCGGCACGGTCCTGGCGTTCGTCGGCTGGCGCGCTTCGAGACGCTCCGGCGGCGCGACCTCTGGCATCTGCAGGTCCTGGAACTCGAGCGAGTCGCGCGTGCGGCCGAACGCGGCGAGCGCGAGTGCGACGAGCCGTCCGTCTTGCTCGAGCCGGGCCGAGAGCGTGGAGAGCGAACGGCCGCTGCGCTCCACGCGTACATGCACGCGCGCGGGGCCTTCGACCGCCGGCTCGACGTAGTGGACCGTGAGCGAGCGCGGCGCCCGCGTCGGATCGCCGAGCGCGGCTTCCAGCGCGCGCAGCACAAGCGCCGCCACGTAGCCGCCGTTCGGACCCATCACGATCCACCAGCCGCGGTCGATGCGCAGGTCGAAGCCGCCGTCGGCGGCGCGCGTGACGGCGATATCGCGGTCGAAGCGCGTCAAGCGCCGGCGAAGGCGGGCAGCACGCGCTCCGCGAAGAGGCGCGCGGGCACGCGCGTGTCGCGCCCGAAGAACTCGATCACGAGCAAGCCGCAGCCGAGCTTCCGATGCCGATCGATGCAGTCGATCACGCGTTCCGGCGCGCCCCAGATGCCGTGCTCCTCGAGCGCGCCGCCCATGTGACCGCCGTAGATCTTCTTGGCCTTCTCGAGCGACTCCTTGGCCTTTGCCTCGTCGGCCTCGATCACGACCACGCACTGCTGCGAGATGCGGATCTCGGCGATGTCGCGCTTCACCTCGTCGCAGCGGCGGTGCAGCGCCTCGATCTTCGCGCCGAGCTGCGACTGGAAGACGGCGAGATTGTTCCAGATGTCGGCGTGCTGCGCGGCGATGCGCAGCAGCACCCGCTCGCCCGCGCCGCCGATCAGGATCGGCGTGCGGCGCAGCGGCTTCGGCTCGCTCCAAGCTTCCGACACACGGAAGTGACGGCCTGCGAAGGTCACGCGCTCCTCGCTGAACAGGCGCCGCAGCAGCATCGCGGTCTCCTCGAGCGCCTTCATGCGCTCGCCGAGCGGCGGGAACGCGCTGCCCGTGCCGGTGAACTCGGCCTCGAACCAGCCCGCGCCGAGACCGACGATCGCGCGGCCGCCCGAGATGTGATCGAGCGTCGCGACCTGCTTGGCCAGGATCGCCGGGTTGCGAAAGAACGGCGGCGTGACCAGTGTGCCGAGCTCGATGCGCGACGTGACCGCAGCGACGGCGGCGAGCTCGGTCCACGCCTCGAAGATCGGCAGGTTCGGCGCCGGCACGCCGTACACGTGGTCGCAGACCCAGGCGGAGTGGAAACCGAGCTGGTCGAGCTCCTCGGCGACCGCGCGCGCCTCCTGCCAGGTGCGTTTGATCTGCGGAAGCGTGGCCCCGAACTGCATCGCGCTCGCCATCGTGGTCTCCTTGCGCGCGATTCTACGCGATGACGCGGTTCCCGCCCGCGGCCTTCGCGCGGTACAGACGGGCGTCGGCGGTGCGGATCAGGTCAACGACCGTTTTCCCGTCGGCGGGTGCGCTCGCCACGCCGGCGGAGATCGCGAGCGACGCGCCCTCGTCAGCGTGCGCGAGCGCCTCGACGGCCGCGCGCACCTTCTCGGCCACGGCGAGCGCGCCGTCCGTCGTCGTCTCGGGCAGCACGAGCGCGAGCTCGTCGCCGCCGTAACGTCCGGCGGTGTCACTGAGCCGCGAGCGCTCGCGCAGCAGCGCCCCGACCTGAACGAGCGCGGCGTCCCCGGCCAGGTGGCCGAAGCGGTCGTTCCAGCCTTTGAGGTTGTCGATGTCGAAGATCACGAAGGCGAGCGACCGTCCGTAGCGCTGCGCGCGTTCCAGCTCGCGGTCGAGCGCCGCCGTGATCCGGCCGCGATTCGCAAGCCCGGTGAGCGAGTCGTAGTCGGCGCGCAGCAGGGCGGCCTCGTGGGCGCGCGCGTTCGCAAGCGCGCTCGCGCCGTTCGCGACGAGCGCATCGAGCGCGCGCCCGTCGAGCGGCGCGCTCGCGAATACGCGCAGCTCGCCGACGCGCTCGCCACGCGCCCGCAGCACGAAGACTTGCGCGGACTCGCCGCGGGTCTCGCCTCGCAGCAGAGGCTCCACGGCTGCACCGTTGTGCGCGTCGAGCAGCAGCGCTGCACCCGCTGCGCTGCCGAGCTCGAGGACTCCGTCGAGAAGCCGCGCGCTCACCTCGGCGACGTTCAGGCTCGCGGAGAGCTCGCCCACGGCGGCGAGCAGAGCCTCGAAGCGCTCGGCGTCCATGGCGAGGGTCAGACCAGCGCCGCGGCGGCGGCGATCGCGAAGCGCGGCGATGCCGCGGCCTCGCAGCAACCCGTCGCCGGATCGCGCGCGACCGCGAGCACGCGGCCGTGCTCCCACGGCCCGCCGCGTCGGACGCGGTGGCCGCGCCGCTCGAGCTCGGCGAGCACGTTCGCGTCGATGCGCGACTCCGCCGCGACGGCGCCGGGCTGCGAGAGGCGCGGATAGAACGAGTCCGGCATGTGCAGCGAGTGGATCGTCGGCGCATCGATCGCGGACTGCAGATCGCGGGCGGCGAAGTCGACCACGTTCAGGAACATCTGCACGGTCCACTGGTCCTGCTGGTCGCCGCCGGGGGTGCCGAAGGCCACGCGCCGGCCATCGGCAAGCAGCGCGAGCGAGGGCGAGAGCGTCGTGCGCGGGCGCTTGCCCGGCGCGAGGGCGTTGGGGTGTTCGGGGTCGAGCACGAACATCTGCGCGCGCGTGCCGATCGGGAAGCCCAGCGCAGGGATCACCGGCGACGACGGGATCCACGCGCCCGAAGGCGTGGCGGAGACCGTGTTCCCGTGGCGGTCGACGACGTCGAGATGCGTCGTGTCGCCGCGGCCGCGCGAGGCCGCGAGCGCCTGCGGCTCGTGCGACGGCGCGGGCGCCTCGCTCACCAGCGGCCAGCCGCGCGGCAGCCGGCCCAGGCCGGGCCGGAGCTCGAGCGACGCGCGCGCCGGGTCGACGAGTGCGAGTCGCTTTTCGGTGTAGGCGTCCGAGAGCAGCTCGGCGAGCGGCACCTCCGCGAAGCGCGGGTCGGCATAGCAGGCCTCTCGATCGGCGAACGCCAGCTTCGCGCACTCGAGCCAGGTGTGGAGCGCATCGGCGGAGTTCGGGCCCATCGCCGCGAGGTCGAAGCGCTCGAGCAAGCGGAGCTGCTGCAAGAAGACCGGCCCCTGGCTCCACGGCGGACACTTCCAGACGCGCGCACCGCGATAGTCCGTGTGGACGGGCTCTTCGAGCGCGCCCTCGTAGCGCGCGAGGTCGCCGGCTTCGAGCAGCCCCGCATGCGATTCGCCGCTCGCGTCGCGAATCGGTGTTGCCAGGAACTTCTCGATCTCCTCGGCGGCCCGCCCGCGGTAGAACGAGTCGCGCGCCGCGCGGATGCGCGCCTCGCGGTCGCCGTGCGCCGCGCGCTCCGTCGCCACGAGCGACGCGAGGAAGGCCGCGAGCGCGGGGTTCGTTTGCCGCTCGCCCAGCGCGCGCAGCGGCAAGTACACGGCGGCGCTCGTCGGCCACTCGTCGCGGAAGCGCCGCTCACAGAACGCCAGCACGGCGCGCAGAAACGGGTACATCGGGAAGCCGCGCTCCGCGAGCGCGCGCGCCGGCGCGAGCACCTGCTCGAGCGTCCGCGTGCCGAAGCGGGCCAGCAAGAGGCACCATGCGTCGAGCGCGGCGGGAACGGTCGCCGCGAGAAAACCGTCGCCGGGGATGCGATCGAGCCCGAGCCGCGCGAAGTGCTCGCAGGTCGCCGCGCCGGGCGCCGTTCCCTGACCCGAGATCGCGAACGTGCGCTCCGCACGCGCGTCGTAGACCAGGATGGGAACTTCGCCCGCGGGGCCGTTCATGTGCGGCTCGAGCACTTGCAGCGCGAAGCCCATCGCGCAGGCGGCGTCGGCGGCATTGCCGCCCGCGGCCAGAATTCCCGCGCCCGCCTGCGTCGCGAGATGGTGTCCCGCCGCAACGGCGCCGCCGTAGCCGCGAAGGATGGGACGCGGACGCTCGCTCATCGCGGCGATTCTACGCGCTCGGCGCGCTTTCTCGCGCGCAGGGCCTGTGTCACCTTCCCGCGCCCATGCCGCGCTCCGTCGCCTTCGCCGCGCTCACCGCGTTCGTGCTCATGCTCGGTCTCGGTGTGCTCTTCCCGGTGCTGCCGTTCCTGACCCGTGAGATGGGCATCTCGGATGCGAACGCGGGCTGGCTCCTGGCCTCGTATCCGCTCGCGTCGTTCGTGGCGAGCCCCCTCTGGGGACGCTTCTCGAGCGCGCGCGGGCGCAAGCCGGCGCTCGTGATCGGACTCGTCGGCTACGCGCTCGGCTTCATCCTGTTCGGCCTCGGGCAGACCTTCGCCGAACTGCTCGGCGCGCGTGTGCTCGGCGGGCTGATCTCCGCGGCCGCGCTGCCGGCGCTCTTCGCCTACGTCGCCGACGTGACGATGCCCGAGAAGCGCAGCTCGGCGATGGGGGCGCTTGGCGCGGGGATCGGGCTCGGCGTGACGTTCGGGCCCGTGATCGGCTGGCTGACCTACGCGTGGCTGGGTCTGCGGGCGCCGTACTTCGTCTCGGGCGCGATCGGTCTATTGAACGCGATCGCGGTATGGCTCGCGCTGCCCGAGAGCTTCACGGCGGAGGCGCGCGCGGCGCGCGATCGCGTTGCCGCGCCGCGTGTCCCGCTGGCGCGCATCGCGCTGCCGCTCGCGCCGTTCCTCGTGTGCAGCTTCCTGACCTCGACCGCGCGCATGGCGGTCGACACGACGCTGGGCTTCTTTGCGCAGACCGCGCTCGGGGCGACGCCGCGCGGTGTCGCCGGTGTGCTCTTCGTGATGGGCATTACGTCTGCGCTCGTGCAGGGCGGGGTGCTGCGGGCGCTCGCGGGCCGCGTCTCCGACGGGACCCTGTTCGTCGCGGGCTGCGCGCTGATGACCGCGGGGCTCGCCACGTTCGGCTTCGCCGCCAGCTGGACGGGTGTGCTCGCTGCGGGCATCCCCGTCGCGATCGGCTTCGCGCTGCTCTCGCCCACGCTCTCCGCGTTGCTCTCGCGTGCGGCCGAGACTGCGCAGGGGGAAGCGCAGGGTCTGAACGGCAGCGCGACCGCGCTCTCGCGCGTGCTCGCGCCGCTGCTCTTCACGACCGGGCTCTGGCCGCGCTTCGGCGGGCCGGGCACGTACGCGGTCGCAGCGGCGCTCGGCGCCGTCGCGCTCGTCGTCGCGCTCGCGCGCTTCAGAAGGCCCGCAGACGCGTGAACCGCACGCGCGGAGTGGGCTGCAGGCCGCTCTGGTGCGCCGACCGAGCGGCAGCGTACCATGCGCCCCCGTCGCGACAGACGACCTGGAGGCGAACTTGGGCAGCTCGGAAGCGCTGACGCGCGGCATCCGCGTGAACGTCTCGTCGAAGTACGTGGCGGAGCGCTCGCGCCCGCTGATGAACGAGTTCTTCTTCGCGTATACGATCCGGATCTCGAACGAGGGCCACGAGACCGTGCAGCTCGTCTCGCGCGAGTGGGTGATCACCGACGCCGAAGGCCACGTCGAGGAGGTGCGCGGGCCGGGCGTGGTCGGCGAGCAGCCCGTGCTCGGTCCCGGCGACGCATTCGAGTACACCTCCGCGTGTCCGCTGTCGACGCCGTTCGGCTCGATGACCGGGACGTACCAGATGGTGACCGACAAGGGCGAGCGCTTCGACGCAAAGGTCGACACGTTCGAGCTCGCCGAGCCGTACGCGATCAACTAGGCCCGACGATGCAGATCGAGCCGGATGCGATCGACGCCTTGCTCTCGCGCTGGCCGATCGCGCGGCTCGTGACGCTCGATCGCGCGGGCCGGCCCGCGCCGCTGCCGATCGTCTTCGCGCGCGTCGGCGGCCTGCTCTTCTCGCCGATCGACGGCAAACCCAAGCGCGCTGGACCGCTCGCGCGCGAGCGCAATCTCGAAACGGATCCGCGCGTCGCTGTGCTCCTGGACCACTACGACGACGACTGGGATCTGCTCTGGTGGCTGCGCATCGAGGGCCGCGGCGACGTAGTCGAGGCCGGCGCGCACGCGGGCGCGCTCGATGCGCTGCGCGCGAAGTATCCGCAGTACGCGCGGGTCCCGATCACGCACGGCGAGCCACGGCTCCTGCGGATCGCGGTCGAGCGGATCACGAGCTGGCGCGCGTCGGCGCGTGCGGCGATTTGATAGGCTGCGCACGGGAGGATCCGACTTGAGCGAACGCACCGTGCACACCTTCTGTCGCGTCTGCGAGCCGGCCTGCGGTCTCTTGGCGTCGGTCCGCGACGGCCGGCTCGAGTCCCTGCGCCCCGACCGCGATCACCCGGTGACGCGGGGCTTCGCCTGCAACAAGGGCCTGGCCGGTGTCGACATCCACCACGACGCCGATCGGCTGAACCACCCGCAGCGCCGCCGCGCGGACGGCGCGCTCGAGCGGGTGGGCTGGGACGACGCGATCTCGGGCGTCGCGGCGCGGCTGCGCGAGATCATCGCCCGGCACGGGCCCGGCGCGGTGGCCTCGTACATCGGCAATCCGACCGCCTTCAACACGCTCGCGGGACCGGCGGCGGGCGCCTTCTTCGCGCAGCTCGGCACGCGCCGCTCGTTCAGCTCGGGTACACAGGACTGTGCCAACAAGTTCGCCGGCAGCGAGGCGGTCTTCGGCTCGAGCACGATCCATCCGATCCCGGACCTCGAGCACACCGAGCTCCTGCTGGTCTTCGGCGCGAACCCGCGCGTCTCGCACGGCAGCTTCATCTCGATCGCCGACCCGGCGCGCGCCTTCAAGGACGCGCGCAAGCGCGGCGCGAAGCTCTACTTCGTGAACCCGCGCGACAGCGAGTCGGCCGAGCCCGGCGAGACGGTCCTGATCCGTCCGGACACGGACGTGTACCTGATGGCGGCGCTGCTCCATGAGCTCGACCGGGTCGGCGCATTCGACGAAGCGACGCTGCGCGCCCACGGCGCGCACGTCGACGAGCTGCGCGCGTTCGCGGCGCGCTACCCGGCCGAGCGCGCGGCGCGCGTCACGGGCGTGCCGGCCGAGACCGTGCGCCGGCTCGCGCGCGAGATCGCGGCCGCTGCGAGCTTCTCCGTGCACCTCTCGACGGGTGTGAACATGGGGCGGCAGGGGACGCTCGGCTATTGGCTGCTGCACATGCTCTCGTTCGCGACCGGAAACCTCGACCGGCGCGGCGGGAACATTCTCTCGGTCGGCTTCTACGAGGCCGCGAAGGCCGGCCGGCGCGCGTTCGACCAGTCCTTCGTCGACACTGAATTCGGTCGCCTGCGCAAAGGTTCGCTGCCGGGAAATCTGCTCTCGCACGCGATCCTGGACGCCGAGACGCCGGTCCGCGCGCTGATCGTCGTCGCGGGCAATCCGCTGCTCTCGATCGGCGGCGAGGCGCGGCTGCGCGAGGCGTTCGACTCCCTCGAGCTGCTCGTCTGCATCGACCTCTACCAGAACGCGACCGGCGAGTACGCCGACTGGCTCTTGCCGTCGACCGACATGTTCGAGCGCGCGGACGTGAACATCACCGGGCTCGGGCTTCAGCACGAGCCGTGGATCCAGTTCACGGAGGCCGTCGTGCCCGCCCAGGCGGAGCGGCGCGAGGAGTGGTGGATCTTCGCGCGGCTCTCGCAGGCGCTCGGGTTGAAGAGCGCGCTCGACGCCGGTCCCGAGCCGGATCTTTTTGGCCGCATCGACCACATGTTGAAGACGCGCGGTCACTCACTCGCGGAGCTGCGCGCGAATCCGCACGGCATCGTCTTCGAGCCACTCACGCCGGGCCGTTTCTACGCGCAGCAGCTTCAGACGCCGGACCACAAGGTCGACTGCTGTCCGCCGGCATTCGGCGACGCGCTAGAGCGCGCCGAGCGGATCTTCGCCGAGCTCGAGGGCGAAGGGCTCGCGCGCCTGAAGCTGATCACGCGGCGAGACCCGTACATGCACAACAGCTGGTACGCGAACGTCGAGAAGATGAAGCGCGGCGAGCGCGATCGGAACCGCCTCTACGTGCACCCCGACGATGCGGCCGCGCGCGCTCTCGCGGCCGGCGCGAAGGCGCGGATCTGGAACGAGCAGGGCGAGCTTGCGCTCGAGGTCGAGCTCGACCCCACGCTGATGCGCGGCGTGGTCGCGCTGACGCACGGCTGGGGAAATCGGGGCGCGACCGGCATGCGGCTCGCCGCGCGCACGCCGGGGGTGAACGCGAACGTGCTGCTGCCGATCGGCTCCGACTCCTTCGAGCCGCTCTCGAGCCAGGCCTTCATGACGGGAATCCCGGTCGAGCTGGCGCCGCTCTAGGAAGCTCGCCGCCTCCAGGGCTTGCGCGCTAAACTGATCGTGTTCATAATTGATCGCGTTCGGTGGAGGGCTCATGCCTGAAGCAGCGATCGGCCTGCGGGAGCGGAACAAGCGCGAGAAGCTGGCGCGGATCACCGCGGCGGCGCGCCAGCTCTTCCGCGCGAAGGGCTTCGAGGCGACGACCGCACGCGAGATCTGCGAGCGCGCCGGGATCGGCACGGGGACGCTCTTCCTCTACGTGCGCGACAAGCGCGAGCTGCTTTTTCTCAGTTTCGGGGCCGACGCGCGGCAGCTGTTCGCGGAGGGCAAGGCCGCGGCCGCCGAGACGACCGGCCTGGTCGCGCAGCTGATGTGTCTTTTCGGGCGCTTCATCGAGTACTACGCGCGCGATCGCGCGCTCTCGAAGGCGATCGTGCAGGAGCTCTTCTTTCGGACGCACGATCCGGGCGGTCTGGGCCGGCTCACGCGCGAGTTCGCGGAGCACGTCGCGGACCTGGTCGCGGCGGCGCAGGCGCGCGGCGAGGTTCGCGCCGATCTCGCGCCGGGACGCGCTGCGATGGCGCTCTTCGCGCACTACGCGTACTGGACGCTCGGCTGGCTCGGCACCGGCATGCTCACCCGGGAGAGCGTCCTACCGGGATTGCGCCGATCGCTCGAGCTCCAGCTCGAGGGGCTCGGCGCGGCGACACAACCAAGGAGATAGCGATGGCGGCGACGGATCTGGCACTGACGGTGGGCGAGGCGCGAAAGCGCTACTTCGAGCAGGCTGGCTTCCCGCCCGACGGCGGCTACGCCGCGGCGTTCGTCACGCTGGCCAAGCTCGGCCCGATTCCGATCGGCTTCCCGAACACGGACTCGCGCCGGCGCGCGGTCGCGATGCACGACCTGCACCACGTCGCCACCGGCTACGCCACCGACTGGACGGGCGAGGCCGAGATCAGCGCGTGGGAGATCGCGGCGGGCTGCGGTCCCTATGCCTTCGCCTGGTTCATCAACCTGCAGGGCATGGTGATGGGCTGGATCGTGAACCCCGGCCGCACCTGGCGCGCCTGGGTGCGCGGCCGGCACAGCCGGAGCCTCTACGCGGAGGGCTTCTCCGACGCCGTGCTGCGCGAACGCGTCGCCGAGCTGCGCGCGCGCCTCGGGGTCGACCAGCCGGCGCCACAGCCGACGCTCGGCGATCGCGCATCCTACGCACTCTGGTGTTCACTCGCGGCCGTGCACGTGCTCGCTCTGCTCGCACCGCCCGTTGTCGGCGTGGCGCTCGTCTGGCACGCGCTCTTCTAGAACCCGGCTCAGTGCATGAAGCGCTTGAAGTGCATGCGGTGGGGCTGGTCGGCGTCGACGCCCTTCCGTCGCTTCAGGTCGGCCTCGTACTCCTGGTAGTTGCCCTCGAAGAATTCGACGTGGCTCTCGCCTTCGAAGGCGAGCATGTGGGTCGCGATGCGGTCGAGGAACCAGCGATCGTGCGAGATCACGACCACGCAGCCCGCGAAGCCGAGCAGCGCTTCTTCGAGCGCGCGCAGCGTGTCGACGTCGAGGTCGTTCGTGGGCTCGTCGAGCAAGAGGACGTTGCCGCCCGAGCGCAGCGTGCGCGCCAGGTGCAGGCGATTGCGCTCGCCGCCGGAGAGCATCGACACGCGCTTCTGCTGATCCGGCCCCTTGAAGCCGAAGCTCCCCACGTAGGCGCGGCTGGGCAGCTCGCGGTTGCCGACCTTCATCTTCTCCTCGCCGCCGCTGATCGCCTCGAAGACGGTCTTCTTGGGATCGAGCTCGGAGCGCGCCTGATCGACGTACGCGAGCTTCACCGTCTCGCCGAGCGTGAACTCGCCGGCGTCGGGCTTCTCGCTGCCGGTGATCATGCGGAAGAGCGTCGTCTTGCCCGCGCCGTTTCCGCCGATCACGCCGACGATCCCGCCGGGCGGTAGCTTGAAGCTGAGGTCGTCGATCAGGAGCAGGTCGCCGTAGCCCTTCGTGAGGTGCTCGGCCTCGATCACCTTGTCACCGAGCCGCGGTCCGGGCGGGATCGCGATCTCGACCGTATCGAACGCGCGGTTCTCTTCTTCGGCGCGCAGCTTCTCGAATGCGGAGACGCGCGCCTTGCTCTTGGCCTGACGCGCGCGCGGCGACATCTGCACCCACTCGAGCTCGCGCTGCAGCGTGCGCTGGCGGGTGCTCGACTTCTTCTCCTCGAGCTCGAGGCGCTTCTGCTTCTGCACGAGCCAGGCGCTGTAGTTGCCCTTGTACGGGATGCCGCGGCCGCGATCGAGCTCGAGGATCCAGCCCGCGACGTTGTCCAGGAAATATCGATCGTGCGTGACCGCGACGACCGTGCCCGGGTACTCGTGCAGGAAACGCTCGAGCCAGGCGACGGACTCGGCGTCGAGATGGTTCGTCGGCTCGTCGAGGAGCAGCAGCTCGGGCTTCTGCAAGAGCAACCGGCACAACGCCACGCGGCGACGCTCGCCGCCCGAAAGCGTACGCACTTCGGCGTCACCGGGCGGGACACGCAGCGCGTCCATCGCGACCTCGAGCGTGCGGTCGAGCTCCCAGGCGTTCGCGGCCTCGATCTGGTCCTGCAGCACCGCCTGCTCCTCGAGCAGCGCGTTCATCGCGTCGTCCTCGAGCGGTTCCGCGAACCGGGCCGAGACCGCCTCGAAGCGCTGGAGCAGGGCGCGCGTCTCGGCCACGCCCTCCTCGACGACTTCGAGCACGGTCTTGCTCTCGTCGAGAAGCGGCTCCTGGGCGAGGAAGCCGACGCGCAGCCCCTCGGACGGGCGCGCGACGCCGACGAACTCGTGATCGAGGCCCGCCATGATCTTGAGCAGCGTGCTCTTGCCGGCGCCGTTGTGGCCGAGCACGCCGATCTTCGCGCCCGGCATGAAAGAGAGCGAGATCTTGTCGAGCAGGATGCGGTCGGGCGGGACGACCTTGCGCAGGTCCTCCATCACGAAGACGAACTCGGGCACGGACGACTCCTCGGATCGGGGCCGCGGAATATAACGGGCGAGCTACCGTTCGCGAAGCTTCAGTCGGCCCAGCCGCACAGGCGCGCGGCTTCGTCGCGCAGGAGGTCGGGCCCGCCGAGCAGCTGGCGCGAGAGCGCGACCCGCCGGAACCACAGGTGCAGGTCGTACTGTTCGGTGAAGCCGATGCCGCCGTGCACTTCCGTGGCTTTGCGCAGGACCTCCGTTGCGACTTCCGAGACGTGCGCCTTCGCGAGCGCCGCGAGCCGCTCCGCAAGCACGGGCTCTCGGTCGAACGCGTGCGCGGCGTACCAGGCGAGCGAGCGCGCCGGCTCGAGCGCCGCGGCGATCTCGGCCAGCATGTGCTTCACCGCCTGGAAGGAGCCGATCACGCGGCCGAACTGCTTGCGCTCCGTGGCGTAGGCGAGCGAAAGCTCCAGCGCGCGCGAGCAGCAGCCGAGCAGATCGAAGGCGAGCGCGAGCCGACCGGCGGCGAGCACGCGCGGCGTGCCCTCGAAGAGCGCCGCCGGCACGACGGCGTGCAGGCGGAGCTCCGCGATCCGGCGCGTGCGATCGACGCTGTCCAGCGGCACCACCTCGACGCCGCTCGCCTGCGCGGACACGAGCGCGAGTCCGCCCGCGCAGTGCACGAGCAGCCGGTCCGCGCCCACGGCATCCAGCGCGAAGAGCGCCGTGCCTTCGAGGCTTCCGTGCTCGAGCCGCACACCCGCGCCGTCGCGCGCCGCGTAGCTCTCGGCCAGGCCGACACCGAAACGCGTACGACCTGACGCGATCTCGGGCAGGACCTCCTTGCACAGCGCCTCGTGACCGCTCTCGCGCAGCGCGATCGAAGCGAGCACGCCGGTGGCGATGAACGCGCCCGGCCCGGCCGCGCGACCCAGCTCTTCAGCGACGAGCATGGCGTCCAGGAACGAGAGTGCGTTGCCGCCGTGGGCCTCCGGCACGAGCGTCCCGAACACGCCGAGCTCGGCGAGCGCGGAGTGGAGCTCCGCGTCATGAGCGGTTTCGGTGTCGGAGATCGCTCTCGCGCGCGTGGTTGGGTACGCCTCATCCAGGAGTCGGCGCACCGTCTCCTGCAGAAGCCTTTGCTCGTCCGACAGCCCGAAGTCCACCGTCAAGCCGCCTTCGGCTCGCGCGGCAGGCCGAGGCCGCGCTCGCCGATGATGTTCTTCTGGATCTGCGCCGTGCCGCCGCCGATGATCAGGCCGAGCGAGAACATCCACTGGTAGGGCCAGCCGCCGTGGGCGCGCTCGTGCGCGCTGCCGCGGACGAGCGGGCCGAGCTCGCCGAGCACGTCGAGCGCCAGCGCCGAGAGCTGATGGTTCAGCTCGCAGCCATTCAGCTTCACGATCAGCCCCGCGACGCCGGCCGACTCGCCGCGCAGCTCGCAGGTCAAGAGGCGCAGTGCGTGGTACTTCATCGCGAGCACGCCGGCCTCGAGCCGGAGCAGCCGGTCGCGCAAGAGGGGCGAGTCGATCGCGCGCACGCCGTTGATCTTCTCGGCGTGCATCAGCGCGACGAGCGAGGCGAGCATCGACTCGGTCTGCGAGGTGCTGCCGAGCATGTTCCGCTCGTGACGCAGCGTGGTGTTGCCGATCTTCCAGCCCTCGCCGCGCCGCCCCACGAGCGAGGACTTCGGCACGCGCACATTCGTGAAGAAGACCTCGTTGAACTCCGCGTTCCCGGTCAGCGTGTGCAGCGGCCGCACCTCGATTCCGGGCGTGCTCATCGGGAAGACCAGGTAGGAGATGCCCTCGTGCTTGCGCGCGTCGGGCTCGCTGCGGACGAGCGCGAACATCATCTGCGCCTCGCGCGCGGTCGAGGTCCAGATCTTCTGGCCGTTGATCACGAACTCGTCGCCGTCCTCGACCGCCCGGGTCTGCAGCGAGGCGAGGTCGCTGCCCGAGCCCGGCTCGCTGTAGCCCTGACACCAGAGCATTTCGCCGCGGATGGTCGGGCCCACGTAGGCGCGTTTCTGTTCCTCGCTGCCGTGCTCCAGCAGGGTCGGCACGAGCATCGACGCGCCCTGACCGCCGATCCCGCGCGAGACCCCGGCGCGCGCAAACTCTTCGTCGATCAGGATCGACTTCAAGAGGTCCGGCGCCGCGCCGTGGCCTCCGTACGCCTTCGGGATCGTGCGCGCGGCGTAGCCGTGCTCGATCAGCCGGCGCTGCCAGGCCAGCGTGCGCTCGCGCGCGCCGCCCCCGCCGCCGATGCCCGCGCGCGGCGCGCTGTCGGCGTGCTCCGCCAGGAAGGCGCGCAGCTGCGCGCGAAACGCCTCGTACTCGGGCCCGTACTCGAGGTCCATCGCGGCTCCTTCGCCCCCATTCTCGCCGCGTCCGCCGCGCGCTGTCCAACGCGCCCGCTAGACTCGGCGCACATGGATCCACTGACCGGCGCCCTGATCATCGTCGCGTGTCTCGTGGCCTCGGCCTTCTTCTCCGGCAGCGAGACGGCGCTATTGCGCGTGCGCGCGCACGAGCTCGAGGCCGACATCCGCGAGGCGCGCGGTCCCTCCGCGTTCGCGATCCGCGATCTGCTCGGCTCGACCTCGCGCTTGCTCGTGACGATCCTGCTCGCGAATTGCCTGGTGAACATCCTCGGGCCGAGCGTCGCGACCGCGCTCGCGGTGCACTGGTTCGGCGACCCGCTGGGCATCATCGTCTCGACGGTCGTGATGACCGTGCTGATCCTCGTCTTCGGCGAGGTCCTGCCCAAGGCGCTGGCGGCCGCGCACCCGCGGCGCGTCTCACACGCCGTCGCGCTCCCGCTCTACCTGTTCCACAAGGCGCTCTGGCCCGTGCACGTCGTCTTCGACGGGATCATCGAGCCGTTCGTGCGGCGCATGGCCGGCAGCGCCGACGAGGGCCCGCACATGACGACGGTCGAGGACGTGCTTCGTCTCGCGCGCGCGGCCTCCGCCGGGCAGTCCGAGGCGCACCCCGACGCGCACCCGCTCGAGATCATCGGCTCGGCCGCGGGCGCCGCGAACATGACCGTGATGGAGATCATGGTGCCGCGCGCCGAGATCGTCGCGTTTCCGGCGCAGATCCCGCCCGCGGATCTGCTCGAGAAGGTGATGGAGGAGCGCTACACGCGCGTGCTGATCTACGAGGGCTCGATCGACAAGATCCTCGGCATCGTCCACCTGAAGGATCTGATCAAGCTGCTCTCGTCCGAGGGAGGGGACGTGGCTTCGATCCTGAAGCCGATCCTGCGCGTGCCCGGCCGCAAGCCGATCCTGCGCCTGCTCGCCGACATGCAGCGCGGCTTCGTGCACGTCGCGGTCGTGAAGGACGAGTTCGGTGTGACACTGGGCCTTGTCACCCAGGAGGACATCCTGGAAGAGATCGTCGGCGAGATCCGCGACGAGTTCGACCGCGAGGAGCTGCTCACCATCCGCGCGCTGCCCGAGGGCGGCTACGAGGCGCTCGGCCGCGTGAAGGTCGTCGACTTCAATCGCGAGACGGGCTCCGACGTTCCGGCCGAGCGCGGCGACACGCTCGCGGGGCTGATCTTCAACGAGCTCGGCCGCGCGCCCCGCCAGGGCGACGTCGTGCGCGTGCCGGGCTACGAGTTCAGCGTCGCCGACGTCTCGGGCACGCGCATCACGCAGGTGCGCGTGCGCGAGTGCGCCGACCCGCGTTAGCTGTCCGGAATCGCGATGCGGCGGACGGCCCGTCCCGCTCGCCGAGCTGCGCCGCCTCCGCTGGCGAGAGCTCGAGCTCGACCTTGCACGCGCATCGGCCCGCGTTCGGCGAAAGATCGGATACGCGCCGCGATGTCGATCGCATCGCGAGAGACCTCGCCCCGCTCTCCGCCATCAGGGCGGTGTAGTCCGCGACGTCGACGAACAAGATCGCGGCGAGTCGGCGCTCCACCGCGGCGACCTGTTCTCGAGTCGCGGCCTCGTGCCAGCCGACACCTCAGGGTGGCTCCCGGGTGTGCCCCGCAAGGGGTGCGCGGGATCTTCCGTCGGTCGACTCGCCCCGGGGCGAGTCCAGTCTGCTTCGTGCGGCGGCCTCCGGAAGCGAGCCATGTGGTCCGCGCCGTAGTCGAGGATCGCCGCGTGCCGGTTGTGGGCGCGGCAGCGCAGCGTGATCTCCTCCGCGCGATGCCGGTGCGAGCGCGCGAACGGCTGCGCGTGGTGGAACTCGAGCGCCTCGCGCGAGCCGCAGCGACGGCCGTCGTGCGTGACGAAGGTGCACCGACCTCCGTCCCGCGCCGCTACCGCGCGCTTGATCGCGGCCGGGATATGGCGCCTAGCCGGTTTGTTCGAATCCGTCGGTACCGGGCTCGCGCTCCGCGGACGCTCGCACTCTGCGAACTTCGTGCGGCGCAGCTCGCGCAGCAACGCCTCGAGCGCGCGGTCGAAGAGCTTGGCGAGATCGCCGTCCGGAATCGCGTGCCGCAGCAGCGCCCGCGCCTCCCCGAGCTTTGCGTGCGTCTCTGCGCGCGCCGTGAAGGTGATTTTGTAACGCCCCGCGCCCAGCGGCTGCGGCTGCGACTGCGGCTGCGGGCACTGCGGCTCGAACGTCGGGCGCGGCGCCGCGGGGGAACTCGCCCCGGGGACAGTTGCGCCGAGCACGGCCGCGGACACGCGCAGGCGTCGCACCTGTTGTGGCACGTCAGGCTTCGGCGCGCGGTCCGCCAGCATCTGCTCGATCGCGCGCTTGCTCTTGTGGCGCGCTCGGTCGATGAGCTCGCCGTGGTTTCCGAGCGTGAGCTGCGGCGCAAGCAAGCGTACCGCCGAGAGGTGGAGCTCTCCGGAGCGCACCGCTTCCAGCACCCTCGGGAAGGCGCGCGCCGCGCGCGCCGCGGTGATCCGGTGATAGGCGACCGACTCGGAGAAGTGGAGCACCTCCGTGCAGTACGCAAAGAGCGAGGGATGGCCCTCGCCGAGATAGAGCTCGCGCGCGTCGACCTCACCGAGGTGGACGAGCAGATCGGCCTCGAGGTCGGTGTCGCGACCTGCAAGCGCCCGCAGCGCGGCGAGCAGGTCGCGATCGGACAGGTCGCGCAGGGAGAACGGAGTCAGGGGCACGTCGGAATTCCTCTCCGGGGTGAGGAGAGATCTTCGGGAAACGTCGCGAGCGTACCACGACGCTTTTCGGTGTCGGAGGATCGCCTGCAGCTCGCGATCTCGCGATGGGCGGGTTCGAAGGTGTCCCGCGTGCAGATCTTGCGTGAGAGCGGCGCCCGCTGCGCAAGGGAATGGTTTCGCGAGTGACTGAGCGCGAGCGCTCTCTGCACTTCAAAAACCTGTCAAGCGCTTTCTGAGGCCATGCTCCGCTACTCCGCCAGGTTCATGCGCCGGAGCAGGGCGGCGAAGCGCGGGTCGGCGCGGTAGGGGTTGTAAGCGGGGTCGGCCTTGAGGAACACCCGATCTCGCCTGTCGATCGCTTCGCGGAGGCACTCGAACATCCAGTCTGCCTCGCCGAGCATCGCGAGCGTGCGCGCGGTCCGCACGGCCTCACCTGTGCAATGGTCGCCGCTGCTCGCGACCCGCCATTCGAGCGCGCGCCGGCTCGCTCCCTGAAAGCCCGCCTGCCGGAAGCCCGGTGTCATGGCGTCCTCGAGCCCGACGAGCTCCGGCGGGAGCTCGCGGGTCGCGGCCTGCAGCGCCGCCTCGTCCTTCCCGCTCCGGTGATACGCGTCGGCGAGGAGCTCCCGAAGGAAAGGGGCACCGGGAGCGAGCTCCCACGCGCGCTCCAGATCCTCGACCGCGGCGTCGTTCTCGCCCGTGCAGGTGTGCAGAAAGCCCAGGGTTCCGTGGTTCGCCCAGTATCGAGGATCGAGATCCACGGCACGGCGCGCCTCGACGAGAGCTTCCGGTGTCCGTCCCTGCTCCGCCAGGAGCGTTGCGGAGATCATCCGCATCGCACTGCTACCCGGGTTGTACGAGAGCGCCCGGTCGACGACCCGACGCGCCTCCTCCCACTGGTACGGACGATAGAGAAGGTTCGCGAGCAGGTTGTTGGCCGCTCCATCGCTGGCGTCGTTGGCAAGAGCCCGTTCCGCCTCCGCCCTCGCCATCGCGAGGTCGGCCTCTGCTCGGCCGTGAAGGTCTTACACAAAAAAATAGGCCCAGCCGAGCAGCGCGTGGGCATTCGCGTAGCCGGGGTCGATCGCCAGCGCTTGCTCGAAGTACCCGATCCCTTTCCGTATCCCTCCTTCCGTGAGAAAAGGCTCCTCGGCGTCGACGCCCTTCTTGACCAGCTCGTACGCGCGGACATCGCTCGGCTCATAGCTCCGGGGCAACGACGTGTCGTACTCGATCCCGAACTCCCCGCGGATCGCCTCCGCGATCGCACGCGCGATCTCGCTCTGGATCGCGAACACGTCACTGAGCTTGCGGTCGTAGCGCGCCGACCAGAGGTGGTAGCCATCCGAGACACGGATCAGCTGCGCGGTGATCCGGAGCTGATCGTCCGATCGGCGCACGCTTCCCTCCACGACCGAGCCGACGCGAAGCTCCGCGCCCACCGTGCGGATGTCCTTGCCCTTCTGCGCGAAGGCCGAAGTGCGCGCAGGCACCCGCAGCGCCTCGATCCTCGAGAGCGTCTCGATCAGCTCCTCGGCCATGCCGTCCGCCAGCCACTTCTGGTCCCCGCCCGGGCTCATGTCGTCAAAGGGCAGCACAGCGATCGACGTGAGCGGCGCGCCAACCTCCTTCGGCGGGCTTCCGCCGAAGGTGAGGTAACTCGCCACGGCGATCGCGACGACCCCGGCGCCTGCGAGGGCCAATCCGATCCCGCCCGGGACGCGCGGGGGCCGAGGGTGTTCTGCGGCGGGCGCAGTGGGTTCTCCCTCCAGCACATACACCGAAACCGGTCGGCCCCCATTCTTGAGATCCTGGCTGCCGAGCAGCGTCGTCTTCAGGTTCTCCTGGTTGCGGATCGCGTGGACGACTTCGTCGGAGACACAGACCCCACCGGGCGCGGCGAGAGGACGAATGCGTGCGGTGATGTTCACGCCGTCGCCGTGCAGCCCGCCGTCGCCGGCGACCACGTCGCCGACGTGAAGCCCGATGCGCAGGCGCAGGTCCGGCTCGTCGCGCAGCGCGGCCTGGATCGCGAGCGCGCAGTTCGCGGCAGTCACCGCGCTCGGGAAGCTCGCGAGAACCTCGTCGCCCGTGTGCTGAATCCACTCGCCGCCGTAGCGCTCGACCAGCGGCTTCAGGACCTCGCGCTGGCGCGCGCGCACGCGGTGGCCGCGCGCCTCGCTCTCGGCCATCAGGGCGGTGTAGCCCACGATGTCGGTGAACATGATCGCGGCGAGGCGGTGTTCGCTCGGCGCGGCCACGCGCTAGCTCTCCGGGATGCCGACGCGGCGCTCACTCGTGGCTCAGGCTGCTAGACGTCCTCGTCCTCGTCGATCGGCTTGAGCAGGATCGGCGAGGGTGCGTACTCGGGCCCGTCCTTCCAACCCGGAATGCGCTCCGCTTCGGCCAGCCACGAGCGCGCGATCGATTCCTCGACGACGACGCTCGAGTTGTCGAACGACTCGAGCAGGCTCTCCCAGAGCTCGCGGCCGCCGCTCGCCCACCAGAGCCTGGCCGGGTTTTCGAAATCGATCGCGAGTTTCACGAGCACGGCCGGAGATTACCTCATGGCTCGGCCGCAAGCGCCGAAGGCACGCGCTGCGCAAGCGGGGTGGAGCTTGACTCCGAGGCGGCCTCAGATGTGAAGATCTTCCTTCACCCACCCGGCGGGGCCGCCCAGGAACCGCTCGCCTGCGAGCGGGGACAGGTCGAGCGCGTGGTAGCCGCCGTCGCAGATCAGCTCGGCGACTCCGCGACCGACGGCGTACGACTGCATCACGCCGCGGCCGGTGAAGCTGTGCGCCTCGATCGCGTTGGAGAGCCCGGGGATCCGGCCGAGCACGCCGCTGCAGTCCGGCGTCACGGAGTAGAGCCCCGCCCAGCCACGCACGTGGCGGCAGCGCTCGAACGCGGACGCCCGGTGCGCGAGTCGCGGCCAGATTTCGCGCTCGAAGAACGCGTCGCCGTCGTAGCGGAAGTCGTACGCCGAGGGCTCGTCGGGATTCGACCAGCCCGCAAGCGTGTACGGGCCCTCCG
>Ga0210377_10001675_pt1 | contig 20017 bp, 18 predicted proteins | sample PLM4_65_b1redo_FD_155480 | JGI IMG/M metagenome (GOLD analysis project Ga0210377, IMG submission 155480) | Groundwater sediment microbial communities from an aquifer in East River, Colorado, USA - PLM4_65_b1 redo | ecosystem: Environmental > Terrestrial > Soil > Riparian zone | place: USA: East...
GCATCTGATCGACGCCCTCATGACTGCCGGGGATGTCGTCACCGCGCTGGTCCGAAGCCCCGAGAAGGCCAAGGACCTGGCGAAGCGCGGAGTTCGAATCGCGCCGGGCGATCTGGGAAGCATGGACGCCCTGCGTTCGGCGGTGCACGGCCAGGAGGTGATCTACCATGTCGCCGGCCTGGTGGCGGCGCGGAACGAGGCGGAGTTTCTCGCCGTGAACCGGGACGGCACGGCTCGGCTGCTCGACGCGGCGGCGGATGCCGGGCGACCGCGCATCGTGCTGGTGTCGTCGCTCGCCGCCGGCGGGCCCGCCGAGCGGGGAACCCGCCTCACCGGGGAAGAGGAGCCGCGCCCCGTCACGGCGTACGGCCGCAGCAAGCTCGCCGGCGAGCGGGTGCTGCGTCGGGGCACGCTGCCCTGGACCATCGTTCGGCCGCCGGCTGTCTATGGCCCGCACGATACCGAGTTGCTGAGAGTCTTCCGTGCCGCGAAACTCGGCGTGGTGCCGGTCTTCGGCGACGGCGCCCAGGAGCTGTCGCTGGTGTATGGACCCGATCTGGGGAAGGCGCTCGCCGCGGCCGGGCGATCTCCGGCCACGACCGGCAGGATCTACTATGCATGCCATCCCGAAGTGCTCACCAGCGGGTCGGTGGTCCGGACCATCGGTCAGGCGATGGGCCGCACCGTGCGCTTGATTTCACTGCCTCGCTGGACGGCGCGGGGAGCCCTTGCCGTCACCGCAACGCTCGCCAGGGTGAGCCGGCGGCCGACGCTGCTGACACCCGACAAAGCGAATGAATTCTTCGCGCCCGCCTGGACCTGTGACCCCGCTCCGCTCACCGCCGCGACCGGCTGGCACCCCGAATTCGATCTGGCTCACGGCGCCGCGGCAACCGTGGCCTGGTATCGTGCTTCGGGCATGTTGTGAAGCTCCGCCCGGTCGACCGGGTATTGCTCGGCTATGTGGTGGTGACGTCGGTCGTCGCCGTGGCGCGGCTCTCGTCCACGCCGACCGCAGCGTGGGTGCTCCTGGCCAACGCCCTGGTGATGCTGCTCATCGCGCTCGCGAGCCGGGCCGGCCAGGCGTCGTGGCTCGCCGACCTCTACCCCATCTGCATCCTCCTCGGTCTCTATGGTGCGCTCGACCTCCTGGCGGGGTACGGCGCCGTGACCACGCACGACGACATCGTGCAGCAATGGGAGTCGGTGGTCTTCGGTGGCCAGCTCAGCAGGGAATGGTGGCAGCGGGCCCCGAGCGCGTTCTGGAGCACCCTCCTTCACGGCGCGTACTTCTCGTATTACCTCGTGATTCCCGCCGCACCGCTCTGGTTTCTGTGGAAGGGCGACCGGCGGAATCTCGGGCGGGTGGTAATGGCGGAAGTCACCACGTTTGTCCTCTGCTATCTGATCTTCATTTTCTTCCCCGTCGCCGGTCCCTACTACGAATTCCCCCGGCCCTCGCGGGAGTTTCTCGACAACGACGCGGCCCGCCTGGTGTACGGCACCCTCGCGAAAGGCAGCTCCTACGGCGCGGCGTTTCCCTCCTCGCACGTGGCCGGGGTGATCGCGGCGATCATCGCATGCACCAGGGGATCACCCGCACTGGGAATGGTGTTGGCGATTCCCGGGCTGCTGCTGACGGTGGGCGTGGTGTATTGTCAGATGCACTACGGGGTGGATGCGCTGGCCGGAGTCGTGCTGGGCGTAGTGGGAGCCCTGACTGCGTCAACGGTGAGCGGTCAACGGGTGAGCGGTGAGCGGTGAGCGGTGAGCGGGCAAAGAAAACGAGGAGAGCCGCATCGCAGCCCTCCTCGCTCTCCGTGCTTCGCGGCTTACTGAACCGTGATTTTGCCGTGCATGCCCATCGCCATGTGCGGCGTGCAGGTGAACTTGTACTCACCGACCGGCGCGCCCGCGAAGGAAATGCTGATCGTCGCGTTCGGATCCACCACCAGCGCGCTGCTCAGCGGAGCGATCTGATCCTTGAGCTGCGGATCGATGACTTCCTTGCCGCCCGCCGGGATGCTGTCGGGCCAGAACGCCACGTTGTGGGGGCCGCCGCTGACGTTGTGGAAGACGACCTGGTCGCCGGCTCGGATCGACAGCTCCGCCGGAACGAACTTGTAGGCGGTGCCTTCCAGGACCATGTTCACATCGTGCGTCGCACCCGCCGGAGCCGGAGCGGGCGCCGCCGCCTGCGCGGTGTCCACCGCCGGAGTCTCCGCACTCTTGTCACCGCAAGCCGTCATGAGGACGACCAGTCCAGCCACAGCCGCAATCTTGCTCATCGCCTCGCTGCCTCCCCAACCCTGGTTGGTATTTCGGTGGTGTTGATCATCCCCGCATCGGCCGGTTTCGGTCCGATGCCCTTGTGAACAACTTCACAAATATAATTCCCGATCGAGGGTAATGCCATTGGCCCGGCTCGGCCAGGTATCTTCAGTCATGCCGGCCGCTCTCCTCCCGATCGACACCCGCCCTCCCTGCCGCTCGATGGGTTCCCAGTGTCACGGGCTGCGAGTGATCCTCAGGGTGGCGACGCTCGACGCGGGCCCGAGATCGGGAGACCACGAGGCCACCTGGCTCATGGGTCACACCGGGAGGATCACGTTTCTCTCCGACCTGTGGGTGGATGACGACGACCTCTACGTCTCGGCCGAGCTCCATATCCCCTGCCGATTCCTCCGCGAGGAAGGTTCGACTGCCGAGTGCGGCGCGTACGGGTATACCCGCGAGGCTGCCGAGCCTCTCCCCCATGTCCCCGCCTCCCGTCGGCTCGGGGGCGATCGCTTTCGCATTGTGGAGCGTGGCCGCCTCGCCTCCCGGGTCCTCAGGGTGCCACCCCCTCCACCGCGCAGCCTCCCGGTCAGGATGGAGACCAATCCTTGTGTCGGCGCACCCTGCCGAACCGCGGATAATCAGCGGGGCGCGGCATGTTGCAGGGATCTCCAGATCGAGATCATGTGCACCACCCGCGAGCGGCGGCTGGAATCGCTGATTCGAGCCCGAAAGAGTCCTTACCTGTGCAAAGTCGGGCGGGAAGGGAAATACTCCTTGAACGCGGAGATGATTTCCGCTTGTGGGTTTCTCGGTGATGACGGCGTCTCCTGTGCATTGCATGGTCGGGCAAGGGCCGATGGGCGTTCGGCTAAACCGGACCTCTGTTCCGATTGGCCCGAAGGGGGCGAAACGCTACATCCGGGATGCGTCTTTGCGCCCCGGACTGGCCAATTACTCCAAAATGTGCAACAATTCCGGTCTTCCGGCGTCCTACCATCGGGAAGGGTAGGCTAAATCGAAGAAAGGCCGGGACCATGGAAGATTTGGAACGGCTATACAAGACTCATTACGCGGCGGTGGTACGATTCCTGTACCGGAAAATCTGGGACGCCGACCGCGCTGAAGATCTTGCACAAGAAGTGTTCATTCGCGCGATGGCCCATCAGCCGGACAAGCCCCGCGCGTGGATTTTCGCCGTCGCCGCGAACCTGGCGCGCGATGAGGCCAGGGCGGCCATCCGACGCCGGAAGCACCTGGTGTTGCTGAAGGACGATCCGGTACCGCTTTCGACGCCGGACCTGTCGGCGGAAGAGAGCGTCGAGCACGACGAGCGGTGGGCTCAGGTCACCGGCGCGCTTGCGGCGCTGACCGAGCGGGATCGGGAGGTGCTGTTGTTATGGGATGCGGGACTCAGCTATCCGGAAATCGCGGCGCAAACGGGGCTCGCTGTGGGGGCGGTCGGGACGACGCTCGCTCGAGCCCGGAAGCGGCTGACAGAGGCTTATGACAGAACTGAATACCAGGCGGATGCGGCACGTTCCTGATGAGGAACTGCATCCGTATCTAGATCAGGCGTTGAGCCGGTCCCAGTGCGTTGAAATCGAAACGCACCTGGCTCAGTGCGCGCATTGCCGGGACCGGCGCGATACGATCGCGGCCCTTCGCGACCGCACGACGGCCCTCCTCGGACAACTCACGCCCCGGAACCTTATCATTCCCCCGCCTTTTGAGGCGCTCGCCGAGCGGCTGAGCCGCCGTCCGCCCACCCCGCTCTGGCAGATTCGCCTGAAACGGGCGGGTCTCTGGGCGGCCGGGGTGATGGCCGCGGTCGGCACCGGCTGGGTGGGGCGGAGCATCCTGGATCCGCACCCTGATCAGCCCCTCGCCGTGCAGAACGAGCTGGCCCCTCTCGCATCCGCGGTGGAGCTCGGCTCTGCCGCCGCGCCGATCTCCACTCCCCCGGTGTCGATCCCCGCGGGGGATGCCACTCCGGTGACACCCCTGCCCTTGCCCGAGGCAGCGCCGCGGTTCAATACCCAGCACCCGCAGGGCTTCCGCCTGGCGAACGCCTCGAGTCGGACTACGATCATCCCCGCACCGATGCTTCGGCTCGCCTCCGCCCTGACCCCGATGCCGGAACCGTCGCGAGACGTCGCACCGTCCGCCCGGCTGGAAGGCAGGGCGCCGTTCGGTCCGCTCTGGCAGCAAGTGCAATGGGAGGACGCGCTGGAAAAGGCGGGCAGCGGCCTGCCCTATATCGAGGGAATGCTGGTCATCGGCGTCCTGCTTCGGCCGGGAGAGGGCGGGGAGCGCCCGACTTCACTCGTGGCGCAGCAGGATCCATCGGGCGAGCTCGTCCTCAGCATCGAAGGCCCGCTGGCGCAGGTCATGGAAATCGTGAAGAGCCAGGGGGCGCCGGAGATCCATGCCAGCGAGTGGACGCGGACTCCTCCCGATTATGTCCCGGCCCCGGGCGGAGCGACGCGGCGCATCAATCGCGTCCTGACCGTCACCGGACGCCTGAGTGCCGATTCGCTGAATGCGCTGGCGCGGCTGGCGACGATTCGATAAGGGCGGTTGGCCGGTATGGGCGGGAGGGCGGTAAGTAAGTGCCAAAGCGGCTGACCGTGAAAGTTTGGTCAGCCGCTGGTCGTTTTCACCTACCGCCCATTACCGCCCTGCCGCCCTCCCGGCCATATACCGCCCTACCGCGGGTGATCCCGTCTCTCCAGCTCCGGCGGCATCGCGAAATCTCCCGGCTTCTCGTCGTGGAAGAACTCTTGCGCATGTCCGTGCTTGCGCTCCTCGGCCAGGGCGATCATCGCCAGTCGTGGCGACACCATCGGGAACGTCCGTGCGAAGATCCCGTACACCAGGAGGAAGCACCCCAGAAAGGCGAGCAGCGGCGCCACCTCGGGAAGTCCCACGGTCGGCCCCGCCAGCTCGGTCACTGAGGGAGTGACCAGGAGGTATCGCTCCAGCCACAGCGCGGCAAGGCTCACCGTCGCGAACAGCCCGAGGACGAAGGGAGACTTCTTCGCGGCGACGAAAAGGAAGCCCCAGAACGGAATGATGAACATACCCAGCAGGACGGTCCGGCCGACCGGGAGCCAGGGGCCCCAGAGCCGGGCGAAGACGAAGCCGGTTTCTTCGGGAAGATTGCCGTACCAGATCACCAGGAACTGGGCCCACATGAGGTAGGCCCAGAATACCGTGAAACCGAAGCAGAGCTTGCCGAGATCGTGGCGCTGCTTGGGGCTCACCAGATTGGCGATGCCCAGCTGCTTGCGGCCGTACAGCATGAGCAGCACGAGCAGGGTGTGGGCGCCGAGGAACGAGCCCATGAAGTACCAGCCGCCCAGCAGATTCGAGAACCAGTGGGGTTGCAGCGCCATGATGCCGTCGAACGCCACCGTCGTGGCGACGATCGCGTACAGCACCACATACAGCGGCGCGAGACGGCGGGTCCTCGCGTCGGCGGCGGCCTCGGCGGCCGGCGAGCCGTCGTACCCGGCGGTCCACTGGTCGTACATCGCGCGGCGTTTGTCGTCGAGACTGCCCCGCACCGTGTGCATATCCGGAAGCAGGTCTGCCCGCACCAGGAGCCATCCCACGGTGAAGAGCGCGGTCAGACCGATGAGGAGGCGGGCCGCCATGAAACCATGAGAGAGCCAGAGGTGCTTCCCGGGGGAGACGCTGTGCAGCTGCGCTTGCATGGGGCCGTAGATCGCGTCATACCCGAACGTGAAGATGAGGGCGCACCCGATCACCGAGACCGCGCCGAAAAAGATGGTGGCCTGGGAGAAACGGATGATGACCCCCGACCACTTCGCGTTGGCGATCTTGTGCACGGCGACCAGGGCCAGGCTGCCCGCCGTGATCCCCGTGAAGTAGAGCCAATTGACATGGAAGGCCTGCCAGGCCCGCACGCCGTCGCCGCCGCTCAGCGAGACGACGAACAGCGCCGCGCCCGCGGCCAGGAGCAAGGCGCCGAACTTGACGAAGAAATCGAAACGCCCGCGGACCGCCGAGAGGGAGAGGCGCTGGAGCATGTCGCGCTGGGTCATCTTAGCGTACACCTCCCGGCGCGCCAGCGGGCGGGGCGCTTCCCTGCTGCAGGCGACGGACGTAATTCACGATCGCCCATCGGTCCGCCGGACGGTGCACCTTGTCCCCATATCTCGGCATGACCCCCCGGCCATACCGGATGATGCTGTAGAGGTATCCGTCGCTGAACCCGCGCGCGCGCTCGGTGAGCAGCGAGGGCGCGCCGACTCTCGGGCCGACGGTGCCGTTCGCCGCGCCGGCGTTGCCGTGGCACACCGCGCAGAACGTCAGGTACAGGGTGTCTCCCCGAGCCAGCGTTTCCGCGGGAACGGTGGGATTCACCAGCCGGTCCGCCGTCGCGACATTCGCGGCGGCGAACTCCGCGCGCCAGTCCGCCTCGCCGCCGGTCACCGGCACGGTGCCCGCCACGGTGGTGCGCGGAATGTCGGCGCGCTGATAGGGATGCACAGCGCGCGACTTGATCATGTGGTCGAACCACGGCACCGCGGCCATCAAATCGTCCGGGGACGGCAGGGTCTGGTAATACCAGTTGCACCCGCCGAGGAGGAGGACTGCCGCCGCCAGCAGGCTACGCGCCATGGACGGTCACCTCCTCGGAGCCCGCATGGGTGAGCAGGTCCCGCACCGCCGGTGTCTGGTCGGCCGAGCAGGGTACGAACACCCCGATCCGGTCGTCGCTGAAACGAGGGTGGAAGGGCCGCCCCTTGAGCGACTTGGCCAGAGACAGGATGATCATACCGGCCACCGTGCAGAGCGATCCGTAGAGAATCGTGAGCTCGAAAGCGAGCACCACGTAGGGCGGGATCGCGGCGATGGGTTTGCCGCCCACGAGCAGGGGCCAGTCGCGGGACATCCAGATCGTCATCGCGAACCCGGCGGTGACGCCGGTGAGCCCGCCGATGAGGGTGAACAACCGGACCCAGCTGACCGGCTGATCGAGCACTTCCTCGATCTCGTGATTCGGAGACGCAGTGTAGACCGTCAGGTCGCGAAACCCGCGCGCCTTGAGCCCGGAGATGGCCTCCACCGCCGCATCGACATGGGCAAAGGAGGCGAGCACGCCCGGCACCGTCTTGGCGGCCATCAGTGCCCTCCTCCATGTTTCCGGGGATAGGGAATCATTTCCTTGATTTCCTGGATGGCCACCACCGGGAACGTCCGGGCGAAGAGCAGGAAGTACATCCCGAACCATCCGAACGATCCGATCAGGATTCCCCAGTCCGCCCAGGTCACCGCGGGGACCTGCCAGGCGTAGGGGAGATAATCGTTGCTGAGCGACGAGGCGATGATGACGAATCGCTCGAACCACATCCCGAGGTTGACGAAGATCGAGATGATGAAGAGCGCCGTGAGATTGATCCGGATCTTCCTGAACCAGAGCAGCTGGCTCACGAAGGCGTTGCAGATGATCATCGACCACCCGGCCCACCACATCGGGCCGAAGGCGCGGCGCCAGAACGTGGCCTGCTCGAAGGTGTTGCCGCTGTACCACGCCACGAAATACTCCATCGCGTACGCGTAGAACAGGATGGAGCCGGTGAGCAGGGTGAGCTTGGCGAGGTTGTCGAAATGGTATTCGGTCAGCATGTGCTCCAGCTTGAGCACCTTGCGGAGCGGAATCAGGAGCGTGAGCACCATCCCGATGCCGGAATAGATCGCGCCGGCCACGAAATAGGGCGCGAAAATCGTCCCGTGCCAACCCGGGATGATGGACATGGCAAAGTCCCAGCTCACCACCGAGTGCACCGACAGCACCAGCGGCGTCGCGAGCGCGGCGAGGTAGAGATAGCCCCGGGAATAGTGCCGCCACTGGCTGTCGGCCCCGGTCCACCCGAGGGAGAAGAGCCGGTATATCTTCTGCCGCCACCCGGACACCTTGTCGCGCACCGCCGCGACGTCGGGCACGAGGCCGACGATCAGGAAGGTGGTGGAGACGGTGAAATAGGTCGTGATGGCGAACACATCCCAGATCAGCGGCGACTTGAAGTTGGGCCAGAGCCAGCGCTCGTTCGGGTACGGAAGCAGCCAGTAGAAGACCCATTGCCGCCCGATGTGAATGATCGGGAAGAGCGCCGCGGTCATGACCGCGAAGACGGTCATCGCCTCGGTCGACCGGTACACGGCCGTTCGCCAGGGCGAGCGGAACAGGAACAGGATCGCCGAGATCAGGGTACCCGCGTGCCCGATGCCGATCCAGAAGACGAAGGTGGTGATATAGACGCTCCACATCACCGGCGGCGTGTAGCCGGCGAGTCCGAGCCCCTCCTTCAGCAGCATGACGAAGGTGAACAGGCCGATCAGGAACATCGCCACCGCCCCGAACAGCGCCATGTAATACCCGCGGCTGGGCGTCGACAGCGTCGCCAGCACGTCGCGGGTGACCTCGGCGTGGGTCTGGGTCGGCCGGTGCGCCTCGTGCACGATCGCCGTCATGCCTCAGGCCTCCGTCCGGTGGAGAACCCTGGCCAGGTAGGTGACGCTGGACCGCACATTGGTTTCCTCGAGCACGTGGTACCCACGATGGTCTTCCTTGGCCTTTGCCACACGGCTCCCGGGGTCGCTGACATTGCCGAAGATGATGGCGCCCGACGGACAGGCCTGCTGGCACGCCGTGACCACGTCGCCGTCCCGGATTCCCCGGTCCTCGAGGCGCGCCTGATTCTGCGCCCCGCGAATCCGCTGCACGCAGAAGGTGCACTTCTCCATGACGCCACGCGCGCGCACCGTCACGTCGGGATTGAGCTGCAGATCGAGCGGCGACTCGAACGCCCTCTTGGCGTAGGGGAACCAGTTGAAATACCGGACCTTGTAGGGACAATTGTTGCTGCAGTAGCGGGTACCCACGCAGCGGTTGTAGACCTGGCCGTTCAGTCCGTCGGCGGTGTGATACGACGCGTACACCGGGCAGACCGGCTCGCAGGGCGCATTCTCGCAGTGCTGGCAAAGCATCGGCACGAGCCTGGCGCCGAGCGGCTCCCCGGGCTCGGTGCCACCCTCGAAGTACCGCTCGATCCGCATCCAGCTCATCTCGCGGCCGCGGGTGACGTCCTCGTACCCCACCCAGGGGATGTTGTTCTCCGAGTAACAGGCGGTCACGCAGGCCGAGCACCCGGTGCACTTGGCGAGATCGATGACCATGCCCCAGCGGGGATGCTCTTCGGCGTAGGCGCCGAGCTGGATCTTCTCGAGCTGCTTTTCCCGGAAGCCGGCCAGCGCCTCGTGCTCGAGCTCGGTATTGATCTCGTGGTGCTCGACCCCGATCTGCTTGAGCGACTCCTCGACGGTCAGCCCCTTCTGCGCATCGGCGAGCGGCATCGCCTCGGCGATGTGGCGGCCCAGTTGACGGGGATTGCCGTCGGTCCGCGCCAGCTGCCGGTACCCGGAGGTCTTTTCCAGCTCCACCGTGACGCTGACGTACGGCAGGAAGCCGTTGCCGTCCTTCGCCCCGAGCAGATCGAGCACGTTGACCCCGACGCCCTTCGCATAGTCGCCGTACTCTGTGTGCCCGAGGCCGAGCGGCATGGCGACGACATCCCGCCGGACGCCGGGGTAGACGCAGACCGGGGCGGCGACGGCGCCGTGCGGTGAGCGCACGGTGAGGATTTCGCCGTCGCGCACGTCGAGACGCCGGGCCGTCTCCGGGTGCAGCTCGACCCAGGAGTCCCAGGTGATCTTGGTGACCGGGTCGGGATTTTCCAGCAGCCAGGGCCGGTTGGCGCCGCGGCCGTCGCTGTACATTGACGACGGGAACGGCAGCAGCACGAATTCGCCGGTTCCATCGAATGCCGGCGCCGTGAACGCGCCGGTGCTTCCGGCGGCGAGCCGCACCGACGGCCCGGCGGGGGCCGGAGCGTATTCTCCGCCCCGCGACAGCGCGCTGCGCCACGCGTCACCCGGATCCGCCCCGGGCTGGGCGCCCCATCGCTGCTTGAGATGGGCCTCGAAGGAGGGCGCCGTGAACCGGGCCAGGGCGCCACCAGCCTTTGCGGCGGCCTGAAGCAGCACGTCTCCGGGATGCCGGGTATTGAAGACCGGGGTCATGACCGGCTGCATCAGGCCGCGCACCCCGGCGCGCGGGCGGAGGTCGTCCCAGCGCTCGAGCGGATGGTGCGAGGGAAGCAGCAGATCGGCGGCGGCGGCGGTTTCGTCGAGCACGAGGGAAGTGCTCACCTTGAACGGCACCTTCGCCATGGCTTCGGCGAATTGCGCGCTGCGCGGCAGCGCGTACGCGGGATTCGCGTCGTGGACCAGGAGCACCTCGACTTGCCCGGCGTTCATCGCCGCGATGAGCTGCTCCATCGCGCCGTATCCGTCCGACGAAGGAAGGCTCGCGCCGAACTTTACCGTCTGTCCCAGGTTGCCCGCGACGTAATTCAGGATGTTGACCGCCGCCGCCACCTCGATTGCCCCGCGATGCTGCGCCCCGATCCCGCCGGCCACCGCGAGACTCGGTGTCGCGGAGATGAACTCGCGCGCGAGCCGGCGGACGATGTCGGGAGTGAGTCCGGTCGTGTTGGCGACCTGCTCGGGCGACCAGGCCGCAAGGCTGCCTGCGAGCGCGTTGGCGTCGGCGGGCGCCGTCGTGCGCTCACTCAGGATGACATTGGCCATGCCGAGCGCGAGGGCGGCCTCGCTGCCGGGTGCGATCGCATGCCATTCATCGGCGTTCATGCCGGTCAGATTCATGCGCGGACCGGCGTACACGAGCTTGGCCATCCCCTGCCCCGCGAATCCATGGGCAACGGCGAATCCGCGCTGCTGCTCGACCACCGGTCCCCAGGTCTCCAGGAAATCGGCGCCGAACGACACGATGTGCCGCGCGCCCGCGAAATCGTACCAGGCGACCTCGTCCACTCCGAAGACCTGCCGGTTTGCCGCGCGCTCGGGTGTGCGGTCGAACGGCTCGTAACGGACCAGCCGCCCACCGAGGGTCGCCGTCCACTCGGCCAGGAGATCGCTCAAGGTGCCGGGACCCGCCCCGCTGATCACCGCGAGCTTGCCCGCCGCGCTCGAGATGCGGGTTGCCAGCCGGCCGATCGCGTCCTCCCATTCGAGCGCCTTCCAGGCGGAGCCCTCCCGCACCATCGGTCCCTTGGTCCGTCCGGGGTTGTACAGGCCCTGCAACGCCGCCTGGCCCCGCTGACAGAGGGTGCCGGCATTGACCGGGTGCGCGGGATTGCCTTCGAGCTTGATGGCGCGCGCCTCACGCGTCTTGACGTGAATCCCGCACCCGGCCGCGCACTCGGTGCACGTGCTCGCATACCAGGTCGGGATTCCCGGAACCTGATCCTCGTCCTGCACCAGGTACGGAATGAGCTTCTCCACCTTGCTGGTGGAGCATCCGGAAAGCGCCGCTGTCCCTGCGCCGGCGACGCCCAGCACGGTGAGAAACTTGCGGCGGGAGAGATGGGTCTCGTCTTGCATCGGGACTCCGATGGAGAGCTAACCGCTATCGGCTAACCGCTGACTGCTACCGACGGTTAGCGGTTAGCCGTTAGCACCTAATAGTGACACGCCGTACAATCGCGATTGACCTTCCGCTCGATGTGACAGCTGATGCAGAAGCCCATGTTGTTCACGTTGTTCACCCGCCAGACCTGCGGCATGCGCGCGACGTCGCCATGACAGGTCTGGCAGGCGTTCGGCCCCATTGCCTTCACGTGACGCATGTGAGGGAAGTGCGCGTGCCGGGCGATGGTGTGAACCCGCACCCATTCGAGCTTCGGCTTTCCCGGCCCGCTGTCGGACCAGAACTGCCTCAGCTTGCGGATTTCCGCTTTGTCGGTGCTGTCCGTACCGCTGACGACCTGGTGACAGCCCATGCAGGTTTGCACCGAAGGTATGCCGGGCTCGGATGATTCATCGACCGAGTAGTGGCAATACTGGCACTGCATCTTGAACTGGCCGGCATGGATGTCGTGCCGGAAGAAGATGGGCTGGCGGGGACCCTTCAGTCCGGAGCTATCGGATGCGGAAAGCTTCGGAGCGGTAACCGAATCGACGGCCGCGGGAGACTGTTGGGCCACCGTCCCCCTGAACACGGGAACCAGCCCGCCAAGTGCCGCAACGCCCGCTACGACGCCGACGATCACGAGCTTCCGCATACTGGCTATCCGTCGGGGAAAGGTGAACGACCCGGTCACAGACAACGGCGCCCCGCGTCAACTCGCGGCGCCGTTCTTGTGAAATATTTCACGAGGAACTGATGGATGCAAGTCGCGTCGCCAGTCGATGCGACGCGGCGGAAAATAGTGGTGTGAATCGAGTTGGGACAGGGGGTTGGGCGCTCATTTCACCGAGTCCGGATCGGGTTCTCCCCCCGGAAGTCGGCCGACTTCGCGCAGATGTCCCGGCAGCGCAAAGGGGGTCCCCTGCCGCTCCAGATAGCGCACCGTCTCCAGCGACATGGCCCGGAGGAGCGAGGCCTCCCGCCAATCGAGCGCGGCCCGGAAGAACACCTCCCGTACACTTCGCATCACGGCCTCGGGCCGGCGAGTCTTGAAGAACTCGATCGCCCAGAGCGCGCGTTCCCAGTCCCGGAAGAGCACCTCGAGACGGGCGCTCGGTGCCGCGGGGGCGGCGCGCCGGGGCGGCTTGACCGGCGATCTCTCCCCGGTCCGCGCGAGCCAGGTTTCGTAGCAGAGAATCCCGACCGCTTGCGCCAGGTTGAGCGACCGGTGACCCGGGCCGGTCGGAATAGTGACGAGGGCATGGCAGTGGTCCAGCTCCTCGTTCGTCAGCCCGCGGTCTTCGCGCCCGGCAATCAGCGCGACCGGTCCATCGGCGCTCCGTTCGGCAAGCTCGGCGGCCGCGGCGCGCGGTCGGAGCACGGTGCGCTTGGCGGTGCGCTCGCGCGCGGTGAGCGCGGCGAGCCAGGTGCAATCCAGGGTCGCGTCGGCCAGGGTGTCGTGCAGGGTGATCCGGGAGACGAGGTCGGCGGTATTGTGGGCGATCCCCTCGATGCGCCAGGGATCGAACATCTCGGGCTGCACCAGCCGCATCTGCTCGATGCCGAAGTTTTTCGCGAGCCGGACGGCGCCGGCGATGTTGACGATGTCCCGGGGACCGACGAGGACCAGGATCGGGGGTGGAGCCGGTGCGGTCACCCGTCCCCGAGGAAACTCGTGTTGATGCCCTTGGCCTTGAACGACGCAAGCAGCCCCGTCTTCTCGGCGGACTTGAGGTACGCTTCCTTCGGCTCGACCGTGCCCGCTTCCACCAGGTCGAGCAAGGAATCGTTGAGGGTCACCATGCCGAGCTTCCGGTTCGTCTGAATGATCGAGGGAATCTGGAACGTCTTTCCCTCGCGGATGAGGTTTGAGACCGCGGGAATCGAGAGGAGCACCTCACGCGCCGCCACCCTTCCGCCTCCAACTTTCTTGCAGAGCACCTGGGCCACCACGCCACGGAGGGACTCGGACAGCATCACGCGAATCTGCGGTTGCCGGTCGCTGGGAAACTGATCGATGATCCGGTCGAGGGTCGACGCGGCCGTCGTCGTGTGGAGGGTGCCCAGCACCAGGTGTCCCGTTTCGGCGGTTTCGATGGCGATGGAAATAGTCTCCAGGTCGCGCATTTCACCGACCAGGACCACGTCGGGGTCCTCCCGCAGCGCCGCGCGGAGCGCCGCTTTGAACGACTTGGTGTGAATCCCCACCTGGCGCTGGGTGATAAGGCAGCGCTTGCTCTGGTGCACGAACTCGATCGGGTCTTCGATGGTGATGAGATGGTCGCTGCGGCTCCGGTTGATCAGGTCCACCATGGCCGAGAGCGTGGTGGACTTGCCCGACCCGGTCGGCCCGGTCACCACCACGAGGCCGCGATTCAGGTGGCAAAGGTGTTGAATCTCGCGCGAGAGGCCGAGGTCCTCCACGGTTCGGATCTCACCGGGAATTTGCCGGAAGACCGCCAACGGCCCGTGCCGGTCGCGTCCCGCGTTGCACCGGAAGCGCGCGACGCCGGCAATCTCCCAGGCAAAATCGCGGTCGTTGTCACGAAGGAAGACCTCGAACTCCTCGTCCGTCATGATGCTACGGAGGCACGCTTCCAGCCGGTCACCGGAGACGGCGGGCTCATCGAGGCGGAGGAGCTCGCCGTCCTTCCGGATCTGGGGAATCGCGTCGGTTCGGAGGTGGAGGTCGGAACCCCCTGACTCGACGAGCCGGCGCAACAGGCGCTCCATCTCCTTGGGCGCTTCCGAACTGCCAGCCGTAGACACCCGTGCCCCGGCGGTTCCATCGGGTAGGCCCGAAGCTGCGGGGCCGGCGGCGGGCCGCAGGGTTGCCGAGCTCCCTCCATCATCGGGAGCGAGCGACACCTGAATCGGCCCGACCGGGCTCGCGTAATTGAAACTGAGCGGGGACCCGGACCCGACCTGGGCGACGACCGTGGGTGGGGCGATCTCGCGCAGCAGCGCGGTCACCTGGATCTCCGTCAGCGCGTCCTTGGTCACCGGTTGCAACTGTCCTCCGCGGGACAGTCTGACGGGCAGGCCGGCGCCGAGGCAGAGCGCATCCGCCCCGTGTTGCACCATCACTGTGAGGAACCGGTCGATTCGGGGCACTGGTTGCTCAGCTCGATGGGGAGACAGCGCGAACGTGCATCCGGTTGATGAACCGGACCGTGCCCGCCGCGTAGAGACCGAAAAAGCCGACGCCGTGATTCAGGAAATCGATGGCGCGTTTCCGGGTCGGGGGCAACTCCGAACGCACCGTTCCGGAATGCTCACTCCCGTCGGAAAGCTCGATCCGCATACCGATCGTGCGCGCGGCGATGGAACGATCGGGGTCCCGGTCGTCGTGATCGACGGTCACCAGAATCACCTGGGCCTTGGCCAGGAAGATCGTGTGTTCCCGGTCGTCGGTCAGGGCGAAGAAGGCCTCGTCCCGATTGAGCACGTCCTCCGGAGTCTCGGGTCCGAGGTGGATGGAAGCCAACGGAAGCAGATGCAGAAAGCCCGAGAAAATGCGTCCACCGGTGGCCTGCACCTCGGCCTTCATGCGTACGGTGTCGCCCCAATCGCGCGTCACGGTTTCCGCTGTCGTCATAACGATGGCGGAAGCTGTCAGGAGGCGCGGGCCCAGGCAAGGGCCCCGGGGGTCAGCCCCGGATTTCCACGCCGGAGCGGCGCTCCGCGAGGCGGATCGGCTCCAGGTAGTCCGCACCCTCGCCGAGGAACGCGAGGGCTTCGTGCAGGAGAACCCCGGCACGGGTGAGAAGCGGCGCCGGAAGCCCCAGCTCGCCCAGCATTTGAAGGCAAATGCCGGCGTCCTTGTCGAGCAGGGCTAGCCGAAAGGTGTTCGGCCACGCCCCGGTGAGCACCCGGTCCGGAATCAGGGATTCGCTCACGAAGGATCTTCCGCTCGACGCATTCAGCGTCTCGACGGCGGCGCGGGGAGCAACGCCCGCCTTCACGAGCGCGGTCAGACCTTCGGCCAAGGCGAGGATGTTCACCCCGAGCAACATGTTGTTCACCGCCTTCATCGCGTCGCCGGTCCCGAGCGGACCCATGTGCACGATGCGCTTCCCGAATGCCGAGAGGATCGGGGCGGCCCGTTCGAACACGGCGGAATCGCCGCCCATCATCACGGTCAGGGTACCAGCCGCGGCGCCGTTGGTGCCGCCACTCACCGGGGCGTCGGCGAAATCCACGCCCAGCGGCGCGAGCCGCGCGGCGATGTGCCTCGTGGTGGCGCCGTCGCCCGAGGTGCAATCCAGGAAGAGCGTGCCGCGCGCGAGACCCGCAAGGAGCCCCTCGGGTCCATCGAGAAGCGACACCACATCCGCCGAGGTAGGGAGACAGGTGATCACGACCTCGGCGCCCGCCGCCGCGTCGCGGGGGGACGCGGCTCGGCGCGCGCCGTGCTCCGCCGCGAAGGCCTCCCCCCGGGCGGCGGTTCGATTCCACACCGTGAGCTGATGCAGTGGGGCGAGCCGCGCGGCCATGGGCCAGCCGATCGCACCGAGGCCGAGGAAGGCGATTTTCATGATATCAGAGGTAAAGAGGCAAAGAGGCAAAGGCGCACAGCCAAGAATACCACCGCCTATTGCCTATTGCCCACTGCCTATAGTTTCTCCCCCCATGCCCCTGCGCACATCGCCACCTGCGCACATCGCCATGGTCGCTCACGCTGTGGCTCCTCGCGGCACTGCTGGTGCTCTTCGTGGCCGGGCCCCTGCTGCGCCTCCTCCTGCAGGCAAGCCCTGCATCGCTCGGAGCGGCGCTCAGCGACCCGGAGCTGGTCGCCTCGATCTGGCTCACGATCCTGACGGCGACGTCGGCCACGGCCCTCTCGGTAGGCCTCGGGGTTCCGCTCGCCTACCTCCTGGCGCGGGTGCCCTTTCCCGGCCGCCGGATCGTCGCGGGAATCGTCGAGCTCCCGGTGGTAGTCCCGCATCCGGTCGCGGGCATCGCGCTGCTTCTCTTTCTCGGGCGCCAATCCACGATCGGACGGGGGCTCGGCGCGATCGGGCTCGAGTTCGTGAATCAGGTACCGGGCATCGTGGCCGGCATGCTGTTCGTCTCGGCACCGATCGTGGTAAGCGCCGCCCGGGAAGCATTCCACAGCGTCGATCCGAAGCTCGAGCGAGTGGCCCGTACGCTCGGCGACACCGGGTGGAACGCCTTTCGGCACGTGACGCTGCCACTCGCGGGACGCGGGATTGTCGCGGGGGCGGTGCTGGCGTGGGCGAGAAGTGTGAGCGAGTTCGGCTCGATCGTGATCCTCACGTACAACCCGAAGGTCGCCAGCATCCTCATTTACGACCGCTTCACGCTCTTCGGGCTTCCCGCCGCGGTTCCCGCCGCCGTCGTCCTCCTGTTGATCGCGCTTGCCGTCTTCGGGTTGGTGCAGCTGCTGGCGCCTGACCGGGCGGAGCAGCGGTGATCCGCCTGGAGGAGGTCCGCGTCCGGCTCGGCAGCTTCGTGCTCGAGGATGTCTCGCTCGCCGTGCCTGCCGGTGGATATGGCCTGATCATCGGCCCGACCGGCTCGGGCAAGACGACGCTGCTTGAGGCCATCGCGGGGCACGAGCGGCTCGAACGGGGCCGAATCATTCTGCGGGACGAGAACGTCACCAGCGCCTCCCCGGAAGCCCGCCGGGTCGGCTTCGTCTACCAGCACTACCACCTGTTTCCGCACCTCACGGTGGCGGAGAACATCGGCTACGGCCTCCGGCACGCGCAGGCGGAAGCGAGGGCAGAGCGCGTTGCTCAGCTGGCGGAGTCCCTCGGGCTTCTGCCGCTGCTTCCGCGCTCGGTCCGGGGACTTTCCGGTGGGGAGCAGCAGCGCACCGCCCTGGCACGGGCGCTGGCTCCTCGGCCGACCATTCTTCTGCTGGATGAGCCGTTCGCCGCGGTGGATCCGGCGACCCGCCGGGCGCTTCGGCGGGAGCTCCGCGCACTGCACGAGCGGGAGGGCGTCACCACCCTGCAGGTCACTCACGACTTCGAAGACGCCCTGCGACTGGGTGACGTGGTTGCCGTGCTGGCCGACGGGCGGATCGCGCAGTCGGGCACGCCCGATTCGGTGTTCCGCTATCCGAACTCCGCCTTCGTCGCGGAATTCATCGGCACCGGGACCGTGCTGCGCGGCACCGTGGAACGGATGCAGGTCCCGGGGCCCGAGAGCGAGGCATCGGGAGCGGAGCGAAGCGATCTCGCCGAAACGCGGTTCGCGGGACGATTCAGATCGAACGGACTCGAGCTGGAGGTCGTGGCGGAGCGCGAGGGGGCGGCGTATGCGGTCATCCGTCCGGCGGATCTCCTGATCAGCCGCGCGGCGATGCCGGCTCCGGCGCCCAGAAACCGGTTCGATGCGACGGTGACGCGGGTGGAGCGGGGCTCCGTGGTGGCGCAGGTGCATCTGGATGTCGGCGGAACGGCTCTCGTGGCCACCGTCATGACCACCACCGCCGATGAACTGGGCCTCGCTCCCGGGATCCAGTTGGTCGCGGCCATCAAGGCCACCGCCATCCACCTCATCTAGCGCCGGCCGCGCCGCCCCACGAGTCTGGCGGGGCGAATCGCCTTGTCGCCCAGCTTCTCATTGATTCGGTCCACCGCGCTCGCCAGGCGCCGGTCGCGCGGCGACTCCGGTTCGGCGGGAGCCGGGAGCAGGGTGAGCTGAGCGGGACCCAGCGCCCCGGTGAGCCCGGAAAAGGAGACTCCGAGCAGACGCGCGGCGACGCAACGGCGGCTCCGCAATCCCAGCAGCAGCTCGCGTGCAACGCCGAACAGCGCGCGATCGGTGGCGAGCGATGTCGCGACGGTCCGGCTGGCCTGGCGGGTGACGAAGTCGTGGTCGCGGATCTTGACGGTGATGCAGCCGGCACTCAATCGGTCCGCGCGCAGCTCCGCGGCGAGGCTGGTGACGAGGCGCAGGAGCCGCGTCTCCAGCGCATCATCGGAGGTCAGATCGCGCGCGAAGGTCTCCTCGTGACTCATGGATTTGGCCGCTGCGTGCGATTCGACCTGATCTCCTCCATGTCCGCGAATCCGTTCATAGAGCCAGCGGCCGCTCCGCCGCCCGAGCCATTGCTCGAAGCTCCGCGCGTCGACCCGGAGCGCGTCGCGTACCGAGACCAGGCCGGAGCGCTTGAGCGTCGCCTGGAGCCGGGGGCCGATCCCGGGAATGTCGGCGAGTGCGAGCTCCGCGAGGAAGGCCGCCTCGGAGCCGGCGGGGACGATCAGCACGCCGGTCGCCCCCGTACCGGGACGCGGCTTGGCCCGCTCCGCGGAGAGCTTGGCGACGAGGCGGTTTGTCCCACCGCCGATAGACACGGTCAGACCAGTCGCCTCAAGCACCGCCTCTCGAAGCCGGGCGGCGGTCGCGCCCAGGGACTCGCCGCGATAGACGCCTTCGGTACCGGACAGATCCAGATAGAACTCGTCGATGCTCGCCGCCTGCACGACGGGGGCCCACCGGTCGAGGACCGCGCGGATCTCGCGATGCTTGACCCCGCATTCCTTGCCTGGTACCGGGACGAACGTCGCATCGGGACAGAGCCGGGCGGCACGGGCGATGGGCATGCCGGCATGGAGGCCGAACGCGCGGGCTTCGTAGGAGGCCGAGCAGACAACGCCGCGACTGTTGGCGCGCCCGCCGACGACCAGGAGGCGCGCCTTCCCCGCGCCCTCGGGGTCGACGAGGCGAGCGACCGCGACGAACATCTGGTCACAGTCGGCGAGGAGGATGCGGCGGGGCGAGGCCATGGGGGAAAGCTATCAGCCGTCGGCCCTCAGTTGGCATGTGATCTGCTGATCGGAATCGCGACGAAAGGATTTTTCGAATGTTCTGGCGACGGCTCGGGCAGCTTTGCTTCTTACTCCTGCTCACCGCAGGGTCCCTTCCCCGGACGGTCGCGGGGCAGGAACTTCCGGCCGATCCGGTGCTGGCCGCGGTCGAGCTTCGTAACGCAGGCGACTTCGCCGGGGCAGTCAGGCTCCTCCGGGGCCGCCTCAGCCAGGAGCCGAATGATGTACAGGCAATCCGCCTCCTCGCGCAGACTCTGTACTGGCTCAAGGAGTTTGATCGCGCGCGTTCGGTCTACGATACGGCGCTGGCCAGGCACCCGCGCAATGCCGACATCAGGCTCGAATATGCCCAGATGCTGATGGAGATCGGCGATGGCAGGGGTGCACGGCTCGTGGTCGCGCCGCTGATGGACGA
>Ga0210377_10001676_pt1 | contig 19973 bp, 19 predicted proteins | sample PLM4_65_b1redo_FD_155480 | JGI IMG/M metagenome (GOLD analysis project Ga0210377, IMG submission 155480) | Groundwater sediment microbial communities from an aquifer in East River, Colorado, USA - PLM4_65_b1 redo | ecosystem: Environmental > Terrestrial > Soil > Riparian zone | place: USA: East...
TTTCAAAAAGGGATGCGGGAGCGGCTCGGCGGGAAAGACTTCGAGACGCACTACAACCTGGGCAACGCCTACAAGGACATGGATCTGTACGACGAGGCGATCCAGGAATTCCGCCTGGCGGCGCAGGATCCTGCGCGGGCCCTGACATGCGCGAATCTTCTGGGGCTGTGCTACCTGGCGAAAGGGGAGCCCGATGCCGCCATACGGGAGCTCCGTGCGGGACTCGAGGTTCTGGGACATCCCAGAGAGGCCTACCACGGCCTGCGGTATGATCTGGGGGCGGCCTACGACACGCAGGGGGACCTGGGTCTGGCCCTGGAAGCGTTCGAGACCCTGCAGGAGGAGAACCCTCTCTTTCGGGATGTGCAGGGCCGGGTGACGGACCTGCGCGCACGCCTCCAGCAACCGCATGCGGTTTCCATCCCCGCAAAGCCCCTCCAGGCGGGCGAGCCCCCCAAGCGCCCCAGGGACGTCAGGAAGAAGATCGCCTTCATTTGAGCAACGCCTCTCATCCGGATGGGGTCGAGGATGAGTTACGAACAGTTCTACCAAATCCGGGAGCAGCCCTTCTCCAACACCCCGGACCCCCGCTTTTTCTTCGAGGTGGACCAGCATGCCGATGTGCTGGCCAGGCTGATGCATGCGGTCAACACGATGAAGGGGCTCGCGGTGGTGGTCGGGGACGTGGGCACCGGGAAAACCATGTTGGCCCGGCGGATGCTGGACCAGCTCGACGACGAGCAATACGAGTCGGCGCTCCTGGTGATCATCCATTCGGCCATCACGGCCGAGTGGCTCCTGCGCAAGATCGCATCCCAGATCGGGGTGGACGAGGTGGCGGAAGAAAAGGTGGGCATCCTCTCCCAGATCTACCAGCGCCTGGTGGAACTGCATCAACTCGGGAAGAAGACGGTCGTCCTGATTGACGAAGCGAACATGCTCCAGCAGCAGGAACTGATGGAGGAGCTGCGGGGCTTCCTCAATCTGGAGGTGCCCGGAAGCAAACTCATTACCTTCATCCTGTTCGGGCTGCCGAAGCTAGAGACCACCCTGTCCCTGGACGCGCCCTTGGTCCAGCGTGTGGCCGTGAAGTGTCGCCTCACCTCTCTGAAACCCGAGGCCACCAAGGCCTACATCCGTCATCGCCTGAAAGTGGCCGGTGCCAACCGGGAGATCTTCTCCGACGAGGTCCTGACCCAGATCGCGATCGAGTCCCAGGGGATTCCCCGTCTGATCAACACCATTGGGGACAATGTGTTGCTGGAAGGCTTTCTGCTGAAGCGGGAGAAAATCGACATGCAGCTTGTCAAGGATGTGGCGCAGGACCTGGGTCTGCGGGCGTAAGCGGGCCGCGAGGGTGGCGTGAATCTCCCCAATGCGCTGAGTCTGGTTCGGATCTTCCTGGTTCCCGTCCTGGTCGTGTTCCTGATCGTGGTGCCGCGGCCGTACAACCTGACGGCCGCGGCGGTGTTTCTGGCGGCCGTGATGACCGACTGGCTCGATGGTCGCATCGCGCGAAGCACACGCCAGGTCACGACCCTGGGCATGCTGCTGGACCCGGTGGCGGACAAGCTCCTGATTTCCGCCAGCCTCATCTCCCTGGTACAGGTGGGGCGGGTGGACGCATGGATGGTCGTGTTGATCGTGTGCCGTGACCTGGCCATCACGGGCCTGCGGGGAATTGCGGCCTCGCAGAACGTGATCATCCAGGCGAGCGACTTCGGCAAGGCCACGATGATTGCGGAGGTGATCGCGGTGGCCCTGCTGATCTTGAACTATCCGGCCATGGCGGCACCCCTGGGAAAAACCGCCCTGGCCGTCGCCATCCTGCTCTCGCTGGCATCCGGCGCGGCGTACTTCCAGAAGTTCTGGCGGCGCATCGACCTGGCCAAGTGATGATAGGCGGTGTGGCGACTGGGCAACCTGGTAATCAGGCTGGGCCAGGTCGCCTGATCACCAGATCGTCCGGCACCCCCTGGGTGCGCCTGATTGTCACATTGCCACATTGCCTGGTTGCCAGGGTTGGGTGGGCAACCCCGTGATCCCGGAGGTGGTCTTGCTCCTCGCGGCGTACCTCCTGGGGTCGGTGCCTTCCGGTGTCCTGATCGCGCGGGCGCAAGGAGGCGTGGACCTGCGCCGGGTCGGGAGCGGGAACATCGGCGCGACCAACGTGCTGCGTGCCGTGGGGAAAGGGGGGGCCGCCCTCACCCTGTTGGGGGACATCGGCAAGGGGGCGCTGGCGGTCGGGCTCGGCCGGTGGCTTGGGGTTTCGACGACGATGCTGGCGATGATCGCGCTGGCCACAGTGGCCGGGCATCTGTTCCCGGTGTTCGCCGGATTCCATGGCGGCAAGGGGGTCGCGACCAGCTTGGGGGTCATCCTGGCCGCTATGCCGGCCGTGGGGAGCCTGCTGCTGCTGATCTGGCTGGTCGTGGCGGCCGTCTGGCGGTACTCGTCGCTGGCGGCCCTCGTGGCTTCGGGGGCGCTGCCGGTTTTGGCGTGGCTGCTGGATGGCCGGCCGCCCATGCTGGCGTTGAGTGGGATGCTCTTCCTCCTGGTCCTCGTGCGACACCGGGAGAACATCATTCGCCTTCGGCAGGGAACGGAAGGGAAGATCGGTCAGAAGGCCCGGATATCCACCGGTGACACAATCCAGTAGTCACGTGGTCGAGTCGTCAACCGGTGATTGACGTGGCGCATTGACACGTCGACCAGTTGACGAGTCGACAGAGGGTGCGAGATGGCCCTGATCGTCCAAAAGTACGGGGGAACGTCGGTCGGCGATGTGGATCGCATCAAGAATGTTGCTCGCCGGGTCACCGAGGCTCGCGCGGCGGGGCACGACGTGGTGGTGGTCGTCTCGGCCATGGCCGGGGAAACGGACCGGCTGATCGGCCTGGCGCACACGGTTGCCGAGCGACCCGAGGAGCGCGAACTGGACGTCATCTTGGCCACGGGCGAGCAGGTCAGCATCGGCCTGCTGTCCCTGGCCATCCAGGGACTGGGCTTCCGTGCGCGGAGCTTCACCGGTGGCCAGGTGCGCATCCAGACGGACGACGCCCACACCAAGGCGAGGATCGTGAGCATTGACGCCGAGCGGGTCCGCCAGGCCCTGGCGGAGGGGGAGATCGCCATCGTGGCCGGCTTCCAGGGGGTCAATGCCGAGGACGAGATCACCACGCTGGGCCGGGGCGGCTCGGATCTCACGGCCGTCGCCATGGCCGCGGCGGTGACCGCCGACGTGTGTGAGATCTACACGGACGTGGACGGGGTCTACACCACGGACCCCAACATCGTGCCCGAGGCGCGCAAGCTGGATCGCATCTCTTACGACGAGATGCTGGAGATGGCCAGCCTGGGCGCCAAAGTGCTCCAGACCCGGTCGGTGGAGTACGCCAAGAACTACGGGGTGCCGGTCCACGTCCGGTCCAGTTTCAATTACAATCCCGGGACGATGGTGGTGAGGGAGGATACGGCCATGGAGAAGGTGGTGGTCTCGGGCATCGCGTACAATAAGCAGGAGGCAAAGATCACGGTGACCCGGGTGGCGGACCGGCCCGGGATCGCGGCCGCGCTCTTCGGGCGCGTGGCCGAAGCCAACATCGTGGTCGACATGATCGTCCAGAATATCAGCCAGGACGGGTCCACCGATATCTCTTTCACCGTTCCCAAGGCCGACTATGCCAAGGCCATGGACATCGTGAAGGGGGTGGCCAAGGAGATAGGGGCGGACAAGGTGATCGGGGACGACAAGATCGCCAAGGTCTCCATCGTCGGCGTAGGGATGCGGACCCACTCGGGGGTGGCGGCCCGGATGTTCGAGAGCTTGGGGAAGGAAAAAATCAACATCATGATGATCAGCACCTCGGAGATCAAGGTCTCCTGTGTGATCGAGGCTAAGTACGCAGAGCTGGCAGTGCGCGTGTTGCACGAGGTCTTCGGGCTCGGCGAGCCGGTCGTGACGGATGAGGTGAAATGATCCAGGATTGTGGCCGGGCCTGGCGGCCCCAGGCCCGGGGCCCCGGGGATGCCCACGGTTTGGCCGTCCTGCTGCTGGCGGCCCTCCTGGCCGTGGGGACGATGCTTCCCCAGTTCGGCGGGAGTGGGCCGGGCTTTCCCCCGCACCCCGGCACGGAAGTCGGCGGCCAGCCGCCGGCCCGCGTCGCTGGGATCGGTGCGGAGGGGGACGGCCGAGCCTCGGGCCGCCGGCCCGCGTCGATCCGGGCTCCAACGAAGCCTTTCCTGGTCGGGCCGCTGGATCTCAACACGGCGGATACGGAGGCCCTCCAAGCGCTCCCCGGTGTCGGGCCGACCCTGGCAGAGCGGATCGTGGCCGATCGGGGCGCCCATGGGCCCTTCCGGGCGCCGGAGGATCTCCTCCGGGTCCCGGGCATCGGCCCGAAGCGGTGGGAGCGGATCCGGCCGCTGGTTCGGGCGACGGAGGGTCCATGACCTACCAGGTCAAGCTGGAGATGTTCGAGGGACCGCTGGATCTGCTCCTGCATCTCATCCGGGAGCACCAGCTCAACATCCTGGACATCCCCATCGCGACGATCACCGAGGAATACCTCCGCTACCTGGCCCTGATGCAGGAGCTGGATCTGGACGTGGCGGGCGAGTTCCTGCTCATGGCGGCGACACTCATCCACATCAAGTCCAAGATGCTTCTGCCGGCGGAGGAGGCGGGCGAGGACGAGGAGGACGAAGAGGCGGACCCTCGAGCGGCATTGGTGGATCGTCTCCTGGAATACAAGAAGTTCAAAGAGGCCGCCCAGACGCTGGGCCTCCTGGAGACGGAGCAGGCCCTGCTCCATCGGCGGGGTGCCCCGGCCCTCGAACTCGAGGTCGAGGGGCCGCTTTCCGTCTCCCTGATCGAGCTGCTCCGCGCGTTCCGCGACGTCCTGCGACGGGCGGAGGCGCCAGCGCCGCTCGAGATCACGCCGGAGGAGCTGAATGTCGGCCAGCGCATCGTGGTCCTCCTGGACCGCCTGACGGCGGAGAGTCCCCTGGAGTTCACGAGTCTGTTTGCTGGCAGCGTTCGGCGCGCGGAGATCATCGTCACCTTCCTGGCGCTCCTGGAACTCCTGCGGCGCCGCCTGGCCACGGCGCGGCAGGCAGAGTCCATGGGGCCCATCATGATCTACCGGGGCGTGGAACGCGTGGAGGAACAACCGGCTGAAGAAGCTGGAGGCTAGGGAGTGGGGAAGCACGGCAGCGTTCACGCCTCCGGGCTTCCCGGCCTCCTCGCCTGGCCAGAGCGGATGGAGGGCAAACCCGTGAGCGCGGAACTGGATCGGCGGGGCGTCCTGGAGGCACTCCTCTTCGTGGCGGAAGAGCCCCTTCCCCTGGCCAAACTTCAGGAGGTCCTGGCAGACGAGGAGCCGTCGGCCACCGAGGCCAGCGTTCGCGAGCTGGCACTGAGCCTCGATCGCGAGGGGCGCGGCCTGATGGTGCAGGAGGTGGCGGGGGGATTCCGCCTCGCGACGCGCCCCGAGGCACATGCGTGGATCCAGCGGCTGCAACAGGTCAAGCCGGCCCGACTCAGCCGGGCGGCGCTGGAGACGCTGGCCATCATCGCCTACAAACAGCCCATCACCCGGGCGGAGATCGAGGCGATCCGCGGCGTGTCCGTGGACGGGGTGATGCGGACGCTTCTGGAACGGGGTCTCATCCGCATGCTGGGGCGAAAGGCCGACGCCGGCCGGCCGATCCTGTACGGGACCGGCAACACCTTCCTGGAGCATTTCGGCTTCAATGACCTGGGCGATTTGCCCAGCCTCAGGGAGATCGATGAGCTCATCGGCACCTCGGGGGCGGAACCCGCGAGCCCGACCATCAACGCCCCGGCCGAGGCGTCCCCGCCCGTCCCCTCCCCGTCGGGGGACGGCGCCGACCATACGGCCGAAGGGCACGAGTCGCCCTGACCGTTCCCCGAAACGGGAGCGCCGTTCTCCCGGCGGGCGGGTGCATGCTGATCCCGCCTGGGTGGACCGGATCCAGGACGCGCCCTTGCGCGGGGAGCCGCTTTCAGGGGAGCGGTTGCAGAAGGTCCTGGCCCGGGCAGGGATCGCCTCGCGGCGACAGTGCGAGACGCTCATCACCGAGGGACGCGTTCAGGTGAACGGCCAGGTGGTGCGGGTCCTGGGGACCCGGGTGCGCCCAGGACAGGATCGCGTCCAAGTGGATGGGGAAGCGGTCCGCGCCGAGGGCCCGGTCACTGTCCTGCTGCACAAGCCGGCCGGGTACATCACCTCCCGGTCGGACCCGCAGGGTCGCCCGGTGGTCACGTCGCTCTTGCCGCAGGCGGGCCTGCCGCGGCTGTTTCCCGTCGGACGCCTGGACTGGGACACCGAAGGCCTCCTCCTCCTCACCAATGACGGTCAGCTCGCCAACGCGCTCACGCACCCCCGCTACGGCGTCCGGAAGGTGTACCACGCCAAGGTGAAGGGCCACCCTCCTTCCGAGGGCCTGGAGCGCCTGAGGCGAGGGGTCGTGTGCGACCGGGAGCCGCTCAAGGCCCTGGCGGTGGAGCTGCTCCATCCGACCCGGCAGAACGCCTGGATCGCCATCACCCTCGAACAGGGACGCTACCGCCAGGTCCGCCGGATGTGCGAGGCCATCGGACATCCCGTGCTGAAGCTCATCCGAGTGGCCCTGGGACCGCTCCGGCTGGGGTCGCTCCCCCGGGGGGGATGGCGCCCGCTCACGCCAGCCGAGCTCCGCAGCCTCCAGGCGTTCGCGCCGCCCACGCAGGCGCCCAGGGCGTGAGCATTCCGAGAGCGGATCGAAACCCAGAAAGACCTTGATCGGCCCGGAGCGCCCGGCTATCATGATCGTGGGACCTCCAGCAGGAAACGCCGGAGAGGGGCCAGCGGTGCAGATCTTCAACCTGCGCAAGGCGATTGACGAGATCGATTCCCAGATCCTGCGGTTGTTGAACCGCCGGGCGGAGCTGGTGATCGAGGTTGGCCGACTGAAGGCGGAGCAGAACCTGGACTTCCATGTCCCCCAGCGCGAGGAAGAGATTTACACGCGCCTGGCCGAAGAGAATACGGGGCCGTTTCCCTCCCAGGCAGTTCGCCCGGTCTTTCGCGAGGTCATCTCCGCCTGCCTCTCCTTGGAGCATCCGCTCCGCGTGGCCTACCTGGGACCCCGGGCGACCTTCTCCCATCTGGCCGCCATGGAGCGGTTCGGACTCTCGGCGCAGTTTCTGGCGACGCGGAGCATCGGCGAGGTCTTCGCCGAGGTGGAGAAGGGCAATGCCGATTATGGCGTGGTCCCGGTGGAAAACTCCACCGAGGGTGTCGTGAGCCACACCCTGGACCTCTTCCTGGATTCCAGCCTGTTGATCTGCGGCGAGTTAGTGGTCGAGGCTGCACTCCACCTGTTGAGCAAGGCGTCCAGTCTCGCCGAGGTCCGGCAGATCTATTCCCACCCGCATGCCATTGCCGCGGCGCGGAAGTGGCTGGAGATGAACTCCCAGCACATCCCGGTGGTGGAGACGAGCAGCACCGCCGCCGCCGCCGAGATCGCCGCTTCGGAGCCGGGCGCCGCGGCCATTGCGTCAGAGCTGGCGACGAATCTCTACGGCCTGAACATTCTCCAGCGGCGGATCGAGGATCTGCCGAACAACATGACCCGGTTCCTGGTCATCGGTCACAAGGCCGCGCCACCGGGTGCAGGCGACAAGACCTCCATCCTGTTCTCTATCAAGGACCGGGTAGGGGCCCTGCACCGCATGCTGCAACCGTTCGCGGAAACGCAGATCAACCTGACCAAGATCGAGTCCCGGCCGGCCAAGAAGCGGATATGGGAATACGTCTTCTACGTCGACCTCGAGGGCCACGCCAGCGATCCGCGCGTCCAGCGTGCCCTGGAGACCCTCCGGGAGGAGTGCATCTTCCTCAAGGTGCTGGGCTCGTATCCCAAGGCCCGCCTGCCCAAGGAGGTCTGAGGATGATCATGATTCCGTCCGTCCCCGACATGGAGGTGTGGTGTTGACCCGTTCGCTGGACGCTCTCGCCTCTCCGTATCTGCGCGGCCTCATCCCGTACTCCCCCGGCAAGCCAATCGAAGAAGTGGAGCGCGAACTCGGGATTCGCGAATCAGTGAAGCTCGCCTCCAACGAGAATCCCCTGGGGCCCTCTCCCCTGGCGCTACAGGCGCTGCGAGAGGCCCTGCCGAACGTGCATCGCTACCCCGACGGCAGCGGCTATCGTCTGTCCGGGGCACTGGCGAGCCACTGGGACGTGTCCCCGGACATGGTGATCCTGGGCAACGGCTCCAACGAGCTCCTGGAGCTGGCGGGCCGCTGTTTTCTCCAGCCGGGCGACGAGGCCGTGTATGCACGGCAGGCCTTCGTCGTCTACGACATGGTGGTGCAGGTGACGGGAGCCAGCAAGGTCACCGTGCCGCTGAGGGACTTCACCCATGATCTGGACGCCATGCGCGCGGCCGTCTCCTCCCGGACCAAGCTGGTCTTCGTCGGGAACCCCAATAACCCGACGGGGACGGCCGTTTCCGTGCGCGCGCTGGAGGCCTTCCTGGAATCGGTGCCTTCCGACGTGCTGGTGATCCTGGACGAGGCCTACTACGAGTTTCTCCCGCCGGAGCTGACGCCGGATGCGTTGCGGTGTGTCCGGGCCGGGCGGCTGGTCCTGGTGCTCCGCACGTTTTCCAAGATTTACGGTCTGGCGGGTCTGCGCATCGGGTACGGGATCGGCCCCGCGCCGCTCATCGCCCTGTTGAACCGGGCCCGCGAGCCATTCAACACCAGTAGCCTGGCCCAGGCGGCGGCAACGGCCGCGCTCCGCGACGAGCAGCACGTGGCCAGTACCCGGGCGATCACCGAGGCGGGTCGAAAATCCCTGTCGGAGCAGTGCCGCGCCCTGGGCCTGTCCGTGGTGCCGAGCGTGGCCAATTTCGTCCTGGTGGATGTCGGCCGGCCGGGTCCTGCCACGGCGGACGAACTGTTGAGGCACGGGGTCATCGTCCGCCCCATGGCCGGGTACGGCTTTCCGACACACCTCCGGATCAGCATCGGCACGCCGCCGGAGAACGGGCGTTGCATCGCCGCACTGAAGGCGGTTCTGAGCAAATGATCAGAGAGCAACCGCAGATGAACGCAGATACACGCAGATGGTATAAGCGATTTCTCGTTCTGATTCCGATCAGCGTTCATCTGCGTGTATCTGCGGTTCCAAGGTTCTTGGAGGTCTTGGCATGATCATCGTATTGCGGGCGCGGGCGACCGAGGAAGAGGTCGCCCAGGTCTGCCGGCGCATCGAGGCGTTGGGGCTGACGCCGCACCTGTCCCGCGGCGTGGAGCGGACCATCATCGGGGCCATCGGGGACGAGCGCATCCTGCTCGACAAGGCCATCGAGGCCCTCCCCATGGTGGAGAGGGTCCTCCCCATCCTGAAACCCTACAAGCTGGCGAGCCGGGACTTCCACCCGGAAAACACCGTGGTGACCATCAATGGTGTGCGGGTCGGCGACCGGCGCCTCGCGGTGGTAGCCGGCCCGTGCTCCGTCGAGAGCCGGGAGATGCTCCTCAGCGTGGCCAAGGAGGTGCAGAGCGCTGGGGCCCAGTTGCTCCGCGGGGGAGCCTTCAAGCCGCGCACATCCCCGTACGCCTTTCAGGGGTTGGGGGAAGAGGCCCTGCGCTACCTCGCTGAAGCGAGGCGGGAAACTGGCATGCCCGTGGTGACCGAGTTGATGGATCCCCGGGAGGCCTTGCTGGTGCTGAGGTATGCCGACGTGGTCCAGGTGGGGGCCCGCAACATGCAGAACTTTCGCCTGCTGAAAGAGCTGGGGATGCAGAAGACCCCGGTACTCCTCAAGCGGGGGATGAGTTCAACCATCCGCGAGTTGCTCATGTCTGCGGAATACATCATGTCGGAGGGCAACTACAATGTGATCCTGTGCGAGCGGGGCATCCGAACCTTCGAGGATGCGACCCGCAACACGCTGGATCTGTCGGCCATCCCGGTCCTGAAGCAACTCACGCACCTGCCCGTGGTCGTGGACCCGAGCCATGGGACGGGGAAATGGGATCTGGTCGCGCCCATGGCCCTGGCGGCCGTGGCCGCCGGTGCGGACGGCGTGATGGTGGAGGTCCACCCCCACCCGGAGGAGGCGCTCTCGGATGGTCCCCAGGCCCTGCTCCCGTCGCGGTTCCACCAACTGATGGCCGACCTCCGGAAGGTGGCGGAGGCGGTCGGCCGGACGGTGTAGACAAGAGCGTTCGACGGTTTCCGCCTCTGGCGGATTCGGGCGTTCACGCAGACATGACCAATTCGAAATTCGACATCCGGGTGCCCCCCGGGCGTCCGAAAGCGTCAGCCCCCCTGTTTCGCGAGATGGCGGTTGTGGGGGTCGGCCTCATCGGCGGCAGCCTGGCCCTGGCCGCCCGGAAGGCGGCGCTGGTCGAGACGGTGGTGGGGGTAGAGGCGGATCCCGCTCATCGCGAGATGGCCCTCACCACGGGGATGGTGGACCGGGTCACGGACGGACTGACCGGGGATCTGGCCGGCGCCGATCTGGTGGTCCTCGCCGTGCCGGTGACGGACATCGCAGACCTGCTGCCGGAGATGGCCGGTCGCACGAACGGTGACTGCCTGATCACCGATGTTGGGAGCGTGAAGAGCCCCATCTTGGCGGCGGGAGACGCTGCGTTTCCCGATGGCCGGTTCGTGGCCGGCCATCCCGTCGCGGGACGCGAGCGGTCGGGACCGGCCGCGGCGCGTCCGGATCTGTTCGAGCAGGCGAACTGGATCGTCACCCCAAGCGCCCGGACGGACCCTCAGGCGGTGGAGCGCGTCTCGGCGCTCTGGCGCGGCGTGGGCTCTGTGGTCGTCACGATGGAGGCGGCCTGGCATGACGAAGTCTTTGCGGCGGTGAGCCACCTGCCGCACCTCGTGGCCTATGCGTTGATGGACGCCGTCCTGGGGATGGCCCGGGGTGAGGAGCGGCTGAGGTTCTCGGCCGGGGGGCTCCGCGACTTCACGCGGGTGGCTGCCAGCCATCCGACGATGTGGCGGGACATTTTCCTGATGAACCGCGACCCGATCCTTCGGGTGTTGGCTGCCTACCGTGAGGCCATGGCGGGTCTGGAGGCTGCCATCCGCGACGGGGATGGCGACGCCTTGACCGCTCGCCTGGCGCGGGCCCGAGCGGCCCGGGAGGAGATTCCCCATCGCCCGTAACTCTCTGATTCGACGTGATCAGGAAGTGGCCATTTTGGTCGGTGTCTATCGGCACCCGAGGCCGCGCTGGGAGGCCGAGGACTCATTGGCCGAGCTTGAACAGCTCACGCGGTCGGCCGGGGCGCGCGTCGCGGATGCCATCCTCCAGGAACGGGATCGGCTCGACCCTCGGTACCTGATCGGGAAGGGAAAGGCTCTGGAGATTCGCCAGCGCTGCGGGGTGGCGGATCTCGTCATCCTGGATGAGGAGTTGTCCGGATCGCAGCAGCGCAATCTGGAGCAGTTGCTGGGCAAACGGGTGGTGGACCGGACCGGGCTTATCCTCGACATCTTCGCCCAGCGGGCCCAGAGCCGGGAGGGCAAGCTCCAGGTGGAGTTGGCGCAGCTTGACTACCTGCTCCCGCGATTGGCCGGGGCGTGGACCCACCTGGAGCGGTTGGGGGGCGGCATCGGCACCCGGGGGCCGGGCGAGACGCAGCTCGAGTCGGACCGACGGCGGATCCGGACCCGGATGGCCAAGATCCGCCGGGACCTGGAGCAGGTGCGACGCCATCGCGCCCTGTTACGCCGGCCGCGACGGAAGGTCCCCTTTCCCATCCTGGCGCTGGTGGGGTACACAAACGCGGGGAAATCCTCGCTGCTGAACGTGCTGACGCACGCCAGCGTCACGGTGCGGGATCAGTTGTTCGCCACGCTGGATCCGACGCTGCGGCGACTCACGCTGCCGGACAACCGGGTAGCGCTCCTCTCGGACACGGTAGGGTTCATCCGGAAGCTGCCGCACCAGCTGGTGGCGGCGTTCCAAGCCACACTGGAGGAGATTCAAGAGGCGAGTGTCCTCCTCCACGTCGTGGACAGCAGCCACCTGCATGCGGACCTCCAGCAGGCGGCGGTGGAGGCGGTCCTGGGCGAGTTGGGGCTGGCGGACCGGCCCACCATCTTGGTGTTCAACAAGAGTGACCGCCTCGGGCGGTCCCCCTTCCCCTGGCGTCCGGGCAGCGGTCGGGTTGCCACCTCGGCGAAAACCGGGGCCGGGCTGGACGACCTGCGCCACGAAATCGTCTGCTGTCTGGACGGAGATGCCAGGACGGGAGTGATGGTCGCCCGCGAGGCGCCCGGGGCGACGGCGACAGGATAGGCAAGACAGCGTGCTGACCCTGGCGAACCGCTTGACGATCCTCCGCATCCTGATGACACCGGTCATCACGGTCCTGCTGCTGTACCGGCAGACGGGGGCTGCGCTGGCGCTGTTTCTGCTTGCCGGGATCACCGACGGCCTCGATGGGCTCGTGGCCCGCTCCTGGAAGCAGCAGACGACGCTGGGCATGGTCCTGGACCCGGTGGCGGATAAGCTCCTGCTCACCTCCACGGTCGTCACCCTCACGATTCTCAAGGAGCTGCCGCGCTGGTTCACCATCATCCTTGTGAGCCGTGATGTGCTGCTGATCGGGGGCGCCATGATTCTGTACATGTTCATAGGAAAGACCGGCATCCCTCCGTCGTGGCTCGGCAAGACCACCACCGGCCTTCAGTTCGCCACGGTGCTGTGCGCCATGGTGGACAATTACACCCCGGACATCAAGCCCGCCATCCTGCCGCTGGCCGTTATCACCCTGACCATCACGGTCGCCTCGGGCTTGGATTACATCTACCGGGGGGCCCGCCTCCTGAACGATCAGTGATGCACGATCGGGCGCACTGGGGAGGTCGGGTCGCGGCCATGGTCACTGCCGCCCTGGCGCTGCTTTTGATCTGCCGCCTGCTGACGCTCCTCCGGCAGACAGAGGTGCAGATTGACGGCGAAGCCGCTGACGATTCGTGCGGAGAGCCTCGAGTCGAGAGCCGAGAGACGTGACATGGCGATAGGGCAATGAAGCTACTGACAATCCTTGACGTAGAGCCGAGCAGTCCCGCGGCAAGGGCCGGGGTCGTCCCCGGCTCTCATCTCGTGAGCGTCAACGGCCGACCGGTGCAGGATCCCCTCGACCTTCGCTTCGCGGAGACGGCCAGCCGGGTGGACCTCGTCTGGCGTGACGGGGACGGGGCAGAGCATCGGGCGCGCCTGGAGAAGCAAGAGGATCTCCCCCTGGGCCTCGATGTGGATCCGCTCAAGATGCGGGCCTGCAACAACAAGTGCGCTTTTTGCTTTGCCCACCAGAATGCCCGGGGGATGCGCCGGGCGCTCTACTTCAAGGACGACGACTACCGGTATTCGTTCCTGAACGGGAACTTCGCCACTCTGACCAACCTGAGTCAGGCGGACATGGACCGGATCGTGCAGCAGCGGCTCAGCCCGCTCTACATCTCGGTGCATGCGACTGACTGGGTGCTGCGCAACCAGATCCTGGGCAATCTCAAGGCCCCGAACATCCTGGAGCAGATCGCCACCTTTGCCGCGGGGCGGATCCACATGCACACGCAGGTAGTCCTGTGCCCGGGCATCAACGACGGCGAGCATCTGGCCAAGAGCCTAGAGGATCTGGCGCGCTTTCATCCCTTCGTCGAGACCGTGGCCCTGGTCCCCGTGGGGCTCACGCAATACCGGGAGAAGCTGCCAGTGCTGAAGAGCCCTGATCCGGAGTATGCCCGGTCTCTTCTGGCGTGGGCAGAGCCCTGGCGGCGGCGGTTCCTCACACAGCTCGGGACTCGCTTCGCCTTCCCCTCCGATGAGTTCTACCTCCTTGCGGGCCGGCCGTTTCCAGCCGGTCGCACGTACGAAGGGTACCCACAGCTCGGCAACGGGGTCGGTGGCTGCCGGAAATTCCTGGACGAGTTCCGGCGCCTGGAACGACGGCTCCCATTCACCGTTTCCCCGGTCCGCCGGTTCACCGTTGTCACGGGCAGGCTGGCAACTCCTGTCCTGCAAGCTGCGATGGAACGGCTGAATCACGTTGGAGGCCTCTCTGTCGAGCTAGTCCCTGTGGCGAACGAGTTCTTCGGTGGGTCGGTGACCTGCGCCGGCCTCCTCACCGGCACGGACATCCTCAAGACCCTCGACCGGCAGCGCGAGCGTATGGGCGACGCGATCCTCATCCCGTCGGTTGCCACGAAAGAAGACGAGGACATCTTCCTGGACGATGTTCGGGTTGAGGATCTCGCGACTCACCTCGGACGCCCCGTCCTGAAAGTCGAATCCACCGCCCGCGGCCTGGTGGATGCGGTTCTGCGCCTGGACGGGGCCATCCTTCCCGCGTGACCGCTCTCACCAGGACGTCGGACTCCAGATCGGTCGCGGCATCCCTGGCTGCAGGATACCAGAGCTGGTGTGGCCCTGGTGTGAGTTCATGACGCCGAACGGTGCGGTATGGCAGGGAAAACGCGTCTGCGTGACCGGTGGGACCGGTTTCCTGGGGTTCCAGATCGTCCAGAGGCTCGTGGCGCTCGGCGCCCGCGTGCGCAGCCTGTCGCTCCCGCCAACCCACACGCATCCCCTCTTCGGACTCGAGTCGGTCGAAAAGTTCTTTGGGGATGTTCGCGATGGCGATTTCGTTCGCGAGGTGTGCGCCGGCTGCGACGTGATCTTCCACACGGCGGGCCTCGTGGCTGTCTGGGGCCCAGGGCTGGCGCGGCTGTACGATGTGCATGTCAACGGAACCCGCAAAGTCCTGGGTGCCGCTCCCCCTGAGGCGCGAGTCGTGCACACGTCAAGCGTCGTCGCCGTTGGCGCTTCGAACGGGCGACCCCTCACGGAGGATGACCCGTGGAACATTCCCCGGGTTCGGGTGGATTATGTGCAGGCAAAACGGGCTGCGGAGGAAGTGGCGCTGGCATCGGCCGAGGACGGCCGCGACGTCGTCGTCGTGAATCCCGGCTATCTGGTTGGGCCCGAGGATCACGGGGCCTCCATCATGGGCCGGTTTTGCCAGCGGTTCTGGAAGGGGAGGATCCTCTTGCTCCCCCCAGGCGGTCTGAACCTGGTGGACGTGCGGGATGTCGCCACCGGGCACCTGCTTGCGGCCGAGCGCGGCCAGCCGGGCCGCCGTTACATTCTTGGGGGAGAGAATCTTCTGTTCCCGGCGCTTGCCAGGTTCCTGGCATCGGTCGCCGGTATGCGCCCTCGCCCGATCCGGACGATCCCACGCTGGGTCGAATGGCTCCTCGCGGCGGGGGCGGAGATCCGCGCGGCGATGAGACACCGTGAACCCTATCCGTCATTTCAGCATGTCCGCCTGCACCGCTTCACATGGTTCTACGATTCCAGTCGTGCCCGCGACGAACTCTCGTTCAACCCCCGGCCCCTGTCAGAGTCCCTTCGTGACGCTTTCGAGTGCTTCGCTGCGCGGCGTGCCCGACGGCTGCAAGGCATCCATCGTTTTTGGATGCGTCCGGAGAACAGGTAACGCACGCTCCTCTCTGACACGCAACGGGCTCGGCCCTCCCCGAAAGCCCGAAAGCACGGTATTGCCAGCGGGAGAGTTGGGGCAGTACCATACGCATGGCAGCGGGCACTGACTTCTGTGACGTTCTTTCGGCGCCAGACGCGCAGCCACAAGCTTTCCCGTGAGGACGACGGGGACGAAGAGGCCCTCGTGAGCGCAAGACGATTGCTAACGGACGGGCCGATAATCCTCTTGGTCGCCACGATCTGATAAAGGGGTAGTTCGGATATTTCGGTTATTCACCTAGTGTCTCCTGCGTGGGATGTCGCCTGTTGAAATTCACTTCCCTCGTTTTCGCTGGCACCGGTTCACTCAATTTGATTCCCCTGGGAAATCGGTGCGGCCTTGGGCGGGGCCACCGCTGATGCTTGAACACGATCGACTTAACGCCTGCACCCAAAAGAGGTACAATCGCACCCATTATGGGTACACGCGCTGTGCACGAGAACCTTTCGTCAGCACAGTTTGGGAAGACATGGGAATTGGGGACGAGGGGTACTTTCGATACTCTTTGTCTCCCTGCTACCTCGCAGCCCCGAACCCGTCGCCGCCTGCCATGTCGTGTCCCTGCAGGAAGGAGGTGCGGTGAATCACGCTAGGTTCAGCGCAATTCCGCAGGAGACGCGCTGGACCTCCTCTTTTCCCCAGTTGCTCTCTAAATCCTCTTCCGGCTCTCTCCATGGAGCTCACCAGCAGACCCTCATCGGCTGCTCTCTGATGCTGTCGGATGCATAGTGGGGATTGGCCTTGCTAGGAATGGCCGAATCGAGTATCTTGTCCGTGTATCCAATTCGAATATCCGGAGGATCCACATGGCCGCCATCTCCCTGAAACTCCCCGACGACATCCTGCAGACCAGCCGCGAGTGCGCCGAGGCCTTGCACCTCCCCCGCGCAGAGTACATTCGCCGCGCCATCGAGCGCATGAACCGCGAGACCCGCGCTCGGATGCGTGCCCAGCGCCTCGCGGAGGCCTCCCGCCGCGTCCGGCGCGAGAGCCTGCGCGTCAACGCCGAGTTCGCCGCGATCGAGCGGGACCCCGATGCCTAACCGGGGCGAGATTTGGCTGGCATACCTCGATCCGCGGCGCGGCACTGAACCGGGCAAAACCCGCCCGGTGCTGATCGTTCAATCTCAAGCGCTGATTGAGGCGGGCCATCCGTCTACGCTGATCATCCCGCTGACCACGACGCTCACGGAGGATGCCGAGCCCCTGCGTGTCCGTGTGCCCGCTTCGGGTCGGCTGCGCCGTGGCTCTGATCTCTTGATCGACCAGCTCCGCGCCATTGACAACCGCCGCCTCGTCCAGGGGCCACTGACTCACATTTCCGCCGTCCTCATGGGCAGGGTCGAACAGGCCATCCGCGACGTCCTCGACCTTCCCGAGGCATGACGCCCTCCCAGCATCTGCGGGGCGTCTGGTTTCGTTCTCCAGGACATTCTAAGGGGGACGTAATTCGGGTATTTCCGTTCCTTCGCCAAGGGCAACGTGCACCAGGTGTCGCCTGTTAGAATTCACTCCCCCGGCCTTCGCTGGCGCGGATTCTCTCAACTTGATTGCATCGAGAAGCGCGTCACCGTTCCGTATCACTCCGGGGAGATCCTGCATCCCGAGGTTCTTCAGAGTATGCTGTGCGATATAGACTTCTCTATCACGGATTTCCGCGAATATCTCTGACGGAGACCTGCTTGCCCGACTTTCCCCTTGGGTTCATCGCTGGAGAATGGTAACGTAACGCCTCAAGGAGTACCTATGCGTTGCGTGGTGATTCATTACAACGAGATCGGACTCAAGGGGAAGAACCAGCCCCTATTCCTGCGCCGCTTGGAAGCGAATCTGCTCAAGGCGACGGTGGGGACTGGTGTGCGCCGGGTGGAGGAGCGGTCGGGCCGGATGGTCCTTCCCCTCTCGCACGAGGCCAACTGGGACGTGATCCGCGTGCGGCTCCGCTCGGTCTTCGGCATCGCGAATTTCTCCCTGGCGGAACGCGTGGACCTGGACATGGCCGAGCTGAAGGCAGCGGCAGGGAAGGCCCTCGAGGGCCGGACGTTTCGCTCATTCAAGGTCGCCACCCGGCGGGCCTTCAAGCAGTTTCCCCTGACCTCTGAGGACATCAACCGCGAGTTGGGTGCTTTCATCCAGAGCCAGACGCACGCAGCGGTGGACCTGGAGCATCCCGAACTCACGATTCACGTCGAGCTCCTACCGCGCGACATCTACTTCTCCTGTGGACGCGAGGCAGGACCGGGCGGTCTCCCGGTCGGCGTGAGTGGGAGAGTGGTCTGCCTCTTGTCGGGCGGCATCGACTCACCGGTGGCGGCCCATCGCCTGATGAAGCGAGGATGCCAGGTGGTCTTCGTCCACTTCCACAGCTTCCCGTTCCTGGATGCCACCTCGCGGGCCAAGGCCGTGGAGCTGGCCCAGGCCCTGACGCGATTTCAGTACCGGTCCACCCTGTACCTCGTCCCCTTTGGGGAAATTCAGCGAGAGGTGGTGACGGGGGGCCCGGCCCCGCTGCGGGTGGTCCTGTACCGGAGGCTCATGGGCCGGATCGCGGAGCAGGTCGCCCGCCGGGAGCACGCCAAGGCCTTGGTCACGGGAGAGAGCCTGGGCCAGGTGGCATCCCAGACCCTGGACAACCTGGCTGTGATCGAGGAGGCGGTGGGTATGCCCGTCCTGCGCCCCCTGATCGGCAGTGACAAGGAAGAGATCGTCCAGCAGGCGCGCGAGTTGGGGACCTACGACATCTCCATCATCCCCGACCAGGACTGCTGCCGCCTCTTTGTCCCGCGTCATCCTGCCACGTTTTCCAATCTTGATGAGGTGCGTGCGGTCGAAGCCGGCCTCGGCATCGAGAAACTGGTCCAGATGGGCCTGGATCAGATGGAGATGCAGGCGTTCGAGTTTCCGGAGAATCTCCCCCAGGTTCAGACTGTCGCGACGAGGAAGGACGGTGGAAGGCAGGAAGAAAAAGGGGAGAGCGCCTGAGAGCTGCGTCACCCAATTCAACTTGGCGTGGTGAGGATCCTCTGTGGAAGAACTCAAGAGAACGCTGACTGCTGCCCTGACAGACGCCGTGAACCGGGCGGCCGCTGCGCGGGACTGGCCCTCGGTGACGATGCCGGAGGTCACCTGGGAATACCCACCTGAGCCGGCATTCGGCGACCTCTCCACCACCGTGAGTTTTTCATTGGCGAGGCAGGTCCGGCGTTCGCCTCGGGAGGTGGCCATCGCGATCCAGGAGGCATTGGCCCCGGACCACGCCCTGGTCGTGAAGGTCGAGGTCGCGGGACCGGGATACCTCAATGTCTTCGTGGCCAGTGGCTGGTGGCAGGGGGGGATCCGGGAGGTTCTGGCGGCCGGGCCCGCCTACGGACGGGCGGCCATCGGCCAGGGGCAGCGGGTCCAAGTGGAGTTCGTGAGCGCGAACCCGACGGGCCCGCTCCACGTGGGCCACGGGCGCGGCGCCGCCCTGGGCGATGCCATTGCGAACCTGCTCGGGGCGGTCGGCTATCGCGTCGAGCGCGAGTACTACATCAACGACGCCGGGAGCCAGATGCGCCTCCTGGGCGAATCCGTCTGGGCCAGATATCTGGAGGCGATGGGCAAACCCGTCCAGTTTCCCGAAAACGGCTATCACGGTGAGTACGTGCGGGAGCTGGCAGGGCAGGTGGGCGCCGCCATTCCCGGCCTGGCCGCCGCCCCAGCGGAGCAGGCGATCCCCGACTGCACCGAGCGGGCATCCCGGATTCTGCTGGGAGAGATCGAGGCGGACCTCCGCGCCTTCGGCGTAGTCTTCGATTCGTGGGTCTCGGAGCGGAGCCTGTATGATTCCGGCGAGGTGGAGGCCGCCCTGGCCATGCTCCGCGCCGGGGGATTCCTGTACGAGGAGGGGAAGGCGGTCGGCTTCCGCGCGAGTGAATTCGGCGATGACAAGGACCGCATTCTGATCCGGAGTAACGGGGAGCCGACCTACTTCACCTCGGACATCGCCTACCACGCCAACAAGATCCACCGTGGCTTCCACCGGCTCATCAACATCTGGGGGGCCGATCACGGCGGCTACATCCCGCGGGTGAAGGCGGTGATCCGCGCCCTGGGCCATGACCCGGAGATCCTCCATGTGATCCTGCTCCAGATGGTCAAAGTGCTTCGCAGCGGCGCCCCGGTCCCCATGTCCAAGCGGACCGGGGAGTTCGTGGAGTTGCGCGAGGTCGTGAGTGAGGTGGGGAAGGACGCGACCCGCTTCATCTTCCTCACGCGCCGGTCCGAATCCCAGCTCGACTTCGACATCGAGGTGGCCAAGCGGCAGACCATGGACAACCCGGTCTTCTACGTGCAGTACGCGCACGCCCGTGCCTGCAGCATGGCGCGCAAGGCGGCCGAG
>Ga0210377_10001677_pt1 | contig 19951 bp, 21 predicted proteins | sample PLM4_65_b1redo_FD_155480 | JGI IMG/M metagenome (GOLD analysis project Ga0210377, IMG submission 155480) | Groundwater sediment microbial communities from an aquifer in East River, Colorado, USA - PLM4_65_b1 redo | ecosystem: Environmental > Terrestrial > Soil > Riparian zone | place: USA: East...
CCTGTGGTAAAACGATCACCTGGGTGGAAACCTTCAAAGGTTATGCCTTGCTGCATTTTCGCTCCTGTGACCCGATCATATAACTCCTTTGCTTTTCAAGTCATCTATCGCACTATCATCCAACCTAAGCCAGCTTCGCAAAACCTCCGCCGTATGCTGCCCGAGAAGCGGAGGCGCAAGCCGAATAGAGGCCGGCGTACCGGAAAACTTCACTGGAAGACCGGCCATGCGGATGGTCCCCGCTGTGGGATGAGGGACTTGAACCACCATCTCCCGCGCTATGACCTGCGGGGCAAGAAAGACCTGATCGATGGTCTGAACCGGGGCGCAAGGGACCCCGGCGTCGATCAAGAGAGTCATCCAGGCGGCGGTGTCGCGCTGCAGGAAAATCTCCGTGAGAATATCGATAAGCTCTCCTCTGTGCTCCACTCGCTGGGGGTTCCGAGCGAACCGCGGATCATCGGCCAACCCGGGCATCCCGATGGCCTGGCAGAGACGGCGCCAGATCCCTTCACTGGCCACACCGATAACCAAATAACCGTCTCGGCTCTTAAAGCTCTGGTAGGGGACGATATTCGGGTGGGCATTTCCCCACCGGCCCGGAACGACGCCGCCGACGAGATAATTACTCCCGGCATTGATTAAACAAGCGACTTCAGCCTCCAGCAGCGACGTCTCAAGCTTCTGGCCGACTCCCGTGCGCTCGCGCGCGAAGAGCGCTGCAAGAATTGCCTTGCCGAGCATCAGGCCCGCGACAATATCAACGATGGCAACCCCTACCTTTGTAGGCTCGCCATCGGGCATCCCGGTGACGCTCATCAGACCGCCCCAGGCCTGGATGATGAGATCGTAACCCGGCCAATCTTTCATCGGCCCGTCGGCGCCAAATCCGGAAAGCGATGCATAAATCAGGCGCGGATTGACCGCGCGCAACTCTCTTTCACCTAAACCCAGCCGCTCCATGGTTCCAGGGCGAAAGTTCTCGACGAGAACATCCGCGCCCTCGGCCAGCCGACGCAGTAACCCAACGGCTTGATTGGATTTTAGATCGAGCGTGACGCTTTTCTTATTACGGTTGATGCAGAGAAAGTAAGCGCTCTCACCCCCGACAAAGGGTGGGCCCCAAGCGCGCGTGTCGTCACCGACTTTGGGCTGCTCTATCTTGACCACCTCGGCGCCCAGGTCGCCGAGAAACATCGTACAGTAAGGGCCGGCCAATACCCGCGTCAGATCCAGGACCTTAACTCCCGCTAGCGGCCCATCTTGGCGCTCGCTCATTTGAATTCCTGCCCTCTTGCCTTCAGGATCCCCTGAAGCGTCTCCACCCCAAGCCAAAGCCCCGGCATCCCGCCGGGAATCGCCGCTACCTCCATCGCCTCGAGCACCTCTCTGGGCGTTGCGCCCAGGATGAGCGCCCTCTCTGTGTGGACCCGAACTCCTCTCGGGCGGAGCATCGCACAGGTGATCCCCACCATGATAAGCTCTTTGGTCTTCCGCGCCAGCGCGCCTTCGCGACCGAAGGTAGCATCCACATAAATCCCCTTTAGCTTCGCGAAGTATTCCGGGTCCAGCTCCGCGATAATCTCATAGGCGTCGTTGTCCGCGCCCAGCGAAGCTTTTTTAAAAGCCTCCAAGGCATCCGTTTTCATAGAATACTCCTTTCAATCCTTTCTACTTTTCTGACTGATGACCACATCCACTACCGCGGGACCGGATTCTTGCAGGGCCCTCTCCAGCGCCGGTTCAATCTCATCCGGCCGCTCCACCCTCTGGCCGAAGATGCCGAAGCACTGAGCCAATCTGGCGAAGTTGAGCTCAGGACCCACCAGATCAGCGCCGAGCTGGGCCGCCAGCCTGATCCTCTCCTCTGACCCCTTGAACTGATTCTTTACCGCCATGTAAGCGCGGTTGTTGAACACGATCACCAGCAGAGGGACACGGTATTTGGCTAACGTCCACAAACCCTGGATACCGAACATTGCGCTGCCATCGCCCAGACAGGCAACCACGCGGCGATTGGGAGAAGCAAGCTGCGCCCCTATGGCGGCCCCTAAACCCCACCCCAGATATCCGCCCGAAGAATTGGAAAAATAGGCCCGTCCGGGCGTGAAGCTGAATTAACGATCAGCGCATCGCGTCCCAAGAGCTTGTCCATTGCGCTGACCAAACGCGCGGGATGGATCGGGGTCGCATCCCACCCATCGCGCACCCTGGCTTCTAACTCAACCTGCGCCTGTTCCTTAGCTTTCTTGAGACAATCGCGCCGCTCCGCCTGACGGCTCCCGTCGGATTTGCCCAGGCAAGCGGGAAGGATCTCGACAAGCGAGCTTAGGGCGCTTTTGGCGTCCGCGATGATGCCCAGGTCCACGGGAAAGACCTTGCCGATTTCCCCGGGATCTTCTTCAATATGGACACAGCAGGTCTCCGGCTTGATCGCCGGCTCAGAGAGGTAGCGATATTCCCGGATCAAGCGACAGCCGACGGCAAAAATCAGATCCGGCTCTCCCCACACAGGAAGTTTGAAGCTTACCTGACGCTCCGGAATCTGAAAGCTATAAGGGTGGCTCGTAGGAAAGCTGAGAAAAGAATAGCGCGGCTCCATGACCACGGGCGCCACCACCATCTCCGCCAGCCGGATAAGCTCTTCTATGGCGCCGGCTGTCGCCACGCCGCTCCCCGCCACAATCAAAGGCCTCCTGGCATCCGCCAGCAGCGAGGCCGCCTCCTTAATCCCCTCGGGATAGCCCGCAATGCGGGGAAGGATGCGGGATCGCTTGGCCTTCGCCATCTCCCCCACGACCGGTTCCGCAAGAAGATTGCTCGGCAAGGAGAGATAGACCGGACCCTTCGGCGGAGTTGAAGCCACCTTGAAGGCCCGGTTCAACGCCTCGACGATTCGATCCGACCTATGAACCTCCCAGCTCCACTTGGTAAATTGGCGCGTCAGCTCTACCAGGTCACGCCCCTCCGTATGAGAATCGCGCCCCACAATCCGTGTATCCACGTGGGTGGAGGTGACGATCACAGGGGACCTGTCCCGGTAAGCGTCGTAGAGCGCGCCGATGGAGTTCGCTGTTCCTGGAAGCGTGCTAACCTGTGCCAGGGAAGGGCGACCGGTGACGCGCGCATGCCCGTCGGCCATGGAGACCACGCAGGTCTCATGGAGGGCGAGAATAAAACGGACCCTTTCCTGCTCGGCAATAGTCCCGATGAACTCCTGGCCGCTCGTCCCCGGCAACCCGAAAACGTACTCGATCCCGTGCGCCGCAGCCACCTCCAGATAAGCCTGCGCGGCGGTTCGTTCTCCGCTTCCCAGATCAGCCATTTCAGGAACTCTCCTCTCTTGCTATCGAAGTTCCATTCTCAGTAAATGACGCGACCTTATCAGAAAGTTACGATTCGATCTAGTGTAGTGTCCCTAACGCTTCTTTACATTAGCAGGATGCTGAAAAAGGTTTTACGTGTCACCCTGAACGAAGTGAAGGGTCTCATGTATTTGAAAAGGCGAGATTCTTCGCTTCGCTCAGAATGACAACCAAAGTCAAGGGATTTATGGGACACTACACTAGCTGCCCGCGGGTAAAGGGTTTGGCAATATAGCTATTACAGCCGCTTGCCGGACATCTCTCTTTATCGCCGCGCATGGCCAGGGCGGTGGCAGCCAATACGGGGATATGCTTGGTCTTTGGATCTTGCCGTATTCGAGAGGTTGCTTGAAGACCGTCCATCACAGGCATCATCATGTCCATGACAATTAGGTCAGGACACTCAGATGCGGCCTTCTCTACAGCTTGTAGGCCGTTTTCTGCCACTTCGACATCTCATAGCCTAGGCTATTTAATTCAAATTTGATCAGGTCAGCCGTATCCGGGTGATCCTCAGCCAAAAGCACGAGTTTTTTATAGCATTCCGTCTTATTAAATGAGATTTTTAATTCTAAGCGTTCTTTTCCAGGTAACGGCCTTCATATAGCCATTGGCTAAAGGGACTATTGCATGACCTCCTGCCACGCGATGAGTTTGGCAGACTGGGGAAGAACGGAACCCCAATTGGTCTGAACCGGGTTGATAGCCTGGCTGCTGTAGTAGATAGCCGCGCGGTCTTTGATGTCGAATTTGAGTTGGTCCCCGGTCGGACCCAGGAGGAGAGTGCCAAAGATCCGCGCGTCGTCCTTGAGCTTAAATTTAAGCTCACTATCATCTCCTTCGTGTCCTCTTAGCCCTTGAGCCAGGCTGATGACTATGCCGTGAAACTCAAAGTTCCCAAAAAAATTGGCTTTCCCCTCAATGATCAGCACCCCGCTCCCGGTAACTGTACTTCCGGTATCAAAGCGCGTCGTTCCGCTATCCTGCTTGATATAGGTAATCTGAGGCGCGGCATCGGTGCCGAACACGCAGGTGGAAAGCGGTGGATTGGGCCGGGGAGTAGGACAATCAGTTGCGCTGCGGGAAAGACCGCTAAGATACTGCACTGCACCGGGCTCGCTTTTAAAGCTGTTCGCGAGATCGGTCACATTAATCGAGACTGCAGATGTAAAAACACTGGGTGTAACGGGGGAAGTAGAAGCGTTATAATCCTTACCTTGCATCTTAGTTTTCTCGGTGCTGGTCAGGCTATTAACAAACTGGGCATTGATAGAGCTGTTGGAGGTCGCCGCGCCATAAATGGCTGTATGTGGACCCGCGCTCGTGCTGTCGGCTCTACCATCAAGGTTGACATCAGCCGAATAATTTGTGTCGTTGCCCGTTATGAAAAAGGTCCCCGCGGTATTGAAGTTGGCGTCCGATCCTGAGCCGGCAGGGATATAGACCGCCCCGGGGGGGGCCCACGAAGCGATCGATCTCCCAATATAGGCCTGAACAACTCTCTTGGATCCGTTGGGTCCTGTGGCCGTAGAGGTAAGAATAGCTTTTGGGGAAATCGAGCTTGTAGGCGGGTCGTTTGTCGCGGTCACAGTATAAGTGTACCCCGCATTTGGTGAAGGAAATCCTGTGGCTGAAACGACAGTAGCATTCGAGCCATAGTCAAAGTTTATTCCCACCGGAATCGCCGCAAGCGCGTGCTGCACGCCTGCGTCGGCTGTGTTCAAACCAGCAGTTCCGCTCTTGTAATTGCTCGCTGATTTAAGATTGAGCCCGCTAAGGAGGAGGCTTGCCCCGGTGATGGATAAGAAGATCACCATGATTATGATGACCACTACCAGAGCGATGCCCTTCGAGTTCTGACAGTTTTTCATGTGGCGAATCTAAGAAAAATGAAGCCTCCTGTCAAGAAGGCGGAAAATTTTGATCCAAGCTTGAATTTTCATCCCACAGCTCCCCTCAACCCATCACCTCGATCCATAGTCCGCCTGCAGTCGAGATTTTAGCGCACGAGGCGAGCCCCGCGCCCGCCAGGAGCTCCTGGCACTTCGCCGCAGTAATTCTCCTTTTGCCCAGTTTCTCATTCAGCCGCCTTGAACGATCGGCTAAGGGCGCGATCACTTCCTTTGGGGTCAAAGGGCCGTAACCTCCGCCCAGCCATCCGAACCCGCCGGGGCGAAGCACTCGCTTGACCTCTCGAAGAAGCAACGGGGTGAGAAAGAAAAAAGCGCCTCTTACCGCCACCAGGTCGAACGATCCGCCGGGCTCGGGGATAGGTTCGACAGGCGACAACTGAACGGCCAGCCGTGAGGAGCAGCCCTGCTCACGCGCCCACTCGAGCGCAGAGCACAACACTCGCGCCGATGGATCTATCACCTTGGCACGGAATCCTGAGCTTTTTGCGAGCAGGCTCACGGCTATCCCACCGGCGAACGGACCAAGGTCCAGGAGCTTCCCGGAGCGCACACCTGACGCCGCCAGCAGATGGCCGGCCATAAAAGGATAAACGGGTAGCCACAGCGTGTTGATTTGCTCGATGAGATTCTCGTCGCGCGTCACGCCTTAAACCACCTATTTTCTCACCACGACCACGCCTTTTTTCTCAATCCGAAAAGGTATTGTACATCCAGGCAAAAATAGCTCCGCCAACCGCGCCATCGACAAGGGAGTAGAGAGTCCCGACGATCACGCTGCCAAGGCTTCCCACGGATTTGTATCCGGGATAGATCGAGCTGACGAGATCGAGAAACGCCTTGCCGAAAGGGGGAGATAGGTAGTTGAACAAGGCAACGAAGAAGACAGTGCCGCCCCAATAAAGGGCTGCCGTGATGGTCAGGGATTTTACGGAAAGTTTCATAGTTCTCTCCTCTATTTGAGTTGGTTAATAATAACCCTTTAATTCTTTATCCCTTCATCCTTCTGCTTTCGTACTTTCTTCCACATATCCGCCCGCTTGAGCCCGGACCAAAACCGCGTGGATGGTCTCCACCAGGTTGCGCGCCGACTCCAGGGTGAGCTCCACCGCTACCCGGGCCCCCGGGCCCTCAGCCTCATTCACAAAGTCGATGTTCAGCGCATGTTCCAGCGGCACATGGTAGGGGTGGTCATAGGAAACGTTGACCTGGTTCACTGCGAACCAGCCGTCCCTGCCTTTGCCGCTGCCGTTGATCTTTGCCTGGTGGGTAATCATGGTACACATAGTCATCCTCCTTACTGAAATTCCGTGCCCGTGCTCGTTCATCGTGCTCGGTAGAAACACGAACCACGAGCTTACTTACTGAGATGCTTCCCCAGGAAGGCGAATATCTTTTTCCAGCCGTCCACCGCCTGCTCCTGCCGGTAGGCTGGCCGATCGTAGTAGAAAAAGCCATGGCCCGCCCCGTCATACCTGTGAAACTCATAGTTCTTGCCGTGCTTCTTGAGTTCAGCCTCGTGCTGATTCACCTGTTCCGGCGACGGGCTCTTATCTTCATTGCCGAAGATGCCCAGGAGCGGGCACGACAGGTCCTTGGTATAGTCAATGGGGGCAACGGGTTGCTTGGGGGTGAGATCTTCCTTTGGCATCACCACACGCCCGCCCCAGCATTCCACGGCCGCGTCGAAACCCTTCACGCGACACGCCAGGAAGAACGCGTTGCGGCCTCCGGAGCAGGTGCCAAAGACTCCCACCTTGCCATTGATGTAGGGAAGCGAGCGCAGGTAGCGCATCGCCCCTTCGATGTCGCCCACGACATGATCGTCCGGGACGCCACCCGCCGCCCGCACTTTGGCCCCCACATCCTCAGGTGTCCCATGGCCCTCGCGGCAGTAGAGATTGGGGGAAATAGCCGCGTAGCCATAGTGGGCGAATTTGCGCGTGGCCTCCCGGTACCACTCGTCCCAGCCGGGCGCGTGATGAATCACGACCATGCCGGGAAAGGGCCCGGCGCCCAGAGGCCGGGCAAAGTAGGCGTTGATAACATCGTGATTGGCTCCATGAATGGTGACGGTTTCCGCCAGCATGCCTTCATACAGGTTCGTTTGGTACATAAGATAACCTCCGTGTTTTAGATATCGTGTTTGTGCCCGTTTCTTCCAACGATGTTATTTCTTAATGCTTGCCTGTTCCACAATCACAGGGTAGTTGTATCCATATCCAAAGTCCTTATCCTTAGACAAGGCGCCTCTTGCCATTACCGTATCCCCCACGGCAGGAAGCTCCTGGGTTGTCACTACGATATCATTGGTCCCCTTGGAAGGATCTCCGCTTCCGTCCTGAAGGTGTATCCAGTTCTTCCCCATGATCTCAGCCGAAACCTTAACCACCAGGCCTCTGACAACAACCTCTTTCTTGTCGAGGTCGTTTCTTTTTTCGTAAAGCTCGGCTACCGTATAGGCATTAGGCCCGGAGGCTTTTTTTACTTTAATAGTCTTATTTGCGGAAACTTCCGCCTGCCTTTGGCCCGCAGATTTATTAATAGCTTCCTTCTTCATTTCGGGAACAGCCACCCATATTTCTTTACCGCCTTTCTCAATATGGACATACGTGTAACCACCGCCATTGATTGATTCCATGACCTTGCCCGAAAGAGGAGATGGCTGTGGCGGTTCGGCCGGCTTCGGTGCCCCGGCATAGCTGCCGTTTACGGCAACGACCAGCACGAAAGCGAACATCGAGAAAAATAGCGAAAATCTTTTCATTTTATATCTCCTTATTGGCAATAATCTTATGCGATCGGGGGAAAGGGGGCAAACGCTATTATTCACATTCCCCCTACCATTGATCTTCTCGTCTTGCTATAAATCGCGCTAAATTTGGCTCGAACGAATTACCAGGAGGTAAAAGTATGAGCGTTGATTTTGTCAGCAATCAGGAAATCATCATGGCGGCGCGCCGCAATCTCACCCAGAACGTCTGGGACTACCTGACAGGCGGCGCCGAGTCGGAGACGACCATGCGGCGCAACCGCTTTGCCCTGGATAGCCTGGCCTTCAGGCCGCGGGTCCTGATCGACGTCTCGAAGATCGACACCTCAGCTTCTTTCCTGGGTCACCGGCTCCGGATTCCCGTGATGCTCGCGCCCATCGGCTCGCTCCAGACCATCACCCCGGAGGGCGGAGTGGCGGTTGCAAAAGCTGCGGCAGAGTTCGGCACGGTCAACTTTGTGAGCTCCGTGACCCAGCCGACTCTGGAAGAGATCGCCTCGGCCAGCCCGAATCCGAAGGTATTCCAGCTCTACGTGCAGGGGGATATGAAATGGGTTGCGGATATCCTCGGCCGGGTGAAGCAGGCCGGCTATAAAGCGCTCTGCCTCACTGTGGACACGGCCTATTACGGCCGGCGCGAGCGACAAATGATGGACCGCTGGCTTCCTCCGAGCCTGAGGGCTCGCCAGGGTCAGCGCGACTACCGGGCGGCCCTTACCTGGGAGATCATGGATGCGATCAAAGAGATGGCGGGCCTGCCGTTCATTTTGAAAGGGGTGGCGACGGCCGAGGATGCGGCGCTCGCTGTCAAACATGGGGTCCAGGCGGTCTATGTCTCGAATCATGGCGGGCGCCAGCTCGACCACGGGCGCGGCACGATCGAGATGCTATCCGAGATCGTCGCGGCGGTGGACGGAAAGGCCGAGATCGTGCTGGACGGCGGCATCCTCAGAGGGAGCGATGTCCTCAAGGCGATTGCGCTGGGCGCGAGAGCGGTCGCTATCGGCAAGCTTCAGGGCTGGGGGCTGGCCGCAGCCGGGCAGGCGGGACTGGTCCGGGTCCTCGAGCTGCTCGAAAACGAGATCTCAATCGCCATGGGGCTTCTCGGCGTGCGCCGCCTCGCCGAGCTAACCCCGCAGCATGTGTGCAAGGCGGAGCCGGTTGCGCCGCCGCACGAGATGAGCGCCTTCGCGCACATTCCCGGCGGGCGGATAACCGCCTGACCGAAAGGATGAAGGTTGAAAGGTTAGGAGGGTTTAAGAGTAGAAAAGGGGAAGAATGAGGGATGAAGCTAGTTAAACTTCAGCTGTCGAGTTCGGGTTTGGGGAGGATGACGTAAGGGATGCCCTCTTCGTCGAGCTCTTCACGCTGTTGTGGGGTGGAGGTGCCGTGGATCGACTTCTTTTCGCTCTCCCCATGGAAGATCGCGCGCGCCTCTTCGGGAAATCGGGAGCCGACGTCCTCGCAGTTCTCGCGCACGTAGTGGTTGAGCCGGATCAGAAGCTCTTTAGCCTGTTCTGCCGTAAGCCGGACCTCAGGACCCTTTTCCGTTTGGGCCGGCTCCTTCTTTTCCGCTTTGTCTCCTCGATTGCTGAGCACGGCGCAGGCGTGGGGCATTTTTTCCACCTTGGTGCTGCCGCAGGTGGGACAGGAGATCAGTTTCTTGACCGACTGCTCCTGAAAACCTTCGAAGCTCGGAAACCAGCCTTCAAAGCGGTGATTTTTCTTGCAAATGAGGTCGTAAACAACCATGAACTGAGTACCTTCCCCTAATAGATAAGTTCCTTTGGCCTGATTGTCAACTCCCGTGTCCTCGCTACGCTCGGAATGGCAGATTTCAAATCTCAGATTTCAAATCCGATGGGAGGAAGCCTGAAGGCATGAGGCACAGGGACGAGGAAGTTGAAGGCAGGCCCAGACCGTTGGAAAGAGCGCAAAATGGGGACGGGGTGGTGGCCCTCAAGGTAGAGACCTATTGACTCAGGCCGGAAGGCTTTCTTCCTGAGGAAAGACCACATTAGTTTCCAGGAAGAAAGACTAATGCTACAATCCGCTGGTCATGGCGGACAAGCTTGCCATAAAAATCATCCGTAAGATCAGTGAGGTAGAGCGTGCGGATTGGGACCGGCTGCTGGGCCAGGGCTCTCCCTTCATGAAGTGGGACTGGCTCGATAGCCTGGAGCAGTGCGGCTGCGTTAACGAAGAAACCGGCTGGCTCCCGCATCACCTCATCGTCGAGAGGGGAGGAAAAATCGTCGGCGGCTGTCCCATGTATCTCAAGCTCCACAGCATGGGAGAATTCGTCTTTGACTATGAATGGGCGGAGTACGCCCACCGTTTGGGCATCAGCTACTATCCCAAGATGCTCGTGGGAATACCGTTTACGCCGGTAACAGGCCCGCGCTTTCTCACCGATCCCCGTGAGAACCGGCAGGAGCTGATCCAGCTCATGGGGCGGGCGCTCATGCAGGTCGCAGAGGATAACAAGATCTCTTCCGTCCACGTCAATTTTTGTTTGCGGGATGAGGGGGAGGCCTTGAAAGGGCTCGGCTATATCCCTCGGCTCGGGCTCCAGTTTCACTGGCAGAATCGCGGCTATCGCTCTTTCGACGACTATCTCGCTGCCTTTCGCAGCGACCGGCGCACCAAGATCAAGCGGGAGCGTCGTGAACTTTCCCAGCAGGGCATCACCATTCGCGCCGTGCAGGGGGACGAGCTCAAGGCGGCGCAGCTCGGCGCCATGTTTCAGCTTTACAAGAACCACGTCGAGCGACTCACCTACGGCCACCAGTATCTCACACGGGAATTCTTTGACGCAATGTCCCGCCGCTTCACTCCCCATATCTGCCTGATGCTCGCCGAACGGGACGCAAAGATCATCGCCGGGACGTTCAATATTCAGGACGGGTCGGTTCTCTACGGCCGCTACTGGGGCGCGTCCGAGGAAGTACGCTATCTCCACTTCAACGTCTGCTATTACTCGGCGATCGAGCACTGCATCCTGAGCGGCCTTGAGCGCTTCGAGGCCGGCGCCGGCGGCAGCTTCAAGCAAATGCGCGGACTGGATCCCGAGCCGACCACCAGCTTCCATTACATCGTTCACGAAGGATTTCGACGGGCAGTCGAGAAGCACCTGCTTCAGGAAAGAGAAGCTGTCCAGCACAAGCGCTCCGTGCTGCTTGAAAACAGCCAGCTGAAGAAAGAGCGCTGACTGTAGTGACGTCGACTATTTCGGAAATGCGAAAACGTGAAAGTTGGGGATGATAGATGAAATACAAAATCCTATGGTAGACCCCATATGTGGGTTGGACTAAACCGCTGAGCGGGAATTTACTTATGGGGATTATAAAGCAAAAAACCGGCAGCGCGCCGTCGCTATTTTCCATAGAGCCTGTCCACAAAACCACTCGCCTCGATTTCTTTGAGAAGAGAGCTGTCTACAAAATCTTCGGCCTTGGCGCCTTTTGCTTTTGGGATTTCGTCGGAGAGGACCTCCAGCGTGCTTCTGATGGCCTTGATGGAGGGGTACGGAACCTGGAGGAAATACCGCTTCAGATACTCATAGCTCTTGTCGAGCAGCTCCCGGTCCGTAATCTTTGTGTACTTGGCCAGAACGGGAAGCGTGAAATTCTTGTCGGTCGTGAAGATCTTAACCCCTTCGATCATCCCTTTGAGAAAATTGAGCACCCGCTCGCGGTTGGCCGCGATGTAGGGTTTCCTCACCCCCAGTCCCGCGGAGATATAATCGAAATCCAAAACGGTCATGTCAAAGAGTTCTTTAAACCCCATCTTTTCCGCCAGGAAAGAAGAAGGCGGTGAAAGAGTGCCGGCTTGAATGATCCCTCCTTTCAGGGCGGCGGTGATCTCGCTGACGCCGCCAATGGCCCGTATCGCCACATCCACATCCGGCTTGAGGCCAAAATGTCTGAGAGCTACCCGGGTGGCGAAATCAATGGAAGCCCCGAGTCCCGAGACCCCGACAATTTTTCCTTTCAGATCGGGGACGGAATTGATCTGGGGGAGGCTGTACAGGGTAAAGAGCAACTTGTTCGCCAGGCTGGCGATTAGGACGGCATCAGATCCTCCCAGCGCAGCGGAGGGAACCGTCCGGCTGGAGACGCCCTGGGCAAACTGCACGGAGCCGCCCACAAGGGCCTGCATGGCCTGCGGCCCCGGCAGTCTCATGACCCCAACATCCATCCCGTATCGTTTGAACGCCCCGACATCAATGGCGACGAACAGGGGAGACTGCATGACGGAGACCTCAGGAACTCCCACAAGGATCTTCTCCAGCGGCTTGTCCGCCCCATGCGCGAATGTGAGAGAGGCAACGACCAAGACGACTGAGACGAGACCAATCAAAAAGCGGCGTTTCATGGATTCCTCCTGACGCACAGTTGGCCCGCTGCTTCCATGTTCCCGGCCATTTCACGCAAGCAGGGTTTTACTACAAACCGGCGTCGTCGGGAAGTTCGGAAGGGCGCGCCATGTCGGGCAGAAAAGGTTCGGGGGCAACCATAGCTCCTTCCGGCCAGCGCGAGCAGGTTACCTTTTCAAACCTGGAGTCGGCCTCAAGGCACCAGTTACATGCAGTACACCGGACGATATCGCTTTCTCTACCTTCTTTGGCCTTGACGGGCCAGTCGGGATCGCAGAGGAGGGCGCGGCACAGGCCGATTATATCAGCCTTTCCCTCTGTCAATATTTGCTCAGCCTGCTGCGCGGTTTTAATCTTGCCGACGGTTACTATGGGCGCGTCATAGCCGCCGGCACGCACGTACTTGCGAATTCCATCCGTCAAGTAAACGTGTGCCATGTCCGGAAACCACCACCAGGGACTCATCCGGTGGCCGCTGTAGCCGGACATAGGATCCGGCGGCATATTGGGAGCGGGCGTCGCCGCGTCTTCGAATCTGCTGCCCGCGGATACGCTGATAAAATCAGCTCCCAGCCTGGCAAACCTTCTGGCGATGCGCGTGCTTTGAAACAGCGTCGTCCCCTCGACCGTGAAATCCTCGCCGTTGATTCTGATGCCGACGGGAAAATTGTCACCTACGGCATCGCGCACAGCGCGATAAACCGCTATCGGCAACCTCAGCCTGTTTTCCAATCTGCCGCCGTAACTGTCCGTTCTCTTATTTGTCTTTGATAGAAAGGAGGCGAGAGTATAGGCGTGCGCCATGTGCAGCTCTATGAAATCGAAGCCGGCGGCGAGCGCGCGCCCGGCAGCTTTCGCGTGCTGTTCGACGATAACCGGCAGATCGTCGGGCTTGAAATCCTCCACCTTCTGTCGCCAGCCGCTCCTGGCGATTTTCAGGAAGTGCATGATCTGAAGCCCTATCTTGGGCTCCGCATTCGCCTCGCGGGTCGCATCGACCAGAGCTTTCAATCCCTCGGTAAACGCGTCGTCGCTGATGTGCAGGTTATACGAGCTTCGCGATGGCAGGATGACCGCGGCTTCAACGACTATGGAGCCCGCTCCCCCCTTTGCTTCTCTGCGATACCTTTCTTTGAGCAGATCCGTGACCAGGCCATCCTCTGTAGCCAGCCCGGAGACCATGGAGGTGCGCATGATCCTGTTGGGGAAGGTTACCCCGCGGAGCGTTATGGGTGAAAATAGGTTTGGGTATGCCATTGTCATTTCTTCTTTTTATAAGACCTCACTACCTCAGGGCAAGATAAATGTCTACCCCTGTTTTTTCAATTCTTAGCCCTGGGACTGAATTTCAAGACTTTTCTTATATTTGGAAAAATGCCGAACTATCCTACTTGCCTGGTTTTCGCCATTTTTCCATTTTCCCAGGTCCACTCTGAAGCATCAGGGGGTAAAGCCGTTGATTTTATTAACAAATTTCCCGTGGTTTCTTCTACCTGTTAGACCTTAGGCGCGGATAATAAATTGGTATTTTTTATCATCCAAACTGTGGCATAAAATTTGCCCCTCTCCATACCGATTTCTCTCTCTTCACTTTCATGACTATGTCTTGGGCTTTATGACTTACGAAGAAGAGGCCTTTACGATGTGCCGCGAAGGAGATCTCCATGTCTGACTATTATGCAGTCGGAAAATCTGTACCACGTGTCGATGCCGTGGATAAAGTGACGGGTGAAGCCGTCTACACGGCGGACGTGAACTTGCCCGGAATCCTTTATGCCATGGCAAAGCGCTCTCCCCATCCGCACGCCCGGATCTTACGCATTGACACGCGCCGGGCGGAGGCATTGCCTGGAGTCAAGGCCGTGATTACCGCTAAAGACGTTTCCGACATCTTGTTGGGGTTGAAACTGCGGGACGCGCCGATCCTGGCGCGGGACAGGGTGCGCTTTGCGGGGGAGAAGGTCGCGGCTGTGGCCGCGGTAGACGAAGATACGGCGTTAGAGGCTCTAGGCCTCATTGATGTGGAGTACGAAGAGCTGCCAGCCGTAACCGATGTAAAGGAGGCGATGAAAAAGGGTTCGCTCCTTGTCCACGAGAACCTTCACACCTATTCGGGACTTCCCGCCCCGGTAAAAAACACCAATACCTTTCTCCACGAGACGTTCTCCAAGGGTGATACTGCCCTGGGTTTTGCCCAAGCCGAATTGGTTTTCGAGCATAACTTCACCACTCAAGCCGTGCACCAGGGCTACCTGGAGCCGCACGCGGCCGTTGCCGACATCGGCCCTGATGGCGGCGTGACCGTGTGGAGTTCCGACAAGGTGCCTTTTCGGGTGCGCAGCCTCATGGCAGAAATTATCGGACTGCCGATCACCCGGGTGCGGGTGATCCCCAGCTTGGTAGGAGGGGACTTTGGTGGTAAGGGCATGATCTTTGACGAGCCTCTGTGCTATTACCTGGCGCGCAAATCCGGGCGTCCGGTCAAGATGGTTATGTCCCGCCAGGAAGAGTTCCTGGCAGGCAGTCCGCGACACCCAAGCATCATCCGGCTCAAGGCAGGCGTTACCAAGTCAGGAGAACTGGTGGCATGGGAAGGGAATGCCATCTTCGACTCGGGAGCCTACGCCGCCTACAAGCCCCAGGTTGGCCTGGGAGGCACAAAGAAGCTGGCCGGCACATATCGAATTCCCCACGTGCGTATTGATGGTTCCTACGTGTATACCCACACGGTTCCGTGCGGCCACTGCCGCGCTCCAGGCGATCCTCAAGCCTCCTTTGCCGTGGAATCTTTCATGGACATGATTGCTTCCAAATTGCAGATGGATCCGTTCCGCTTTCGCTGGGTCAACGCACTTGAGGATGGAGACCTCTCACCCGTCGGGGAACCCTGGAAGGGAATTAACATCAAGGAAACCATGACCGCCGCGGTTAAGTCGAGTGGCTGGGGGAAGCCCAAGCCAAACCCACACTACGGCATTGGCATTGCCTGTGCGGAGCGACCCACGGGAACGGGGGAATCCAGTGCCGTGGTTATCGTGAATGGAGACGGTAGCGTAAATATCATTTCCGGCTCCTCGGATCCTGGAACAGGCGCGCGCACCGTTCTGTGCCAGATCGTGGCCGAGGTACTCAAGGTCCCCATGGAGCGGATCTCGATCAATCTGGTGGATACGGATTCAGCCCCCTACGATCAGGGCGCGGGAGGGGGCAGGACCACCTTTGTCGCCGGGCAGTCGGCCTACCGGGCGGCCCTCGAAGTAAAAAAAGAGCTTGTCGCGAGCGCCGCAAAGCTCTTGAAGTGTCCTGGAGAACAGGCCCAGGATCTCATTGAAGTTAGCGACGGCTTTCTATTCATGAAGTCGGATCCCGATAAAAAAATATCTTACAGTCAGGCCGTCAAGGCGGTCGGAAAATCTCAGCTCATGGCTGAGGAAACTTTTTCCTGCAACCAGCTGGATGACACCTGCTTTGCCACGCATATTGCGGAGGTGCAGGTGGACCCGGAAAGGGGATATGTGGAGGTCAAGCGGATCACGGCTGCCCACGACATCGGCTTTGCCATCAACCCGGCGGCCGCAGAGGGGCAAATTGAGGGGGGAATCGTTCAGGGGGTGGGCTTTGCTATCCTTGAGGAGATGCAGCGCGCCGAAGGTAAGGTGGCTAACCCGACCCTGAGTGATTACAAGCTGTGCACGTCCCTGGAAGCGCCTGAGATCGTCACTCTGCTGATCGAAGGAGCGCCCGGACCGGGTCCCTTCCAGGCAAAGTCCATCGGCGAACTCCCGACCTGTCCGATTGCTCCGGCCATAGCCAACGCTGTCTTCGACGCTATTGGAGTGCGGATCACCGACCTGCCGATCACAGGGGAAAAGATTGTCAAGGCTTTGAAGGAATCAGGCGCGGCTCGCCCGGTATCCGCGGCCGTGAGAAAGGAGGACTAAAGTGAAGTTTGATCTCTTACAGCCCCGAAGCCTCCAGGAAGCCCTGGAGATGAAGAAAAACTATGGGGACAAAGCCAGAGTCCTTGCCGGCGGCACCGATTTGCTGGTCCTGTTGAAGGACCAGAAACTGACAGCAGAGGCGGTCATGAGCCTGGCCGGTGTTCGCGACCTGAATTTTATCCGCTACGAAGATGGACGGGGAGCTACGCTGGGCGCCCTTGCCACCCATGGCGGTGTCGCTACCTCCCCAATCATCCAGCAGAAATTCCCGGACCTGGTCGAGGCCTGCTCGCAGGTGGGCGCCGTGCAGATTCAAAACCTCGGCACCGTGGGGGGGAATCTGTGTAATGCCTCTCCGGCGGCCGATGTCGCACCGCCTTTGCTGCTCATGGATGCCGTCCTTACCCTTGCCAGCGCACGCGGGGAAAGACGCGTCTCCATCCACGATTTTTTCCAGGGTCCACGTCGCACCGTTCTTCAGGCCGATGAGATCCTCAAAGAGATCTTCGTGCCGGAAGTACCGGGCCGCCGGGGCGCGACCTATCTCAAGCTGGGGCGGCGCAAGGCCATGGAGATCGCCATCGTCGGAATCGGGGTGGCCATTCACCTAAACGGCTCGGATCAGGTTGTCTCCGAATGCCGGATCGCCATGGGCTCGGTTGCTCCCACCCCCGTGCGGGCGCGGCGAGGGGAAGAGATCCTAAGAAATCAGGAGGTCAGAGACGAGCTGATCGAGGAGGCTGCCGTAGTGGCCGCTGAAGAGGCTTCGCCCATTTCAGACGTGCGCGCCAGCCGGGAGTACCGTCTGGATATGATCCGTGTTCTCTGCCGCCGGGCAGCCCGTGTGGCGCTTGCCAGAGCGCGGGGCAACAAAGAGGAGGGTTTGTGAAAAAAATACCGGTTACGCTCAAAGTTAATGGAGAAAGCTACGATCTCATGATCGCTCCCTACCGGACTCTCCTCGATGTCCTGCGGGAAGAGATTCAGCTAACAGGCACCAAGAAGGGATGCGACGTAGGGGACTGCGGCGCCTGCACGGTTTTGCTGAACGGCAAGCCGGTCAATTCCTGTCTCGTCCTGGCTGCGACGGCCCAGGATGCGGAGATCATGACGATCGAGGGGCTGGCCCAGAAAGGCAAACTCCATCCGCTGCAGGAGGCCTTCGTTAAGGAAGGGGCCGTCCAGTGCGGCTTTTGTACTCCCGGAATTCTCATATCCCTGAAAGCCCTCCTGGACAAAAACCCGGCGCCAACCATGGAAGAGGTAAAGACAGCCATGGCCGGGAACCTCTGCCGCTGCACGGGCTACTCCAAGATGTTCAAGGCAGTCGAATCTGTTACCAGCGGCCTAGGTCGGTAAGGATAAGTGTCCAATGTTAGCTGTTCCGCCACTTCAGCGTGGGTTATTGTCCGACCTGCTTCGGCATCGGCCCGGCCCTTGGCAACTTCCTGCAGCACGTAGAGGTGGTACAGAACTTCATCCAGGCTGCAATTATCGGGGAGCCGATTCAGGAGGGCTCGTACAGTCTCTTTGGCTTCCATAACGTTCTCTTCTGGGCAATCCTACACGATCCGTGCGCTCTCTTTCACCTGGAGCCGACCTCTGTGTGACAGGCTCAACGCAAAGCTCAGCCGTCGCTGTTAAGTGATCGGTCTGAAGCGCAAAGTTGGACAATAATGCAACATGCAAGACACTCAATCCTTCTCAATCACCGCCTTGAATGCTAGAAGCCCGACACGCTGGGGGGTAGCGCTTCACCGGATGTCACGCGATCAGAAAGCCGCCGTCTACCACGATGGTTTGCCCGGTGAGGTAGTCGCTTGCTGGCGCCGCAAGAAAAACAGCAGCTCCAACAAGGTCAGCCGGGTAACCGCGCCGACCCATCGGGACACGGTTGTGGAACGAAGTGGTGAAGGTCGGATCATCGAACAGCGGCTTAGTCAGCTCCGTCTCAATGTACCCGGGAGCGAGGCAGTTAACGCAGATGCCTTCTGTTGCCCACTCCACGGCCAGAGTACGTGTTACTCCCAACACGCCGCTCTTGCTCGCCGTATAGGGCGCGCGGCCGCGAGAGCCCCTGTCACCGGCGATACTGCCGATGTTAATGATCTTGCCCTTTCCTCGATTATGCTCGGGCGCGAACCGGCGGGTCTCGATCCAATATCGGCCGACGGCCTGCGAGGTGAAAAACAGGCCCTTAAGATTCAGATCGAGCACGGTGTCCCAATCTTCTTCCGTGATCTCCGTTGAGGGCCCGCGACGGTTGACGCCCGCCACGTTCACCAGAATATCGATCTGTCCTATGTGGACGAGCACATCGCGCACGAGCGCCTGGATCTCTGCCACACTCGCAACGTCGGCGGGAAAGGCCTCCGCCCGCGCGCCCACGGCACGGATTTCTTCGGCAGTCTGGAAAAGGTCCGCTTGCGTACGACTGGAGAGTGCAACGCTCGCGCCCGCCTCCGCGAGGCCCTGAGCGATGGCGCGGCCTATACCCCGAGAGGCGCCGGTAATGAGCGCCACGCGGCCAGAAATATCAAACAGACGGGAGGCCACGATCATTGCACCAACCTCTCAGCATTGCATAACTTAAGGAACATATACGGCTCGTCCGACGGTTCTCATGGTCTAACGTTTGGAGGAAAAAAGGGGTCGGGAGTCTTTTCACAACCGCTTAGGACGCCCACGTTGGCGGAACGCCGACTCCAAGCCCAACCTTCTAGCAATGTGCACTACCCAATCTTCACTGCCAAAGGGTCGCCCGCGCTGCGCACTGCACCGTAATTCCTCCAGCTCTGTCTCCCTCTCCGTTTCGTTCACCCACTGAAGCCACTGCTGCGGTCGCTCCACCGGCCATTCAGCTAGCAACTCCAAAAGTCTAGAATCTTCCCGTGCCCATCGCCACAGACTTGACCATTGCCATTCCTCCGCCCGCGCAACCAACTTGGCCCGCACTGCATTGCGCTCCACATACCGTGCCACTGTAAGAAAGTGCTCATCGGTCTGAACCGGAAAGGCCTTAAAACGTCCTTGGTAGACTGGCCCACTCCCTGAGGTGTGCCGATGAGCATGCCAACGCTGCGTGTGCGTCACCGTAACCCATCGCATTACCTCGGAGAGCTCCCCATCTCCCTGCGGCCATAGCAGCAGATGCCAGTGATTGGGCATAAGACAATACGCTGCAATGCGGATGCTGGTTCTCTTGTTGGCTTCGTGGAGAATCTTTTCAAAGGCAGCATAGTCGGCAGACTTTTCAAACAGCGGCAGCCGACCGACACTCCTGTTCAACACGTGATAGGCTAATCCACCGCTGGCATTGCGAGGGCGGCGCGGCATGCCACCGCTTCTATCGCACGAGCAGCTTTCCCGTCAAGAAAAGACTCCCGACCCTTTTCTCCGCCTATTTCTTTTTTCCGGGGGCGTCCTCCGGATTAAGGAAATTGATCCCCCAAGGCCCCGTCCCATGGAGTTGGAGAATCGCTTCCCCTTTTTCAGTGTAGGCGTACATCGGCATCCCAGGGGGAATCATGACGGCGTCGCCCGACTTATACGCCTTGGCCTTCGTGGCGTCGAATTTGTCTCCG
>Ga0210377_10001678_pt1 | contig 19949 bp, 30 predicted proteins | sample PLM4_65_b1redo_FD_155480 | JGI IMG/M metagenome (GOLD analysis project Ga0210377, IMG submission 155480) | Groundwater sediment microbial communities from an aquifer in East River, Colorado, USA - PLM4_65_b1 redo | ecosystem: Environmental > Terrestrial > Soil > Riparian zone | place: USA: East...
ATCGCCACTGAGATAGCAATACTGATTTTTCTGTCCCGCGAACTTCTTCAGGTTGGCGTCGGCCTTATCCTTGTACTCCAGTTCGGCGGCCTTCTTGATCGCGGCGTTGACCGCTTTGTCGGATGCGCTGCCTGGTACGACCAGGATGGTGGCGTTCCAGCGCGGACGACCATCGCCGGGCTTGAACTCCACAGGGTCCCACAGATCGGGGAAGGACAGGCGACCTTCGATGATGAAGTCGGTGCTTTCTGCTTGGGCCATGATGGCTCCTTTCTTTGGTTGAGAAAACAAAATTACTTTTAACGAGTGCTCAGTATAACCGATGCTAATCAATCGGTCAAGGGGGTAAAGCCGTCGAGCACGGGTTTTACCTCTATGGCCTTTCTCTTGTCCGACTCAGGCGCTACATTGAAGCCGCCGTCTTTCTGCATGATGATCTCCTGCACCCTGGGCCACTTCTTCTCGTCCTTGCCGAGCAGCTTCTCCGCAGTGGTGGGCGAGATCACGCTGAACTCGTACATCTCGTCCCGCTTCAGCTTGAGCTTCTTCAGCAACTCCTCCGCGGCTTCCTTGCTGGTCCATGAGCGATTACCCTTGCGGCCTTGCACGAGCTTGTAGCCTGGCACTGCGTTGCCCTGAAGCAGCTGACTCTCCGCTTCGGTGCGTACCGCTTTGCACCAGCCTTCGATCAGATCAACAGCCCCGAGGTGCTTGGCCAGTAGATCGTTGCCTACAGGGTCATTCACCAGGGGGAGAGCATCGAAGCCGCTCAGGTCCACCTGCAGCGCATCGGCGACGAAGGCATCGTACTTCGGGCAGCGAGCCTTCGCACGACAGAAGCGGCAGCCGTCTTCGGATACCTGGAGGTACTTGTTCATCCACTCGTTGAAGCTCACATGCTTCGTGTCGTGGAACGCGGCACTCGCTTCATCGCACAACGCCGACCCGGCGCGTACCTCATCCTCGAACTCGCGGAGTGCTTCGATGGTGCAGGACCACTCGCTCGGCAAGGTGCTGACGCGCGGCTGCGAGATTGCCATACGCACGCCTTTGACTTTCTCTACGCCGCCAACGAGGTCGTCGATCCAGCGGAGAGCACCCGAGGCGTAGATGCGCATTTGCTTGTTCTCGATGGCCGACACCTCGACGCCTCGCCCATACTTCAAGTCCACGACGATCAGTTCGATCAGTTCATCCTCCGCGAGGATCACCGTGTCGCTGGTCCCCGCGGCTTCTTCTTCGCCTGTGAGGTGGTCGATAGGTACGCTCACCTCGGTGAAGAGAACGCCGCGTGTAGACTTCACCAGATCGCGCACGTAATCGACGTAGACCTGGACGTGCCGCGCCATGTCGTCGTCAACCGTGAAGTCGTTCAGCTGCACGTCACCCGGCTCCGAGTCGCCCACGAAACACTCGTAGTGCTCCTTCGTCGCTGGGTTTTCCATGAGGGTTATCACCCTACCGATATCCCCCTCGGCGTCCACACCGTCCCGTAAGCAGGCGGCCCCCAAGAAGTGCGCCGCGGTGCCCTCGTCAGCATACTCGCTGGACTTGTCCGGCTGCTTCTCCGACAGCTTGATACTGCCGGGGCAGACGCCCATCCAGCGCTCCGCGGAGGAGGGGGACTTGATGGCGTGCTTAGCCGTAGGGGCCTCTGCTTTCGCACTGGCCATCCAGACCACGGCCCGCACGACGGGCGATCTCGCGAGCGCCTTGGTGGGGTCCGTTGGCGCCGACGCTGCTGCGGCGTGCCTTGGCGTGCTGCGCGTGGCCGAAGCCGATCTTGGCCTTCGGGTAGTGCCCGCCGCCGTGGCCGCGCGACTTGTAGACACCGAGTTCGCCGATGATCGCTTGCGCCAATGTTGGGGAAGAAATAGCCGGCATCGCTGCCAAGACCAGCTGGTTGAACATAATAGCGCGGCTGAATGGGCTGCCGTTGCCGAAGTATGCACTAGCCATTTTGAGCCTCCTTGATCCTGCTGATTAGGCCGGCGTAGGTTTCGGGCTTGCCTTCGAAGCCTTTCAGGTTGGTCACGCCGAGATCGGCGAGCAACTTCAGGGCAACGTCGCGCTTGCTGTTCAGCAATGCGAGGAACGGCTTGCGCACGTCATCGTCGTAGCTGAGCTTCGGCTCGCTCTCCGGCAACTTGGGAGGGTCTACTTGACCCTTCGAGGTTTCAGTAGGCTGCACGGGGGCGCCAGTCGCAAGGCCGAGGTTGTGCACCTTCAGCAGTTCGATCAGCGACTTCAGCGCTGCGGTATTTTCTTTGATGACTTCTTCAATCGACATGACTGCTTCTCCTTCTTCGTGGTTGGAAAATTACTGCTCTACCCGCGAGATCGCAGGGGTATCCGATAATGCTGGGATTGCAACAGGCTCCGCGTCCACTGCTCCGGCTTCTTTGGCGGCAACAGGCGCGGGCCAGGCTGCTTTTTCTTGACTCGCGGTAGAGGCTTCATTCAGTTCTTTCAGTGTGCTGATTCCGTGCCTGGTGGTTCTCCTTTTTGAACAGGTTGATAAAACGATCCCACAAATAAATTTTCTGGGAAAGCGGACGGTACGCGGGCGGCAGGTAGATGTCAAGAGCGTTTGCGGCCTTGTACACCGTGACTGGTCGGCCACCGTAAAGCAAGTGGAGCGCCTCGTGTGGCTTCAGCAACTTATGCAGAAGGTAGAAAGTGAACCGAGCCTCGGAGCCTCCGATGGGCCACGCATACTCAGCGTCCTCCGTGAATACCCGCACGGTTTTTCCTTCGAGAATGAGTGTGTACAATTTCATGGTTTAATTCCTTTCAAACTCAGCAGCGAGTCAAGTTCCTTGTATCCCGCCGTAGAGTCGGGCGGCGTCTTCGTTTGCGTCACTTGGAAGTACCCGTCGGGGGATGTCCAGACGTTGTACTTCCCGACGGTCTTCAGGAATGTCCAGTAAGTCTTCATGCCTCTACCTACCCAAAGCGGTAAGGATGGCAAGCAACGTAGGGTAGAAGGCCATCGCCTTGGCGCCATCCATGTCCGCGATCTCCTTGGGCGTCTTTGAACGCCATGCGGCGAATGTGTGGCATTGGCATCCTGCCGCGAGGGTGTTGTCGCTAACAGTGACTCCATATTGAAGACCAAGCACAACGATAGGTATTAGTGATACCTGCGCTTCGCCGTATACCTGCGCTTTGCCAAATACCTGCGCTTTGCCGCATACCTGCGCTTTGCCGAATACCCGCGCTTTGCCGCATACCTGCGCTTCGCCGTATACCCGCGCTTCGCCGCATACCCGCGCTTCGCCGTATACCCGCGCTTCGCCGCATACCCGCGCTTCGCCGTATACCTGCGCTTTGCCAAATACCTGCGCTTCGCCGTATACCCGCGCTTTGCCGAATACCCGCGCTTTGCCGTATACCCGCGCTTCGCCGTATACCCGCGCTTCGCCGCATACCTGCGCTTCGCCGTATACCCGCGCTTTGCCAAATACCCGCGCTTCGCCGTATACCCGCGCTTCGCCGTATACCCGCGCTTCGCCGCATACCCACGCTTCGTCGCTCTGGGAGAGGTTGTCTTCGGACTCAACGAAGCCACCTTCCTCTCCTTCTTGTATGCTGCCGAAGGAAACAGTGGCGCGAATGCGAAATAATTTAACGCCGCTGACGGTAATGCTTTTTTCTGCAAGTAATTCATACTTAGCCATTGCTCTCTCCTAGTTGGTTTTCCTACTTGACGCCCCGAACTATAGAGCATCTGCTAAACCCTGTCAAGCGCGATTTATCGCTTGCTATAAAAATCGACTTCTCATATAATCGCCATCAGCCCAAACACCGGAGAAAACGAAATGGCCCAGAACAAGATGCGCGTGTGGATTGAAGCAGCCACGAGAGAAGAACTGGAAAGACTCGGTTCCATATCGAAGAGAACCGTGGCGACTATCCGGCAGATCGCCGGCGGTTACCGCACCGAAGGTGCGGCCCGCACGACGCCCGAAGTGGCTCGTGACATCGAGATCGCCACGATCAAGATGCAGCGCCCAGGACTGCCTGCGGTATACCGCGAGAGTCTGTGCCCGGCCTGTGCAAAATGCGAACACCAGAGGAATGCGAAGGCGGTGCAAAATGGCAAAGGCTAACGCCCCCGCGGAGGAAATGCCGCGCGACAAGTGCGGCAGCTGCTATTTCTGCTACCAGATATCCGTTCGCCCTGGTAAGCCCTTCTGGTGCTTCGTCAAGCCACCATATCCGATGGACCCCGAGAACCCCGATGCGGGGAGCATGCGTGGCGCTATGACCGCGCAAGACTCACCTGCATGTGACTTTTTCAAACCGAGAGGAGTGCATTAACATGGCCGTTCAAAAACCTAGCAAGAAAACAGTACAGCAAATTATCGACCGTTGGGTTGCTCTCGGCGGCCCGGACAAGTGCAGCATTAAAGCCCTCTCTGCCGATGTGAACATCCCGCGGCAAACGGTGAGCGGCTGGCTCAATGATCTGGCTAAGGAGTACGGCCTGCAAGTTCCGGTAAGGGGCGAACTCGTTGTGCCTCTGGCACCTTCTACCAAGTCCTCCGCCGAGGATGAATTGCGCCACCAGGTCGCCACGTTGAAGACGCAGCTGACGGCGTACCAAAAGGACGAACTGACCGCGCGTTACATCCGCACGAAGATCATGGGCTTGGCGGAGACAACGCCCACCCCCCCGGCGTGGCTAGCAGAGAACAAAGCAACCAAGTCGTCCCCTGGTGTGCCCACTCTGTTTGCCTCTGACTGGCATTTCGGTGAAGTAATTTCTCCCGCACAGATCGGTGGCGTCAACTCGTACAACTTGGAGATCGCGCACGAACGCGCCAAGCGCATGATCCTGACGGCCATCGACCTGTTGAATAACCACATGGTCAACCCGAAGTATCCGGGCATCGTGTTCGCCCTCGGTGGCGATATGGTGTCTGGTGACATCCATGACGAGTTGAAGGAGACGAACGATCTGCCGCTGATCCCGACCGTGATCGACCTGTACGGTGTGCTAATCTGGTGCATCGAAAAGCTGGCGGATTCTTTCGGGCGCGTGTTCGTGCCTTGCGTCACTGGCAACCACGGGCGCAACACGATGAAGATTCGCGCCAAGGATCGGGCTTTCACTTCGTTCGATTGGATGCTGTACGCACTGCTCGAAAAGCATTTTGCCAACGACAAGCGCATCACCTTCCAGATTCCCGAAGGGCCTGATGCGCTGTACAGCATCTACGGTCACCGCTACCTGCTCACCCACGGGGACAAGCTCGGGAATGGTGGGGATGGAATGATCGGCGCGCTCGGCCCTGTGCTGCGTGGAGATCACAAGAAGCGTTCGCGCAATCACCAGATCGCCATGGGGTATGACACTCTCGTTATAGGGCATTGGCATCAGCTCGTGCAGACAAGCCGGGTGATTATGAACGGCAGCTTGTGTGGGATGAACGAGTACGCCTATCAGTGCAATTTCCCTTTCGAGCAGCCCAAGCAGGCTCTTTGGATCACCCACTCACAGATGGGCATTACCTTCTCCATGCCGGTGAACGTGGGTGAAGTCAACAAAGTAGCCGAATCGCCCTGGGTCGCCGTGAAATAACGATAGAGGAGAACCAAAATGCGTAAAACTTACCGCCCTGCCTCACCTGCTGAAGAATTCCTTGTGGCCAAGCACTTGGTCAAAGGCGAGACTCTGTTCGGCGTGAACGAATCCCAGAACCTGTACGCCGTGCGGCAGCCCGACGGGGCGCTGCGGTATATTGACGGCAAGACACTTAAACCTTCCCTCTTGCGGCGCTTGCTCGGGGCGTGACGTGGGCATCCCGTGCCGTTGTGGCCACACCGTCGGGGGGCGAACCTGCTTCACGCGCAAGACTCTCGCCAAGCGCCCAGGGGATTACGCGGATCGCCGGTACATGCCGCGCTGCCCTGGCTGCGGATCGCGCAAGTGGATGGTGGACAAGTGGCGCATGAGGTGTGGGGTAACGGAGAGACATGCAACTGTGGCGGGTATCACTTCATTCACCGCCTCGGGTCGAAGTATTGCTACAGTCATCCGAAGGCAGAGCAGCATCACAGCGAACGATACGCAGGGGAAGATGATGTTCTGGAATATCAAAAAGTACGCGCTGGTGTTCCTCCTGTGGCTGGCTTTCGCTGCAGGGTGCTTCGTGGCGCCTTTCATGGTGCCTGTGCTTCCACTTGTGCGCCGGCGTAGGTACAGTTTCTTCGCCTTATGCGCAGCGGATCGCCTTATGGCGGCGTTGCTGGGGTTCAGCGGTCGCGTCACCCTGTCGGCAGAGTTGTCGCACTCTGATAGATATCCATGGCTGCGCGATTCGCTGAACAGGATTCAGCCGAACCATTGTGAGGAAAGTGCGTACAGCGAAGGGGCATACTGCCGAATTTCAGATCACACCTTGGGGGACAAATGAGCAAAAACGACATCACCGGCGACGCGCTGCGCTCGCGTCCACTGTCCCCCGAGGGCAAGGCAAACTGGGATCGCATCTTCGCGCCGAAAAGTAGTACAATAACTTCCCCCAAAAAGGAGACGACTATGCCTACCGGAATCTTCTGCCCTGACTGCGGCTGCGAACTGGACGAAAAGGATGAGGTGTTCAGCGTTTGGGTGTGCCCCCCTTGCGATGCGCTTGTGCCCGGACCTATGAGCGCTGACGATCTGCCGGAGGCCCCGTGAACGAAAATCAAAAGCACTGGGCCTACTCTCTGCGCCCTGAACTCGCGGCCATCCCCGTCGTGCTACTGATTGGGCTGTTGGTTCTCATGGTGTTCACGGCATGATCGGCTATCCTCTGTTCTTCAATATCGACAACGCCCACGATAGGTGCGACTTCTGCGGCGGCGGGGGCAAACTATTGAAAGCTCTCACTACTGGCAAGTGTATATGCCCAAAGTGTATTGACCACATCGCCGAAGCGATGGAGGAGAAACCCCTCCTGTGCCTGTCGGCACCGATGCACCAGCCAATAGAATAAGGATTATCATGTCCGACAACTACGGCGCCACGCGCGCAGACTGGGATCACCTGTCCTTCATCCTCGGGCTGACTGAGGACTTGCTGCCTGTGGTGAGCAACCCGAAGGCGAAGATCAGCCCCCAGTCAAGCATGAAGGGGTTAGGCAAGACGCCCTCCCAGTACAACCGAAACGGATTAGCTGTGGGGGTAGCCGGCTGGACGGATCACAAGTCCACCAATGCCGAGATTGATACCTGGGCGGCCCAGCCCGATCTGGGTATCTGCCTACAGACTCGCACCATTCGCGCCATCGACATTGACATCGACGATCCAGAGCGCTCCTCCGAGATTGAGGATGTAGTTACCGCCGCGCTCGGCCCTCTGCCTACCCGCCGCCGTTCGAATTCCGGTAAGTGTTTGATGGTGTTCTCTTTGCCTGGGGATATGCCAAAGCGCAAGATGACCCTTGAAAGCGGCATCGTCGAATTCCTAGCCACCGGCCAACAGTTCATCGCCTGCGGGACGCACACCAGCGGTGTGAAGTACCAGTGGGACGGCGGGCTGCCTTTAGATGTGCCCGTGGTATCCCTAGCCTCTTTTGACGCTCTGTGGGTGTCCATGGCTAACATATTCGCTACCTCCGCCCACACCGACGTTCTACCAACCAAGGCAAGGGTACTGGGTGAAGCGGTAGGCAATGACGACACGGCGGTGTACCTGCGGGACAACGACTGGGTGAAGTCGATTGCCAAAGATGGGCGCATGCACATCCGTTGCCCTTTCGAGGAGGAGCACACCGGCGAGTCGGCTGAGTCGGCCACTACCTACTTCCCCGCCCACACAGGCGGGTACGCCCAGGGCCACTTTGCTTGCCTTCATGCCCATTGCAGTCACCGCGAAGACGACGAGTTCAGGGTGGCCCTAGGTATCCGGGTGGCTGACTCTTTCGAGGGATTCTTCCCCCTGCCCGACGAGTCAAACCCCGACATGCAAAAAACCATGTCGGAAGCTCCTGAAGCGGCGAAGGCACCCCGCTTCAAAGTAGTGCCCGCCCACGAGTTCGCGGATCACAAACCGCCCGGCTGGGTCGTGAAGAACGTCCTGCCCAAGGCCGGCCTTGCGGTGGTTTATGGGGAGTCCGGCTCGGGCAAGAGCTTCTGGGCTTTGGATATCTGCGCCGCCATTGCGCGCGGCGAACCATGGAGGGGCAATCGTGTTCAAAAAGGGAAAGTGGCATACGTCTGTGCTGAAGGTGCTGGTGGTATGCGCAGTCGTCTCCGGGCTTACAGTAATCATACGGGCGTACCACTTCAAGAATTGGATATTGGCGTCATACCGGACGCTCCGAACTTCATGCAAGTCCAGGATGTAAAGGACTTAATCCTTTCTATCCAAGCCTTCGGCAAGACCTCGGTGGTGGTGGTTGACACCTTCGCCCAGGTCATGTCCGGTGCAAACGAGAACGCCGGCGAGGACGTGGGCAAGGCGCTGGAACACTGCCGGCAAATTCACAAGTACACAGGGGCGCTGGTCGTCCTGATCCACCACTCCGGCAAGGACAGTTCCAAGGGCGCCCGTGGTTGGTCCGGCCTCCGGGCGGCGGCGGATGCTGAGATCGAGATCACGCGCAACGAGGATGCCGCACTGGTCACGAAGATGAAGGACGGGGCGGACGGGGCGGCATTTGGCTTCAAGCTGGTGACGGTAAAGGTGTGCGAGGACGAGGATAAAGAGGACATCACAAGCTGCGTAGTGGAGGAGTCTAAGAAAGATTCAAGTGATAAGGTGAAGACGACGAAAGGTTCGGCGGCGAGCGTTGAGAAGAGGGTGCTGGATTGTCTTGAGGGAACCACAGACCTCGGCGAGGAGCGGATGGCGTACACGGACTTGCTCGCTAAAGTTAAGGCCGATATGGTCCCCCCTGCGGAGGGGAAGAGGGACACACGGGACGGGGATGTGAAAAAAGCGGTAGAGGCTCTCCAGGATAAAAAATCCCTTGTCTTGTGCAACGGGTTCGTTTCCCTGCCTATCGATGACACCAGCTGATAGGAAAAGTAGGTAGTTTTCCCACCTAGCCCGCCTCCTACCAGACAGCGGGCTAGAAGTACGCTTAAGGTAAAGGGGTGAAGCCTTCCAGCTTTTTACGCTCAAGCCATTCACGGCACTTAGCCCACGATATCCTTGTGGAGACGTTACCTATTGAATCCACAGAGTTAGGAAGGCCTGTAGCGTAAAGCTCTTTCCACAGGCGGTCGTCAGGGGCCTTTGTTTCTCGTCGTAGCCACTCCTTAAAGGCGGCGCTATCCTCGTTGTTGATTGCTGTCCTGGCAGATCGGACAACCCCTTCTATCTGCCATGAGTCTAACTTCCCCGACGGCCTCCAATTACCACGGGCGGTAGGGTAGGCAGCAAGCACCCGGTCAAGGATATAAAGCTCCCCATTAGGGTCGCCATCGCGCGCAAACCAGCGCACGAAGTACTCCTTGGCTTCTTCGAGTTCAGTGCTGTCAGCCCCCACCTGCTTTGGCTCCTCCTCCTCCTTCGCGGCGGTCGCTTCTTCGATTTCCTCCGCGAGGGGTATGTCTTCGCGGAGGATACCCGCGAGCGTCAAAAGTTGGCTGAACTTCTCGGCGGGCATGGTGCTGTGACCATGTTCCCACGAAGAAAGCGTCTGGCGGGATACCTGGAGCTTTTCAGCAGCCTGGGCCTGCTTCCAGCCTTTTTGTTCACGAACCCAGATTAGTTCTTTATTGGTGGGCATGTTGAATCTCCTTAATAAGTGCTGCAGTTTGGGCGAGGTGCTTTTCTACCCTTGTCAGAAGTGAGTCTTCTTCCTTCGCAGCAAGGTTCTTTTTCAGAAAACCCATCTTGCGAGCAGGGATAGGGAGCCTCCCACATTCCCAGCCGTTAAACGTCTCGCGTGAGACGGACACCAGTTTAGCCATCTCGGCTTGCGTCATGTTGTGCTGCGAGCGAAGCTCCTTCAGCTCGTCTTTCGATGCGTGGGTCGCCATTTTCAAGCCTTCCTTTCTGCTAAATTTAGCCTGTGGATAACTCTGTGGATAACTCTGTAAGTCATTGATTCTTTCACTTTACATTTTGGTACTTATCCACAGGCAAGGTAAAGGTAAAGGTAAAGGTAAAGAACGCAACTTTACATGTCAAGTTTAACACATAAACAGGGTAAGTTCAACACTTTACAAGTTGTAAATTTGACATGCGAGAAATGTAAAGTGGAATGGTGGGAGGACGGTAGTCCCCCATCCATTTCAATTTACATACGAGTCAACGCATTTTGGAGTACAATTCGAACCCTGAAAAGCGCTCGGGAAAGACCACAAAGATGCAAGTGTCATTCTACTGCAACCACTGCCATCGGCACCTCCGCTCGGGGGATCATTCCGAATGTCGAAAAGCGCTACGGGCAGCAAGGAAGGTTCCTACCGAGGCGACAAGGTTATCCAACGGAAAGCGCACCCGCTACGCCAACGGCGACATGGTTGAAGTGCTTGCCAAGGCGGAAAAGGTCGAGTAGTATTCGCGCGTACAGTGTTTACCCTATGCGGAGACTACGGCTATGCCCTACAACGAATCACAGAGGCGACTCTTTCGCGCTGCCGCGCACAATCCTGACATCGCCAAAAAGCACAAGATGACCAAGAAGCAAGCTCGCCACATGATGAATGAGGGCGAGAAGCATTCTGTCAGGCAGTCGGGTAAGTCCGGGTACTAGGCGATGGCCATCACCGGGGGTGTCAATTACGCATTACTCGAAGCCGACTGGAAAGCCGGCTTGAAGTCTGTACCTCAGATGGCTGCAGACTACGAGCTTCTGACTGGCGACAGCGTTACCCACGCAGCGATCAACAAGCACTTCAAGAAGCTCGGCACCCCTCGCGACAAGGCCGCGCGCATTCGCGCCCGGATCGAGGAACTGGTGTCAGTCCCTATCGAGGTGTCAAAAGCGGTGTCAGCTGGCATCGAAATTGCCGACGAAGCCATAGTTGAGGCCGCCGCCGTCAAAGGAACAGAAATTATTTTGTCTCACCAACGCGAGATCACGCGCTACCGCACGCTGGCTCAGAAACTCATGGCCGAGATCGAGACGACGAGTGATAACCTTGAAGCCTTCACGACCCTCGGCGAAGTCTTGCGCGGCGATAATGATCGGGGTGTGGACAAGCTGAACGACGCCTACAAGAAAGTGATCGACCTGCCTGGACGAGTGGACAGCTTCAAGAAGTTGGCCGAAGTCTTGAAGGTTCTGATCGGTTTGGAGCGTCAGGCATTCGGCATGGCCGACAATTCCGAAGGCGGAAAGAATGCGCCGCCCGCACCCACGCCTCAAGGCGGGACCAGTGACATCAATGACGCCGCAAGACGTATCGCGTATCTGTTTATGAATGCAACCCACAAGGAGAAGTAGCCATGACATCTGTAAAGCAAGCGAACGAGTCGTACGAGTACGGGGGCCACGACTACGAGACGGTGGCCGTGAGCCAGACGGATCAGGTGCTGGGCGGCGTAGGGGCGAAGGGTGACTTCCTCACTCGCCTGATCCTGAACAACATCACGGTGGCCACCGCTGACGTAACGCTGACCGATGGTGCCACAGCCATCGTCATCCAGACAGGGGCGTCTGCGCCACTCGGCCCCGTCGTGGTCGAGATCGGTGCTCGCGCAGTCACCGGCCCGTGGAAAGTCACGACTGGTGCAGGTGTTACGGTGGTCGCGGTAGGGCAGTTCTCGGCGTAGTGAGTTGTGCGCGAGATCGCTCAGGTGCTTGCGATACTGGCGATGTTGAGTGTGGCTATGTGCGCGTCGAGGAGCCAAGATGTCGCTGTTGTAACAGGGGTGCAGCAAACCATGCCGCCCCTCAAGCGTAGAGTTCACGCCCAGTGCGTGAAGATTCAGGTTAAAGCGAAGCTGCCCGCTCACGTTTATGACAGGGTAACCAACGGATAGGAGGACGCCATGCCCAAGTGCAAGCACCCCAAGCCGCCGAAGAAGTAGCACCTCCACCGGGTAGGCCCACCCGGTAAGCAATCCGGTCCTTGTGGCCGGGCATAATCAGCAAAGGAGAATCACCATGGCTTCTACCGTTAAAGTCCTCACCTCGCTGCACGGGCGCTTGCTTGGCCTGTCGGCAACCAAGCGTCTGATCGCGTTTGGTCGTACAGTTGTCGCATCTACCGACGAGGGCACCGTCATCCGCACCCAGGCCGCACATAGTTCACTAAACGCAACCGGTGAATTGATTTCGGCGCTCATCAAAGGCGGCATCGTCCTGAGTTCCACCGCAGCTGCTGTAGCTGGCACCCTCCCGACTGGCGCGGTGCTGGACGCTACGTTCGCAGGCAGTGATGCCTTATTGGTTGGCGAAGGCTTCGAGTGGTCTGTCATCAACACGGGGGCAGTAAATGCCTTCACAGTCACCGCTGCGGCAACAGGCCACACCGTTGCCGGCGCTGGAGTGATGGTTGTGCTGGCACTCACCTCGGCGCGCTTCTTCACCCGCAAGACCGCAGCTGAGACGTTCCTGACCTACCGCTTGTCGTAATGTTTTTGGCCCTCTTCGGAGGGCCAAGTTGTAGGTACTTATCACTGAGCGCCTACAACTTGGAGGGAACATGCAAAGCCCGAGGGTAACAAAGGCGGCAAACTACCAGCTGGACTACTACTACGCCATCGCTCGTGGCTTCGTACCTTTGCCTCCGCTCGCCGACGGGACAGAGCAATTCAGTAACTCGGCAGTGCCTGGGGCTATGCCTTTCAATGGCATTGGGGAGAGGGTTACTGCTGGCCCGGTGGTTAATGGGATGGTGTGGCCCAACGGCGCAGTGTACGTCCCACCCATAGCCGGTGTGCAACCCTCTATTGCAAGTTCGTCGATCAACGACACAGCAGCCGGCACGGGAATTCGTACCATGGACGTGCACTACCTTGATGGCTCGCTGATCCCGAAGGTTGAGACGCTTACCTTGAATGGCGTCACCCTCGTGCCTATGGTGGCTACCGATGTGCGCTGGATACAGAAGCTGCACGCGCGCACGGTAGGTTCGGGCGGCGGTGCCGCGGGGAACATCACAGCGGCCTTTGGGGCTAGCACATTGCAGTACCTTCAGCTGGGGGATATCAAGAGCAGATCGAGCATGCTTAGGGTGCCAAGAGGCAAGGTGGCTTTCGTCCACGACGCTATCGGGGGCGCCGTTAGTGGCACTGCCGCCGCCCAGGTACACATCGAACTCGTTGCCACGGAGGAAGATGAGCACCAATTTGCTGAGCAGGGCCTGTTCTTTCCGAAGGCCGAGATCGCTTTTCAAGACAGCACCGCAGGATTCCCGATGCACCTTTTGAAGTTCAAAGAGGGCACGATCATCGGCATGACTTTCACCTGCGACAAAGCCGTGTTGGTAACGGGCACATGGTTCGGCTGGGTGGAGGATGTATGACAACGATTGCTGAAGTGTTGGCTTACTGGGCGTTGCTCTCTTTGTTCTTGCTGTACTCGACGTGGGTGCACTTTGCGGCAGTCATGCGCATGCGCGCGCTGCGCGACTCCGGTGGGATTAGTAGGGACAAGGATCGAACGCTCTGGGCGTGCGGCAGTCTCATGCTGGCTATCGGGCTGACGCTCGATGTTCTGGTGCAGGTAGTCGTGATGTCCCCTGTTATGTTGGAACTGCCTAGAGAGTGGTTGACGACCACTAGGCTGATCCGGTGGAACAGGTCGAAGAGTACAAGCTGGTGGACACGCAACGTGCGCAAGCCGATGGTGAATCTGGGCAAGGTGTTGCTGGACAAGGTGGACACCGACGGCGTGCATATTCAGTGAGGAGACGAAATGACATCAATTGCGTATGACGGAAAGACACTCGCGACGGACTCGCGGATTGCGGCAGGCAGCACCGTCTTCGGTACGGGCGCGAAGATTTTCAAGCTGAAAGATGGCAGCCATGTAGCCTTTTGTGGCCGGGCGTCGCTATGGCCCGAGGTAGTAGCTTGGTTAAATGGGGGCGACAAGCCAGTGATCACCGACAGAGAGGAAGACGGTGTATCCGCGCTGGTGGTAGACAAGAAGGGCAAGGCCTACGAGATTGACTCCGACCTGCGCCCGTTCCCTGCGTGTGTGCCTTGGGCAGGGGGTAGTGGGCAGTCTTTCGCGCTGGCGGCGCTGACTCTGGGGTTCACCGCGGAAGAAGCGGTAGAACTGGCGTGCAAGCTCGATACCGCGTCGGGCCTGCCTATTCAATCGGTGAGGATATGCAAGTAGATGACATCATCGCCAAGTTAACCGCGATGCCCGTGGCGGCGCAGAAGGAAGCGTGTGCGCACGCGCTGGAGGCAACGAAGGCTATGGTCTTCATTCCCTCACCGGGTCCCCAGTTCGAGGCGTATGTCAGCGAGGCGGACGTGCTGTTGTTTGGTGGCTCCCCTGGCGGCGGCAAGACCGCGCTTGAAGTCGGCCTGGCGCTGAATCAGCACCACCGAACACTGATCGTGCGGAAGAACTTCGTTGACCTGGGTGGCGTGTTACATACGCTCGACAACATCGTCGGCAAGGAGGGCGCAGCCACTGGAGGCAACCGACCCGTGTACCGAAAGCCCGAAGGGGGCATCATCGAATTCATGGGGCTGGGCGAGAACATCGACTCGAAGCAGGGCAACCCGCACGACTTGATCTGCGTAGACGAGGCCGCCATCGACTCGAAGCAGGGCAACCCGCACGACTTGATCTGCGTAGACGAGGCCGCCCAGGTCCCCGAGTACCAGGTGCGAATGCTTATGGGCTGGATGCGCACGGACATCAAAGGGCAGCGCTGCCGGATGGTACTTGGAAGCAACCCGCCGCTGAACTCCACAGGCGACTGGCTGATAACCTACTTCGCGCCATGGCTCGACCCCCACCACCCACGCCCCGCGCAGGAGGGTGAGCTTCGCTACTTCTTGCCCGACCCCGAGGGCGGAGAAGATGTCGAGCGCGGGAAGGACGACGTTGTGATGCTTCACGGGGTCAAGGTGCCGGCGCAGAGTCGCACCTTTATCTCGTCAAAATTCACGGACAATCCGTTCTACGACAAAGAGCAGTACGCGAAGTCGCTAGCCGGGCTGCCTATCGAAGCGCGCGAGATTCTGGTCTCGGGCAACTTTCTGACCGACCGTTCGGACGATGCCTTCCAGACGATCCCTACGGCGTGGATCAAGGAGGCACAAGCGAGGTGGACCCCGGTGGTACCCTTGGGCGTTCCGCTGTGCGCTATCGGAGCCGACGTAGCTCAGGGCGGCACCGACCGCTCCGTGCTGGCCAAGCGCCACGACGGTTACTATGCGAGGCTGGAAGTCAAGCCGGGCAAGGACACCCCAGACGGGAAGACCTATGGTGGGTGGGTGATAGCGAACAGGCGCAACAACGCGAAGGTCGTCATAGACATCGGAGGCGGCTGGGGAGGCGATGCCTACGCCCACTTGCGCGAGAACGGGGTTGACGCTGTAGGCTACATGGGGGTGAAGGTCACGATGGCCAAGACGGTAGACAACCTGCTGGGCTTCACGAACGTCCGGTCTATGGCCTACTGGCGCTTCCGGGAAGGACTCGACCCGTCGCAACCTGGGGGGTCGAGGATCGCGCTACCACCTGACCCCGAAATGGTGGCTGACTTATGCGCGCCTACCTACGAGGTGGTGTCTTCGGGTAAGAAGGGGGCGCTCATTAAAATCGAGTCGAAAGAGGATGTTTGTGATAGACTTAAACGAAGCACAGATAAAGGTGACGCCGTTGTGATGGCGTGGACCGACGGGTTGAAGTTGGTAAACCTGCAGGGCGGCGACTGGGGCAGTGGGGGTAAACGCAAGCCCCAAGTGATAATGCGGAGGAGATAACCATGAGCGGATTTAGGGGTTCTGTGTCAAGGCAGTATGGCCGCGCCGGCGGGCTTGGCGGCGTCGTTTCGCCGGAATACGGCACGCTTAACGTAATGCAGGAAGGTATCGGGGCGATTAGGGGGATGGGCGATGCTGGTCCCGCCGCTGCGCCCGCCCCCGTCGAAATGCCCACCATCGACGCAGAGACGGTACGACGCGCACGGTTGCGCGCCCAGCGACGCATGGTGGCGCAGAATCAAGGGCGTGAGAGCACGGTACTTGGCGGGGCAAACAGCACACTCGGGGGCGCATAATGGGCGCTCTCTACCGCATCGACTTTCCGAACGGGAGGGCCTACATCGGGATCACCGTGAAGACGGCGGAAGATCGCTTCGCGGAGCATTTTAAAACATCGGCGAGGGGGTCACCGCACGCCGTACACCGCGCACTACGCAAGTACGGCGCTGCGGCCGAGGTAGAAACGCTGGTCATCGCTTCTGATTGGCCCTACCTTTGCGCGCTGGAACAACGCGCGATTACCGTCTACGGAACGCTTGGTGAAGGTGGGTACAACATGACGCTGGGGGGCGAAGGCGTTATGCAAAGGCGGAAGCACACCCCTGGGGCTAGGGCGCGCATGTCAGCCGCCAAAGCTGGGAGGAAGCAGTCCCTGGCAGCATGTGCAATAAAGAGCAGAGCAATGCAGGGCAACAAACGCAGCGCAGGAAAGCACGCCTCGGAGAGTACAAAGGCAAAAATGGCTAGGTCCCAGGTAGTGAGAGCGGTAGCTAATCCTAGAAGCAGTTCTGGTGTGACCGGCGTTTCGTGGTGCCCAAGCACAGGCCGGTGGAGGGCTATGATGCGAGGTACAACCATCGGTAGGTTTGACACAGTACAAGCCGCCGCGTTAGCGAGAAGTCAGGCAGAGAAGGAGGCGTACCATGTCTAGCGACCTTGAGCAGTTAATTTCTAAGGGTGAACATCTTTTTGGGAAAAGGGGAAGCCTTATGAGCCTCTTCCAGACCATCGCGGACAACTTCTACCCTGAGCGTGCCGACTTCACGACAGTGCGCAACTTGGGCGAAGAGTTCGCATCAAACCTCTACACCAGCTACCCAATCCTTGCACGCCGCGATCTCGGCAACGCCATCGGCTCTATGCTGCGGCCAAGCAGCAAGAAGTGGTTCCATGTTCAGACAGCCAATTACGACAGGCTCGATCAAGCGAGCAAGGCATGGTTGGAAGCTGCGAGCAACCGCATGCGCCGCGCGATGCACGATAGGAAGACGCAGTTTGCTCGGGCAACCAAGGAAGGCGATCACGACTTCGCCGCCTTCGGGCAAGCGGTGCTGCAGGTGTCCACGAACATGGATGCCAGTGGGATGTTGTATCGCTGCTGGCATCTGCGCGATGTTGCCTGGGTGGAGAATGCCGACGGCATCGCCGATACCGTGTTTCGCAAGTGGAAGCCTACGGCCATCGAGTTAAAAACACTCTTTCCCAACACGATCCACCGAGACGTTGCGCAGTGCGTGGCGAAGGAGCCGTACAGAGAGTTCAATGTGCAGCATTGCATCCTACCATCCGAGAGCTATGTCGGCGAGAAGAAGCAGAAAACCCCCTATGTGTCGGTCTACTACGACGTTGACCACAAGCATCTGCTGGAAGAAAGGGGCCTGCTGGAACAAGAGTACATCATCCCTCGGTGGAGCACGGTATCTGGCAGTCAGTATGCGTATTCGCCGGCCACTGTGGCGGCACTACCCGACTCGCGGCTGATCCAGGCGATGACGCGCACCCTGCTCGAAGCCGGCGAGAAGGCGGTCACTCCGCCGATGATCGCCGTCGAAGAAGCGATTCGAGGGGACGTGGCGGTCTACGCTGGGGGGATTACCTACGTTGACTCCGTTTACGATGAGCGCTTGGGCGAAGTGCTGCGACCTATCACCCAAGACCAGCGCGGCATCCCCAACGGGATGAACATGCAGGGTGAGATCAGGGGCATGATCGCCGAGGCGTTCTTCCTGAACAAGCTAGCCCTGCCGTCGCCGGGGCAGGACATGACGGCATTCGAAGTAGGCCAGCGGGTGCAGGAATACATCCGGCAGGCGCTGCCCCTGTTCGAGCCAATGGAATCGGAGTACAATCACCCGCTCTGCGACAAGACGTTCGACATTATGATGCGGCGCGGTGCCTTTGGCTCGCAATTCGACATACCCGCGGGGCTGCGTGGTGCCGAGATCGAATTCCTGTTCGAGTCCCCGCTGCACGATGCGGTAGAGCGCGAGAAGGGCCAACGGTTTTTGGAGGCAAATAGCATGCTGGCACAGGCGGTACAACTTGACCCCACCGCTGCGGATATTCTGGATTCCTCCACGGCTCTGCGCGATGTGCTCGAAGGCATCGGCGTGCCGGCTAAGTGGACTCGCAGCCAGGAGCAGGTCGCAAGTATGGCAGCCAAGCGCATGCAGGATCAACGCACGGCGGAGACGCTGGCGCAGATGCAAGCGGGTGCGAACGTAGCGAAAACGCTGGGCGAAGCTGGGCGGATTGCCCCTCCGGGGGCGCTGGAAGGTGCCGCTGCAGCGCTGGGGGTGGGCTAAATGGCGGTCAAGAAGGTATCTCTTCCAGTTGAGGAACCCGCGAAGTATGCGAAAGCGGATGTTGCCGCGCTGCAGGCGCTCGTAGCGGGCGTAGCCACCGCTGACCAACAGCAGCGCGCTCTGAACTGGATCATCTACGAGGCCTGCGGTACCTACGAGTTGGATTACCGCCCAGACCCGCGCGACCACGCCTTTGTTTCCGGTAAGCGCCGGGTGGGCCTCCAGATTATTTCGCTCATAAAAATGAAGCTGGGCCTACTGCCCGCTGACAAGAATTGATTTTTCAACCAGTGAAGGAGAAGCACCATGCCTGACGTTACCCCGGCTCCCGGCCCGTCTATCGTAGTTGACCCTGCTGCACCTGCTGCACCTGCTGCACCTGCTGCACCTGCTGCACCTGCTGCACCTGCTGCACCTGCTGCACCTGCTGCACCTGCTGCACCTGCTGCACCTGCTGCACCCGCTGGCGATCCACCCCCGAAAGACTGGGCGGCCATCCGTACTGAGATCGCTGGTGAAGACGAGAAGCTGCTGAAGCGTTTGTCCCGCTATGGTTCGGTCAAGGACGTGGCCGATGCACTGATCGCCGCGCAGAACAAGATTGCCAGCGGAACGCTGAAGTCTGCCTTACCGGCAGACCCGACGCCCGAGCAGCTGGTTGAATGGCGCGCAGAGAACGGCATCCCCGAGTCCGCGGACAAGTACGACACCACGCTGCCTGACGGTATGGTTGTGGGAGAGTTTGACAAGCCGGTGGTGGATGCTTTCGCCAAGACAGCCCACGAGTTGAACCTGACCCCCGCGCAAGTGAAGAACACGCTGGCATGGTATTTCAATAATCAGGAGCAGCAGGTGACCGAGTTGCGCCAAGCGGACGCAGCGTTCACGAGCGAGTCCAACGAGAAGATGCGGGAAGAGTGGGGCAGCGAGTACAAGCTGAACATGAACCTGATCGACGGCTTGCTCACGCAGATTCCTGAAGACGGTAAGGCGCTCATCATGGGTGCCCGGCTGGCCGACGGAACACCGCTCGGAAGCAATCCAAAAATCCAGCGCTGGCTTGCCAACTTGGCGCGCGAGGTCAACCCCACAGCTACCGTCGTACCTGGTTCGGGCACCAACGCCGCACAAGCCATTGAGTCTGAATTGACCAACATCACGAAGCTCATGGGCGACCGCAATTCCGAGTACTGGAAAGGTCCGAACGCCGAGAAGATGCAAACCCGGTATCGCGATCTGGTGGACGTGCAAGCAAAGTTGAAAAAGTAGTTGACAAGGCTGTTCACTTCGAATAGCTTTGGCTTCATTGGTAGAGGAAGGAAACGTCGCTGATCCTGAGTCAGGCGGACGTTTCCCTCCAAAGCCACCCGACAAGTAAGGCCCCGTTGGCCTAGTTGCTGATCCGAAAGGGCACCCAGCGACGACAGCAAGATGGATACCCCAAGCTGCGGATAGAGAAACTTTTTATCTTCACATTGAGGAGAACCCATCATGTCTGACCACGCTTTCCAAACGCA